>Ga0197143_1000801_pt1 | contig 30106 bp, 37 predicted proteins | sample GBS70_MetaG_FD_148603 | JGI IMG/M metagenome (GOLD analysis project Ga0197143, IMG submission 148603) | Sediment microbial communities from Great Boiling Springs, Gerlach, Nevada, United States - GBS 70_MetaG | ecosystem: Environmental > Aquatic > Thermal springs > Hot (42-90C) > Sediment... | reverse complement strand
CTGGTACTCACGTATCCCCTCAATGACCTTGCCTACCTCCACCCTTAGCAAACGGAAGAATTCAGCTTGCCAATCAGAATCTAAAAGCACCTCAATGCGCTGCTTGGACCTTGGCGATTGGGAAAGCTTTTGGCGCTGCACATCATCGTAGGAAAAATAACGTGTTACCCTCAGCAGGGGGATGCTTAAGAGGCGCTTAGCGTATTCGTCTTCCAGAGAATGATAGAAACCCCAGACTTTGAATAAAAAGGGCAGAAAATCCTCCGGATACCAATACTGAAGCCTTGACCATCGGGGAACAAACTCCCCACTATAGCCCCTCATTTGCCGAAACAATGCCTCTATGTCCAACTCCCTCGGAGTTTGCACAGCTACGGCATGTACAACTTCCAGAATAGGGTTCAGGTCCCAAAGCTCATAATCACAACCGTAAATTCTCGCCACAACCCCTACTGTGCCGCATCCAGCAAAGGGATCAAACACCTTACTTCTTGATTGGGCATAATTTTTAAGAACATAAGCTATAACTTGAGGGATAAATTTGGCGGGATAACGGTAAAGCCCAAATGTGGCATGTGTTGTAGATGGAATTTCCGGCACCAATTTGCGAAAAGACACACTAATTTCTAACAACGGCTTGCCCCCAGAAAAAATTGGGCCCCACGGCTGCTCTCCCCAGCCGCAGGGCCCCTCGGGACAGGAGGCGCTAATATTATTATAACCACAATCTTTCCTCTTGTCAAGTAGGCGTGATCTATCACTTAAAATGTTACCGGAGGTAAAGGTGGACATGGAGGAGAAATACCAATACCTGCGCCGGATGAAAAAGAGAAAGGAACGGAGTCGCCTCCTGGATGAAACCGAAAAAGCCTAATCCGCCTGCTCAATTGGCCGCTGGCACCATTATAGTCAACTGGGCCTTGAGGCTTTCGCTCTCCTTCCAGACCCTTGATTGGTGGTACCGCTATGGCCTCTTTTGTATCCTGGACCACCAGGTATCAGTGGGGGAAGGAACCTCTTCGCTGGCTGGAGGGGGAGGCTGCCTTACACCCAGCGGCCAAAATGGCCCTAATACTGGTATGTAGCTATAAGCTTCTTCCCTTGCAGCAGGGCCTCCGCTTTCCCCCCAATGAAGGAGCCCTCCCTAACTTTGAGCCAACCTCTCTCTATTAACTTGCCCTCTTCAACGCCATCGCAAACATATAGTTCCGAAACAAGCTCCCCAATGGGCCAGACGAGAGGGTTTCCCCCGGTGGTGCGGTAAGCGATGAAGACAAAGGTCCTTTTTGGGCCCATCTCCACGAATTCCAACCCGAGGGGTTTGAGGCCGGTAGCCTGGAGCCTCCCTTCAATGTCGCTTTTGACCCTTTCAATTGGCTCAGGGACAAAATAGCCGCGGGCCAGGTCGTATTCCCCAGGGCATGGTAGCCCAGGATGGTAGTGGAGAAGGTAGCTCCCCTGGGCTCCAACATACCATGTGTATACACCCCCGGCCTCAATGTATACGTTCTCTACCCTCTCAACGGGGGAGTAATCCCCGGTCATAACGGTCAGGGCCCTATAGACCCCAGGGGACAGCTTTACAACCCCCTTTTGGCCATAGATTGGGTGGTCGGGGATCTCAATGTCCCTCTCCGGCGTCCGGATCAGGGCGATTGGCTCGATGGTAGCCAGGTTCACAACTACGACCTCTCCGCAGGGTTTCGGCGAACACGCGGCCAAAAGGAGGGAAAGGAGAAACAACGAGGAAAGTTTCCTGAGCATCTCACTACCTCCTTAAGGTATTATAATACAAGGGAAGGATGAGGGCAACTCTTTCCTCAAGCCCCCACAATAGGGCTATGGGGTATAATATAATGGGGGATGGGCAATGAGGCGTCTATATTACCATGCTGGCTGGGAGAGAGATGCCGATGGGTTTAGGTGCGTGCTCTGCGGCCAGCGGTTCTCGGAGAGCTCTCCGTATTGGAAAGCTCTTCTGAGTGACACGCCATGCTCGGAGACAAGCGTCTTGTATGACGAAGCCTCCGGCGTCCGCTGGGGAATAAGCGTTTGGAATTGCGAGGCAACACTTATGGCTTATGATCCCCAAGGATTGCCTTTAGAGGTAGAAATAGAGCCAGGAGTTGCTAGGGAGGTAGAGGAACTCATCCTGGCTGCCGTGGAAAGCCAGGGGGCGCTCAACATCTCGGGGGCTTACTCCCCCCCGGACGAGCTTATCCTCTACTTGGAGCAGGGGAAGGTAAGGGCCAAGAAGAGGGAGTGAAAGTGGGCTTTGGGGTATGGCGTGGCTATCGTGATGGTCGCGATTTAGCCTGCGCTTTCGGAATAAGATGGCAATCGTCATCATTGGGGACTGCCGAAAAATGGCCATTACGGGGTGCCGGGGCAAATCGGTTATGGGTTAAAGAATGCTGGCGAGTTCTCCAGCCAGGACGAAGGCTGTGTATAAACATTAGAGCCGTTGTTTATGCCACTCCATGCCGAAATCATAGCCGATTACATGGGCGCTATCATCTGGCAGAAGAACAGGCGATAACGGCTCGGTTTAGTCGGGATGAGTTGGCCATGAGGAATTTCCCCGCCGATTAATTCGGATTTTTTCTGGGTAGCTCTTGATTTTGGGCCTTCATCCCAATCATTCGGGAGACCACGATCATCGAGCGGGAGAAAGCTTTTCCCCTAGGATAAAGGATTGCAAAGCTCGCTTGCTCCCTGCCTGGGCGGGGTAAGGGGGCGGACGAGGGTAGCTTCTTCTCCCGCTGAGCAAGAGCCCTTCCCGACTGTTACCACTTTCCATAGGAGGATAACAACCAGCGGCTCCGTTAGCTTGAAACTTCCCTTGGCCTCTATCTCTCGTAATCCTTTTTTTCCCGGCGAGAATTTGTTGTCAAAGCCGGGGGGCGGCAAAATCTATAGCAGGCCCAACTGTTGAATTTCGGAGAAATTTCCCTAAATTAAAATTTGCCTCAAAACAAATCGTGGGGTAAACTATGGAAAAAAGAAAAGGGGGAGGGATAGAGATTGCTCCCCTCCCCCCCGGGCGGAGGAAGGCCTTGAAACTGCCCGTTTTAATTATATCACATTTTTTAAAGGGAAGCAAGGGAGGAGGCCATGAAACTGACCCCGGCGATGCGTATGTTTATCTTTTTCCTCTCCGAGCCCGGTATCTCGTTGGGCCAAGCGGCTAAGGCTGCAGGGATTTCAAAGCGCTGGGCCATCGAAATTGTGAAACGGCTTGAGGATGCTGGCCTGATCGAGGTACAACGTTGTAGGGGGCGCTGCTCAAGGTATGACCTTTCCCCATTGCTTAGGTTGCTCAATCCCTTTTCCCCCCTTACCGATGGGGGTGATCCGGCAATGAGGCTTGTTTTTCTAAAGTCCCTTAATCAGTGCCACAGTTTGCCGCCGATGCCAACTGGCGAAGGGAGTTCACCACCCCCCTCGCCAAGCAAACCCCCAACTGGTGAAGGGAATTCACCGGTTCCCCTGCCAAGCGAGGCCTCAACTGGTGAAGTGGGTTCACCAGCCCCCTTGCCAGGCAAAAGGGCCACTGGTGAAGGGAATTCACCGGTTCCCCCGCCAAGCGGGGCCTCAAGTGGTGAAGTGGGTTCACCAGCCCCGCCCTATAATAAATGTTGTTGTTCATGTACATCTACTCATAGTAAAGATAAACAACAACAAAAAGAAGAAGCAAGGAGGGCGTTGGTGGGACGAGGGGTTAGTACCAAGGTGGCTGAAAGGCTGGTTGAGCAGTATTCCCCTCAACGAATACTGGAGGTGTGCCGTGGCGTTGACGGCAGAAAGGTGCGAAATAAGCCTGGCTTCATAGTAAGAGCTTTGCAGGAAGGGTGGAACATAGAAGAAAAGTTGCCAACTGGGCTCATCGTTGGCCTAAGGTCCGAGCCCGGGACCTTGGTGAGGATACTGGGCTACTCAGATGACCAGCGAAGGGTTTACGTGCAAGTGGATAGTTCGGATAATCCCGAGAGAATTCCAGGCACAGTGTTGTTAGTGTCTAGGGAGGATTTGAGGAGGAGTGAAGATGGATACTGTTTGCCTTGACCCGTTTTCCCTCATGGGGGTGGGCGATGTATTGTACGGGCAGGGCCGTTGTGAGGAGGCAATTGCTAACTATCGTCGGGCTCTTCTCCAGGCCCAAGATGCCTTTCTGAAGGCCAAGCTATCTCAACGGTTAGCTAGGGCCTACATGAGGCTTGGCCAATTTCCCGAGGCAGCCTCTTTTTGGGAGCAAGCTCTCCCCGCCCTCAGCGGGCTGGAAAGGGCCGAAGCTCTCAACGATCTAGGCGTTTGCTATTTCAAGCTTGGGAAGATAGGCCTGGCCTTAGCCATGTTTGAGGCAAGTCTGGTGGAGTACCGCGTGGGGGGAGACAAGAGGGGTGAGGCTTTGGTCCTTCTGAATTTAGGGGATGCTCACCTTTCGCTTGGGCGCTATGCCCAAGCTGCTGAAGCCTTTGAGCGAAGCCTTGATTTGCTCAAACGATTTGGTTCTGAAGAGGAATTGGCCTCGGCATATTTGCTCTTATTGGGGGCTTATGTTGGCCTTTCCCGACTTGAGGAGGCTATTTCCTTGCTGAAGGAGGCGATAGAGGGGCCCTTGAAAGCAAGGGCGGGAGAAGGATATACCCTTCTGGCAATTCTTTTCGGGATGCAGGGGAAATGGGGTGAGGGGCTTGCAGTTGCCCGGAAAGCGTTGTCTTTGCTTCCGGAATGGGAGTTTTCAGCCATTGCGGATGCATTGCGTGTAGCTGGGGCCCTAGCGGCGTTTGTGGGGGATGTTCAGGGGAGCATAGGGTATTACTCTAAGGCTTTAGTTTACGGGGCGAGGTGGGAGGAAATCCGGGCCGAGGTCGAAGAAATGCTGAAATATTTGCCCGCCCCCGTGGCCGATGAATTAGGGGCTTGGCTATGCATGGAGTGCGAGGGAGGTACTGGGGATTGAGGGGTTGGGGCCGGCTTGGGGTGGCGATAGTTTTCCAGGAAAATTTTTGAGGGAGATGGAAGCCACCGCCCCCGGCACTTAACACTTTGCCTTGCCTTCTCTCCCTTTTTCTGATAAAACATTGAAAAGGAGGAAGGTAATGGAAGGGGTTAAGTGTGGAAGGCAGCTTCCTCTCCTGGCCCAAGGTGTGAGGGGGTGGATCCTTGGTCGGGAGACCCCCCTGGAGCTCGCCATAGAGTGGGCAAAAGCGGAATGGCGCTCTAGAGGCCTCAGCGAGAACACCATCGACGCCTACGTCACCTACGTGAGGGAGCTGAGCAGTTTCCTCGGCTCTTCCACCCGCGTGGGAGAAGTGACCGAGGGGGACATCCTCCGGTTCAAAGCTTATCTGTCGGAAAGGAAGCCTCCCCTCAGGCCCCGTACCCGCAGGCTAGCCTTGAATGCCATAAGAGCCTTCTTCCACCTTCTCTGCCAGGCTAAATGCCTAGACAGTAATCCGGCCTCCAAGGTGTATCCGGACCCCCTGCCGAGGAAAATCCCCCGGATCCTCACTGAACTTCAGTGGTTGAGGGTATTGGATGCGGCTCTCAGGAAGGGCAATTTTGCCTACCTGGCCGTATATTTAGCTGGGGAATTGGGGCTGAGGGTAGGAGAAATACACAGCTTGCTTTGGGATGATGTAGATCTGTCGGATCCTCGCGCTCCGAAAATAAGGATACGATATGAAGGGCAGTATCATGTTTGGAAGAACAGGACAGTTCGGGGGACGGAAGCCCTGACCGAAATTTTTGAGAAGCTGAAGGAGGAGCGAATTAACCAGAAGCTACCTTGTCGCCCTACGGACAGGATAAGTCCGTGGCAAACTGTTCGCCCTCTGAAGCAGCTTTTCCACGATATAGGGGAGGAAGCTGAGCTTCCCTTCAGGCTTACGGGGAAAATTCTCCGTTGGAGGGCGATATGGAGGGCGTATATTGGAGGGGCAACGCACGATGAGCTATCCAGGCGTTTTGGCCTATCTGCGAGGCATCTGGAGGGCGAAGTCCTTCCTGTTCTGAGGAGGTTGGAGAGGCAAGAGGTTCCGGTATGAGGGCGGGGGTGATTGTGAGGCTTTCCCTCCTGGCCATAGTTTTTGGGGTCGGGGGCTTTCTGGCGATGAGGTTTGTGTTTCCTCCATCCCCCGCGGTTTTGCCGACGGCTGCTCCGGCGGCTTCTTCGCCCTCCACAGTTTTACCGACAGCTGCCCCGGCGACTTCTTCGCCTCCCGCAGTTTTGCCGACAGTAGCCCTTGCGGTTTCTCCTCCCCCCACAGTTTTACCGACAGTAGCCCCTGCGGTTTTAACACCAACAGTTGAGCCATATGTTCTGGCGAGGTTGAACGTGGTGATAGGGAGGGAGGGACCTGGGGAAAAGTATCCGGCTTTAGGGAGCGTTGTGCGGGGGGAGAGGTTGGAGCCTCTTGCCTGGTCTCCGGACAAGGAGTGGCTGCAAGTTTGCTGTATGGGGGGGCGTCCGGTTTGGGTAAGGCGGGGCCATGTAGAGTTCAGGGGCAAGGTTGAGGTTCCAGTAGCAGGGGTAATACCTCCTACGCCGACTCCCTGGTGGAGGGTAGTGGCATTTACTCCTACGCCCACGCCTTTTAGCTGTCCGTATAAGTATTGTTTGGCAAGGTTGGCATGCAATCCCTCTTGGCGGACGGTGGTAGAGGGGGTAGTTTATGGAGTTAAGGGGGAGCCGGTCAACGGGGTGAGGGTAGTGCTTTCTTGGCAACCGGATGGGGAGTGGTCTACGTGGGATTATTCGGGGAAAGATCCTGAGAAACCTGGGGAGTACATTCTGATTTTAGCTCCCTGGGGTGCGAGGCCTGGGACGTGGTATGTATGGCTTGCTGATGAAGCTGGGGAGAGGATTTCGGAAATGGCCGTTGTTGTTACCGATAGTGGGAGCTGCATGGAAGCGAGGGTAGATTTTGCGCCATAGGAGGCTGTATGACCGTTCTGGAGGCCGCCACGCTTTTTCTAGAGCATCTTAAGAAGACCCGTTCGGTGCAAACGGTCCGCACTTATGGGTATGTTCTCCGGAGGTTTTGCCAGTTTGTTTCTCCTTCTCTTCCTCTTGAGGCTCTTTCTCTGGATGCAGTAACTTCCTACTTGAACACGCTTTCTTCTCTGTCTCCGTACACTGAGCGGGTTCATGGGCAGGCAGTGAAATCCTTTTTTGTCTTTTTAGCTGCCCAGGGGTGGAAGGAGGTGAACTTTGCTCGTCTTTCTCTCATTATGAAGGGGAGGCGTCGTCTTCCCCAGCGGCTCATTACTTTCCCTGAGAGGGAGGTGGAAAGGCTTTTGGGGGAAGTCCTGCTGGTAATTGAGGGTTCTTTTGAGGTAAGGGATTTGAGCCGATTGCGGGAGTTGCGGGATGCGGCTCTGATTGTGACTCTTGCCCACACGGGGCTTCGGGTGTCGGAAGTTGTAAGGTTGAGGGTGGGGGACATACTGTGGGATGAGGGGAAGGCGATAATTGTAGGCAAGGGTGGCAAGCAAGCGATAGTGTGGTTTTCTAGGCAAGCATTGCGGGCTTTGCGAACTTATTTGGAGGCGCGTTCTCGGCTCATATCTCCCATTTCTTCTTCCCAGCCCCTTTTTTCTGGGCATGGGGGGAGGGCGGGGAAGAAGCTCAAGTCGCTCTCTCCGCGGCAAGTGGAGAGGGTTTTATCCGCTTGGGTAACCAAGGATATGGGGGGGATAACCCCTCACACTCTAAGGCACTATTTTGTGACCAGGGTAGTGCGGAAGGCTGGGGTAAGCATAGCCAAGAAGCTTGCCCGGCATGCTTCGATAAGCACGACGGACCGGTATACGCATTTAGGGGATGTGGAAGTGGAGAGGGCGTATCGCAGGGCATTTAGCGAGCCATAATTTTCCCTTGTTCCAGGTAGGGGATGAGGGAATCGGGAAATGAATAGAGGCCGGAGAGGTTTATGGCTCCTTCTTTCTCTATTGCCTCCATGATGCACGTTTCAACTTGCTTTTGCACTTCGGGTGCGATACTAACTTGGCGGAGTCGACCTTCCAGGTCCATACATATTAACGAGGCTTTGCAGTCCCAGACGTATATATACCATAGCAGCCCTTTCCCTTCGTCGTAGAGGACACTTGAAAGGGGCAAGGAGCAAGGTTTTGGGTAAAGGAGGAATCTCAAAAGCGGGGATTGTGGGTCAAGCTTTGCTCCACATTGGGAGCATTTTATTTCTCCGCCCTCCACAAGCCATTCAGCGTGGTGGAAAAGTCGAATCATTTTTCCTCCTCCGGGGCTTTCTTAGGATTTGAACAGCGGTAGGTACATATGAAGAAACGAGCTGGTAAAATTGCTCCTTTTTTTGGGGATTAACTGAGTAATACGCTTGTCTTCCCTTCCTCTGGGCCAAGAGGAATCCTTTCTTTTTCAAGCGTTGCAGGACGGAGCGGATGCTATTGGGTGAGAATTGTGGGAATTGCTGCAAAAGCTCAAGGGTAGCAAAGCTCTCCCCATTTGGGCAAGTCTTCGCTATATAGAACAAGACTCGGGGCATGACCCTGTTCATTTTGCCCTCCCTTCGCCATTATACTACAATTTACGCAATTGCGCAAACTGATGAGTGTGGGACGCAGGCCCAAACTTGCGCAATTGCACAAGTTGCGGTATAATAAAGCCAAGCCCCAATAGGAGGAAGCTATGGAGAAAATGGGAGAGATTGAGAAAGCAAAACACCTGGTCGGGAGGGGGAAATGTAAAGAGGCCTTGGAAATCCTAAAAGCAATTGCCCCCTCTGACCCCAGGGGAAAAGAAAGTTTTGCTGTACATTTGGACTCGATAGGCCAGCTTTTGTATACTAACCAGGCCTATCGCGAGGCGGCTGAAGTGGCACGTTGGTTAGCCTCTCTTTATGAGGAGCTCGGTCTTTTCCCCAAAGCTCTAAAATCTCAGTACAACCTCCTTATAGCCTTAAAGGCTTCCGGTCAGGCCGAAGAAATTCCCCCTGCTCTAGACCATTTCCTAGAGCTCTTCTCTAAATTCAACGAGCAAAACGAACCACCCTCGTCCACTTTGGGGTTCGTTCTTAGCTTTGTCTCATACGAATTGGCCAACTCTGGGCGCTTAGACGATGCGTACATGGTAGCGAACAAGGCGATAAAAATACTGGAGGCAGGGGGGGAAGAAGAACTTCTTATAGCAACTTATATCACAATTGTCCGAGCGTGCGCTGCTACTGCGCGTTTCGCTGAGGGTGCGGAAGCATCATACAAACTCAGGGAATTGAGCCAAAAGGCTAATGACCCTGAAGTTTTAGCCTACAGCTGTCTCGCTGGGGCATACAATGAGATTGGTTTGGGGAACTGGGCACAGGCTGAAAAACTGGCCCAGGAAGCCGTGGATATATATGTCAAGTTTCAAGCTAATGGGGAATTGTCCAGAGCATTCTTTGTGCTTTCCCTTTCTCAATTCATGCAGCAAAAGTACAACGAGGCAATATTGGCAGCCGTGAAAACCATATACCTCAACCCACAGGACGAGTCGCTTGTGGCGGATTCTTTGGGCATAATTGGGCTGTGTCATGCCAATCTAGGCGATTGGGAGAAAGCAGTTGTCTACCTTGGGGAGGCAATACAGCATTACGTTGCCTATGGGGTTCCCTCGTCAATTTTCCCCACGCTCCTCACAGTTTATGCCCAGGCCCTTCTGGTCACTGGCAGGACTTCTGGTTTGAGCACGTATTTGAAGGGCTTGGAGTTTTGGATCCAGTGGGGCGGGGAATTAGACCCAACTCTTAAGGAGTACAACGACAACATTTGTCGCAGCTTCGGAGTGGCAGGGTAGGGGGGTGAAATGACCAACATCAAAGCTTGGGCTCGGGAAATGATGTTGTTGGCCAAAAAACAGCCTGGGAAACCGATGAAGAGGAGGCTCACAAAAGGGCTATACATAGGTTTTGGGATTAGCCCGGACGGAAGAGTGGCGCGGTTGGTAATAGTGCGCAAGAAGAAAGGACCAACCCCTGTGGAAATAGAGGCAATATATCAGGCGTTCAATGTGCCGAAAGGGGTACGAAAGGAACACATCAACGAGGAAGGTTGGGTAGGGGTGAAGGCGCAATGGCGCCTTTAACCTAGGATTTTTAGAGGAAGGGCATATGAAAGTCGGGAAACGTTTGCGTATTGCTGAGTTTTTGAATTCCCCTGTATGGAACACCCTCAAAGAAGTTGCGCTTCAAGACCCAGGCAAACTGGGGCCAGCGCTGAAAGAGGCATACGAAGCTTGTACCAAAGAAGGGCTAGAGGAACTATCGGGTTTGCTTAGTGCTTTGGTTTCCCTCGTTGACTCTCCGGAAATTATTGTCCCCTCTTGCCCTCCTAAGGGTCCTTTCCCGGAAGTATTGGAAGTGCTTCGGCTTTTGGGGGATGTGGCCAAGGCTTTTGCTTCTTACCAAATGGTTTCGGAAGAAGCAGCCCGGCGCAATTATCTCGATGAGGCCTTCTCTGTCCTGGCGAGGGTACAACAAATGATTGCAGAAAGCTCCAATGTTCCCCAACCGTTTGCTGCTATCTTAGCTTTCATTGTGGAACGCTGGCATCAAATCCTTGTTGCTGAGCGAGACCGTTGGCTAGCGTCGCGGTTCTACCGTTCTCTTGCTCCCCTTGAGGATTTCTACGTGATAGGTCCTCCTCTTGGGCCAACTGTGGGGCGTTTGTTTGTGGGACGGGAAAAGATTTTCCGCACTATAGTTGGACTTTTCCAGCATCCCCACCAAATGCCCGTTGTCCTTTGCGGTCAGCCTCGGATGGGTAAGACCTCTATCCTCAAACACATGGGGGCTAAACTTGGCTCGCACTACATTCCTGTCTTGGTTGATCTACGTGGTTTGTTTTCTGACCCGTTTAGGCCCGTATATGGCGATAAGGCTGTCTGGCAGGCACTAATGCGTGAAATTGGTAAAGCTCTAAATATGCCCTATAGAGGAGAGGAATCAGCGGAAGAATTTTTGGAACGGGTCGCACCGGTGCGAGGGAACAGGCTAATCGTCCTGATGTTAGACGATTTTGAAAAATTGGAGAATGCGACTACGACGTTCCCAGATGCTCTTCTCGGTCTAATGCAGCGTCGTCCTGAACTTCGGGTCATCTTGAGTGGTCGTTACCCATTGTGGGAACGGCCGAGGCAATACTGGGCATCACTGTTAGGGTGTGTCCGCTCGGTGTTGGTCTCTTATCTGGATGAGGGAGCTGCTTTCAGCCTCATAACTAACCCCTGGGACGGTTTTCGTCTAAGGTATACGGGGAGGGCCATCTACTACCTAATGAGAGCCACTGGATGTCAGCCTCAGCTTCTACAACTTGCTTGTTCCGCTACCATCCAGGAAGTGAACGAAGTTATGAAAAGGAAGGGGTATGTTCCCTATCCCATGGGCACCGAGGAAGTGGTAAGACGGGCTTTAGGAAGGCTTCTTGAGGAAAATGGAGGGTATTTCGATGCCGTTTGGGAATGGCTTCCGGAAGAGCAACGTGAAACTCTCATCCTCTTAGCTGATCTTCCTGAGCCTGGGTCTGGGGGGTGGCTCTCTCTGAAGCGAGGGATTAAGGGGAAAAACCTCGTGGCCTTGGAAGAGCGGGAAATATTGGAAATCCGAGGCAATCTTTACCGTTTTCGGGTTGAGCTGTTCAACCTTTGGATAGCTCGCCGTTTTCGGGGGCTTCGCTTTGAGGGCTGGATTTAGATGTGGTTTGGGGCAAGCCATTGGTGGAGTAATGTCGCATAATGGTAATTATGCGACATATCCAAAAACAAAAAAGAAAAAACCTCCCTGCCCCCGGTACCCCCCACCAAGCACCGGGGGCAGTTCCATCCTTCTCCCTAGGGAGAAGGATGAACAGGGGCTAGGGTCCACCCTCCCTGACAGAGCCAAGGGGATCGGGAAGGGTGGGGGAGAGCTTGTAAAACTTTATATGGCTCTAACAGGGCAAGTACCTTCACATTGGGCCGTTCCTTGACGACCCTGTAGAAGCCACTCTCCTTTACAGGAGAGAGGCAATACTTGCCAAATTCTTTGGTAATATAGCCTCCCCGCTTTGCCGGGGAGAAGCTGGACTCCATGACAGCCAAGATAGCTGACCTGGAGACTGAGCTAGGGGGAGGGGGAAACAAGTGGCTCATCATGCTGCCGTATTCCGAGGCGATCCCTATCCGAAAGGCTCGCCTCTCAGCCTGCCCCGCCAAGTGATGAATGATTGCCCAATCATTCATCACTATGGCGGCCGAATCACTTATGGTCGGAGTCTCGTAGTGGAAGAGGAGCTTGTCTTCCAGGTACACCTTGAACGGGGCGAGAAGTACCTCCCCCCATCCAGTACCAAGCACGAATAAGTGGTACTGGACGAGAGCTGGCCCTACGTAGTATTGTTCCTCAAGTAGGGCTGCAGGGCGAGGAGTAAGCTCCTCGTTCAGCCCATACTCCAAGAAAATCTTGAAGTATGGGCTGTATAGCTTCACCAAGCAATACTTTGGCTTGGCGAAGCTAATGCGGGAGGGGAGCGCAGCCACTATATTAGAGATGGATTCTATTTGGCTGCGCTGCGTGTGCGTAGCGCACCACTGGTGGAATTTCTCGCACCAGCCTCGCCAACGTCGCCATGTTTTGTCTGACAGCGAGGCTGCCTCGCAGTGCACTATGTACCAGAATGGCACGGCGTTTGTGATAACCGCCACGCCATTCAGGCCCTCCCACTCGATGCGGGAGAGCAATATGCTCTCAGGGTTGGTGCGAATTTGTTCGCACGCTTCCCTGAACTGAGGGTGCCAGACGAAATCCTTGGGATCTTCCATCTCCCCCTCCTTAGGGCTTTCTGGGGCGCCCCCGGTACCCGGAGGAGCACCGGGGGCAGCCCTATTACTTTTGGTGTTCTCCATAGTGGAGGATGTCGACTACGAAGCTCTGGAGAACACCAGAGTCGCAGAGGTTCCCCCCGATGATTATACATTGGCCGACCTCCAGCAGATGCTGGAGGAAAACATCGGCATCGGGGGGAACCAAAGTCCCCGTTTCTATGAGGGGGAATTGCCCAGGCCCGTTCTCAAAGAGCCTGGGAATATCCCCTTCCTCTTGCCCAGCCAGCAGCCACACGTGAATTTTGCGGCTGGCTGGCTCCCTCCTAATCAAGAGGAGGGGAACAGGAGGAAGCGCACCCCCAGTTATGATAAAGGGAACTTGCGCTCCCTCCCTGTTCATTATCCCGATTTGCATCTTGGCCTCATTGGCCAAGAATTTGCCTGGCGGCCTGCACCAGGCGCTGTGGGTCTACGTATGTAGCGTAGACCCACTCCTCGGCCGGCGGGTCGGGAGTTAGATGTTGAAGCAGGTCGAGGAATTTTTGCCAAGCCACTTGGAAGTCGAGATGGAAGGTGAAAAGCCAGGCCCAGTTGATGTGGGTGATGTCACGAAGGTGAGGGAAGACGTAGGTCACGTGAGCGACGCGACGACTAGGGCCGGCCGCTATGTCTAGTACCGCGGTGAACCTCCCATGCTCGGCATACAGGCGCACATCAATGTCGCCTGTATACCACTTAAACCCCCTGTACCTTATTGGTACGGAGGGGGTGAAATAGGAAAGGTGATCTTTGACTGATAGCTGCCACTGCCCCTGTGTATAAATCTTGTGGGGGCAGTGACGATGTTCAGAAGGGAACTGAATGCAACCCTGGTTCCAGCGAGCTTTCCAGGGCCCATGAACGGTGGCGCGGGCCCCTATGAGGAGCCACCGGCCATGTGGGCACTCGTAAATCCATACGAGGCCCTTTCGCTCTCGCTCCCGAGCGGAGAGCCATACATCACACTGGGCTCTCCCTACCTCAAACATGGACTTGGGAGGAACCCAGTGGGTTTGCAGCACTGGCAGTGCTGCAAACTTTTCGGGTTTTAGCTTCAACATCTTCATCTTCCCTCCTTTCCGGGCCGGTCTCCCCGGCGGCCGGCCCTTTTTTTTTACTTTACCCCGCCGGGGCGGGGGGGCGGACGAAGGCGTTCTACGTAATTGTAGAACGCTTCTTCCGCCCTCTTGCGCCTCCGGCGCTTATGTTCACCGGTAAGACGCAATGGTCGTCCCGCACGTTCTTGCTCCCGCAATGGGGGCATTGTGCGGGACTGGGATAGGGAGCCCCTTCCCAGCCGCAATCGGGGCACTTCATCTTGCAAGTGCCCCCCTCTTGGTGCACCCATCCGCGGCTGGGTTCCCACCTCAGGGGCTCTCTGCACCAATGGCAGACCTTCTCCACGGCTCCTCCTTTAAGCCAGGAGAGGTTGACCAAGGCCCCTAAATCAACTCAAGCTGGGGCCTTGTCAACAAGAGAAACCGTCCCCTCGGGTATGGGACGGCGTACGCCTCCCCCTTAAAGGGCAGGCGAATTTTCGGCGCGAGCTCAAAGAACTCGCGCAGGAAATACTTACCCTCGGCCTTCCACCCCCACGGGGGGAGGAGAGGCTGGGGGTAAATGATCAGTGTGCGCATTGGGGCTTCTACTACTATAGCTTTGAAGGGGTTCCCAATGCGCTTGTCCACCCAGTCTGTAATCCTAATGGACCCTAGCGGGTTGAGTCTGTATAGGGCCCACGTGGCTGGGTGGAAAGTGGCCAACCATGGCCCAGCCAGGTCCAGCACGTCGTATTGGACCCCGTCGACCATGGTTGAATTGGGGGACACTTTCACCTCGACTGGGCCCTTGGGAAGGTCCAGCCCCCAATATCTTGTTATCCCCCCTCCAGAGGAGGGGGAAAACACAACTCGCACAGCCTGCCCGCAGTGTGGGCAGGTGTAATCGTACCACCCCCTTAAGGGGTGATCCTCTTGTTTGACAATGCCGGTACTGTTCCGACACTGCCCTTCCCGCACGAAATGTGCGGGATATTTTGCCGCCATCTCGGCCAACACCTCCTTCGCCATGTGGAGGTGTAGGTCTCTCAAGATGGCGGCCATCTTTTTCTTCGTCATTCCCCCTCCTTTCTTGGGCCTGTCCCCGGCCTGGCCCTTGAGTTTTTACCCCGCCGGGGCGGGGGGAGAAGGCGTCCTACTCAGCTATGTCGACTACGAAGGTTTTGACAAAGACGCCTTCTAGTTTGTTATCCCCCACGAGCAAGCATTCCCCTTTGGCCAAAAGGGCCTGGAGGAATTCTTCGGCCTCGGGGGGAAGCAATGTCCCCTTGACGATCAAGGGGAATTGTCCAGGCCCTCTTTCAAAGAGCCTGTAGAAGTCCTCCTCTTTTTCGCCAGCCAAGATCCACACTTGGATCTTGCCGCTGGCTGCCTCCTTCCTCAAAAAGAGGAGGGGGATAGGGGGGAGCGGCTTCCCAGTAATTATAAATGGGATTGGCTCCCCCCATGGGGTCCAGATCCCGACCGTCATGCTAGCCTCCTGAGCAGGCCGATTTCCACCCGCTCAAGGAGCCAATCCACCCCGAGATGCCCTTTCAGGGCTGCATCGGGGCGAGGATCCCCTGGCTTAAAGGCGAGGCGGAAGACAAGCGCCTCGTCGCCAGGGGCCATCTTTATGGCCACCCGGTTGACGGGGACCTCTATCCCGAACAGCCTTCTAAAAGCTTCGGCTGTCTCGGGGTAACCAATTGTGGAAATGACTGGCCCTTTAGCCAGCCATTCCTTCGCCTCCTCGATGGTGAGGAGGCGATATTCATACAGTCCCTGCGCCGTAATGACGGCGCTATTTAAGATATAGCGCATTTTTCCCCTCCTTTCCTGGGCCTGTCCCCGGCCAGGCCCTTGGTTTTCTCTCCCCGCCGGGGCGGGTTTTTTTACACCCATCCTCCTGTATTTGGCCCTGCGCTTTTGGAGGCGGGCCTTGCTCTTCCAATGGCCCAGTTGCGCAGGGCCTGAATTTCATCGGCCTTTGTCCGGGAAATCGGCACGATCTCCCGGCAGGCCTCTAGTATATCTTCCGTGGTGACCTCTCGGTCTTGGGCGAAAGCCTTGAACATCCCGGCCACCACGGCTTTTTCAATCTCGGCCCCGGTAAACCCCTCGGTTTCAGAGGCCAAGAGGGCCAAGTCGAAGTTCTCGGGGTCGCGGTTCCGTTTTCGAAGGTGGATGGAGAAGATGGCTATTCGCTCTTCGAAGGTAGGGAGGTCGAGGGCGAAGATGTCGTCGAAGCGGCGCAGAAGTTCTGGGGGTAGAGCGTTGGGGTCATTGGCGGTGGCCACGAGGACAACTGGAGCCGAGTGTTCCTGGAGCCAAGTCAGGAGGATGCCGAGCACTCTAGCAGTAGTGCCGGCATCGGAAAAGGAGGAGCTCTGCAATCCGGCGAGCCCCTTCTCTATTTCATCAAGCCACAGCACGCATGGTGCTATGGCTTCAGCAGTTTTGAGGGCGGTGCGAATGTTTTCCTCTGAAGCCCCCACCACCCCCTGGAAGATTGCCCCCATTGAGAGGTACAACAGGGGCAATCCCCACTCCGCAGCTATTGTCTTGGCTGATAGGCTTTTCCCAGTACCTGGGACGCCTACCAGCAAGACTCCTTTGGGCCAGGGCAATCCATATTCCCTGGCTTTGTCTGTGAAGGCTTTGGCTCTTTCTTTGAGCCAAGCCTTTAATAGGTCTAGCCCACCTACGTGTTCTAGGGAAAGGTCGTGGGTGGGGTAGAATTCCAGGGCCCTGCTGTTACGGAGGATTGCTTTCTTGGCCTCCGTAACGATTTTGATGGCCTCTGGAGTAAGGCCGCCCAACCTTACGGCAGCCTGCAAAAGCACGCTCTCCGCCTCTTGGGCTGTGAGCCCTTGGAGGGAGCGCACTAATGCCTCTTTGTCCTCTTCAGTGAGGGCAAAGGTTGTGGGCTTGCCATCCTCGGTCTCTTCGGGGAGATTGGCAATGATGTTTTCGAGGATGGCAGCAAGCTCTTCTTTTGTGGGGAGGGGGAAGTCGATGATTTGGATTTCTTTCTCTAGGTCAGGGGGGATGTTGAGGGTTGGAGAGAGAATAATTGTTGTCTTCTGTTGAGGGGCAATTTCGCGGGCCAAGTCCTTGAGGGCGCGGATGACGACGGGGTTGGAGAGGAAGTGGTGGAAATCCAAGAGGACGAAGATTGCCTCCCCCATGTAGCGGGGGATGAAGTGCAAGACACCCAGGTAATCTTGGGTGTCTTCATTTACAGGCTTGGCTTCGTCGGGCCGACCTTCCAGCCAAGCCTTGGCTAGGGCTTGGTAGGGAACAAGGCCCTTGGTCACTGTCCAGACCAAGAGCTTCATTCGTTCCCTACAAGCCACCTCGTTCAATGTAGCCAGGACCCGCATCTCCTCTTGGGAGAGGATCCAGAGGAGGGGGTACCTGGCCCGGAGGAGACAGCGGATGAGGTCTTTGATGTGCATGCTGCCTCCTTATAGGCCCAGCCTTACCGCCGAGGCCCTGGAAGGTTTGAGGGCTTTTTGGGCCGACTCTGCGGTAAGGTCTACAATCTGGTTTAAGAGGTCGGCGAGGTTTTCAGAATCTTGGGTGCGTTTCTCCATTTCCCTCGCCACCTCATTAATCAAACGTTCCAGCTCCTTGTCTCCTAAGGCGTTGAGGAGCCGGAACGTTTCAACCATGTTCTTGACCCTTCGCACTCCAGGGCCGGTAAGCGTCCCGTGAGTGCGAAGGAGCTCAAGAACAGCCCGGGCATGCTCACACATCCGGGCGCGGAGCTGGTGTAAGACTTCCTCCACCGGAGAGGCCATCCGGCGGAGTTGTTCCTTGTAATGTTCCAGCTCCGCTCGACGCATCTCCTCGAGCTTCCTAAGCTCTTGGAGAGCTTTTTCCTGTTCAAGGATGCGGGCCAGTTCAATTTTTTCTCTTTCGGCCCGCAGCCTTTCTAGTTCTATTTCGGCCTCTAGCCGAGCCTTTTTGACCTCGGCCAGATGTCGCTCCCAGGAGGCGGGGTCCACGAGGATCGCTGTTTTGTATTCCATGTACAAAGCTTGCCCCAACGCCTCCTTGGGAGGCATTTTGCTGAGAGCCTTCTCTATAAGAGAGGCGGTGAATTCTTCGAGGCTCATTTCAGGCCCAAGGGTGGGGTACACCTCTTGGGCGATGGCCTCGAAGTCCCGCCTGAGGCTCTCAACAAACTCGTCATACTTCGCCAGGATCTCGGCTTTCAGGGCCTCGAATTCCTGGCGAAGCTTTTCAAATTCCCTACGCCACTTGTGGTAAGCGGTGTAGGGAACCCAGCGGTAAGGGCGGAATCCCTCGACCACGAAGCTGTAGTGGTCGAGGAGTTGTCTCGCCCTTTCCGCCAGAGACCGAAGGCGCTTTATATATTCCGGGGGTATTAGGTGTTTTACCCCCTTGGTGAAGCGCCTTCGGCGGAGGGATTGTTCCGGCACCCCCAGTTCTTCCCAGGAGGAGCGACGGGAGAAAATAGTCACTCCTCCGATGTCTATGTCTATGAGGGCGCCGGCTTTCAGCAGCCAGTCCAGGTCCAGCACGATGAGGGCAACTTCATCGGGCTGGACTCCAAGCTCTCTGGCTGCTTCTTCCCTACGCCTCAAAGTATCCATGGTCCTTGAGGCTAAGGAATCCGTCCGGGGTCACAATGATGTGATCCAGGACGTGGATACCTAAGAGTTTACCCGCCTGTATTACTTGGCGGGTCAACTCTATATCCTCGGGCGAAGGGTATCGGGTGCCCGAGGGATGATTGTGAGCGAGGATTATGGCGGCGCAACGTTCGTTCTTAAGCGCCGCCCTGAAAATGTCAGCTATGGGTACGGCTGCGACGTTCAGGCTCCCGACACAAATAAGTTTTATGTCCAGGAGCCTGTTTGAGGTGTCAAGGAGGAGCACGCGTATCTCCTCCTTGGGCAAATAGGCCATGTCCTGAACAAGCATTGCGGCCTGTTCAGGAGAATGAATGACGGGCCGCTCGGTTTGACAATGCTCAGCGGCCCGCTCCATAATGACACGGGCTCCTACTTTGGCAAGAACCCAGGTAGGAATTTCTGGGAAGGGCTCTTGCTTATATTTCTTTTTCATAGCCCTTCACCAGCTCGGCAAAAATTTCCCTCCCTTGGGGTTTTTGGGCTAGTTCGTTTACATCTTTGACCCCCTCAGGGAGGGATATCACTATGGCGTTAGCCCAGAGCTTTTGAAGCCTCTGGGCTGCTTCCTGCCCGGCCCTGTCCATGTCCAGGACGATGAAGATGGGATTGAAGAAGGAGAAGAGGTTGGTGTAAGCTGCTTTGAGGTAGGTGCCGAGCAGGCATACGGCTGGGTACCCCCATTGCACGAGGGTGAGCCAATCGAACAAGCCCTCGGTGATGAAGACAGCTTGGCCCACCCTGTCTTTTACCAGATCCCAGCCGTATAGGGGTTTGGGGCCAGGGAGGAACAGGTATTTTGGCCCCGTCCCCTCTGTGAGGCGGCCGGAAAGGTGTATTACCTTCCCAGCTCGTATCTCCGGGATAATTATCCTCCCGGAGAAGAACTCATAGAACCCATGCTCCCACCTGGCTAGGAGATGGGCTTCCAAGGCTTCCTCTTTGGAGAAGAAGCCTCGGTTAATGGCCACCCAGAGGTGACCCGGAGGAGCATAGCCCAGCTTCATCTTTTGGGCTGTGGCTATGCTCAGTCCTCGTTGTAGCACGTATCGCTGGGCAACGGGGCTGTTTCGAAGAATTCTGTTGCACATGTCAGTGTAGCGCGTGAGAACTTCTATGGGAATTTCCTTTTTGGGAGGTGGAAGTGGGGAAGAAGCTGGGCGAGAAGACGAAGGGGACACAACCCGCTGCCCAGTCAACTTTTGGACGGCCGTTGGGAAATCGAGGCCGTCCAACTTCATGAGAAGTTTTATCGCATCGCCGTGCTCCCCGCACCCGAAGCAATGATAGTGGTTGTCGGGGAACACGACGAACGATGGGTCTGTTTCTGCATGGAAGGGGCAAAGGGCGAAAAGATATCGTCCCTTCCTGCGAACTTCTATCCCATGGAGGCGTAAGATGTCCTCTATGGGATAGGTGCGCGCCTCTTTTATAAGGCGCGCGTCAAGTGAGTCAAGTGAGTTCTTTTTCTTTTTCATTTTCATTTTCCCACCTCCTCAATTTTTATCAAGAACCTAGAGGGGGATCCGGAGGCGACGAGGTATAGAAGCTCTTTGGCCCGGGTCATGGCGACGTAGAGGAGGCGGAGTTCCTCGCTCAAGTCGGGGTTGAGGTAATGAGGAAGGACCCCTTCCTCCAGGCCAACCACGAAAACTATCTTCCACGCCTGCCCTTTGGCGGCGTGGATGGTAGCCAGGGTCACCCTATCAGTGACCACTGGCACATATCCTTCCTCCTGGGCCACTTCCAAAGTGGCCAAGAATTCCAGGAGGTTTTCTCCACCTTGAGCTACGAAATCCAAGAAAGCCCGGATGTTCCCAAGCCTTCTTGGGTAGCTCAGGGGGTCACTTTTCCTGACCCAGCTTTCATACTGGGTCTTGGAAATTACCCATTCCAGCACTTCAATTGCCGGCGGGTTTTCCTTCCCCCAACGTTCCAGGGCTTGGAGGAAGGAAAGGAATTCCCGAAGGGTTTGAGTTTCCCTCTTCAGGATTTCATCGCCCTCCTCCATCTCCGGAAGGAGGGAGAAGAGGTGTTGTGGAGTGAGGGGGATATTTTTTCTGGAAAGGAAGATGGGGAGCATGCTGAAACGAGGGGGGCGGTTGAGGATGCGGTCTAGGGCCTTGTGATCCCCGGCCGCCACTTTTAAGTAGGCCAAGAGGTCTTGCACCTCCGGGCTTTTGAACAGGGCAACATCTCCAGCCAAAATGTAGGGGATGTTGCTCCTTATGAGTGCTTGCTCCACCACCCTCAGGCGCGAGAGGGTGCGAGCAAGCACGGCGATATCCTTTGGTGGGATATCGTGTTCCAGGAAAGCGGATATAGTTTGGGCTACAAATTCGCTTTCCTGGATTTCATCGGCTAGGAGGACGACCTTGATAGGAGGTCCGTCCTTTTTTGCTGAGCTGAGGTTTTCTTCGGGATACCCCAGCCCTTTGATCAGTTCCTGGGCCCCCCGCACGATTTGGGGGGTGGAACGATAATTGAGGGTGAAGGTGATGTGCTGAGCGTGGGGCAAGAGGGAGAGGAACGTGGGGAGTGAGGAAGGGGTTGCTCCCCTGAAGGAGAAGATGGCTTGCGCCGGAGATCCGGTGAGGAAGAGGTTTGGAGCGAAGCGGATTAAGGCGTGCCAGAGGGCGGGGTCGAAGTCCTGGAAGTCATCGGCGAGGACGAAGGAGTATATGGAGCGAAGCTGGGGGCCAATTTGGGGGTGGGAAAGGAAGTGGATGAGGTAGAAGATGAGGTCGGAGAAATCCATGACTTTTTGGCGCGAAAGGAGTTCCTGGTACCCCTCATATATGGGGTAAAGTTTGGGGAACTCCCTTCGCAATTCTTCTGCCCCCTCAGGTTTTGCCTTTGCTAACATTATAATCCTATAGACATCCCCGAGGGGGAAGAATGAACCGAGGCCCAGTTGTTCAGCCACCCAACTGAGCCTCTCGTAACTTTGGAGTGGGGAAAGAAGGGGGCAAACGGGAACTCCTATTTGTTTTCCCCACTCCCGTACCAGGCGAAAGCCTAGGGAATGGAATGTGGTTACGGTGATGGAATTTTTCCCATCCCCTAGGGCCTGGAAAATTCGTTCCCGCACCTCTCCGGAGGCGCGTCTTGTAAAGGTAAGGACAAGGATTTCTCTTTGCCCTTTTTTAGCCTCCTGGATGGCGCGGGCAACGAGGACATGAGTTTTGCCCGCTCCTGGGCCAGCAACAACTATCACTGGCCCAGGAATTTTTAAAGCTTTTTCTTGTTCTTTGGAGGGGAACATGTTTCCCCTCCTAGATGAAAACGACCGGCGAAGTTTTGGTTTCGCCGGTTTTTTCTTCCCAGGGCAGCAGTTCGGGGCGGCCCTGGTACTTATAGACCAGCTCCTCGCTGGCCCCGATGTCCAAGCTGTCGTGCCAAAGTTGTTCAAGTAACTTTGGCACAACGCTGAAAGCCTCAAGGAAATCCGTGTAGTCGGGTTTTTCCCTCCGACGCCACGGTAAATATCCCTCGATTGCTATATCGAGGGAATTGATATCCCCCTCGTAGGGGGACATGTACCCCCCACGGAAGAGGATTACAGCGCGTATATCACACCCCTCCTTTTTCATGGGGTGGGTATAGATACAGCCGGGGAGAGGAATAACGAGGTAATCTGGCATGATGAGAAGATTATACATCCTCTCCCCTATTACCAGCACCCTGCGAACAAAGAATGCTTCCGCAGGGCTGAAAATCTTCACTTTACCAACTGCAAACCGTTTTTGCAGTTGGTCCTTGGGGATATCTTGGATGCCAACCATGCATACAGTTGGCACCCTGGGCCGCCACTCAAGTTCTCCTTTTCTAATGTTTACTTGAAGGGTAAAGGAGAACTTGGGGCGTTTATCCCCCGGGAGGATTTGGACATCATAGAAAATTTGGGGAAACATGGCCCCTCCCGAAGGGGTTAGATGAAAACGACCGGCGAAGTTTTGGTTTCGCCGGTTTTTTCTTCCCGGGGCAGCAGTGCGGAGTGGCCCTGGTACTTATAGACCAGCTCCTTGCTAGCCCCGATGTCCAAGGCATCGCGCCAAATTTTTTCGAGCAACTTTGGCACGATGCTAAAAACTTCGAGGAAATCCGTGTAGTCGGGGTGTTTTTCCCGGCGACACGGTAAATATCCCTCGATTGCTACATCGAGGGAATTGATATCCCCCTCGTAGGGGGACATGTACCCCTCCTGGAAGAGGCGCACACCGTGTATAGCTTTTCCTCTCCCATCCATGGGATGGGAGTAGAAGCAATCTGGAAGGGGGATGACGAGGTTTGTTGTGTATATATATCGCCCTCGTATCCCCATTCCTGGTATCAGCAGCCTCGGTACGTAGAAATCGTACAGAGGCTGGAGGATTTGGGCATTACCAACTGCAAAGACAGTTTGCAGTTGGCATTCCGAAAAAGCCTGGGAGCTAACCATGTACGTGGTTGGTACCCAGGGGCGCCACTCAAGTTCTCCCTTTCTAACCTTTACTTTTAGTCTGAGGGAGAACTGAGGGCACCAATTGCCCACAGGTTTTGGGGCAATGTGGGCCTCACAAATGATTTGGGGGAACATTGCCCCTCCTGCGGGCTAGATGAAAGCACGATTTTCCGGCGAGGTTTGGGCCTTGCCGGCCAAGCTGTCGTGCCAAATTTTTTCGAGCAACTTTGGCACGACACTAAAAACTTCGAGGAAATCCGTGTAGTCGGGGTGTTTTTCCCGGCGACACGGTAAATATCCCTCGATTGCTACATCGAGGGAATTGATATCCCCCTCGTAGGGGGACATGTACCCCTTCTGAAAGAGGAGTACACCGTGTATAGCTTCTCCTCTCCCATCCATGGGATGGGAGTAGAAGCAATCTGGAAGGGGGATGACGAGGTTTGTTGTGTATATATATAGCCCTCGTGTCCCCATTCCTGGTATCAGCAGCTCCGGTACGTAGAAATCGTACGGAGGCCGTAGGATTTGGACATTACCAACTGCAAAGACAGTTTGCAGTTGGCGTCCTGAAAAAGCCTGGGAGCTAACCATGTACGTGGTTGGCACCCAGGGGCGCCACTCAAGTTCTCCCTTTCTAACCTTTACTTTTAGTCTGAGGGAGAACTGAGGGCGCCAATAGCCCACAGGCTTTGGGGCGATGTGGGCCTCACAAATGATTTGGGGGAACATTGCCCCTCCTGCGGGCTAGATGAAAGCAATTGTTTCCGACAAGCTTTCGGGCCTGTCGGATTGGTCCGAGGTCTGAATCCCTTGGCTGGGGCGACCTCGGTAATGGAAACCCAAGGGCTCGTTAAGCCCTGAGTCCAGGCCCTCTTGCCAGAGCACGCCAAAGAGCTCTGGCAAGATAGAGAAAGCAGCCAGGAAATCGCTGTAGTCTGGCTTTTCCCCTGGCCGCCACGGAAGGTACCCCACGAGGGAGAATTCGATGCTAGAAATATCTTCCTCGTAGGGTGACATGTGGCCAGGAAAATGGGCAATGCAAAGCCCACCCTTCTTTTCTCCTAGCCCCACCCGGGGGTTGGTAAATAGGCAGCCAGGCAGGGGGATGATGATGGAGTTGGAAGCAAGGGTGTGTCTGTTATAACGAAGGGGGCAAAGTGGATAGAGGCTATACGGGCTTCGAAGGCGATATACTTGAATACCCCCCAGGGTAAAGGCAGGCTCCACAAAGTCCTGCCTGAGCTCCTCTTGTGCCACGAAGCAAACTTGTGGCACAAAAGGCCGCCATTCGAGTTCACCTTGGCCTACGTGCAAGCGTAGGTACACGGTGAACTCTGGTCGCCAATTGCCTCTCCGCTTTGAGGCAATTGAGAAGGCATAATCAATCTCAGGGAACATGGTTTAGCTCCCTGAGGTTCGAGGGCGGAATCCCTTGGCCGGGGCGACCTCGGTAATGGAAACCCAAGGGCTCGTTAAGCCCTGAGTCCAAACCATTTTGCCAGAGCACGTCAAAGAGCTCTGGCAAGATAGAGAAAGCGGCCAGGAAATCGCTGTAGTCTGGCTTTTCCCCTGGCCGCCACGGAAAGTACCCCTCGAGGGAGAATTCGATGCTAGAAATATCTCCCTCGTAGGGTGACATGTGGCCTGCGTGATGGACAACACAAAGTCCATCACGCTCTTCTCCTGGCTCCTCCTGGGGGTTGGTAAATAGGCAGCCGGGTATGGGGATGATGATGGAGTTGGAAAAAAGGTGGTGTCTGATATGACGAAGGGGGCAAATGAGGTCGAAACTCTCCACGTCCCTGAGGCGATATACTTGAATACCCCCCAGGGTAAAGGCAAGCTCCACAGGAACTTGCCTGATGTACTTTTGTGCCAAAAAGCTAATTTGTGGCACAAAAGGTCTCCATTCGAGTTCACCTTGCCTTACTTGACAACGCAAAGACAAGGCGAACTCTGGGCCCCAATTGCCCCCCGGTTCGGAGGCAATGGTGACCCTGCAAACGACTTTGGGGAACATAGTTGCTCCCCTCGTCACACAAAAACGACTTCCGACAAGCTTTCGGGCTTGTCGGGTTGCTCTAAGGGTTGCCTTTCTTGATTGGGGCAACCATTGAAAAGGAACTCCAGGGGCTCGTTAACCCCCGAGTCCAGGCCCTCTTGCCAGAGCACGCCAAAGAGCTCTGGCAAGATAGAGAAAGCGGCCAGGAAATCGCTGTAGTCTGGCTTTTCCCCTGGCCGCCACGGAAGGTACCCCACGAAGGAGAACTCGAGGTTAGAAATATCTCCCTCGTAGGGTGACATGTGGTCGGCAGAATGGACTATAAAAAGTCCATTCAACCGGTCTCCCTGTCCCTTCTGCCCAGATGAGTAAATAAAATCGGGCAGAGGGACAAGTAGGGTCTCTTTCTCAAGAGAATGGGACCCAAGTCCACAGTAGGGGCACGCGGCATAGCAGTTGTAGTTTTCTTTGAGGCGATAAACCGTGAGTGCCCCCACGGTGAAGGCGGCCTCCACAGTAAGCCGATTGATTAAAGGTTGTGCCACAAAAGCTATTTGTGGCACAAAAGGCCGCCAATCGAGTTCACCTTGCCTTACTTGACAACGCAAAGACAAGGTGACCTTTGGGCGCCAATTGCCTCTCCGCTTTGAGGCAATGGTGACTTTCCAGACGAGCCTTGGGATCATACGAAAGAAATTGTCTCGTCTGGTTTTTCCAGGGCCTGCATTCTTTGGTTTAGAGGGCCCTGGAACTCGAGGCTCAAGGGAGGTAAATCCCCTGAGGTTAGGCCGTCTTCCAGGAGCAGACAAAATAGCTCGAAGACGGCTTTAAAGACCTTCATGTAATCGTCATAATTTGGGGGATGCCCTTCCCTCCAGGGTAGATATCCCTCGCGCACAATATTGAGGGAAGAGCAGTCCCCCTTATGGGGGGACAAGTAAAAGCCTTTGTCCCAAAGACAAAGGCCTTCGCATTGTTGCCCCTCCCCTTTTTGGGGGCGGGTAAAAAGGTCTCCAGGGAGGGGCAAAATCAGAACGGGGCATTCCAGGAATCTCTCCCCTGGTGCTCCTGGGCCCAATATTACCGCCCAGAAGCTCTTCTGGGCCTCGTACACTTTGAGGCCCCCACTTAGAGAAAAGCGCTCCCGGCGGGAGTGAGGAATTTTTTCAGGTCTGAGCAAGCAAACCGCCGGGATATAAGGGCGCCACTCCAATTGTCCTGGTTTCACCTCGCATTGGAGGACCAGGTTAAATGGAGGGCGCCAATTCCCCATGGGTTTGGGGCCGATGGTGACTTTGTAGATGACTTTGGGGAATGGCCCCTCTCCATGGGGAGTTTCAGATGAAAAGAATTTCTTTTTGTTCCGGGCCATATATTGTTCCCCCGGAACAAACGATTTCATTGTACTCAAGGCCTAGCTCTTGACTAGGCCCTGAATCCAAGCCATCGCGCCAGAGTTCTTTAAGCAACTCTGGCACGATGTTGAAGACCTCAAGATATGCCTTGGGGGCGGGAGCTGGTCCCCGCCTGCAAGGCAAATATCCCTCGATGTGGACTTCGAGGGAGCGGATATCAACTGGGTAGCTGGACATAAACCAGCCACCCCCGAGATAAATACCGGGGAGACGCTCGCCCCTTCCCGGTATTGGGCTATCAAAAACATAACCAGGCAAAGGCACGATAAGCGTGCTAGACCTGGTTATGAATTTTACTTTGACCCCAGAAGGGGTCAAACAAAGTGCTGAGCCCGCAAATAGTGGGCGCAGCACTGGGATAGATCCCAGGCGGAAAGCCAAAGTTGTTTCCAGCCTGGGACGAGAGGGTAGGTATAACATGACGACCGATGGTACCATCGGTCGCCATGAAAGTTGCCCCGCCCTTACCTGAGTAGATAGGGACAGGACAAATTTAGGGCGGGGGCCTAGAGAGGTACGGATAATGTCTGCCTTAAAGTTGATTTCGGGGAACATTACCCGACCTCCTCTTACACAAAAGAAGGGCTTGAGTCCCAAAGCCAATCAATAGAAGAAGGGCTTGGGACTCGCCCCTTCTTTTCAAGGGAGTTATTGCGCCACAGCTTAGCTAAGAGCCGTGGCACAACGGAAAGAACTTTTAGCCAATCCCCATAGTCCGGATTTTCTCCCGGACGGTGGGGCAAAAACACCCTCTGTCTCACACTGTAGACGAGGGCATCTTGCTCTTGGGCGAGGCGAAAGTTGTGCCTTACCAAGAGCATACCTTCGTAGTAGTAGCCATCTCCCTCGTAGGGAGAGGCATAAATTAGCCCTGGGAGGGGGAGAATGTAATCCCCTTCCCGGGGGGCGTACAGTTCACAGGAAAGCTCTCCCCGGCACATCAAAGTTCCCGGGGAGGACGTTGTTACCCGGAGGACAGGGATATCCTCCAGGTAGAATGGGTGGGTCTCAATAAACCACAGGCTCCCTTCGTTTGCCAGAAGGACAGTCGGCAAAGGGAGCCTGTCATACTCTGGGGGTGCACCCATTATCTTTAAAATTAGTTCCAGGGTGCACTCCGGTCGCCAATTGCCCCTGGGTTTTGAGGCAATGGCGACCTTGTACTTAATCTCAAGGGTCATTGCCGCCAGCCGGCAGCATGTTTTAATCTCTGCCCCCCGCCCAATCGGCATCCGGGGGCAGGGGGGCGGAATCTGGCAGGCCGTAATATTTCAGCCAGATCCGCCATATTTCCAGGCGTTCCTCCGGGGTGGGGAGGTCAACAAAGAGAAAGCAATCCCACCGCTCGGTGCGGAGGAACTCCGGAAACACGTTACTTCCCTCCCTTATACAAATGTTGCCCAGCCTCCTTCAGGGCGGGAGTATTTGGAGGCCGGGACGCAGCGTTGGCTGGCCCACTCGCGCAGGTGCGCAATTTTCTCTGCTTGCGCCTGCGCGATGGGCACTATAAATTGGGCTGCTTCGGCTGGCGATATACCCATCATTGCCGCCAGCCGGCAGCATGTTTTAATCTCTGCCCCCGTCCAACCGTCATCCGGGGGCAGGGGGGCGTCATCCGGCAACCCGTAATACTTAAGCCAGATGCGCCATATCACCAGACGCTCCTCCGGGGTGGGAAGGTCGGAGAAGAAAAGGCAATCCCACCGCTCGGCGCGGGAGAGCTCTGAGGGCAATTTATCTATGTCATTGCACGTGGCAATGACACAGATGTCTTTCGGCCGGTCATTCAGCCAAGTTAAGAACCGGCCGACCACCCTGGCCACTGTACCACCATCGGTTAGGTGGCTTGAGGCCACCCCCCCGAGTGCTTTTTCAATTTCGTCGATGAAAACGATGCAGGGGGCCATGGCCTCAATAACGGCCAGGGCTGCTCGCAGGCGCGCCTCGGATTCGCCTACCAAGGAGCCGAAGACGCGCCCGAAGTCGAGGATGATAACGGGAAGTCCCGTTTCACCTCCCAAAGCTTTGGCCAGGGCACTTTTGCCTGTGCCTGGCACTCCTAGAATGAGCACCCCCTTAGCCAGAGGGTGTCCAACAGTGGCCTTTAGGAAGGCTTTAGCGTTATCCAGCCCCCCTAACATCTCAAAGCGATCTTCCGGGCCTGGCTGGTATAACTCCAGGACCGGGTTCTTTCGGATCAGTTGGGCCTTCTGGTCCCAAACTGCCTGGATGTCCAGTCGCCCGTGCTGGGCAACGGACAAAGCCAGGGCTGCCATGAATTCAAACTTGGTCAGCCCTAGCCCAGCTCGAGCCAGTTTGTTCGCCTCGTCTGGCTCAAGCTTTATATTGCGGGCTTGCGCAAAAGTTTGCGCATATTCCCGCAACTGTTCAAATGATGGTAGTGTAAATTCTGTCACTACCATCACTTTTTCCAACTCGACCGGAATTTTAATCTCCGGTGCGAGTATGACAAGCATCTTTGATGAGGCCTGGAGGTTGGCTATGCTGTTCAAGATGGTCTGGATAACCTCCAGGTTGTCAATGATCCTGTGGAAATTCCACAGGAACAGCACCCCGGGATCCCGCAGGCCAAGGAAGACCCCTATGATATCTACGGGATCCGTTGTGCGGCTTAAGACTTGACCCCTTTGGGTCAAGTCAATTGGGCCGCCGGAACAGATGTCCCAGTGGTACGCTGGGATCCCTGCCTCGCTCAAGAGCAGGGCCCATTCTCGTTCGGCCCGGTGTGGCTCCGCAGTGACAAGCCACACCAGGGGATAATTTGCCCTGTGCAAAATAACTGGGTTGGGCGGCAACATGGCCGACCTCCTTAACCACACCAGGGATTCCTGTTGGGGTCGTCTTCGGGAACCCCTAGTGCCTCCAAGAGCTCATCTAGCTCCCAGTTCCACCAGGGGGAAATAAGTTCGCCCCCGGGCAGTACGATTATCTCGATCTCACCCTCAGTTGGGTGAGATCGAGAGGTTCCTCGTAGTACTCGGGGAGCTTTTCTCTTTCTATGTCCCCCCCGAGTATTTCTTCGAAGGGTGCGGTGGCTTCTAAGCATTTTGCGCCCTTGAAGCCTTTGGCCCGGATGGTAACAGTCCCATCGGGCCTGATTTCTACAATGATCTCAGGCATGGCTGCCTTAGACCTGTATCTTCAGGACGATGGTACCATCGCCCTGAGCGTTTTCTACGACTGAGTACCCGCGCCTGCGGGCCTCTCTCTTTACCGCCTCAACAACATAAGCCTGTTTGAGGCGGTTTATTGCCTCTTGCAATTTGGCTCCCTCTGAGCCATAAGTATCAGCCCAGAGAGTGTAGCGAGTGCCGCGAATGTTGCAGCACTCTTCCCGGACACCAATTTGCCACTGGCATCCGGGAACTGTAATGACCAGGGAGAAAGCCTCCTTGGAGAGGCCTCCCCAGTATTTGATCTTGAGCTGCTCTCCTTCGAGCAGCTCAAAACCGAGCCGCTTGACAGCGGCTCGTAGGACGTCGAGATTTGTGATCTCGACGTCTTTAACCCTACAAACGTGCGACATTTTTTCCTCCTGCCCCGGAAGAATTTTGCCCCTCCCCCCGCCCCCGGGGCCACAGGCGGGGATCTACAGGGCTTATTGATACCCTAGACCTAGGGGGGTCCAGGGCATCAATAAACCCCGTAGGCTTCAGAGCTTGCG
>Ga0197143_1000800_pt1 | contig 30109 bp, 32 predicted proteins | sample GBS70_MetaG_FD_148603 | JGI IMG/M metagenome (GOLD analysis project Ga0197143, IMG submission 148603) | Sediment microbial communities from Great Boiling Springs, Gerlach, Nevada, United States - GBS 70_MetaG | ecosystem: Environmental > Aquatic > Thermal springs > Hot (42-90C) > Sediment... | reverse complement strand
TGGTGGAGGGGAGGGTGGTGGGAAGGGCGAAGGGGGAGGTGCTGCTGGTGGAGGACGAAGGGGGAGTGGAGGTGCTGGGGGTGGAGGGGAGGAAAAGGGCTTTGAGAAAGCTGGCGGGCAGGAGGGTGGAGGAGGTGAGGGTGGTGACCCTTTCCAGGCTGAGGGAGGGGATCCCCCGGCGGAGAAGGCTGGAGGCACCCCGGGGCGAGGGGGTGGTCTTCCTGGACCATGCCGGCTACGGGATCTACGATCACTTGGAGAGGGGGATAAGAGGGGCCGTGACGGTGGGGGACGACACCACCTGCGTGGTGGGGGACATCCTCAGCAGGTACTCCCTCCCGGTCGTGGGTTTGGTGGACGGGGACGGGGATGGGCTGCTGGAGGGGGCGGAGTTCTCCCCGGGTTCGGTCCTCCTGCGGGTGGGGGAGGACGATTCCTTCGGGGAGAGGGTTTTCCGGGAGGTGTTTAGAGGGGAGACCTACCTGCGGGCTGGGATGGAGGAGGTGGGGAGGAGGGTGAGGGAGCTGGCGGAGGAGGCCGGAGTCCTGAGGGGAATCCTCTGGGAGGGGAGGAAGTGAGTCAGGATTCCTACGAGCTGTCCAGGGAGCTGGAGGCCAGGGCCTCGGAGGCCGAGAGGAGGGGAGAGGTGGGAACCGCTCTCACGCTGTGGAGGGAGTACGCGAGGGCGAAGGGGGAGAAGGGAAGCTACTTCCTGGCCTCCTATGGGAAGTACAGGGAGAGCAGGCTCCTGGAGGGAGAGGGGAGGCTGGAGGAGGCCGCCAGGGGCTACGCGGAGGCGGCGGAGCTGGCGGTGAGGGGAGGGAGGGGCCTGGGGCTCTTCCATTTCCTGATGCTGGAGTCCGCTAGGTGCTGGTCCCTGGCCGGAAGGCCCCAGGAGGAAGGAAGGACGTACGAGCTCCTTGCCGGAAAGGCCGAGGGGGCCGGGGAGTTCTTCAGGGCAGCGGAGGCCTGGGAGAGGGCCGCGGGGGTGGGGACGGGGGGGTACGAGAGGGCGGGGAGGGCCTGGCTGAGGTGCGCGGAGGCTCACCGGGAAAGGGGGGATTGGGGGGATGCCCTCTGGGGTCTGAGGAGGGCCAGGCGGTGCTTCGAGAGGGCTGGGAGAAGGGATCTGCTGGAGGAGGTGGAGGAGAGGGAGAGGAGGTGGTCCAGATAGACTTTTACTCCACCCCGCGGAGGAGGGTGGACCGCCGGGGTAGCCTAGCCAGGTAAGGCGCACGCCTGGAGAGCGTGTGACCCTTTGGGTCGCGAGGGTTCAAATCCCTCCCCCGGCGCCATCGCTCGCGTGGGGTAGGTCTTATAAGTTTCGGCTTTGAAGTTTTCGGAATGGCCGAGTTCAGGCACATCGTGAGGGTGGTGTACAAGGACCTGCCCGGGGACAAGCCCGTGCAGTGGGCCCTCTCCGAGCTCAAGGGGGTGGGCCCCTCCTTCGCCAGGGCGGCGGCGCTGGCGGTGGGGGTCAATCCCTCCGAGAAGCTGGGCGCCCTGGACGAGGAGACCGTGAAGAAGCTGGAGGAGGTCCTGAGGGACCCCGCCAAGTACGGCTTTCCCTCCTGGATGCTCAACCGAAGGAAGGATTACGAGACGGGGAGGGACCTGCACCTGCTGGGGCCGGAGCTGGAGATGGCGGTGGAGGGGGACATCGGCCTGGAGCGCAAGATCAGGAGCCGGAGGGGAATAAGGCACGAGCTGGGCCTTCCGGTGAGGGGACAGAGGACCAGGACCACGGGCAGGAGGGGAATGACCGTGGGGGTGAAGAGGAAGGAAGTGAGGATAAGGGAGGAGGCGGCCAAGGCCAAGGAGTCCAAGAAGGAGAAGAAGGAGAAGAAGGGGTGAGGGGTTGAAGAGGCAGAGGAAGAAGTACAGCAGGCCGCTCCATCCCTGGGACAAGACCAGGATGGACGCGGAGGATGCCCTCCTGAAGAAGTACGGCCTCAGGAGGAAGGAGGAGATATGGAAGATGGCGGCCATCCTGAGGGGGTGGAGGAGGCAGGCCAGGAGGCTGCTGGCCCTGAGCGGGAGGCAGGCGGAGCTGGAGACCAGGCAGCTGCTGGAGAGGCTGAGGAAGTTCGGGCTGGTGGGGGAGAACGCCACGCTGGACGACGTGCTGAGCCTCACCCTGGAGGACCTGCTGGAGAGGAGGCTCCAGACGGTGCTGTTCAGGAAGGGCCTGGCCAGGACGCCGCGTCAGGCCAGGCAGCTCATCGTTCACGGTCACGTGAGCATAGGAGGTCAGAAGGTTAGGGTTCCCAGCTACCTGGTTTCCACGGAGGAGGAGGAAAAGGTGGAGTGCTCCCTTCAGGCCCCTCTTCCACCGGCCCCTCCGGAGGCACCGCAGGGGGGTGAGGGATGAGCGAGCACCGTACGGGCAGGTGGGGGGTGGCCCACATCTACTCCTCCTTCAACGATACCATCATCCACATCACCGACCTGACGGGAGCGGAGACCATCTCTAGGAAGTCCGGGGGGATGGTGGTGAAGACCGATCGGGAGGAGGCCTCCCCCTACGCGGCCATGCAGGCGGCGGCCAAGGCGGCGGAGGAGGCCATGGAGAAGGGGATAGTGGGGGTGCACATCAAGGTGAGAGCTCCGGGGGGAAGCGGCCCAAGGAGCCCCGGTCCCGGGGCGCAGGCGGCCATCAGGGCCCTGGCCAGGGCGGGGCTCAAGATAGGCAGCATAGAGGATGTTACCCCCATCCCGCACGACGGCACGAAGAGGAAGGGAGGGAGGAGGGGGAGGAGGGTCTGAATGGAGGTGAAGGTTAACTTCCTCACGGGGGAGGAGATGGAGCTGAAGCTGGAGGGGATAAACCCGGCCCTGGCCAACTCCCTGAGGAGGGTCATCCTGAGGGAGGTGCCCGTCATGGCCGTGGACGAGCTGGAGGTGAAGTTCAACGATTCAGCCCTTCACGACGAGATCCTCGCCCACCGCCTGGCGATGATTCCCCTGAAGACACCCCTCAAGGGGTACAATCTTCCAGAGGAGTGCAAGTGCGAGGGGGCGGGATGCCCCAAGTGCACCGTCACCCTCTCCCTTTCCAAGGAGGGACCCTGCACCGTGACGAGCGGGGACCTCCAGTCCTCGGACGAGAACGTGGTGCCGGTGAGCCCCTCCGTACCCATTGTCAGGCTGGAGAAGGGACAGAAGCTGGAGCTCACCGCCCTCGTGAGGCTGGGAAGGGGAAAGCAGCACGCGAAGTGGCAGCCGGGCATAGCCTCCTACAAGTACCAGCCCATCGTGAGGGTGGATCCTGGGAAGTGCGACGGTTGTGAGGAGTGCGTGAAGGTCTGCCCCCCCGGGATCCTCCAGCCCTCGGACGGGAAGGTGGTGGTCAAGGAGGTGGATAAGTGCATCCTCTGCAGGATGTGCGAGAGGGCCTGCAAGAGGAGGGCGGTGACGGTGAGCTTCGACGACAGCAGGTTCATCTTCAGGGTGGAGAGCCACGGCTCCCTAAAGCCCGAGCAGCTCTTCCTGCAGGCGGTGGGGATCCTGGCGGATAAGTGCAGGGAATTGGAGAAGCTGGTGGAGAAGCTTTGAGGAAAAAGAATAAACCCCCCGAGTAAAGAGAAAAGGATGCGGGGGTAGCCAAGCCAGGTCTAAGGCGCTGGCCTGAGGCGCCAGTCCCGTAGGGGTTCGGGGGTTCAAATCCCCTCCCCCGCACCATCTTGGTGCCCCTCAGCTAGCAGGGGAATCTCCGCCATCGCTCCCGACTCCACCGGGGCCCTCTCGAGCAGGTCGGGGACCAGCTCGATGAGCTTCCTCACCACCTTCTCCACGATCTCCTCCTTCTTCATCTTCCTCTCCTCCACCCTGAAGGGCTCGCCTCGGAGAGGACCGCCGAGCACCTGCAGCAGTAAGCTCTCTCGCTGGGGTTCCGGAAGCCACAGCGGGAGCATACTCCTTCCCGTTCCCTTTCGTTCACCCTCATAGTGTCTGGCCAGGGCCTCGTTCACGTCCTTCCCAGACAGGCAAGGAAGCCATCCTGAGAGTGTGTGTTGGAGCACGATTAAACTGAGGGGTGATAAATCCTGCCGAAACCTCGAAAATCAAATTGGGTTGGACTGACGATATTTTAATAGCTCCTACCTAACTTTTTAGGATGGAAGCTGAGCCTTCGAGAGGTAGGAGGAGGGTTCTCGGCATCCTTTTGGAGGCAATCGTGCTGGTCGCGATCGCGGGGGTCGCGTACTCCCTCCTCCGGGAGGGAGGTGCCTCTTCTGAGAGAGGAAGAATTCTTTGAAAGCTTATTTAGCCTTCTAGAGGGCAGGAGGCCTTTTCAATGGCAGAAGGAAGTTTTCCACCTCTTCCTGAAAGGCGAGATTCCTCTTACCATCGATATCCCAACGGGATGCGGGAAAACCGCTCTCATGGAGATTTGGATCTCCGCCCTAGCCTGGCAGGCCCTTCAAGGGAGGGTCTCTCTTCCCCGCCGGCTGGTTTGGATCGTCAACCGCAGGACGGTGGTCGACCAAGCCACAGAAACAGCGGAAAGAATAAGAAAAAACCTCGAGAGTCTAAAAGAAACTGACAAAAAGACTTACGAGGCCCTGAAAAATCTGTCTTTGATGGGAGAAGTAGAGGGCAAACTAATCGCCGTCAGCACCCTGAGGGGGGAATTAGCCGATAACGAAGAGTGGAAGAAGGACCCCACCCGCCCCTCCATCATCGTGGGAACGTTGGACATGATAGGAAGCAAGCTGCTCTTCCGGGGGTACGGGGACGGGAGGTGGCATCGCCCCCTCCATGCCGGCCTGCTAGGGGTGGACTCCATCATCGTGCACGACGAGTCCCACCTCAGCCCCCCCTTCACCAAGCTGTTGGTCAACCTCCTCAGGTTACGCAGCAAATTCTCCTTCCCGAAGCGTTTCTTCGTCATAAACCTTAGTGCCACAGCCAGGGATGGGGGAAGCGTGAGGCTTCCTCTGGAAGAGGATGAAAATCCAGTGCTCCGCAGGAGGATTCTTGCAAAAAAGTTTCTCCATTTACACAAGGCCCCTAAAAAAGTGGAAAAGATGGTCGAGCTGGCCTTGAAGCACGAGGGCTCGGGCGCCCGCGTCCTCGTCTACATTACCTCTCCAGAGGATGCCGTCAGGGTAAGGGATAGGATAGGGAAGAAGGTGGGACGGAGGCGGGTGGGGCTTCTGACCGGTGAGATGAGGGGACACGAAAGGGACCATCTAGTGAGGGGAGACAGCCTCTATCAAGAGTTCAAGATGGACGCAAAGCGGGAAACCCGCGAAACCCTCTACCTAGTCTCTACGGCCGCCGGTGAGGTCGGAATCAACCTCGACGCGGAGCACTGCGTTTGCGATTTGGCCCCGGCGGATCACCTAATCCAGAGGTTGGGGAGGGTGAACCGGGATGGAAGGGGGGAAGCGCGGGTGGATCTCGTCTACACCGACCGCGACACCGATGTGGGGAGGAATCCACTCGGTGCCGCCAACGCTGAAACCCTCAAATACCTGAGAGGCCTCTCCGGCGGGGACGGGCCCATGGATGTTTCCCCCATAAATCTCAGGAAGAATCCGCCTCCCACCAGCGCCTTCTCACCCGAGCCACCCGCACCTTACCTGACTGCGGATATAGTAGACCTCTGGTCCTTCACCTCTATCCCGCTCGTCGACTTGGATCCAGAGGGTGAAAGGGAGGTGGAACTCTGGCTCCACGGAAGGGAGGAGGAACCCCAAACTCGCGTAATATGGAGGGAAGACATCAAATGGCTCACCAAACCAAGGGTGGGGAAGGAAACAATCGAGGAGATCCTTCAAATTTGGTACAGGCCCATCGCGCGTGAAATGCTCGCGGTGAGGACCGAGAGATTGGAGGAGTTCCTCAAAAAAGTTGTAGAGGCAGGGGAGGTTAAGGAGGAATACAAAAAGGCCCTTCTCCTGAGGGAGGACGGAATAGAGGTCCGCCACCTCGCGGAGCTCAGGAGGGAGAGGTTGATGTTCGCAACCCTTCTCCTACCGTGTGAGGTGGGGGGGCTGTCCGAGGACGGCGCCCTGAGCGTCGATCACATAGGAAAAACCGTGAAAGACGTGGCGGATGGAACGGTACCCTTCTGCGGAAAGGGCCCGGATTGGGCCGAGGGGAGGAGGAGATACCATGCGAGGTTCGATGGGGAGAGGGGAATCTGGGAGATTAGGGAACTGGGAACCAACGAAACGAAAGAGAGGGAGAGTATAGAGGAGTTCGTAGAGGAAAAGGAGGAAGAAGGCCTGCTCGTCCAGCAGGTGTTCCTGTCGGAGGACGAACCCACAGGTGAACCGACCGAGGTCCTGCTCTACGTGGGTGAGAGCCGGGAGGAGGGCTACACTGCCAGGAGAGACGTTCCGCTGGAGGAGCACAGGTCCGCCGTCAGGGAAAGAATCGAGAGAATGGCGGAAAAGCTGAGCCTTCCGGAGGAGATTGCAGAGGCTCTGAGGGGAGCAGCCGAGATACATGACAGCGGAAAAGAGGATGACAGGTGGCAGGAGGCCATAGGAAACGCCGGCAGGGAGAGAGGAACCCTGGCAAAAAGCAGGGGCAGGGCCTTCGACTGGAGGGCATGCAGGGGGTACAGGCATGAACTAGGCTCCGTGGTCAGGGCCCCAGAGGGTAAGAGCGACCTATCCCTTCACCTAGAAGCCGTAACCCACGGGTACGGGCGACCGAGCTTCCCGGATCATGTCCTAGAAGAAATGCCGGAGCAGACAAAGGAGCAGATACGGAGATTTGCGGAACTGCAGAGGAGGCTCGGATGGTGGGAACTCGCATACCTGGAGGCCTTGCTAAAGTGCGCGGATGCCTTGGCCTCTGAGGAGGAATAGGATGATAACGGTCTACCTCGACCCCTTTAACCCTGGACAAGTTTTAGCCTGTTGTGGTATTCTCGAGCTGAGCGAGCTCCTTTCCGAAGGGGTCAGGGGGTGGTTCTCTCAGGAGGGGAAAAACTGGAGGTTCTTCGTTGAGAGCCCCCTATCGCTTGCCGACGTGATAACTTTCCTGAAAAAAAGCGTGGTTGAGCCGATTGATGAGCACGATCCCAAAATTGCCTCGCTGAGGAACAAGGAGAGGGAGGAGGTTCTCAACAGGCGAAAATGCCCCGTCATCCTGCGGACCCCGAGCTCAGAAATCACCCTCAGTTGGTGGTGGCACCCGACCCTCACGGGCGATAGCAGGTGGGCCGCTGGGGCCTTCAAGGGGTGGGGGGGACAGGTGTCCCACGTGGAGCTGCTCCAGGAGTTTATGGGCAAAATTTCCGACCCGAAAAGCCTTCCAAAGCCTGAGAGAATTTTTGAGGAAACTCTCCCGTGCAAGACTTCCTTTGGTTTCGACTCGAGGGGGTGCTGGACCACCAGGGATCTGGGATATTCGCCCGACGAGGTGTACGGAGGGGGAGGGAAAATCCGCGTTTCACCGGCCGTCGAGGTTCTCGCGTTCATTGCCCTCCAGACCTTCAGGCCCAGAAGAGAAGGGGATGCTATTGAGTACCATCTCTGGCGGTGGCCCCTTCCCGTGGCGCCGGCAAGGTTCGCCCTCCCGGGGGTTGTCAGGGCCGATTCCGTGGGCTTCCGGGCTAGGGTCGCGTTCAGGGGGACCAGGGGGGCCTATAAGTGTTTTAAAGAGGCGAGGATACTACAAGAGTGGAGAGAATGAGTTCCGTTAGGGAAATTGTGGAGGAACTTCTCTCCGAGGACGGGCCTTCCGCGGTAGTTCTGACCGAAGAGCTGGAGCCGGCCGAGGGAAGATCTTCCGTCTTCTTCCCACCGACCTACGCTCCCCCCGAGGAAGAAAAAGGGAAGAAACCGAGATATGCCCTGACCGAGAAGGGCCCCCTGTCTACGGTTGTCGTTGACAGCGTCGAGTCACAAGCGAACAGGCTGGAGCAGCTTTTCAAGAGGGAGGGGTACCGCGAGCTGGTTCCCCAAATCTGGATAAAGATAAGGACGACCGAGGGGAAGGAGCTGAGGGTGAACCTGCTCGATGTCAGTCACCGGATAGCCGACGCCCTGGTGAGGTGCTCCGAGCTGGCCGAGGAGGTGGAGAAGGCGCTTGAGAGGTTCAAGTATGAAGGCGACGCCTCGGATATCGCGAGGCTCTCCCCCACCTCGCTCCTCTTCGGCTTCTGGGATTCAAGGAACACCGGTGTGAAAGCACCCAGGCTTCTCAGGTCCGAGATAAGGGCCTGGAAGGTGAAGGAGGTGGTCAGGTACGCCCAGTTCAGCCCCGCCCTCCTCAAGGAATTCCGGCCGGAGAAAGAGATGGTTGTTTACCAGCAGCTGGAGCCCTTCAAAAGGCTGTTCGAGGAGGAATTCAGAAGTGATGAAAAGAAGTTCAAAGACTGGCTGGCAGACGCTGGCTTCGGCTCCGTCCCCGTGCCCGAGACCAAAATCGTGGGGGGTGTGGTGCTGGACGAGGACGGCAGGATGGAAAGAACCGCAAGCCTCCACCTGGTGGGGATAAGGGCCTTCGGGGGGAAGGCGGGGGAGGGACTCCGGAAGTACCTCCTGATGCTCGGGCTTGTGGCCCTCACAGCACCTCAGGACTACAACTTGAGGCAGGGATGCCTGTTGGTGAGGAAAGAAGGGGGAAGGCACGTCATCCAGAAGGTGTACAAAGACGGAAAGAAGGTGGAGATTAAGCTACAACACGAGGAAATCCTATCATACGCTAGGGAGGTCGCCCGCGAGTTCATGAGCAAGCTGAGGTGCGAGGGAGAGCGGGAAGTAGGGATTGACTACGGGAAGCTGAAGGAGCTGAGGAAGGCGGGGGAAGAGGAAGAAAGCTGAAGGGGTATGGTGAAATTCCTCTGCGTCACCGCCAGGTACCTCTCCCGGACTTATGAGGGGGAGGAGTGGCCACCTTCTCCCGCGAGGCTCTTTCAGGCGTTGATTGCCGGAGCCAAGCTCGGAGAGCACCAGAAATCTTGGAAGGAATCGGAGGAGGCCCTGAGGTGGTTGCAAACCTTGGGCCCACCCACGATTGTACACTCGCAGGGAATGAGGGGGGAGGAGTACCTCAGCTACGGCCCCCTCAACCAGATGGATAAACTGATACCCTCGAGGGGCAGACCGTCCTTTGAAGCCTTTCCCCCCTTTGGGGTTCCTCTTTCGTTTGCTTCCTTGCCCTCAAAGAAGAAGAAAGGCGAAAGATGGACGGGGTACTTAGATGCCATCCGGCACAGGCCCACTGTCCTGCTTGGCGAGCAGCCTGCGGTACACTACCTCTGGCGCATCGATGGCGAGGAGGGCCTAGCGAGGAGGGTGTGCAGGTTGGCAGAGTGGATGGTCGCGCTGGGTTGGGGCACCGATCTCGTCGTCGGGGAGGGTAGGATTGTGGACGGAGAGGAGGCGGGGAAGCTGCATGGGCAGAGACTAGTACCGGTACACCAGCCCAGGGGCTCGCTCGAGGAGTACCACGTTCCCACGGAGGGTTTTTTGGAGCTGGTTCTGGAAAGATTCGAAAAGAAAAGATTCGATGAGACCCGGAGCGCCGCCCAGGAAGTATACTCGGGTAGGGCCACCCGGGTTTGCACGTATAGAAACCTCAGCGAAAGCTGGGGACCCATGAGGTGGTACCTCCCCTTCGCCCTGATCCACCCGCAGGAGGACCACCGCATAGCGTTTGGCGTGCACCGCTGGACGGAGATAGTGGCGTGGGCGCGCCACGCCGTGGCGAAGAAACTGAGGGGGATTAAGGGCGAGGACTGGACCTCAGAGCACGTTCTGGGGCACGGAAGCAACGGTGCACACGTCTGCTTCGTGCCCGTCCCGTCCCTGCCGCACGACGGTCTGGTAAGGAGGCTCATGATAGTCGGCCACGAGCCGGAAGTTTACGTAACACTTAGAGAGAACCTGAGGGGCACCATCACCCTCGTGGAAGAGGGCACGGGGAAGCCTGTGGCAAGGTTGAGGTTGCTGGAAATCAGGGAGGACAGGTACCTGGACAGGTTCGTTTCGCCGGGTGGGACCTGGATAACAGCCTCCCCCCTCATACTGCACGGTCACGATTACCGGGGGGGGAAATATTCGGTTGAAAAAACTCAGAAGCTCATCCTACAGGCTCTACATGAGTCGGGTTACGATGTGGGGAGGATAAGGAGGGTATGGTTCCAGAAGTCCCCGCTGTTCCCGGGGGCATCGCACGTGCTGGAGTACCGGGTCCCGGCCCACCTCAAGCCCTGGCCGAGGTACCACGTGGGTGTTGAGTTTGAGGGATCCGTCCTGGGGCCCGTCATAGCCGGAATAGGCCAGCACTACGGCTTTGGCATGTTCCTCTGCGGGACGGAGGCCGAAGAAAAAGGGGTGTAGGGCGCTCCCGAGGACCCCTCAGCGAGCTCGGGGGCGGGGAGGTTCGGCCCCGTGAACTTCTTTATAAATCCCATGCACAAAAATCGAAGTTCACAAACCTGGGTTGAAAAGAGAAAGGAACTGGGTGTGTGAATCGAATTTTAAGGGGGTTTCCACGCTATGTTCAAGCGTGGGCACATTGAAGGCAGGGCGGGGCAGTTCTTCCTGTGCTCCCTCGTCAGGGAGACCTGATACAGTTTCCACGCTATGTTCAAGCGTGGGCACATTGAAGGTCCTGGACATACTCCACAAACTCCCTGGAGTCCGGTTTCCACGCTATGTTCAAGCGTGGGCACATTGAAGGATAGCTTGCTGGCTGAACACGATTTCCCACCCAGGTGTTTCCACGCTATGTTCAAGCGTGGGCACATTGAAGGGAGAACCTGATGCCGTCGCCGAGGAGGAACACCGCGTTTCCACGCTATGTTCAAGCGTGGGCACATTGAAGGCACCTCCGAGACCTCCTTGTAGCTTCCCCTCTGGGTTTCCACGCTATGTTCAAGCGTGGGCACATTGAAGGATGAGCAGGCTCATGGCGGACGCGCTGCTGACGGGGGTGTTTCCACGCTATGTTCAAGCGTGGGCACATTGAAGGCAGTAGGAGGCGATGGCATCCCTCAGGGTCTCCAGGGTTTCCACGCTATGTTCAAGCGTGGGCACATTGAAGGAACAGGTCGCCCCAGTTGCTGTCGTCGTTGGAGATTGTTTCCACGCTATGTTCAAGCGTGGGCACATTGAAGGTTCTCCCTCACACCCATCGAAGAGCACGCTATGAAGTTTCCACGCTATGTTCAAGCGTGGGCACATTGAAGGACATATATCTCCCTCTTAGGATATCTCAGATTTTGAGTTTCCACGCTATGTTCAAGCGTGGGCACATTGAAGGTTACGGTTTCCTGAGCTATTAAGGCTTGCTGGGAGAGTTTCCACGCTATGTTCAAGCGTGGGCACATTGAAGGGTGAGGGGGCGGCAGGTAGAGATTTTCAGGGACGAGGTTTCCACGCTATGTTCAAGCGTGGGCACATTGAAGGCTCCCTCTTCAGGTATCCCCTCTCCGCAATCTTCTTGTTTCCACGCTATGTTCAAGCGTGGGCACATTGAAGGGTGAAGATGTTGAATCCGCTGACCAGCTCCGGCAAGTTTCCACGCTATGTTCAAGCGTGGGCACATTGAAGGTCGTCTACCCTGGCGATGGAGACCGCATCCCTGGGGGGTTTCCACGCTATGTTCAAGCGTGGGCACATTGAAGGGTGAAGATGTTGAATCCGCTGACCAGCTCCGGCAAGTTTCCACGCTATGTTCAAGCGTGGGCACATTGAAGGTTCTCGGCGGGCACCGCCTGGATGGCGTCAACCATCGTTTCCACGCTATGTTCAAGCGTGGGCACATTGAAGGATAGAGCCAGAGGAACCCTACACAGAGGTGTATTGTCGTTTCCACGCTATGTTCAAGCGTGGGCACATTGAAGGCCAAGGCCGCCGGTCTCGGGATGGCCGCCGCCACCACGTTTCCACGCTATGTTCAAGCGTGGGCACATTGAAGGCGCTCCTCCCGCTGCTGCTCTCGGTCCTCCTGCTGTTTCCACGCTATGTTCAAGCGTGGGCACATTGAAGGTCGTCTACCCTGGCGATGGAGACCGCATCCCTGGGGGGTTTCCACGCTATGTTCAAGCGTGGGCACATTGAAGGCTCTGCGGGGACTCCCTGCACACCCTCCTGCCCGTGTTTCCACGCTATGTTCAAGCGTGGGCACATTGAAGGGCCGACCACGATGACCACTACCTCCTCCGGCTCAAGGTTTCCACGCTATGTTCAAGCGTGGGCACATTGAAGGGCTACTGCCGACCTGCTAAGGTTGTATCCTGCTGATGTTTCCACGCTATGTTCAAGCGTGGGCACATTGAAGGTTGTCCCCGATGATGAAGGCCCTGGCCCTCCCACCGTTTCCACGCTATGTTCAAGCGTGGGCACATTGAAGGGAGTCGTAGAATAGGCCCACCTCCCCGATGGTGAAGTTTCCACGCTATGTTCAAGCGTGGGCACATTGAAGGCTGGAGTAGCCATTTTTTGCCCATCACCCCCGGGGGGGTTTCCACGCTATGTTCAAGCGTGGGCACATTGAAGGATTAGCTGTTCCTTCTGCTCATCGGTGAGGTTGGGAGTTTCCACGCTATGTTCAAGCGTGGGCACATTGAAGGGCATCTCCCCCCGCGGTAGCTCTTTCTCAGCTTTTCGTTTCCACGCTATGTTCAAGCGTGGGCACATTGAAGGATACTCTTCTATTGGTGGATATCCACCGATAGAATGTTTCCACGCTATGTTCAAGCGTGGGCACATTGAAGGTTTCCACCGCGCCCGCATAGTATGAAGCGCAGGCCAGTTTCCACGCTATGTTCAAGCGTGGGCACATTGAAGGTCGGCTATGAAGTTGGCCACGGCCTCCACCACCAGAGTTTCCACGCTATGTTCAAGCGTGGGCACATTGAAGGGGGACGAACTCCGCCGCCTTCCCGCCCCAGGGCGGCAGGTTTCCACGCTATGTTCAAGCGTGGGCACATTGAAGGTCCTTCGGCGGGGAGTAGTTCTCCACCCATTCCCAGAGTTTCCACGCTATGTTCAAGCGTGGGCACATTGAAGGGCAAGGTTCACCATCGGCTCCAAAACCTTCTTTGCGGTTTCCACGCTATGTTCAAGCGTGGGCACATTGAAGGATCTCTCCCGCCGCATTTGGATGCGGCTGGTGAGGTGTTTCCACGCTATGTTCAAGCGTGGGCACATTGAAGGGTATGGGAGTAGAGCGGGCGGAGTTTCCGGAAAAGGGTTTCCACGCTATGTTCAAGCGTGGGCACATTGAAGGACTAACTCTGTACGTGAGCCGGAGAATCCTCTGAGGTTTCCACGCTATGTTCAAGCGTGGGCACATTGAAGGGCCGTCCCGGTGGCGGAGACGGGATCCAGCCCCACTCGTTTCCACGCTATGTTCAAGCGTGGGCACATTGAAGGGTAGTTCTCCGGGTGGCTCCCCGTGATGGTGATGGGTTTCCACGCTATGTTCAAGCGTGGGCACATTGAAGGATACAAATCGAAAAGCTCCCCTATCTCTTCAGCACGTTTCCACGCTATGTTCAAGCGTGGGCACATTGAAGGCAGGACTTCTGCCGGGAGTGGAAGCTGGTTCCGGTCGTTTCCACGCTATGTTCAAGCGTGGGCACATTGAAGGCCCATTGAAAAAGAAGCCATGTATCATGGGTGCTCGTTTCCACGCTATGTTCAAGCGTGGGCACATTGAAGGATACAAATCGAAAAGCTCCCCTATCTCTTCAGCACGTTTCCACGCTATGTTCAAGCGTGGGCACATTGAAGGTTATGGTTGCGTCCTTCATACCACCACCGCCAGAAGTTTCCACGCTATGTTCAAGCGTGGGCACATTGAAGGATGTTTCATGTTAGGCTCGTTAAATCTGCAAATCTATATTCTGCGACAGTATTTCATCATTTCACAGTATTTACATCGGCTTACATCGACAACCGCTGGAATGGAATCGGAATCCGTAATCTTACGCATCCGTTCCACGTCTTTTTTTAACTCGGCTTTTTCTTCTGGCTGTACTTTTACCCAGAACACGTGCCTCCTGGGGAGAAGGTAGAAAATTCCTCTGCTAACCGGCCTGCTCAGTTTTCTCTCTAGGAGGGTCACATAAGCGATCATCTGTTTTCTCCACGCCCTCGTCAAATAATTCAAATCGGAGTACTTCACTTCCACGGGCAAAAACTCCCCATTCTTAAGCCTGAGCACGGTGTCCATTTTGCCGTAAAGGCCCAGCTCTGGATCCTCCACCAGCACATCATGGAGTATCTCCATTACCTCGGAAGCCGGAATCCCATAGATGTCCTTCCTCCGTTCGACCCTCTTCTCCTCCTTTTCATGCTGCTCTTTGCTGAGCACCATTTTCTTGAGCGGAAGGGGCCTTAGACCGAGCTTCCTGTAAAGGTAAAACTCCCTCGGGCAGTAAATGAACGTGAAAAGCTCCCAAACGCTGAACTCACCACCTCTGCCAGAAACCTTCGTATTCATTGACCTCCCCACGCAAGAACTTTGCAAGCTTTCTGGCCTGCGACAATATGGCATCGCTCCAGTTCAGCTTCTGCTCTCCTATCCTGACCTCATCCGCCAACTGCTCCAGTTGCTTTTCTAGGTAGAGCCTTCGGGCACCGTCCTTCATCTGGCAGACCCCGTCTACGAACTCGAACCCATCTCTCGAAACCATCCTCTTGCTGACGAGCTTGATGACCAGCCTGTCTACCAGATGTGGCCTGAACTCCTCCATGAGATCGAGGACCATGCTCGGTTTTCCTGGCTTATCCGCGTGGAGGAAACCGCCATAGGGGTCGAGCCCGGCGTAGTGGACGGCCCTCCACACCTCACCCAATAGAACTCCATAACCGTAGTTCAGCATGGTGTTCACAGGATCTTGGGCGTAACGCCCGCTTCTGCCCTCAAATCCTAGGGGTGCCAGAATTCCCTTGAGGGCTTCCCAGTAGTGTTGGGCGGCCCTCCCTTCCAGATTCATCAGCAAATCCCTTACCTCCTCCACCCTTTTACCCTCCACCTTTCTGATTTCTTCAACCAGCTTGCGCCCTTCCTCAGCGGCCGAATGAAGGGCGCCGGCCAGCTCCGGATCCGTGTCCACCCTCTTCTTCGCCAGGGTTCCCAGGATCGCTATTTGATTTTTGACCTTTGCCTCGACGATGGCCTTCGCCACCTGTACCCCCCGCTCATCCATATAGGCATAATACTGCTGGCGTCTGGTGCTGACCGTCTTCATCTCCGGAGGGGAGAGTCTGGCCATAACCTCCCCGCGGAAATCGATGATGAGGACATCGACCCCGTGCTCGGCCAGCAGCCTGAGGGCATCCGTGCTCACGCTTCCCTTTCCCGAGATTATGACTTGTTCTAGGTCTTTGGGCTGAATCCTAACTACAGTCTTTCCCTCCTCCCGCACGATCAGGGTCTCCCCCTTCCTGCCAAGGAACTTCCCGAAACCGTCCACGACCAGCCTCACTCGCAAACCTCCAGAAACATGCAGCTGGGCGGGCACTCCTTTGCCTTCCCGGGGTCCTTTTTCTGGGCAACTATCCCCAGCTTGAGGTCGCGCTCCTCCACCCACCAATTCCGCAGGTCGTCGTTGATGAAGAAGAGGTCCCGGTCGACTACCACCTTGCCGTTCCGAAAGTTTATGAGCACGGAGCAGCCGATATCGACAGGTACTTCGTAGAGGCTTTCGAAGACCAAAGCGTAGCCTGTAGGGTAAAGGCGATAAAAGTCTCTCCTCTGTCCTCCTACCTTCACATCGAAAATTATGTGCCGGAGATAGTCATAACAGTCCACGCTGAGGGTTCCGCTCAAACCGAGAAGGGTTCCGCTGAGTTTGTGTTCAACAAGGAAAGGCAGGGCTGTGGCTAAGACATCCTGCTCGCTCGCATACGGGTGTGCAGCCCTAACCTCATAATAAGCGGCTTTTGCTTGGCTCAGGCAGAAGTCCCAGAGGGCCTTCAGGCACTCCCCAAAGGATTCGGCATCCCCCAGTTCCGACCCGTAATGTTCCCTCTCCCGCATCCACCAGCCCTCAAAATCAAGCTCAAACTTTCCGTGTCTAGTTTCCGAGAAAAGATGCTCAAGCAGGTTATGTGCGCTTGCCCCGAGGAGGATTTCCCGCGTGCGCTTGCTAGGCTTACGCTCGACGTACATCAAGTAGACTTCGCGTGCGGTCTCACAGAATTTTCCGCAAACGGCAAACATGGAAATCCGCTCGGAATGATAGGGCTTGAGGGGCTCCCTCCACCAATTCCATCCACGAAGCTCAGGAGTGACACCCATCTCCCGTGCGAGAGGTTGTACCCGGTTGAGAAGGTATTTGTGCTCCTGAGCCGTTAGAAAAAAGACCACACCTTTCACCATTCAAACTTCTATTCTCAAAGTGTTATTAAGTTGAAGCCCGAGCAAACCATAACCCCTCATACTATACGAACTTCCCGTTTTTCTGTGGCCCCCTCAACTCTTTCCGATACCGCCCTCCACAGTCTCACGCAACGTTCACACAAAGGCACCACGTAAATGCGATCTTTTTCGCAACCCACGAAGTTCGGTAGCTCCTTCAACAGGGCCTCTCGATCATGGGAACTCAGTTCCCCGCAAAAAGCAGAGAGCTGTACCCTCTGGAGCCCATAATCAAAAAGCTTGTTTGCCAGCTGCTCGCGGAGGCGATTCGAGCTTATGTCATATATCACCAGGGTTTGCATTTTTTATTCACCTCCACTATATTATTAAGCAGTTCTGGAGTTAATTTTTCTTTTTCCCAGTCATATTTTTAACAAAATCAAAGACGTGTCTTAGTTCAATGCATGCTATTTTCAGTTGCCAGAGCCTGAGGCAGAGAACCTTAGGAACGAAAGGGTCCTAGCTATAGTCAGCATCCCTCCCGCACCATCTGCGGATTCTCCCGAGCACCGAATCTAACACGGGGGCTCTGCCCACCTCTTCACGTACTCCTCCAGCTGCTTCAGTCCCTCCCTTTTTTCCTTCTCCTCCAGGAAGGAGGCCTCGAAGGAGTGGCGCGCCAGGGTCGCCAGTTCCTTCCTTCCCAGTCCCAGTGACTCTTGGACCGCCAGGTAGTTCTCGTTCACGTACCCTCCGAAGTAAGCCGGGTCGTCCGAGTTCACCGTTACCCTCAGCCCCCTTTCCATCATCTTCCGGAGGGGATGCTCCCTCAGGTCCCTCACCACCCCCAGCCTGAGGTTGGAGAGGGGGCAGAGGGTGAGGGGAATCCCCCTCCGAAACAGCTCCCTCACCAGCCTCTCGTCCTCCATGGCCCTGTTTCCGTGGTCTATCCTGAGGACCCCCAGCTCCAGAGCCTCCCACACGTACTCGGGAGGCCCCTCCTCCCCCGCGTGGGCCACCGCTAGGAACCCCTCCTCCCTGGCCCTCTCAAAAACCCTCCTGAACTTGGAGGGAGGATGCCCCACCTCCGCGGAGTCCAGACCCACCCCGGTGATCCAATCCCTGTAGGTCGGGGCCTCCTCCAGCGTTTTCATCGCCTCTTCCTCCGGCAGGTCCCTTAGGAAGCACATGATGAGTTTCACACTCATCCCCCCGGCCTCCTGCAGGGCGGAGTGGATTCCTTCCACCACGGTCTCAAACCTCACCCCCCTCCTCGTGTGAGCCTGGGGATCGAAGAAGACCTCGGCGTGCAGTACCTTCTGGGAGCGGGCCTTCCGGAGGTAGGCCAGCGTGAGTTCACGAAAGTCCTCCCTTTCCTTCAGCACCTCCACCCCCCTGTAGTACAGGTCGAGGAAGTCCTGCAGGTTCCTGAAGCGGTAGGCAGCCCTCACCTCTTCTAGGGACCGGTAGCCCACCCTTACCCCGTTCCTCCTGGCCAGCTCGAACATTAGTTCAGGCTCCAGCGTTCCCTCCAGATGCAGGTGGAGCTCGGCCTTGGGCAGGTTCTCCACGAAGGCCCTGAACACCTTTCCCCGTTTGACGTGTTTCCTAAAACCTTAGCGCTCATGAGTTGGGGCTGGAACGGGTTTCCGTCACCGGGCGAATAAAATCAGCTATTTTTTGATATCTCGGTTACTGGTTGCTCAGAGCTTCAAAACGTAGATTTTGGCCGGCAGCCCGCCGTGCATCACCCTCCTCGAGTGCAGGGTGGCAACCTCAACCCTTGCGGCGGCTTCTTCGAACGGTTTGGTGGACGCCGTGATGAACACGGCCTTCGCGCCGTGGTGGACTTCCCTTAGGACCCGGAGTGCGGTTTCGTAGAAGGCCCCGATTTTCCTCAGGCTGTGCGATCTCATGCCGTACGGCGGGTTCGTGACCAAGAGCTCCGCGCTCAGGTCCCGGTGGATTTCCAACCTGGTGCAATCCCCGTTGAGAACCCTCACGGTGTCCTCCACAAGGGCGGTCTTCAAGTTGGTCCTGGCCCCCTCAGCGTGTTTGGGGCTGATCTCGATGCCGGTTATTTCGTAGAGGTCCCCGCTGGCGGCCTCCAGCAGCTTCTCCCTCACGGCGCTTTCGGTTCCCGGATCGTGGAAGGGCAGTTTGGGCAGGTGGTAGTCCCTCCTGAAGAGGATGAGGGGGTACCTTCTGGCCATGTGGGCGGCCTCGATGGGTATGGTTGCCCCCCCACAGAAGGGATCCAGAAGCGCCTGCCCCCTGTACCCGCCCAGCCTCAACATCGCGGCCGCCAGCGTCGTTTTCAGCGCCGCCGGGTGGTGGTATGCCCTATACCCCCTCCGGTGGAGGGATTCGCCCGTGGTGTTTACGCCTATCAGGATTTCCCCGAACCTCACCAAAACGGTGATTTCGAGGTCGGGCTCCTCCAGGTCGACCTCAGGCCTGAAGCCACGAGAACCCATGCAGGAGTCTATGACGGCCTGCCCCACCACCTTGGCCACCTCCACGCTGGTGAAGGGATGCTCGCCGATGCGCTTGCACCTGACGGCGAAGGACCGGTCGGGCATCAGCAGGGGGACGTAGTCTAGGCCCCTGGCCACCCCGTAGATGTCCCTGAGATTTTCGAACTCCTCGCGGGCCAGGAGCAGGTGAAGCTTGTTTATGGTTCTCGCGGCATAGTTCACCACGTACATGGCCTCGAGGGGGGCCCTGAAAAACACCTTACCCACCTCGGCCGTGGCGGAGCCCACCAGCTCCTCCATTTCTCCGGCGGCAAGGTCCTCAATACCTGGAGCCACCGTGACAAACCAGTCGTAGACCTCCACGCCCTCTAACTTCCGGCTCGGGGGAATAAAACCCGTCCGGGCCGGTCCTTGCCGGATGGGGGCGGTTCCTCCTTCAATCCACCCTTTCACCGGGGCTCCGCTTTTCTCGTACCCTGGGCAGGAAAAAAAGAAGGGGTCACCCCTCTATCCTGGGAGCCACCACCAAGGCCACCTCCCCCTCCATCACGAAGACCACCGGAGAGGGCTTGGGCCAGTAGTGGGCCACGGCTCGGCAGGGATAGAGGTTGAGACCCCTGGCCAGGTGAAAGAGGGAAGGGGCCACCAGCTCCACGTCCAGGCTGTAGCCGTATTTCACCCTGAGGGTGGTGGCCAGCTCCGTGAGGTTCACCGCCGTCCTGCCCTTGCTGGAAAGATCCACCTCGAGTTTCTCCAGTGCCTCCAGGGTTTCCTCGATCCCACTCGGAAGCTTTACCAGCGCCATCACGTGGGTGGGATCCATGATGCCCCCTTCCAGCTCCTTCCCCAGCAGCTCCTGAAAGCTCGGCAGGTTCTTGGCTCCTTCCATTTTCTCCCAGCGGGCTGGGTCTCCCCTCCCTTATAAGGCGGAAACGGCCCGAGCCCGCGCCAGGTTGCCGCCCCTACTCCCGGTGGTCTTCCTCCCCCAGGTCCAGCTCCGTTTCGGCCCCGAAGAGCCTCTCCAGCGAGGCCAGCAGCTCCACCATTCCCTCGTTCTTGAGGGGGGAGACGAGCTGCAGGGTGCCTGGCATCCCGAGGGAGGAGAGGGAGGCGAGGAGGCCCCTCGCCATTTCCCCCCTGAGCCCCCTCGCCTCCTCCTCCACCTCGGAGGAGAGGTAGTCGGGGTCCTCCGTCCACCTCACCACCCTCTCCAGCTCCTCGGGCTGGAGAAGGTCGATCTTGGTGAGCACGTTGAGCTGTGGAAGGTTGAACCTGGTCTGCACGGAGGCGGCCAGCATGAGCATGGAGATGAAGTCGGTGGGGCTGCGGGCGAAGAAGGAATCTATGAGGAAGAGCAGGGCGGCCCTTCCCCCCAGTCCCTTCACTATCCTCACCCCCGTCTCCCTGAAGGCGAAAAGCTCCAGCTGCCCCGGCGTGTCCACCAGTACGTAGTCGGGCTTCCAAGCGGAGATGAGCTCCTCGAACTCGGGCAGGTAGTTGAGGGTGAGGTTGACGGAGGCCAGCAGGGCACCGTTGGGCCCCAGCCTGTACCTCTCCATCACGTCGGCCAGGGTGATCCTCGTCCGGAGGTCTATCTCCGGGGTGTAGGGGAGCCAGTCCGCCCCCGGATCCAGGTTCAGGGAGAGGACCTTCCGCCGCTGGCCTAGGAGCTCTCCCAGGGAGGAGAGGAGGGTGGACTTCCCGCTTCCCGCCGGACCCAGCAGGTAAACGAACCTGGTCTTGGCCATCCTCCCCCTCCTCACCTGAACCTTTTAAGGGATAATTTAATAAATACCGAAAAACTTAAATATAGGTGCGGGAAGGCGCGAAACCCGGTGAGAGGATGAAGAGGGTGGGAAGGCTGCTGCACCGGACGACCAGGGGGCTGGTGGCCAGGCTGGAGGCCCCCCAGAAGCTGGGGGAGCCGCTGCTGGTAAGGGGCAGGGGAGAGATAGGGAAGATCTTCGACCTCTTCGGTCCCGTCTCCCGCCCCTACGCCCTGATCCGTCCCCGGAAGGGGCTGGGGGAGGAAGAGCTGGTTTCCCTGCTGGGAAAGGAACTCTACGTGGAGGGAGGGAGATGAAGGAGGAGGCCAAGACGGAGGAGAAGGCCCAGCGGGAGGGGGAGCCCAAGAAGAGGACCTCCTGCCCCAGCTGCGGGAGCAGCAAGCTGGTGAGGGACTACGAGCACGGGGAGCTGGTGTGCGCTGGATGTGGTTACGTGATAGCGGAGAGGATAATGGACTTGGGACCGGAGTGGAGGGCCTTCGACCAGGAGCAGAGGGACAAGAGGGGGAGGGTGGGGGCTCCCATGACGTTTACCATCCACGACAAAGGTTTGTCGACCATGATAGACTGGAGGGACAGGGACTCCTACGGAAAGGACCTCACCCCCAAGCGCAGGGCCCAGATTTACAGGTTGCGCAAGTGGCAGAGGAGGATAAGGGTCTCGGATGCCATCGAGAGGAACCTGGCCTTCGCCCTCTCGGAGATAGACCGCATGGCCTCCCACCTCAGCCTCCCGAGGAACGTTAGGGAGACCGCCGCCCTGATCTACAGGAGGGCCGTGGAGGAGAAGCTGATAAGGGGAAGGTCGATAGAGGGGGTGGCGGGGGCGGCCCTGTACGCCGCCTGCAGGGAGTGCAAGGTACCCAGAACGCTAGATGAGATAGCCGAGGTCTCGAGGGTGAGCAAGAAGGAGATAAGCCGCAGCTACAGGTTCATAGCGAGGGAGCTGCTCATCCACCTCCACCCCACCTCCCCCGCCGATTACGTTCCTAGGTTCGCCAGCGAGCTCGGTCTCAGCGGGGAGGTCCAGTCCAAGGCCATAGAGATCCTGAAGGAGGCCGTGGAGAAGGGTCTGACCTCGGGGAGGGGGCCCACGGGGGTGACGGCCGCCGCCATCTACATCGCCGCCCAGATGCTGGGGGAGAGGAGGACCCAGAGGGAGGTGGCGGATGTGGCCAGGGTCACGGAGGTCACGGTCAGGAACAGGTACAAGGAGCTCTGCGAGAAGCTGGGCCTCAACTGCGAGAAGCTGGGCTGAGGAAGAGCCGCGAGCGAGCGGGTATATACCACTTAGACTGAAGGTGCCTGGACCTGGAGCAGGCCCGGGGTCGGTAGGGTTAAATAAGGGAAGGGGGGAAGGGGGGAGGTGAAAAAATGGGAAAGGTAGCCGACGGGTGGAAGAAGGCGGTGGAGATAGCGAACAGCATGCCGAAGGCCCAGGAGCTGCTCAAGAGCTGGGGGAACAAGGCGGTGCAGTTCGTGGTGGAGGGAGAGGATCCCAAGGAGTTCTACGTGGAGGCCAAGGACGGGGTGGCCAGCTTCCACGTGGGGAAGCACCCGAGCCCGGCCTTCACCATGATAGGCAACGCTGACATCATGTGGAAGCTGCTGACCAGGGAGGAGGACGCCGTCAAGGCCTTCATGGCCAAGAAGTACCAGGTCCAGGGTTCCCTTGGAGAGTCCATAAAGTTCAGGAAGATCCTGGAGGAAGTGGGGAAGAACGTCAGCCTCGTGTAGGGGCTGGCGTTCGCTATTTTTTTTGGCTTCACAGTTTCCTCAAGGGTTAAATAGGGCAAGAGAGAAGGGAGAAGGTGAAAACTTGGGAGAAGTAGCCGAGGGCTGGAAGATGTTTGCGGAGCTGGCGAACCAGAACGAGGGTGCCAAGAAACTGATGCAGGGATGGGACAAGGTGGTGCAGTTCGTGGTGGACGGCGAGGACACCAGGGAGTTCTACCTGGAGTTCAAGGGGGGACAGGTCACCTTTAACGTGGGGAAGCACCCGAGTCCCGCCTTCACCATGATAGGGAACAAGGACATCATGTGGAAGCTGCTGACCAGAGAGGAGGACGCCACTAGGGCCTTCATGGCCAAGAAGTACTCCATCCAGGGTTCCCTTGCCGACGCTATGAAGTTCGGCAAGATAGGGCAGGAAGTCGCGAAGACCGCTCCCAGCTTCAAGTGAACCTCTAAGGCGCCGCTCCGATCCTATTTTTTTTCTTCACTCCCTGCTCAGCTCTTTTACCCTCTCCACCAGCTCGGGCAGCACCTTCCCCGTTTTCCCCCTGATCACCACGGAGGCAAAGGCGTCCATGGGGGTTGGCTCTTCGTTAACGATGAGCAGCTCCGCCCCAGCCTCCACCGCCATGGGGGGAAGGAAGTTGGCCGGGCTCACCGCCAGCGAGCTCCCCGCCACCAGCAGGAGGTCGCACCTCCTCACCAGCTCGAAGGCCTCCCTCAGGGCCTCCCCGGGAAGGGGCTCCCCGAAGAAGACCACGTTGGGTTTCAGGAGGCCCCCGCATTCCCCGCACAGGGGAGGGATCTCCCCCCTCTGCACCAGCTTCTCCGCCAGGATCTCTATGGGGAAGATCCTTCCGCAGGAGAGACACTTGCATTCCCTCAGGTTCCCGTGGAGCTCCACCACCTTCCTAGAGCCCGCCGCCTGGTGCAGGCCATCCACGTTCTGGGTGATCACGGCCTTCAGGATGCCCATCTCCTCCAGCCTGGCCAGGGCCCTGTGTCCCTCGTTGGGCTCCGCCGTGAAGACGGAGAGGAACTCGGAGGCGGCCCTGTAGAACCTGGAGGGATCCCCTAGGAAGGAGGAGAGGGTGGCGAACTCGGAGGGGTCGTACCTGGACCACAGACCCCCGGGGGAGCGGAAGTCCGGTATGCCCGACTCCGTGCTCACCCCCGCCCCGGTCAGGGCCACGGCGTAGCGGGAAGAGGAAAGGAGCTGGGCCGCCCTCCTCATCCCCTCCTCCCGGCTCATCCTTTCTTTTTCCCCACCGGCCCTTTAACCCCACCGCCGGGTCTGGGCCGGTTTTCCTTCCAGCAAGTCCTTTAGGGGAGGGGGGAGAGCCGGTATGATGAGGACGCAGAGGGTGAGGGAGGGGAGGGTGGAGCTGGAGGTTCCCGAGCTGGAGAGTTTCAGGGCCCCCTCCGGGGACTTCGTTCCCTCCCTCACCCCCGTCTTCTACAACCCCCACATGGAGTTCAGCAGGGACATAGGGGTGGCGGCGGTCCGCGTCTTCGGTAGGAGGTTGGGGAGGAAACTCAGGATCTGCGACCCCCTGGCAGGGGTGGGGGTGAGGGGGCTCAGGTACGCGGCGGAGGTGGAGGGGGTGGAGGAGGTGGTGGTGAACGATGCCTCGGAGGAGGCCTTCGGCTTCCTCCGCAGGAACCTCGCCCTCAACCCCCTCCCCAACGTCATCCCGCGCCGGGAGGAGGCGCACCTCCTCCTCTGGAGTTGCAGGAGGAGCTTCCAGGTGGTGGACCTGGATCCCTTCGGCTCCCCTTCCCCCTTCCTGGAGGCCTCCTGCGCCTCCCTTTCTCCCCCAGGCATGCTGGCCCTCACCGCCACCGACACGGCCTGCTTGGCCGGGGTCTATCCCCTAGCCTGCCTCCGGAAGTACGGTGCCCTTCCCGTCCGGGCGGAGTACTCCCACGAGGCGGGCATGAGGATCCTGATAGGCTTCTGCCAGAGGGTGGCGGGGATCCAGGGGCTCTCCCTCCTCCCCCTCCTCTGCCACTCCACCCGGCACTACTTCCGGGTTTACCTCCTCTGCAGGAGGGGGGGAGTGAGGGAGGTCCTGAGGGAGCAGGGCTACCTCTCGTCCTGCGTCTGCGGGAGGAGGTCCTTCTCCAGGAGGCCGGAGGGAGGTACCTGCGAGTGCGGGAGGAGGAGGGAGATCTCCGGGCCGATGTGGCTGGGAAGGCTGGGGGAAAGGGGTTTCGTGGAGGAGGTGAGGAGGGTGGTGGAGGCCTCGGACTTCAGGCTGCGGCCCCAGGAGCTCAGGCTGCTCGAGCTGTGCGCAGGGGAGGCGGAGGCCCCCCCCTTCTTCTACGACTCCCACACCATGGCCCGCAGGGGCTCCCTCTCTCCCCCCAGGCTGGAGAGGATCCTGGAGGGGTTGAGGGAGAGGGGTTACCAGGCCGTGCGCACCCACTTCTCCCCCACCGGCTTCAGGACGGATGCCCCCTTTGAGGAGGTTCTGAGGTTCTTCCGGGGCTAGGTCCCTTGTAGCCCTTTCCTATCAGGTAGACCTCCGCGCTCCCCTTCCTGGAGGCGGGAGGCTTGGAAACCTTGGTGAACTCAAACCTTTTTCTGAACTTCCTCAGGAAGCCCTCCAGCCCCTTTCCCTGGAAGACCTTGATCACGATCTTCCCCCCTTCCCTCAGCACCTCTTCCGCCAGGCGCAGGGCGGCCTCCGCCAGCTCCAGCGACCTCAGGTGGTCCACCTCCCAGACCCCGGACATCTTGGGGGAGGCGTCGGAGAGGATCACGTCAGCCTTCCTGGGAAGGTGGGAGAGGATGGCCCTCGCCGTGAGGGGGTCCCGCAGGTCCCCCACGAGGGTTCGCATGTTCGGATCCGGGAAGGGGGGAAGGGGCTGCAGGTCCACCCCCAGGACGAAGCCCTCCTCCCCCACCTCCTCCCTGGCCACCTGCATCCACCCGCCCGGGGCCGCACCTAGGTCCACCACCACCTCCCCCCTCTCGAGGAGGAGGTAGCGGGAGTTCAGCTGCTTGAGCTTGAAGGCCGACCTGGCCCTGTACCCCTGCTTCCTGGCCAGCCTGCGGTAGGGCTCCCCCTTCCTCCAGGCCACCGGCTCACCCCGGCAGGGGCTCCCATCCCCTTTCGGGCTTCAGCCCAGCCTTCTTGAAGGCCTGGAGCACCCTCTCCAGGAGGGAGTGCAGGTCGGGGGAGTAGAAAAGGTGGCTGGGGCAGTTGCAGTCGCTGGAACCGAAGCCCTCCACGCTGGGCAGATCCCTTAGTTCACCCGCCACCAGGCATTCCTTCCTGGTACGGCTCCTCGCCTTCACCAAGTCCACCACCCTGGCCCTCATCCTCAGGTAGTCTATGTGCCAGTGGGCGGGCTTCCCCCTCCTCAGGTGGTGTCGCACCCTCCCCTCCACCCCGGAGAGGGCGGAGCCCACGTAGGCGTAGTAACCCCCCCTGAAGTTCCTCACTCCCAGCTCCCCCACCTTCAGCTGGAGGTCGAAGGGGACGTGCAGGATCAGGGCGTAGGTTCCTCCCCCCATCTTCCCTTCCTGGGAGGGCAAGCCTTAAGCCTCTCCCTCCCCTCTTTTCCACGTGGCGGTCAGGAACCTCTTCGTGGACTACGACAACACCCTACACGACTCGGATTCCAAGTTCGTAGCCCATTTCCGCGGCCCGGCGGAGGCCCTGGGGATCACCGGGAGGGAGCTCTGGAGGCTCTACCTCTTCGAGGTTCACAGGGGAATAGTGCACAGGCAGTACCCGGAGAGGCACGACGACAGGGAGTTTCACTGCCGCCTCCTCTTCCAGAGGCTGGGCAGGCCCTACCAGGAGGAGATAGCCTCCAGGATCACCTCGGCCTTCGAGAGGGCCATGGAGGACTGCTGGAAGAACCCCTCCTTCTTCCCCGACGCCTTTCCCTTTTTGGAGGGGGTCTCGCACAGGTACAGGCTCTTCCTTGCCACTTCCGAGAACGCCCTCCAGAAGGCCTCCTCGGTGGAGAGGGTGGGGGGCAAGAGGTACTTCCAGCACGTGCTGGGGGATCACAACATAGGGGTGAGGAAGACGGAGAAGGGTTACTACCTGAAGGCCCTGGAGCTGGCGGGGACGAGGGCGGAGGAGAGCGTGATGGTGGGGGACAGCCTCACCCATGACATCTTTCCCGCCAGGGAGGCCGGGATGAGAACGATATGGGTCAACCGGAAGGGGGAACCACGGGAGGGAGAGGTGGAACGGGAGGTGAGGGACCTGGAAGAGGCCCTGTGCCTCCTCCTCAACCCTCACCCTTTTTAAAACCTTGTTCCCAAGGGAAATTGAATGCCAACCTACATCCTCCTGTCCATACTGACGGCGGAGGGAAGGAAGACCCTGAAGGAGAAGCCCAGCCGCATCTTTGAGGTGAACAAGGAAATCGAGGCCTTTGGGGCCAAGGTGCTGAAGCAGTACGCCGTTCTGGGTCCCTATGACTTCGTGAACGTGGTGGAGGCCCCCGACAACGAGACCATAGCCAAGATCTCCATCGAGCTGGGCTCCAGGGGCACGCTGAAGGTGATGAGCCTCCCGGCCGTGCCCGTGGAGGAGTTCATCGAGAAGATCAAGAAGAAGTAAGGTTTCCTTCCCCCTCTTCCGGCCGGACCAGGCCCCGGAGGATTGGTCTAGGGGCTCCCCAGCCTCCTCTCCAGCCACCCCGCCGTGAACTCCACCGCCACCCTTCTCTCCCTCTCCCCGGTGAACCTGTGGTCCGCCCCCGCCACCACCAGCAGGGTCTTGAGCGAGCGCGCCCTCCGGAAGATCTCCGCGGAGTGCCAGGGTGGGACCAGCTCGTCCTCGCTTCCATGAACTAGGAGGAGGGGGGCTCTTATCCTCCCGAGGTTTTCCAGCAGACCGTATTTTTTCGCCTCCCCCTCCAGCTCCCTCAGACCCTCCAGCCTGCAGGGCGTGGCCCAGGCCGCCACCGCCTTGGGTTTTTCGGATAGGGAGGAGAAGAGGAGGACCAGGTATCCCCCCAGGCTGCTCCCCATCAGCCCCATCCTCCCGTATCCCAGGGATTCGACGAACTCCACCATCCTCTCGAGGTCCTCCCTTCGGAGGGCCAGGCTGGTCTGCGCCTCTTCCCGGTGATTGAACCTGAGGGAGGACAGACCCCTGCGGCCCAGCTCCGCCGCCAGTTCCACGTACTTAGGGCTGTACATACTTCCGAAGAGACCGTGGCACAGGACCACGCAAGCCTCGGAGGAATCCCCCGGCGTGCATAGAATCCCCCTCAGCTCTCCCACCCTCACCTCGCTTTCCTCCACGTTTCCCCTTCCTCCCTTCCACAAAAAATATATGGGGGCAGTTAGAACCTTCCAAAAAAAAGAGGTGAGCGGATGGAGATAAAGAAAGTAGCCGTTCTAGGAGCAGGGGCCATGGGCCATGGAATCGCGCAGCTGGCAGCCATGGCGGGAATGGAGGTGAACCTCAGGGACATCAGCGACGAGTTCGTGCAGGCCGGGATAGATAAGATAAAGTGGAGCCTCAGCAAGATGGCCGAGAAGGGAAAGATCAGCCAGGAGGACGCGGATGCCGCCCTGAAGAGGATTCACAAGTTCGTTTCCCTCGCCGACGCCGTTAAGGATGTGGACTTCGTGATAGAGGCCATCCCCGAGAAGCTCAGCCTGAAGAAGGAGACCTTCGCGGAGGTGGATCGCAACGCCCCCAAGCACGCCATCCTGGCCAGCAACACCAGCGCCCTCCCCATCTCGGAGATGGCTTCCGCCACCACCAGGCCCGAGAAGGTGGTGGGGATGCACTTCTTCAACCCGCCGCAGCTCATGAGGCTGGTGGAGGTGGTGAGGGGGGACAAGACCAGCGACGAGACGGTCAGGGTGACGGTGGAGCTGGCCAAGAAGTTCGGGAAGGAACCTGTGGTGGTGAACAAGGACGTTCCGGGCTTCATAGCCAACAGGTGCACGATCATAGGCTCCAACCTGGTGCACTGGATGGTGTACAACGGTGAGTACACGGTGGAGGAGGTGGACGCGGCAGCCATCCACAAGGCCGGGATGCCCATGGGCATGTTCGGGCTGCTGGACTACAGCGGGATAGACATAGCCTACAGTGTGGCCAAGTTCATGGAGGAGAGGGAGCCCGGCTTCAAGGCCGCTCCCCTGCTGGAGGAGAAGGTCAAGAAGGGGGAGCTGGGCGTGAAGACCGGGAAGGGCTTCTACACCTATCCGGAGAAGAAGTGGGTGCCGCTGGACCTGCCCTTCGAGAAGGCGGAGAAGTTCGATCCCTTCATCCCCGTGTACGTGGGCGTCAACGTGGCAGCGGAGCTCCTGAGGAACGGGGTGGCCAGCAAGGAGGACATAGACAAGGCCCTCAAGCTGGGCTTTAACCTCCCCATGGGTTACTTCGAGCTGGCGGACTCCATAGGGATAGACGTGGTGGTTCAGAAGCTCAAGGAGATCTCGGCCAAGTACGGACCCTTCTACAAGCCCAGCCCGCTGCTCGAGGAGATGGTGAAGAAGGGGGAGCTGGGGCAGAAGACCAAGAAGGGCTTCTACACCTACGAGTAGCCCCCCTAATTTTTTTTCTGCAATTTTCAAGCCGAAATCTTCCGGGGTTTTGGCCGTCTGAGGCCTCCCCCCTCTCCCGCGAGGGCTGAACCTGGGGAAACTATTTAAAGGGAGCCTTCTAAAAAGGATAGGTCAGAAGATGGGCGCTGGATCCAGGGTTCTGGGAGTACTTCTCTGCGTTGCCTGCTTGATCATAGCCGCCCTCTACATCCTCTTCCCGCTGGGCAGGTGGTGGCAGATCTGGAAGTTCGGGGACTACAACGCCCCTCTGTGGGTGGTGGTCCCGGTGGCGGGAGGGATGGTGGTGCTGGCCGGCTTGGGCTTCTGGCTGGGGTGGATCATGGCCACCACCAAGGATGTTTCCCCACCCAGCGTGGAGAAGCCCGAGAAGCCCGCGAAACCCAAGAGAGGGCGCAAGTAAGTTCCTTTAACACTCGGCTTTTATTTTAAGTCCTCTGAGAGAGCAGGGAGAGCTTGAGCGTCAGGTCGCTGGCCGTCGTCCTCTACCTGCTCTCGCTGATGGTCCTGAGCCTCTCCATCCTCTTCACGCCTGGCAAGAACGGGGACTTCCTCAACACCTCCGACAGCGGCTTCTTCTTCGGTATCGCCCGTGAGATAGACGAGCACGACGGGATGGTGGATAGGTACTCCCTCTCCCACTCCCCCACCGGTTGGTCCATAGGTTACGGGGAGCAGGGGCAGCCCCTTCTCCTGGTGATGCTGTACCGGGGCCTCCACTCGCTGGATCCGGGTATAGGCCTCACGGACGTCTGCAAGCTCTGGTCCCCCCTTCTCCTCGCCCTCTCCCTCCTCCCCGCCTTCTTGGTGGGCAGGGAGCTGGCGGGTGACCTGGCGGGGGCGGCAGCGGCCCTCCTGCTTTGCCTGATGGCGGATCTCATCTACTGGTGTAAGGTGGGAGCCTTCGACAGGGAGGCGCTGCAGACCTTCCTCACCCTCTGGGCGGTTTTCCTCTCCATAAAAACGCTAAAGGCCAAGTCCCTACCCTCCCTCCTCTGGTGGGGAGGACTGACAGGGGCGGTGCTGGGCCTCTTCGCCCTCTCCTGGTCCGGATGGTGGTACCTGTTGACGGTCATCCTGGCCGCCCCCCTTCTGAGCCTCTCTCTGAGATTCCTGGAGTGGTGGTGGAAGGAGAGGAAGGTGGGGGAGGCGGTCCTCTCCACCACCCGCGAGCACCTCCCGCAGGTTCTGGGTCTGCTGGTGGCCCTGGGCGTGGTGGGAGGGGTGGTGTACGGGGTGGCGGGGGAAGGGCTGGGCTACTGGAGGGG
>Ga0197143_1000799_pt1 | contig 30186 bp, 30 predicted proteins | sample GBS70_MetaG_FD_148603 | JGI IMG/M metagenome (GOLD analysis project Ga0197143, IMG submission 148603) | Sediment microbial communities from Great Boiling Springs, Gerlach, Nevada, United States - GBS 70_MetaG | ecosystem: Environmental > Aquatic > Thermal springs > Hot (42-90C) > Sediment... | reverse complement strand
CCATATTGTAATCTCCTTTAATAGTTATCTTTAGTTCCCCATCAGAAATTGGTTTGCATTCATTTTCTTGGCACTCAAAAAGCGTTGCATTTTTGCATCCTCCAATATCAGGGCAGGTTAAGATTTTGATTTGAGAAAAAGTATTTGAGTTTGTGTAAGCTGAGAAAAAAACAAGAAAAAAAGAAAATAGGACAAAAAAGGGGAGATTTCTTTTTAACATTTTCAGAAATATACTCATCCCTTTGCCCTCGCCAGGATTCGAACCTAGATCGCTGGTTCCGAAGACCAGCATGTTTCCAGTTACACCACGAGGGCCAACATTTGATTTTAAAAAATTTTTTTGCAAAGGTCAATTCACTTTAATAGCTCTTTAACTTTATATATAATTTAAATATTGGCCTACTCTTTGATTTTATGGAAATTCCAAAAGAGATTTTTGAGATTATAAAAAAACTTAAAAAAGAAGGATATCAGGCTTTTATTGTTGGCGGGTGTGTTCGAGATGTTTTAAGAGGGATAAAACCCACTGATTGGGATATTGCTACTTCGGCAAAGCCAGAAGAAATTCAAAAAATTTTTAAAAAAAATTTTTATACAAATAGATTTTTCACTGTGACAGTGATTTTGGAAACACAGGACCCAACATTAAAAGAAGTTGAAATTACCACTTTTCGAAAAGAATCAAAATACAGCGATAAAAGACATCCTGATAAAGTAACTTTTGCCAAAGATATTAAAGAGGATCTTGCACGGAGAGACTTTACCATAAACGCAATGGCTTTGGAAATCGAAAATGAGAAAAATTTTAAGCTTATTGATCCTTTTTGGGGACAAAAAGATCTTGAAGCCAGGATTATTCGAGCAGTTGGTGACCCAAACGAAAGATTTTCTGAAGACGCTCTAAGAATGCTTCGAGCAATAAGATTTGCAGTAACTTTGGATAAAAAGGGTATCTGGAAGATTGAAAAAGAAACATTTAAAGCCATCAAGAAAAATGCCAAGCTAATTAACTTTATTTCCAAAGAAAGGATAAGGGATGAATTGATAAAAATTTTAGAATCCCCACTCGCTTATGAGGGACTTTTGCTTTTGCATCAAAGTGGGCTTTTAAAAGAAATTATTCCCGAACTTGAGAAAGGCGTTGGAGTAACTCAAAATAGACATCATATTTACACTGTGTTTGTACACTCGCTTTTGTCTTTAAAATATGCTGCAAAATATGGTTATAATTTAAGCGTAAGACTTGCTGCTCTTTTTCATGATATTGCAAAACCTGAAGTTAAAAGAGGAGAAGGACCCGATGCTACTTTTTACAATCACGATGTCTTGGGCGCAAAATTTACCAGAAATATTTTAACAAGACTTAAATTCCCAAAAAATATTGTTGATAAAGTGTCCCTACTTGTTCGCTATCATATGTTCTTTTTTGACCCAGAAAAAGTAACCGAATCAGCGGTAAGAAGACTTTTAAGAAAGGTTGGGAAAGAAAACATTCAAGAGCTAATTCAACTTCGAATTGCTGATAGAAAAGGTTCCGGAGCGCCAAAAGCAAGACCATACCGGCTAAGATATTTTGAGTATCTTGTCTCAAAGGTTTCCCGCGATCCAATTTCCCCTTCAATGTTAAAGGTAAATGGATATGATGTAATGGAGATTTTGAAAATAAAACCTGGTCCAAGAGTAGGGCTTATTTTAAACGCGCTTTTGGGTGAAGTTTTAGATGACCCAAAGAAAAATGAAAGAGAGTATTTAATGAGAAGAATTGAAGAACTTGGAAAGTTAAGTGATGTTGAGCTAAAAAGTTTAGCTAAGGAAGTGGAAGAAAAAAAGATGGAAATTGAACTTGAGGAAAAAAGAAAATTTAAAGTTAAATAAAAAGTTTTATGCTTACCATTTCTGACCTAAAACCTGGAGTAGTTTTTTCCTTTCAAAATCAAATTTTTGAAGTTTTGGAGGTGAAACATTTGCATCTTGGAAGGCAAGGAGCGATTTTACAAGCTAAAATAAGAAATTTGAAAACTGGCGAGGTACTTTCGCAGAATTTTAAGCCTGGACAAGAATTTGAAGAAATTGAGGTCGAAAGAGTTAAAGCGAAATTTTTATATAGCCATCGGGGAAAATTTTGTTTTGTATTGCCCCAGAATTCAAAAGAAAGATATATTTTTGAAGAAAAACAACTTGGAGGAATTAAAAATTTTTTGGTACCTGGAGTTGAGGTCTCTCTTTTTAAAAAAGGAAATGAGGTTTTAAATATTTCTTTGCCGATTAAAGTGGCTTTAAGAGTAATTGAAGCTCCGCCCGATTTTCGAGGCAATACTCAGGAAGGTTCAAAAGTAGTAATTCTTGAAACTGGTCTTCAAGTAAAAGTTCCATTTTTTATTCAAAAAGGCGATATTGTTTTGGTTAATACTCAAACCGGTGAGTATATTGAAAGATTAAAAAAAGCTGATGAAACTGGAACTTAAAGATTTTTTCCCTAAAAAAAGCCTTGGGCAAAACTTTCTTTTAAATGAGAAAATTTTAGAAAAAATAGTTTCTATTTGTGACCTTAAAAAAGATGATCTTGTAGTTGAAGTGGGAAGCGGAATTGGAAACTTAACTAAAAAACTAGCAGAAAAAGTCAAAAAAGTTTTCGCTATTGAAAAAGACAAAAGATTAGTTAAAATTTTAGTTAGAAGATTTCAAAACCAAAAGAACATAAAGGTAGTTGAGGGCGATATTTTGAAAATTAATTTGAAAAATTTAGGGATTAAAGGAAACTATAAAATTGTTGGGAACCTTCCGTATGCTATTGCTAAAAAAGTAATTCAAAAATTTTTAAATGCAAGACCAAAACCAAAATTGATTGTAGTGATGGTACAAAAAGAAGTAGCTCAAAAAATTTGCGCTAAGAAAGGAAAGTTAAATATTTTGGGAGTAATCGTTCAGATGGTAAGTGAACCCAAAATAAAAATGATTGTGAAAAAAGAAAATTTTTGGCCAAGACCAAAAGTTGACGGAGCTCTTCTTGAAATCAAACCCAAAAATAGAAGACTTGAAAATCATTTTTTAAAAGTTTTAAAGGCTGGATTTGCCCAACCAAGGAAAACAATTAAAAATAATTTAAAAAAGATTTTTGGTAAAAAAGTGACCCAAGTTCTTAAAAACTTAAATATTAACCCAAATTTAAGACCTCAAGATCTTGCAATAGCTTCTTGGGAAAAATTAGCAAATTTTTTTTATCAAAACAATGCCAATAAAAAATAAGCTTATTTTAAGGACCACTTTTTTTGCTTTATTTCTCTTCTCTTCAATTTTTCTTCCTTTATCTGCTAGGGCTGGTATTTTTAAAGAAATTGGAGAGTTGCTTTTAACCCTACCTATAAGACTTCTTCTATTTGTTGTAGGTCTTCTAGTTTATCTTGTCTTTTTGGTCAACAACACTATTTTAGATGTAATTGAAGCAATCTTAAATGGGATTATTGCTGGCAAAGTAACAAATCTTGCTTACACCCAATCAGCTCGCAATCCAATTATTCACACCGGCTTTCAATTTACTTATCCTTTAGCAAATATAATTTTAGTTTTAGGAATTATTGCCATTGCTTTTGCAACAATTTTAAGAATCGCTGGGTACAGCGCCAAAAAGCTTCTTCCTATTTTTATTGTCGTTGCTCTTTTAATTAACTTTGCTCCGGTAGCTTTGGGGCTTGTGGTGGACGCTGCAAACGTTGTATTAAATTATCTACTTTTGCAAACGCAGGGCGCGGATTTGCATATTTTTTCAAACAAAGCCGAAGAAGTTTTTTGTCCAACCAGGTTTTGGTCATGCATGAGGGCTCTTTTCAGGCTTCATCCTGAAGAATCCGCCGATTATCAAGTTTGCCAATCCAAGACTACATGTGCCGAATTGCCCCGTCCCTGTGACGAAGTTTGTAAAGAAAAGGGATTTGCTGGATTTTCTTGCCATGTTGGTCCATGTTATCCTTGGGAAGAGCATGCCAGGGAAGGAATTTGTGGGTATGAGAAAAGGTGCTGCTGCCAAAAATATAAAACTTGTGAGGAAGCTTGCCAGCAAAATGGTTATAAAAGCGGTACCTGCATTAAAGAATCTCCAGAGAAGCATCAAACAAATTATCCTTGGGATTTTTACTTAAAAGAAGGACCATGTGGAGGGAGGGAGGAGTATTGTTATTGTAAGGCATATGCAACTTGCAATGAGGCTTGCCAGGCAAAAGGTTATTTGTCGGGCAGTTGCAGGGGCAGCAAAGGGGAAGGAGCAAAAGTTTGTCAGAAAAATGAAAAATACATTCCAGAAGGTCCCTGTGAAGGGGCTTTTGGAGGGAGGAACTGTTGCTGTCAAAGTGCAAGCTCCTTCCTTGAACCTCTTTTTTCTCAAAATCCTCTTGAAAAATATTTTGTTTTAGATGAGGAAATAACTCTTGAACCAAAAGAAGAAACTAGCCTTCCAAAAGCAATTCTTGGGGAGACGGCTGGAGAAGAAAGTGTAGCTGGGCAAGAAATGCCCTCCACTTTTCAGGTGTTCTTTGATATTTTTAAGAGTTTAATAGTAATAGGGGTTGCCTGTATATTTTTTGCAACGGTTGCAAATCTTGTTCTTTTGATTTATGCTCTTATTCTCCTTGCTCGCTACCTCGCCTTGTGGATTTTAACAATTATCGCACCAATTGCTATTGTTGCGAGTATCTTTCCGAAGACGAGGGAGACAATTTTTGAGTTTTGGCTTAAGCAATTTGCTGCCTGGACATTTATTGGAATTCTTGGAGCTTTTTTTGTTTTCCTTGGAGTGATGGCAACTGCTCAAATTGAAGAAATTATCCAATTTAGACCTTCTGAGTATGCCGAAGTTTTAATTCCAATGCCAAAGACAGAGATGGAGCAGCTCATTTTAAATATCAAAAGAGCTTTGGCAAATCTTTTGAAGTGGTTTGATGATACAATCAATTGGCTTCAAATAGCCGAAGCCCAAATTCGGGCTATAGCCAGCGTGTTGTCTACTCTTCCATCTCTTGAGCTACCAGGATTTAAAATTGATCCTCCAGCGATAGCTACTGCCATGGAGAAAACTCTTGTTACATCGATAATAAGAGCGAGGGAGTTTTTATCAACTACCAAAGGAGCAATTGAAGGTTGGTTAAATCGACTTGCAGGACCTGAAGATTTAGAAAAATTTGCTGAATTTTTACAAAACCAGGGAAACCTTTTTAAGGCTATCGGTACAGCACTCAAAGATGCTGCCAACGCAATCTTAACAATGATAGGATGGTTACTTGAACTTCTGGCGAACATTCCTTTAGTTGGTCAATTCTTTCAGGCACTTTTGAGTCTTCTTAACGGAATAGTTGAATTTGGGCAGACACTTATTGATTTGGGTACTCAAATGATTGGGTTAAGTGGAGGCCTTAAAAAATATGCTCTTGCTGAAAGAGCTGTGCCAGGTGTAAGCAACCAAGAGATTGCTGAGCTTGATAGACTTTTTCCCTATTTTTTCCCGCCCATTTTTATGCTCCTTGGACTTTATTTCGTGCTCAAATATTCTGGAATGTTTTCTGACTGGGTGAAAGAAACGGCACTCGCTTTGGGCGCCAGAAGTGGGTTTTGGCTTTTAGAAAAAGGAAAAGTGGGAGCAGTGCGCGGAGGGCAACTGGCATATAAAGGAGCAAAAAGTACCATGAGAGCTACTGCCAGGGAGCTTAAGATTCGCGAAAGGGCTCAAGCGATGGGTGAGAGGATTGAAAAAATGGGAGCTCCGGTGATGGCTATTCCTTTCAAAAAAATTGGAGCAAGGATTGAGAGTGCAATTAAAAGTGGAGAAGCTCAGGCTCAAAAAATTTCTCGGGCTGAGGCGGCAAGAATGTTTTTAAGAGGTCAGCTGAGGGATCCATATGCTAATTTAGGGCTTTTAACTGGGGGGAAGATTAATTTAAGTAATCTATACCAGGAAGCTGAAAAAATGGGATATCGAGGATCTCAGGCTGAAACTTTTGTGGCAAAAAGGCTAAGCCCAGTGCTTGAAGCAGGAAGAAAATACGCTCCTGACAAAATCCAGGAAATTTTAAAAAGAGATCCAAGATTTGCTAAAATGCCAGGCCTTCTTGGAGCTCGAGAAAATCCAGTGGAGGCGATTCAAAGAGCAACAAAAAATTTAACTTCAGAGGATTGGAAAAATCTTCCAAGTGATGCTTTTAAAGAAAAAGCAGTTGCTGATGCCTTTTTAAAACAAGCAGATATCGATGCTTATCGAAACTTACCAAAAGAAAGTCAAGAGATTTTAAATCAAGAAATTCTTAGTCGAGGAATGGGCGGTCTTGCAGGAACAAAATTAGCCGAGTATATTCAGGATGAAAAATTAAAAAGTGAACTTCAAGCAAGAGGATGGCAGATACCAAAGATTGAAGGTGGAAGACCACCAACAATGGAGGAATTAGCTCAAGCAACGAAAGTGCCCGAGATTAAAGTAACAACAAAAGAAAAAATTGCCAAAGGGGCTAAAAAAGCTGCTACTTTAGGAGCAGCTTTGGGGATTGGTGCTGCTACTGGAGTAGCTCCTTTAGCAGCTGCTGCTTCGGTTGCTGGTGCGGCAGCGACAGCAGTAGGTATTGGAGCAGAAAAAGGGATTAGGGTAGCAGTGAAAAATGCAAGAACTTTGGGACAGGCACTTCGTGCAAAAATAAGACCCAAAACTTTAAGAGAAGCCCAAGGAAAATAAAATTTCTTTTAAAGGTCAAAGTTGAAAAAATTTGATAAAATATAACTTTATGGAAGATTATCAAAAGCTTTATCAAAATCTGCCTGAAGATTTAAAGAAAGCGCTTGATGATGAGAAGCTAGCACTTCAAACATACACTTTTGGAGAAAAAATGGGTCTTGGCGAGGAAGCTTTACTTGAGCTTGCAAGAATCATGGGTGAGGTTTTTCTTGGTGCTTTGGCGCCAAAGGATTTAGCAAAAGCAATAAACGAAAGAACAGAGCTTGATAAAGAAAAGGCAAATTCTTTAGCTAAAGATTTGAGTGCCCTTTTTGTGCCCTATAAAGAAAGTCTTGAGAAAATATATGGCAAGGAAAATATGGAAGTGAAGGAAATTGACTTGCAAATTGGAGAAAAACCAAAATTTGAAGCAGTGGTTCCTGAAAAAGAAAAACCGGTAGAGGAGATTTTAAAAGAGATGCCCCAAGAAAAACCCAAAAGTTATCCCCAAGGGTACGATCCATATCGTGAGCCAATTTCGGAAGAAGATTTGGGCTAAAATTTTGGGCTAAAATATGGAATACCAAGTCCCCCAGTTTATTGAGGAAGAAGCGAAAATTATTGGTCCATTTACCCTAAAGCAATTTGGTTTTTTAGGGGGAGCTTTAGCAATTGTTTTGATCACTTTAATGGTAACTCAGAATCTTGCCTTCACCTTGGTTATCGGAACTCCTATAGGGCTTATTGCCTTTGCTTTGGTCTTTGTGAAAATAAACGGTCTTCCATTACCAACAATTATTTCCTGGTTTTTTGGTTATCTTTTTTCCCCAAAAAAGTTTCTTTGGGAAAAAAAAGAAGAGCCAGGTTTTGAACTTAAGGAATTCTATGAGATTGAAAAAGTTGTAAAGAAACCTACGCCCACTTTTGAAGGATCACGTTTACGCCAAACCTTTTGGGAAATAGAAACAGGACAAAAAATCCAAGGATAAAAATATATGCCAAGTACTCAATATTTTTTGCCAATTAAAGAGGTAAAAGAGGGAGTAATTATAGATAAATTTGGAAATTTTAAGGGCATTTTAGCTGCTTCTTCGGTGAACTTTGCTTTAATGCGCCCTGAGGAACAACATGCAACCGTTTTTCAATTTCAAAACTTTCTAAATTCCCTTGATTTTCCAATTCAAATTTTGGTTCAATCAAGAAAACTCAACCTCATTCCTTATATTGAATATTTGAAAGAACTTGAGCTTAAACAAGAAACTGAGCTTTTAAGAATTCAAGCTCAAAATTATCGAGAATTTATTGAAAGTTTAAGTCAAATGGTAAATTTGATGACAAAGTATTTCTATATTATTGTTTCTTTTAGACCGACAACCATTGCTAGAACTTTATCTGAAAAAGAATTTGAAAGAGCGAAAGAGCAACTTTATCAAAGGCTTTATTATGTTCAAAATGGGCTTGCTCGTTGCGGAATAAAATGCAAAATTTTAGAGAACGAAGAGATTCTTGAACTTCTCTGGATGTCATTTAATCCTTCAGAAGCAGAAAAAGGCAAGATTCCAAGATTCCCAATGGTTTAAAAATTTATGCCTCTTTTTAAAAAACAAAAAAAAGAAGGAAAACCAAAAATTGAAGTTTTGACCAAGGAGAAAGTGATTACTTTTTTGGATGTTATTGCACCCTCTTCAATCGATGTTCAATCAAATTATTTGAAAATTGGAGAAAAGTTTGCCAGATCCTTTTTTGTTCTAACCTATCCAAGCACTCTGATTCAAAACTGGCTTTCTCCAATTATAAATTTGGACAAACCTCTGGATATTTCAATTTTTATTTATCCAATTGATACTTCAACTATTCTCAAAAAACTTCATAAAAAAATTACCGAAGTTGAAGCTTTAATTATGGAAAGAGAAGAAAAAGGTTACGTAAGAGATCCTCAGCTTGAAGCAGCCTACAAAAACATTGAGGAACTAAGAGATAAACTTGTAAGAGTTGAAGAGAAAATGTTTAAATTTGGACTTTATTTGACTTTATATGCTGATAGCCTTGAAGAGTTAAATAAAATCGAGAAAGAGGTAAGGCAACTTTTTGAGTCTCAACTTGTTTACATTAAGCCCTCTCTTTTTAAGCAAAAGGAAGGATTTTTTTCCTCTCTTCCTCTAAGTTTAGACCAGCTTTTAATTAACACTTCTTTAAATACTGGCCCTACCTCGGCTTGCTTTCCTTTCACTTCTTTTGAACTCACCTCTGAAAGAGGCATTCTCTATGGCATCAATCAACATAATAATTCCTTGATTATTTTTGATAGATTTTCACTTGAGAATGGTAATGTAGTTATTTTTGCTAAATCGGGAAGCGGAAAATCGTATTTTCAAAAACTTGAAATTTTAAGATCATTAATTCAGGGAGTCGATGTAATCGTTGTTGATCCAGAAAATGAATATCAGTATTTGGCTCAAGTTGTTGGAGGAAGTTATTTTAAAATCTCTCTGGCTTCCCCTCACCGGATTAATCCTTTAGACCTCCCTTTGCCAATCGAAGGAGAAACTCCAGAATCAGTTTTTCGTTCTCATATCATTACTTTAATTGGGCTTTTTAGAATTATGCTTGGAGGAATGACTCCCGAAGAAGATGCCATTATGGATCAAGCGTTAACCCTAACCTATGCTTCAAGAGATATTACCCCAGAGAGTGATTTTTACAACAAAACCCCACCACTCCTTTCAGATCTGGAGGCAGTTTTGCGGGGTATGGAAGGAGGAGAAAGTTTAGCCCAAAGGCTTCAAAAATATACTACTGGGGCTTATAGTGGACTTTTAAATCACCCAACTAACGTTTCTTTAAATGAAAGACTGGTTGTTTTTTCTATTCGTGATTTGGAAGAAGAGCTAAGACCCATAGCGATGTATCTTATTTTAAGATACATTTGGAACATCGTCCGCTCAAAACTTAAAAAAAGAATTCTTGTAATTGATGAAGCATGGTGGATGATGAAATACGAAGATGGAGCTTCTTTCCTTTTTGGAATGTGCAAAAGAGCAAGAAAATATTATCTTGGAGTTTCAACAATTACCCAAGACGTTAACGATTTCATGGCCTCTCCTTATGGACAACCAATTGTTGCCAACTCATCTCTTCAAATTCTACTAAAGCAGTCTCCGGCAACAATTGATACTGTTGTGAGAACCTTTAATTTAACCGAAGAAGAAAAAATGAGGCTTCTTCAAGCGGAAGTTGGCGAAGGACTCTTTTTTGCTGGAGCAAAGCACGTAGCAATAAAAGTAGTAGCTTCTTATGCAGAAGATCAGATTATCACCACTGATCCTGAACAACTTTTGAAAATCAAAAAAGCAAAAGAAGAATTTGGAGAAATGTGAAAGTCATGAGAACAAAAAAAATTTTGTTTGCACTTCTTTCTCTGTTTTTTATTTTCTATAGCGGTTCGCTTTGGAAGAGGGTTACTTTTGCTGCTTTTCGGTGGGAAATTCAATATCCATGGGAAGCTCCCCAGCCTGGGAACTTGCCAGAGTATATTTTATATATTTATCGCTTTGCTATTTTTTCTTCTGGAATCGTTGCCCTTTTGATGCTGGTTATTGGGGGAATTCTTTACATGACAAGTGGGGAAAATCCCGAGAAAAAAAAGGATGCCAAGGATAGAATTTTTTCAGCCCTTGGTGGCCTTCTTTTAGTGTTTGTAATTTATATTATTTTAAATGCTTTGAACCCCGAACTTACTCGAATTACTCCTCCAGAGTTGCGCCCCAATCCAGCTAGAGTTTGTCAAGAATTTTGTCATCAAAGTTGTGAGAAAAACTGCGTTGAATCAGAGACTGTTTCAAAATGTAAAGAGATTTGGGAAAAATCAAAGGTCGTAATCAATGAGCAACTTCAATGTGTCGGAAAGCCAGAAGATGAAGAAAAAAAGATAGAGCCAATTTGTCAAGAAAGCTGTCTGATGACTTGTTCTCGAATTTGTTCTTTTGCTTGTGTTAAAAATTATTGGGAAGGTAAATGCGAAGAATCGTGGGAAACTTCAGGAGCTCAAAAGCTTGTTTGTCAAAGTCAATGCACTATTCGTGCTCCTACGCTAGCTTCGATTGCTTGTAATTGGTCATGTTCCGAAAAAGAAGCAGGCATTGTTGGCTGTAGTGGTTGCTGTGCAAAAAGCATTTTGCCTCTGATGATAATTCAAGCGGAGGATTCTGAGAGTGGAAAAGTTTGCACTGATTCGTGTACTGAAGCCTCAGATAAAGCTTGCAAGAAACTTTCATCATAAAAAATGGCAATGGATAAAGATTTAACTAAAAGGCTTATTGAAGAAAAAATCTCAGCTCTTAAAAGAGAGCAAGAGGAAAATTTAGCACGAGCTTTAGCTCAAAAGTTTGGTTTTCCTTATATTGATCTTGTGAAAACTCCTTTGGATTGGGATGCTTTACATCTGGCAAAGATTGAAGAGGTGAAAAATGGTTTTTTTATACCTTTTCAGAAAGTGAAAAAAATTCTTTTTGTTGCTTGTCTTGATCCGGAAAATGAGTTTTTAAAGAAAAAAATAGAAGAGTGGAGAAAAGAAGGTTATGCCCTGCGCCTTTTTTTGTGCTCAAAAACTTCATTTCAAAGGGGGCTTAAAGAATACGAAAGGATTTCTTTGCCAAAGGAGAAACTAGTTGGAAGAGTTACATTATCGGATGCAGCGATTGAAAGAATTACCAGAGAAGTGTTAGATCTTGATTCTTTGAAAGAAGAACTTCAAAAAACTGAGAGCGAGATTAATCTTTTTATTGAGAGTTTCCTTGGGGGAGCGGTGAGATTTGAAGCTTCAGATATTCACATTATTCCTCAAGAAGATAGGGCTATTTTAAGATACAGGCTTGATGGCCTGATGCATCCAATTTATGAAATTCCAAAAAAATTTTTTACCTCTCTTCTTTATCGACTTAAACTTCTTTCAGGTCTTAAAATTAATGTTACTTCAATTCCTCAAGATGGAAGGTTTACTATAAAAGTTGAAAAAAGAGAAATCGAAGTAAGGGTCTCTACAGTTCCTGGAGAGCATGGAGAAGATATTGTAATGAGAATTTTGGATCCAAAAATGCTTCTTTCTTTAGAAGAACTTGGACTTCATCCATTTTATTATCAAAAATTGTCCAAAGCAATGAAAAAGCCTCAGGGAATGATTTTAACTACCGGTCCAACTGGTTCTGGAAAAACAACTACCCTTTATGCTTGCTTAAAAAAGATCGCTACTCCTGAAGTTAAAGTAATTACTATTGAAGATCCTATTGAATATCATCTTAAGGGTATTGATCAAACCCAGGTGGATCATAAAAAAGGTTACACTTTTCCTGTAGCCTTAAGGGCTGCCTTAAGACAAGATCCAGATATAATTTTGGTTGGCGAAATTAGGGATGTGGAAACTGCGCAAACCGCAATCCAAGCTGCCTTAACTGGTCACCTTGTGTTTTCAACTTTACATACAAATGATGCCGCTGGAATTGTTCCAAGGCTCATAGAAATGGGAATTACTTCCTCAACTATTCCTTCTGCTTTAAATCTTGGAATGGCCCAAAGACTTCTAAGAAGACTTTGTAAAAAGTGTAAAAAAGAAACAAAAATACCTTCTTCTCTTTGGGAAAAAATTGAGAAAAATATTCAAAATATTCCAAAGGAATATCTACCAGATATTTCCAGAGGAACTTTTTTTGTACCCCAGGGATGTAAGGATTGTTACTTTACAGGGTACCGGGGGAGAATTGGGATTTACGAAATGTTTGAGATTACTCCAAAACTTGAAGAGATAATCAACTTTTCTCCCTCGATTTCTCAAATGAGAAAGACACTTAAAGAGGAAGGAATGATTACTATGCAGCAAGATGGACTTTTAAGAGTTCTTGAAGGAGAAACAAGCCTTGAAGAACTTCAAAAGGTTACTGGACCTCTTGAGTAAGGTAGTGGCAGTGCAAAAATTAAGCACTTTTTCCTCAGTTTTAATCTTTTCATTTTTCTTTAAAGCTGTTTTTGGTGCTGAAGTCGAGGAAGTAATTTTAAACGAGATACACTGGAAAGGAGAAGAATGGATTGAACTTAAAAATCTTAGCCAAAGCGATATCAATTTATCTGGGTGGAGAATTGAAAATGCCAAAGCTGCTAGGAAACCTCTTGTTTTTCCTCAAGAGGCTAATTTTATTTTGCCTCAAAATGGCTATTTTTTGATTTGCGATCTTCAAACTTCTTTGCCTTTTTGTGATTTTAAAGTTTCAATCTCTTTAAACGATGATTACTCTGAAAATGGGGAACTTATTTTGAAAGATGAAAATGAAAAAGTTATCGATCAAACTCCGCCAGCTCAAACTTCAAAATGGCCAGCTGGAGGAGATGGAGTTTCAATGGAAAGAAAATTTGAGAATGAGAAACCTTTGCCAGGGGGAGATTTAAACTCTTGGCAAGGAAATCCCTTTCCTTCTCCTCAAGGCTCTGGAGTTTTTCTTAAAGCAGATGCCGGTCCAAACATTGTTACTTTTACAAATCTACTAGTTACTTTTGATGCTTCAGCTTCAAGAGGTCCGATTGAAAAATATATTTGGAATTTAGGAAATGGAGAGATTAAAGAAGGGAAAGTTATTACTTACAGTTATTCACTTTCAGGAAAATATTTTGTTTCTTTGAAAGTAATTGGGCAAGGGAAAGAAGATGAAGATTTAATCGAAGTTCAAGTTTTTCCAAGGGACATTTTTATTTCTGAGTTTGATCCAAGGGAAAAATGGATTGAAGTAGTTAATGAAGGAGAAAATATTGAAGACCTCTCTGGATTTGAGATTTCAACAAACTCTGAGCGAGGAAGTGGTTTTATTTTTCCCGACGGAAGTTTTATTAACAAAAAGACCTATCTTTTTTTGTCTCCAAACATTTTAAAAAATATTTCTTTTCCAAATGAAGGATTTCTTTATCTTATTTTGCCAAGTGGTGACATAAAGCAGGAGATAAAATACAAAATTGATCAAGGAGTAGTTGCTAAAAAAGGCGAGGATTACTTTTATACCCAAAACCCAACTCCTGGACAGCCAAATCTCGTCGGCATTCTTTTTCAGAAAGAAAATGGCAAGGAAAAATTTTACCAAGAAGCAATTGAACCAAAATTTCCTTTGCCTCCAAAGAAAGTTCTTGGAGAATTTTTTGCTCAAAATCCAAAGATCCTCCTTTTTGGAAGTACTTCTTTAATCGCTCTTTTGGCTGGAATTTATAGCTCTGCTTTGTTAAAATTAAAAAAACAACCAAAAAAGAAGGAGAGGTTGGAAATTGAAGTAGAAGAAGTGGAATAAAAAGGTCTTTTTTCAATATTTTTTCATGGCAGGTCATTCTCACTGGGCAGGAATAAAGCACAAAAAAGAAATTCAAGACGCAAAACGTTCTCAGCTTTTCTCAAAGCTGACGAGACTTATTACTTTGGCGGCAAAAAAAGGACCAAACCCCGAGCTTAATCCTGAACTTAAGATGGCAATTGAAAGAGCCAAAGAAGCAAATTTGCCTCAAGAAAACATAGAAAGGGCAATAAAGAGGGGAATTGGTGAAAGTGGCGGGCCAAAACTTGAGAGTATTATTCTTGAGGGGATAATTTCAGGAAAGGCTACAGTAGTTATCGAGGGAATCACCGATAACCGAAATCGAACATTAAGTGAAATACGACAAATTTTTGAAAAATTTGGAGGAAAGCTTGTTTCGGGAAGTGTCCTGTGGCAATATCAAAGGAAAGGTTGTCTCATTGTTGATTTTTCAGAACATGAAAAATCTTTTTCAAAAGAGGAACTTGAACTTTTAGCAATTGAAGCAGGTGCCGAAGATACTTTATGGAGAGGAGAAATTCTGGAAGTTTATACAAAACCAGAAGAACTTGAGAAGACCAAAAAAATTCTTGAAGAAAAAGGAATTAAAATTAAAGAGAAGGAGTTAGTTTGGGTCCCTCGAGAAGAAGTTCAAATTGAGAATGAGGAAGAGAAAAAGAAATTAAGGGAATTTTTTGAAGCCCTCGATTCCCACAGTGACGTCCAGGACATTTATTTTAACATTTCAAACCTCTAAATGTCTTATTTTGTGCAAAAAATCATCGAATTTGGAATTTCTCAAGAAACAATTGTTCAGGTTTTGATGCTACCTGTTGTAGCTACATTTATTGCTTTTGCTAGGCAAGTTCTGGGAGTGAGAGGTTTTGGAATTTATATCACTTCTCTTATTACCTTTGGTTTTGTGGCTACAAAACTTAAATATGGCCTCATGATTTTTTTAATAGTCATGATCGGTGCCACCCTTTGGCGATTTATTTTAAAAAAAATTAAAATCCTTTATTTGCCTCGGATAGCTCTAGTTTTAACCGGGGTGTGTTTGATAATTCTTTTTATATTCTTTTTAGGAAAATATTTTAAAGTTGAGGGGCTATATACGCTTTCGATTTTTCCGATTTTGGTAATAATTTTACTTAGCGAACATTTTATTACCATTCAATTTGAGAGGGGACTCAAAGAAGCAATTTATCTAACGTTTGAAACTTTAATTTTAGCTATAGCTTCTTATTTTATTGTCCAATCAAAATTTTTAGCAAATTTGCTACTCAACTACCCCTTTTGGAGTTTCGCTTTTTTAGGAGTGGTCAACTTTTTCCTCGGAAAGTGGACAGGACTTAGAGTGAGTGAGTATTTAAGATTTAGAAAACTTATTGCTTTTTTGAAGTCTCAAAAATGACCCTATCCTCTTTTTCCGGAATAGTACAGAAACTTCTTTACTTTCTTGGCCAAGGAAGGAGAAAGAGGGACAAGCTTTCTTTTTTTTCGTTTAATTTTTGAGGATTTCTTTGCTAGGTAATGATCCTGTCCAATTGGACGGTGGAGAACCTTTCCGCTTTTGGTAATTTTAAATCTTTTTAAAAGAGATTTTCTTGTTTTTGCTTTCATATAAAATTTATTTCTTTTTAATTATTACCTCAAAAACGCCCCCCTTTTTGGTGATTGCGCCTTCGCTTTTTATTTTAACCTCTTCATTTATCTTTTTGAGAAATTCTTTTAATTTTTCTTTAGCAATTTCTTCAAACATTTTCTCTCTCCCCTTAAGTGGCATTTCAATTTTAACTCTTCTCCCTTTTTCCAAATGTTTCTTTATCTGAGATTGTTTCGTTTCAAGGTCATGATCGGATATTCTAGATGAAATCCTGATGATTTTCAATTTTCCAAGTTTTAACTTCTTCCTTTGCTCTCTTTCTTTTTTCATTTTTTGATAAAGGAATTTTCCATAATCTCCAAGCTTACACACTGGGGGAGTTAAATTTGAAGTTACTTCAATTAAATCAAGACCCTTGCTTTTTGCCAACTCTAAGGCCTCTTTTAATGGAAAAATACCCAAATTTTCCCCCTCTGGGGAGATAACTCTTACCTTATCAGCTTTAATTTCTTCGTTAACTTTAATTTTTTTTGAGAGTTCCACTTTATGATTTCCGTGGAGGCGTGGGGATTTGCACCCCAGTCCAGAAATTTGGCTGAAATAATTCTACAGGTGTAGCCTGTTTTAAATTTCAGACTAAGATTTCAAAACAGGCAAAAAATCTTAGTCTAAAGCCCCGAAATTTTCCTCCCTTTTTTGGGGCAGAAAAGGGAGAAAGCTCGAAAAAGTTATGGACCTAAGCTTCCCTTATCGAGCATCGGAAAGTTAGGCCTTGCCCAAAATTTTTTAGGCAAGAGCAAGTGATTCTGTGGCACTTTTTTTCAGGATTTTGACAAGATCCTGAAAACTTGACCTGCCTTATTTCAGCCAAAATTTCTGTCGAGACTTTTCGCCCCCTCTTTGTGCAAAATGAATTCTATCAAAAAAAAATCTTAAGTCAAGATAAAAGCTTTTTCTTTAAAGCTTCTCTTATCTCCTTCTCTATTTCTCTTTTTTTAATATCTTCTCTTTTTTGATATTTCTTTTTTCCTTTAGCTAAAGCAATTTCAATTTTTATTTTACCTCTTTTCAAATAAACCCTGAGAGGAATAATGGTTAGCCCTTTTATTTTAGATTTACTGAAAAGATAATTAATTTCTTTTTTGTGTAAAAGGAGTTTTCTTCGACGCAAAGGGTCATAGTTCAAAGGAGCATTCTTGGGTTGAAATGGTGGGATATTTACTCCTTTAAGCCAAGCTTCTTGGTTTTTTACTTCAACAAACCCATCTTCAAAATTTATTCTTCCATTTTTAATTGATTTTACTTCCGTTCCTTTAAGTTCTATTCCTGCTTCAAATTTTTCCAAAATTTGATAATTATGATAAGCTTTTTTATTCTCCAAAATTAGCATATTATTTTTTATGAATCCTCTTGGAAAAAAAGGAGAAATGATTGTGAGGAAATATCTTTTAAATAAAGGGTATGAAATTTTGGAGACAAATTACCGTTTGCCATTTGGTGAAATTGATATTATAGCTAAAGATAAAAATGAAATTGTTTTTGTTGAAGTAAAAAGCGTATCTTCAAAAAACTTTTTTTCTCAAGAGAAAATAAATTCCAAAAAGGTTAAAACACTTCTTAAAGTAGCTAAAACCTATCTTTTAAAATTTCAGCCCAATTTTTCATGGAGAATCGATCTTGTTTGTGTTGTTCAAAAAAATACTAGGAGCTTTTCCTTAACCCATTTTAAAGGAGCAATTAGGGAAAATTTAAAATAAGCTTTGTTTTATTTAAAGCGATATCTTCAACTTGAATTTCGATTAAATAGCTTTCTTTTTGAGGAAGGTCTTTTGGGACTAGAAATTCAAAAGAAAACTCATTTTCTGTTAAATTTTCCATTCTTTTTAAAACAGCTCCTTCATGGAGTAAAGTAAGCGCTTTTATTCCAAGGGGCGCCTCCACCTTAAAAGAGAACTTTAAAGAAGTTATTCTTTCATCAGGGTTTTCTCTTTGAGCAAATTTTTCTAAAAGAATAATTTTTGGAAGATTTACTTCTTGGTGGTAAGGAGTAGTTTCTGTGGGAAGTGCAAGGCCATTCTTTTGACACCAATTCTGGACCGCACCTTCCCAATTTCGAAATTGAGGATCGCTTTCTGGATTTTGAGGAGGAGGACCTTGGGGATTATCTTTTTTTACATAGTATAAAATTGAATGACAAACTGGAAATTTCTTTGTTTCCCGGAGCTCTTCTGGAGTAAGCGAACTAGCTAGTTTTTGAGAAAGTTTATCTAAAACTACTTCTTTTGTCGGTAAAATTCCATCCAAAATTGGCTTTCCTGTTTTTGGAATATTTGGCTTTGAGAAAGCTATTTTTTGATGATTTTTTGTTGCCTCTCTCATAAATTGATTCCAAATCGGTGCCGAGATATTAGCCCCAAGTGCTCTGGGTTTGAGGGGCTCATTATAGTTATTTCCAGCCCAAACTCCAACAACAAGATCTTGTGTATAACCAATAGCCCAAACATCCGTCACCCTATCATCTTCCGTTGATGCAGTCCCTGTTTTAATTGCAGCAAATGGACCAAGATTAAGATAGGAACGTGCACCAAACATTGGAGCTCTTAAGGAATTGTCGCTTAAAATCCAATTTATCATTTGAGCCACTTCCTTTGGAAGAGCTTGAATTGGATAAGATTCTGGAGAATAAATTATTTTTCCATCTCTGTCTTCAATTTCTAAAATAAAATGGGGCAAATATCTTTTTCCTTCAGCAGCAAATACCCCAAAGGCAGAGACAAGCTCAAGGGGATGAACACTTTTTCCTCCAACAGCCATTGAAAGGCCAGGCACTGTTGGATCAATCTTTGGATCAAAAGTTTGAAGCATTCCCATTTTCTTTGCCTGCTCTACCACTTCCTGAATTCCTGTTAAATAAAGCGTTTTTACCGCTGGAATATTTAAACTTTGAGCTAAGGCTTCTGACATTTTTACCGGACCTCGCTCTTTTTTGTCAAAGTTTAAAGGAATATAACTTTGGCCTGAGGTCCCAAAATTAGTTTTTACATCCCATAAAATAGTTTCCGGAGTATACCCTTTTAAAAATGCTGTTGCGTAGACAATTGGCTTGAAAGCAGAACCTGGAGATTGGAATCCTTCTTTTGTTCTTGGCATCCAAATATTTACTTGAGTTTCTTTAAAATCTCTTCCTCCAACCATAGCCAAAATTTCTCCACTTTTTGGATCTAAAGCCACCAAAGCTACATTTCTTGCCCCAAAGTTTTTTTCAATTTTTTCTTTCCATTTATCGATAGTTTTTTCGGCTAACTCCTGCAAGTTTAAACTCAAAGTGGTTTTTACCTTAAGCCCCATACTTCCGAAATCTTTTCCATAGAGTTCCTCTAAAATTCTTAAGACTTCATGAGTAAAATAAGGAGCTTTCATTACTGCAGGTTTTATTTTAAGCGAAAGCTTTTCTGCCTTCGCTCTTTCTGCTTCTTCCTTGGTTATCATTTTAAGCTCAACCATTCTATCTAAGATCCAATTTTTTCTTCCTTCTCTTGCTTTCTCGTTTTTAAGGTAAAAACCAGGAGCTTGCGTTAGAGCGACTAAGGTGACGCTTTCGTTTAAAGTTAAATCCTTGGCGCTTTTCCCAAAATAATTTTGAGAAGCGCTTTCAACTCCGTAAAACACTGATCCGAAATTGACCTGATTCAAATAAAATTCAAGTATTTTTTCTTTTCCATATTTTCTTTCTATCATAACGGAAAGTATAATTTCTTGGATCTTTCTTTTTAAAGTTTTTTCTGGAGTAAGAAGAGAGTTTTTTACAAGTTGCTGAGTGATTGTTGAAGCCCCCTGAACCACCCTTCCCTTAGTTTTAGCAAAAATATAAAGAGCTCTTAACATTGCTTTTGGATCAATACCAAAATGCCTATAAAAGTTTTTATCCTCAGCAGCTACAATTGCCTTTTGAAGATAAGGAGAAATTTCTTCTAAAGGAACATAAGTTCTCTTTAAAACCTGGCCGTTTTCTAAACCGCCACCAACTTCATAAAGTAAGACTTTCCCTGTTCTGTCATAGATTTTTGTTGATTCCTCGACAATTCTTTGTTCAAAAAGTTCTACGGGAGGAAGTTTTGAGGCAAAATAGATTAAGACTCCCAAAATAAACAAAATGATCATTCCAAAAATTGAAAAAAGGATACCAAGCGCTTTTTTCAACCCCCCCGCTTTCTTTTTGGATTGAGATGAGTAAAATATCTTTTTCATGTTTTTGCAATGTAAAGCATTTTTGGTAAAATATATTATACTTTAAAAATGAAGAGAAAAAAACTGAAAAGAGAAAGATTTTCAAGATCCAAATTTATTTTATTTTTAGGCCTAGTCTTTCTTTCTGGGGTTTTAAGCTTTAAAGCAATTGAGAGTTTTAATGATTTCCAAAAAGGTATGAAGATATTTCAGGAAAAATTCAAAGAAAAAGAAGAACTTGAAAGAAAAATTGCCACTCTTCAAAAAACACTTTCCCACATAAATTCACCTGAAGATTTGGCCTTGTTTTTAAAACAAAAATTTGGATTAGTCGGAGAGGGAGAAAATCTTGTTTACGTTGTCTGGCCAAAAGAAGACGAGGAACAAGCAAAAAAAGATAAAAATTTTTTTGAAGCTTTGTTAGCTTTTTTTCAAAAAGGTTTTAATAATTTTTTTAAAAAATGACAATTTCAAAAGAAGAGAAGTTAAAAATTATCAAGGAATTTCAGCTTTCTCCAAAAGATACTGGGTCTACAGTAGTCCAAATTGCACTATTGCAAAAAGAGATCGAGAGTCTCACTTCCCATCTTAAAAATCACAGAAAAGATGTTCCGGCGAAAAGAAGCCTTTTGAAAAAGGTAGCCAAAAAAAAGAAGCTTTTACGCTATCTTCAAAAAACAAACCCCAGTCTTTATCAAAAACTTATTGAGAAGCTTGGTAGTTAAAAAATGAGTCCTCAAGTAATTATCCTACTTGGTAAACCAGGATCTGGTAAGGGTACCCAGGCAAGACTTCTTTGCGAGAAGCTAGGCTTTGATTATGTTGGAAGTGGAGATATTTTAAGGAAAAGAAAACTAAAAAAAGATTTTTTTGGAAAAAAAATTGCAAGTTATATTGATAAAGGAAAAAGAGTTCCAACTATTGTTATCTCCGCTCTCTGGATGGAAAAATTTTTAAAACTTAAAGAAAAAAAAGATTTAAAAGGTATCGTTATTGATGGAAGCCCCAGGACAAAAAAGGAAGCCGAACTTTTAGAGGAAGCTTTTGATTGGTTTGAGTGGAGGAATAAAAAAGTATTTTTGATCGACATTTCTTCCAAAACCGCAATTTCGAGACTTTCTTCAAGGAAAATTTGCCAAAAATGTGGGAGGATTTATCCCAATCCACCCCCGGAGGAAAAATTTTGTAGAAAATGTCAAGGGAAACTTGTTCAAAGAGAAGACGATACTTACCAAGGGATTAAAGAAAGACTTAGGTGGTATCAAAAAGAAGTAAAAGTGGCGATCAATTTTTATCAAAAAAAGAAGGAATTGATCAAAATAGATGGGGAAAAATCAGTTGAGGAAGTTTTTAAGGAGATTCTTTCTCATCTTTGACATTTTATGATTCCTCTTAAGTCTCCAAAGGAAATTGAGACAATGAGAGAAAATGGAAGAGTTCTTGCAAAGATAATGAGAGTATTAAAAGAAACTTCGGAACCGGGAATAACTACTTTGAAACTTGAAGAACTTGCAAGAAGGTTAATTCAAAAGGCGGGAGCAGAACCTTCTTTTTTGGGTTTTGAGGGATATCCAGCAGTTTTGTGTGCTTCAGTGAATGAAGAAATTGTTCATGTTCCTCCTTCAAATAGAGTTTTAAAAGAAGGAGATATTTTATCGCTTGATCTTGGTCTTTTTAAGGATGGTTTTCATGTAGATATGGCAATTACTTTCCCTATCGGTCAAGTGAGCTTTGAGGCAAAAAGACTGATTGAAGTTACTAAAAAAGCTTTGCGCCTTGCAATTAAAAAAGCTCGAGTTGGTAATACATTTGGTGATATTGGAAATACCATCGAAAGATTTGTTCGCGCCCAAGGTTTTGAAGTTATCCGTGACCTTTGTGGCCACGGGATTGGAAAGAAGCTACACGAAGAACCTAAAGTTTTGAACTTTGGGAAAAGAAGAAAGGGGCCTGAAATCAAAGAGGGGATGGTTTTTTGTATTGAACCAATGGTTTCTCAGGGAAGCTTTGAAATTGTTAAGACAAAAGATGGATTTGGATGGAAAACTAAAGACAACTCTCTTTCTTGCCATTTTGAGCATACCATTGCCATTTTAAAAGGAGAAGCTATAATCTTAACCAAAGAATAATTTTTTCCATGGAAAGTTATTTGGAGGAAATTGAAAAAATAATTTTAAATCTTGAAGAGAGTTTTTTGCTTGATGAAAGTTCTGTGATTAAAGAGATTGCTGTACGGGATTTTGCTCATCTTGTTAACCTTTTGATTAAAACTCTTATCGAATATGAAATGAGGGAAAATTTTGAGGTTTCAGATGTTTCCAAGTGTTTTAAAATAGCCCAAAGCTTGAAAATGGTAGAATTCAATCCTCGATGGGAAGAGTTAATTCAGATTTCTCAAATAGACTCCATTTATGAAAAAACTCCAGACGTTGGTGAAGAGATATATTATAAAATTCCAGAATATCTTCCACTAATTAAAGGGACTTTGGAGAAAATAAAAATAATATGCAAAACTTAACCCATAAGGATTTTGAAAAAATGTTTCTTTTGGCTTTTCAGAGAGTTTCTGAAAGAGAGGAAGAAATCAATAAAATTAATGTTTTCCCAGTACCAGATCAAGATACTGGAACAAACTTAAAAAAAACACTTCTTGGAATAAAAGAGACAATCGAGAAAAAAAAGTTTCAAAATTTAAAAGAGTTTGGTGAGTCTATCTTAGAAGCAGCTTTAATCTCAGCTCAGGGCAATATTGGAGTCATTTTTACAGGATTTTTAGTTGGTTTTTTTTCTTTCCTCTCAAAAAATCCAGCTCAAGCCAAGGTTTTGGGTCAAGCTTTTATTGAAGGGGCAGAGAGAGCCAGAAAAGCAATCCACGATCCAAAAGAAGGTACAGTTTTGGATGTAATTTTTGCCACCGCCCAAGCTTTTAAAAGAGAAAGCGAAGAAGAAAATAACATAGTTGAGATTTTAAAGAGAGTAATTGAAAAAGCAACTGATGCTCTTTTGGCAACTCGAGAAAAGATGGCAGTTTTAAAAAAAGCTAATGTTGTTGATGCTGGAGGCTTTGGTTTTCTCATTGTCCTTAAAGCTTTCCAGGAAGCTCTTGAGGGAGAGATTGAAGAAAAAGAGAGGATCTCTTTAAAGGAAATGAGAGAAGTTATTCAAGTTCTGTCTTCGAGGTATGAAGTGATTGCTTTGATAAGAAGACCAAAATTGGACGACAAGGGAGTTAAAGAGCAATTAAAGAATTTGGGGAACTCTTTAGATATTGTCCAAGTTGGAAATAAAATGAAAATTCATATTCACACCGACCATCCTGATGAAGTTAAAAATATTGTTAACAAAATTGGAGTAGTTGAGAGTTTGAGAATCGAAGATATGTCCAAAGAAATTATTGGTGAAGAATCGGTGAGGAAAGTTTCAATTGGGATTGTTACAGACGAGGTCGCAGATTTAACCAAAAAAATCATTGAAAGATATCAAATTGAAGTCTTGCCCTTTAAAGTTTTTTGGCCAGAGGGAGAAAAATTAAAAGGCGAAAACATTTATCAAAAAATGCAAGAAGCAGAAAGACTAGGAATTAAAAATTTACCCAAGACATCCCAAGCTTCACCAAAAGAATATTTTGATGCATTCGAAAGACAATTTAAAAAAGGATTTGAAAAAATTTTATGCATCACTCTTTCTTCAAAGCTTTCTGGAGCTTTTAATTCAGCTTTGCAAGGAAGAGAAATGCTTTCTCAAGATAAAAAAGAAAGAGTGTTTGTTTTGGATTCTCAAAATGTTTCCGCAGGTCAAGCTCTTTTGGTTTTGAGAGCAATTGAGTTAATTCACTCTCAAATGGAAGTTGGAGAGATTTTAGTAAAACTTAAACAAGAAGTCCACAAAATTTATGCGTATGGATTTTTGAAAGACCCCAAGTGGGTTGAATGGGGAGGAAGAGTTTCCCGATCTCAAGCAAATTGGCTAAGAAGGCTACAGAAGCTTGGAATAAGACCGCTTCTTGGAATAAAAAATGGAAAAGTTGAAAAAATTGGTTTTAGAATTGGCGTTAGGGAGATTCATGAAGCAATCTTTAGGGAAATTGAAGCAAGAAGCACAAAAGTTCGGAAAGAAGGAAAGAAAATTAGGGTGGTTATTACTCATTGCGATAATTTGAGCGAAGCTAAAAAATTAAAAGAGAAGCTAAAAACGATTGGTGCCGAGATTTCTTTTATTAATCTCACAGGTCCAGTTTTTGGAGTTCACGTGGGACCCGGTGCTTTGACTGCTGGATGGATGGGGATTGAATAAAATTCAAAATTCCAATCTCAAAATTCAAAATGCAACTAAAATAAATTTTGAAACTTAAATGCGAAATCTCAAATCTAAAATTGGGATTGTTACTGATGAAATTGCAACTTTGCCAGAAGAAATTATAAAAGAAAACGACATTGAAATTGTCCACCTTATTTTAGATTGGCCAGAAATTGAAAAAATCCCTGGAAAGAATATTTGGCAAAAACTTAGAAATGCCCAAAGGTTTGGACTAAAAACATTTCCAAAGACATCACAACCTCCTCCAAAAGCATATTTAGATGCCTTTAAAAAACAACTTCAAAAATTCGAAAAAGTTTTGTGTTTAACGGTTTCTTCCAAAATTTCAGGGTGCTACAATTCTGCACTAAGCATCAGAGAAAAACTTCCAGAAAAAGAAAAAATTTTTATTTTCGATACCTTAAACGCAGCTGCTGGTCAGGGACTTTTGGTTTTGAAGGCAATTGAGATGATAAAAGAAGGGAAAGAAATCGGAGAAATTTTAGAAGATCTGAAAAAAGCGGTTCCTAAAACAAAAACTTGTTTTTTACTTGAAGATTCCAAATATTTACTGTCAATTGGAAGGATAACTAAAATTCAAGCCAGAGCAATGGAACTAACTAAAAAATTAGGACTCTATTTAGTTATGGAGTTTAAAAACGGTTCAATTAAACTTGGGGGGATTTCTTTTGCAAGGAGTATGTCCAAAGCCTTATTTAAGTACTGTCAAAGGAAGACAAAAAATAAAAAAATTTTTACTGTAGCGATTAATCAATGTGATAGCGAAAAAGAAGCAGAGGATTTGAAAAAATGTTTTGAAAACTCTAAAATAAAGGTTGATTTTGTTAGCGAAGGACCCAAAATTTTTGCCGCTGGAGGCCCAGGAATTCTTGTTTTAAGTTGGCAGGAAATATAAATAAACTCAAAACTCAAAGGTCAAAACTGAAAACTGAAAAATAAAATGAATTTTAAATTTCAAACTTCAAATATAAAATCAGAAATTGGAATTGTTGCAGATGAGGGAGGAGATTTGCCAAAAGATTTGATTAACAAAAATAAAATTTCAATCGTCCCTTTTAAAGTTGACTTGGGAGAGATGAAAGATTTATTTGGGAATATTTATCAAAAAATCAAAGAAGCAGAAAAAAGGGGCTTAAAAAGCTTTGTTAAAACTTCACAGCCCTCGCCGGGCGACTTTTTAAAAATTTTTAGGGAAAAACTAGAAGAATTTAAAGATATTATTTGCATTACTGTGACTTCAAAGCATTCAGGGACTTTCAATTCAGCTTTGCAAGCAAGAGAATTTTTATCAGAAAAAAACAGAATTCATGTTTTGGACTCGATGAGCGTTTCTGGAGGAGAGGGCTTGATAATTTTAAAAGCCATTTCTTTAATTGAAAAAGGTTTTAAAATAAAGGAAGTCTTAGAAAAACTTAAAGAATCTATTTTCAAAACCAAATTGATTTTTATCCTTGAAAACCCCAAATGGGCAGAAGCTTCCGGTAGAATTCCAAAGATTCTTGGAGCTATTTTGAGAAAAATGCAAAACCTCGGATTTTATCCAATTTTAACTTTAAAAAGAGGAAAGGTGGGTTTACTAACTATTAAAAAAGAGGTGAAAGATTTATCTTCAGCTCTTTTTGATGAGTTTAAAAGCAGAATTTTAAAAGAAAAGTCTGAAATTAAAATCGCAATTACCCATGCAGACAATGAAAAAGAGGCAAAAAAGTTAGAAACGATGATTCAAAGAATAAAAAACTGTAAAATTGAGTTTAAAAATATAATCGGAAATATAGTTGGAGGGCTATCAGGTCCTGGGGCATTAGCTTTATCTTGGCAAGTGGAATAAAAAATTATGCATGTAGCAGTAATTCCAGATGGGAACAGGCGCTGGGCAAAAAAAAGAGGGCTTTTACCTTGGCAAGGGCATATTGAAGGAGCAAGGACACTTGAGCAAATTTTAAAAAAAGCTTGGGAATTAAAAATTCCCTATTTTACTTTTTGGGGAATGTCTGCAGATAATGTCTTAAAAAGACCAAAAAAAGAAGTTGAGGTTTTATTTTCAATTTTCAAAAGACAATTTAAAAAATTGGCAAAATCAAAAGAAGTTGAAAAAGAGGGGATAAAAATTAATGTCTTTGGTCTTTGGCAAAAATTTTTTCCAAAAGAGCTTAAAGATCTGATAAGGATAGTGATCAAAAAAACAAAAAATTACAAAAATTTTGTTTTAACCTTTCTTTTGGCTTATAACGGTACAGATGAAATGCTTGAAGCAATGAAAAGAATTGCAAAAAAAGCTAGAGAAAAGGAGATTGAAATTTCAGAAAAAACTTTACTTGAAAATTTATGGACAGGATCTTTGCCTCAAGTAGACCTGGTTATAAGAACAGGATGTGAAGGAGATCCTCATAACTCCGCTGGCTTTATGATGTGGCACACAGCTTACTCTCAATTTTATTTTACAAAAACTTTATTTCCAGATTTTTCGCCAGAGGAATTTGAAAAAGCAATAAAAGATTTTTTTGAAAGAGAAAGAAGATTTGGGAAATAAAAATTTTGTATGCAAAAAATTGCACTTGTAAGCGATGATATTTGCTCTCTGTCTCCAAGAATCATTAAAAATTTTAAAATTGAAATTGTGAAAACAAAGATGAGTTTTCCTGAGTGGGAAAAATGGCCAGAGAGAAATATTTACCAAGTAATTAAAGAAACAAAAAAAATCCCAAAAACCTCTGCACCTTCTCCAGGAGATTTTTTAAAGATTTATCAAAAACTAAATAGCGCTTTTGATAAAATTCTGGTAATTACTGTTTCAGCTAAACTCTCGGGCGTTTTCAATTCCGCTTTTGTTGCTCGTGAATTATTTGAAAACTACTCAAAAGTTTTTCTTTTTGATAGCGCCTCAGCAGTTGCTGGGGAGGGACTACTTGTTCTAAGAGCTGGAGAGTTGATTAAGGAAGGCAAAGATTTTGATACAATTTTAAAAGAGCTTGAAGAGACAAAAAGTAAAATCAAAACTTTTGCTTTTTTAAAAAGTTTATTTTGGGCAAGAAAAACAGGAAGAGTTTCTTTTTGGCAAAAATTCGCTTTTGATTTTTTGAAAATTTTTGGAATCAATCCTTATCCTGGAATAGAAAATGGAGAAATAAAGTTCTCTGGTTTTAATATTTGGAATTACAATCGTCTTGGAGCAATTTTTAATAAAATAAAGAAAGAAGCTAAAAACAAAAGGATTAAAGTGGGCATAAATTATACAGACGATATAGACCTTGCCCTAAAATTAAAGTCAAGGATTGAGAATGAACTAAAAACTGAAGTTGCCTTTTTTTCAATGGTTCCTCCAATTGTAGGAGCAACATCCGGCCCAGGTACTTTAATTGTGGCTTTAATGGAAACTTCCAAAATTTTATTTTAAAGGTCATTTAAATTTATTTCCAAAAAAGATGGTTCAAGATCTTAAAAAAATTAAAACAATGGGAGGAATTGGATCGATTCTTACTCTTCTGGGAGGCCTCCCCTATGTTGGAAGTCTGGTTTATCTTGCCGGAGAGATTTTGGTTTTAATTGCCCTTTGGGATTTAAAGAAAATAACCCAGGAAAAATCAATTTTTAAGAATTATTTAGTTGGAGCAATTCTCTCATCTGTGGGCGTAATAGGCTTAATAATTGGAATTGTGCTGGTTTCCGTTGGGCTTATAGCGCTCTTCACAAGAGAGGCTTCCCGAGGATCCTTTGAAGGACGGGGTATGATGCCCCTAGGTTTTTCCGTCTTGATTTTGCTTTTTTCTTGGGCCTTGTTTGTTTTTGGGAACTATTTGATAATGAAAAGTTTCAAAAAAGTAACTGAAGTTACTAAAGAGGAGAAATTTGCAACCGCTGGTCTCTTGTATTTTATTGGAGCACTAACTCTTATCCTTCTTGTGGGAGCTTTAATTAGTTTTGCTGGAATGATTGTTACCATCGTAGCCTTTTTTTCTTTACCAGATAAGGCAGAGGTGCAAGTGGCCTAAGTGAAAGAAGATTTTTTTGAAAGAGAGCTATTTAAGTTGTATTAAATTGACCTTAATGAAAGCTTTTCAATCAAAAAATATTTTAAAGTATCTTGAAAAATTGAAAGAAAAAATTGACAAAAGAATTGAAAAATATTTGCCAAGAGAAGCTAATAAAAAATGGGCGGATGAAATTTTTGGAAAAGGAAATTATTCTTTGAGAGCAATTCAAAAAGCCATTTTGGATCCGATTTGGGATTTTTTAGATAGAGGAGGAAAAAGATGGAGACCAGCTTTATTTTTATTAATCTTGGAAGCGTTTGGGAAAGATCCTGAAAAATTTTTTGATTTTGCGATCATTCCTGAATTGGCCCATGCTGGAAGTTTAATTATCGATGACATTCAAGACCAAGGAGAATTAAGGAGGAGGAAACCATGTTTGCACAAAATCTTTGGAATAGATATCGCTTCAAATGCTGGAAATTTTTTGTATTTTTTCCCAATTTATATTTTTGAGAAAAATAAAAAGAAAATTGAAAGAAAAATTTACTTGAGAGCTTTGGAGACCTATCTTGAGGAAATGGAAAAGTTGCATCTTGGTCAGGCAATTGATATTTTTTGGCACAAAGGTTTAGAGAAAAAAATTTCAGAAAAAGAATATTTTCAAATGTGTTCTTTGAAAACTGGATCAATGGCAAGACTGGCTGCAAAATTAGCAGCGATTTTTGCAAAAAAAGAAGAAAAAGTTATTGAAGAAGTTGGAATTTTTGCTCAAAATATTGGAATTGCATTTCAAATTCAAGATGATATTTTAGACATTGAGCTTTCAGAAAAAGAGAGGAAAAATTTTGGAAAATCCTTTGGAAATGATATTAAAGAAGGAAAAAGAAGCCTTCCTGTAATTTATACTTTAAATAACGCTAAAGAAAAGGACAAAAAAAGATTAATTGAAATTTTAAATAAAACAAAGAAAAGCAAAAAAGAAATTTTGGAGGCAATTTTAATTATCAAAAAATATCAAGCTATTGATTTTGCCAAAAAGAAAGCAAAGGAAATTTTAAACAAAAGCTGGGAAAAAATTGACAAAATCTTGCCAGCTTCAAAAGCGAAAATAAAACTAAAAAGTTTAGTTGATTTTTTAATTGAAAGAAAAGCTTAAAATGACAAAAATAATTTTGGTTAATAAAAAAGACAGAAAAATTGGAGTTGGAGAAAAATTAAAAGTCCACAAAGAAGGGAAGCTCCATCGGGCAATTTCAGTTTTTATTTTTAACAAAAAAGGAGAAATTTTGCTTCAAAAAAGATCAAAAAGAAAATACCATTCAGGAGGACTTTGGTCAAATACTTGTTGCTCTCACCCAAGGCCAGGAGAAAGCGTATTTTTGGCAGCAAAAAGAAGGCTGAAGGAAGAAATGGGAATTGAGACAAAACTAAAAAGAGTGTTTAAAATTCATTACATGGCAAAAGTTGGAAATTTGATTGAAAATGAAATTGATCATGTTTTTGTTGGGTATTTTGATGGAAATCCCAAAATTAATAAAAGAGAAGCTGAAGATTTTTGCTGGGAAAAAGTTGAAAAAGTTTTAAAAGACTTGAAAGAGAGTCCTCAAAAATATACAATTTGGTTTAAAATTATTTTCCCAAGGTTGATAAAGAAGTTAAAATTAAAAAAATGCTAAAAAAAGAGGAAATTAAAAAAATTATTCCTTACAAAGAGCCATTTTTGTTTGTTGATGAGGTAACTGAAATTAAAGAAAACGAAATTTTTGGATTTTATCAAACATCAAAAGATGATTACTATTTTGAGGGCCATTTTGTTGATTTTAAAATCATGCCTGGTGTTTTGGTGGTAGAAGCTATGGCTCAGCTATCCACAATCCTTTTGAGAAAAAAAATTGGAGAAAGTCATAAAGACTATCATTTTTTAGCTTACGATGTAAAATCGGTTCAATTTTTAAAGCCAATTTTTCCAGGGGATAAAATTGAAATGAGAGCTGAGGTTTTGGCAATTTACCAAATCCCCAATTCTGAGATGAAAATTGCCAGAGTTAAATCTCAAGC
>Ga0197143_1000797_pt1 | contig 30223 bp, 35 predicted proteins | sample GBS70_MetaG_FD_148603 | JGI IMG/M metagenome (GOLD analysis project Ga0197143, IMG submission 148603) | Sediment microbial communities from Great Boiling Springs, Gerlach, Nevada, United States - GBS 70_MetaG | ecosystem: Environmental > Aquatic > Thermal springs > Hot (42-90C) > Sediment... | reverse complement strand
CGCACCGGCCCCATGAACTCCATGTCCTCCTTGAGCATCTCCGCAGCCCTCTGGCTCATGTTCGAGAAGATCTTCTGCCGCAGCTCCGGACTCGCCCCCTTCATCGCCAGCGCCAGGTCCTTGCTGTCAACCGCCCGCAGCACCTGCTGGATCGCACGGTCATCGAGGTTCATCAGATCCTCAAACACGAACATCAGCTTCTTCACTTCCTGCGCCAGCTCCGGGTTCTGCGCCTCCAGCGCCTCCAGAATGGTCTTCTCCGTCCCACGGTCGGTGTTGTTGATGATGTCCACCAACGCCTTCACCCCTCCCACCGCCGTGTACTCCTGCGCCGGCAGGGCCGCCACCTTCTGGGCCAGGGCGTTCTCTACCTCCCGCACAACTTCCGGAGTGGTCCGGTCCATCACAGCCAACCGCATGGCCACGTCCACCTGCAGCTCCGCCGGCAGCGAGGAGAGGACGACCGCCGCCTGGTGGGGTCGCAGGTAGGCGAGGATGAGGGCGATGGTCTGGGGGTGCTCGTTCTGGATGAGGGAGACGAGCTGCAAGGGGTCCATCCGCCGCAGGTCGTCGAAAGGACTGACCTGAAGGGCGGCGGATAACCTCGCGATGATCTCCTGAGCGCGCTGCGGCCCTAAGGCGCGCTCCAAAACCTCCTGGGCGTAGGTAATCCCTCCCTGGGAGATGTACTGGTGGGCAAGAAGGATCTGCAAGGCCTCCCGGAAGATCAGGTCCCTCTGCTCCGTGGAGACCTTCTGCAGGTTGGCGATCTGGTAGGTCAGCTCCTCGATCTCGTCCTCCCGGAGGTGCTTCATCACCTCGGCGGAGAGCTCGCTCCCAAGGGCCACCAGAAAAATAGCCGCCTTCTGGCGTCCGGTCACAGGATATACGGACGCGGTCGTGCGACTCCTGGGTTTTGTGGTCGCACCTTCGGACTGGCCGGCCTCAGGTGGCGGCACTATCGCCATGGGAACCCGCCCCTACCCAGACGGCACCCGCTCTAGAATCCCCCTATTCTCATTCATCGGCAGGATCTTGCCGATCTTTGACGCGCCAGCCCACAGCTCCCGGAGACTGCTGCCTCCTCGTGCCGGGGGAGGAGCCGAGACTTGCGCGGACCCCTGGGGAAGTGCAACAATGGAGGATGCAGGAGAAGCGGAGGGGTGGCCGAGTGGTTGAAGGCGGCGGTCTCGAAAACCGCTAGGCGGGTTCTCCTGCCTCGTGGGTTCGAATCCCACCCCCTCCGCCAGCCCTCGTGAGACTGCGACTCTACACATCCCCTCCTCCGGGGGGAGGTTCTGGCGGGCCGTGCTCTGCGCCGTTGCCGACAAACTGCCGACAATCTGTTCAGACACCTTCACAGGGAACGACCTCCTCGGGTATCCTCAAGCGTGTACCCTCCGGAAAACGAACCATACAAGGTGGACTGGCTGAGGCAGAAAATCTGCGGAAAGATAGCCCGCCTAGCACAGGACATGAGCCTCGCCCGGACTCCTTGCCTCAGATTTGTCAAGGGGAAGTGGCAAAGAGTGGTGTCGCGATGACGAAGCTGGGTGGAGGCAGTTGGTGACGAACCTCCTGCAGCAGCCAGAAGGCCCCGGCATCCTCCCGGGAAGCTACCTCACCGAGTCAGTGGAACCGCTACCACTGGACGGCAAAGCGGGCTCAGCCTTCACTGTTGACCTCCGAGAGCTCGCCCGCGAGCTCGGAGGACGAGACGAGGTGAACAGGCTTCACGAGCGGGTTTCCTCCACCGACCAACAGGACCTGCAGCGGATGCCTCCGCGGTGGACAGTGGGGATCGAAACGTTCCGCTCGGAATGGCTCAGAGCCGGTTCCCAGGTGCCTTGCGGAGACAGCACAGCCGAGGAGTGGTAGGTCGGCCAGCGGCGCTAGTGGTGCCGGTCTGCCCCATGTTCCCTCACCCCCAAGATCTCGTCCACCACCCTCGCCGCCTCCTCCTGCGCTCCCGGCAACACGTGCCCGTACACGTCCAGCCTCATCACTGCCGTCCTGTGTCCAAGGCGGGCCGAGACGGTCTTCAGGCCCACGCCCGCCCTTCGCAGCTGGGAGGCATGGGTGTGCCGCAGATCATGAAACCTCAGGGCGCCGAGTCCCGCCCGCCTCACGAACTTCCCGAACGCAGCGCTGAAGCTGTCAGGAGGCCACAGCCTACCGTCAGGGCCGCACACCACGAGGCCGAGCCTCAGGCGCCGGGCCGCCTGCTCCAGGGACAGCACCCGTGCCTCCGCCCTGGGAGACCTCGGCGCCTCCACCAGGTCGCAGACGTTGCGCGAGACAAGGCCGCAGCGCGCCACCCACCCAACCACCGTGTGGAGCAGCTGTGAACATGGAGGACGGTCCTCTGAAACAGCCCATCACCCGGGGACTGGCCGACACGCTCATCGCCCCTCTCGTAGAAGCAGTCCTCGCCGCCGTGCGGCACGACCTGCGGGTCGCCGGAGAGGCGCCCTCCCCGCGGAGAGGGAGAAGGCCCCCAGAGCAGGGGGAGGAGCGGCCGCCCGAGCCGCGGGAGCGTGCCGGAAAGCCGTCCGTCCGCACCATCCCCTCACCCCCGCGGGTCTCCCTCGAGGGCCATAGGGAGTGGGGAGAGCCCGAGGAGAGGCGCAGGATCGCCCGGAGGGCTGGAGGCTTGGTGTCATAAGCACGCGTACATCAAAGCGGCGGAGACTCTTAAGGGGACACGTCAAACGCGTGGCCCACAGAAACCCTGGCTCTCTGCAGGCGTGAGGCGGCGGAGAACCCGGAGGCGAAGGCGGCCATGGGGAAGCTGCACGCCTCTCCGAACTACCTACTGCCCTTCACCCGGTCTAGCACTTCGACCAGATCGGAATAGCGGGCAAGTTTGCGGTCCGCCGTCAGCAGCCTGGCAGGCTCATACAACGCCTGTGCGACCAGAATTCGGTCAAACGGATCCCGGTGGTACATGGGGAGTTGAACGATGATTGCGGCGTGCCCCGCCCTGACGGGCAGCTCTTCGAATCCGCTCTTCACCGCTGCAGTCACCACCTCCTGCAGGGGAATTGGAAGCTCCATCCGGCCGATCTGGACCTTGATCGCAATTTCCCACATACTGGCCGCGCTGAAGAGCACCTCATGTTCTGGGGAGGTCAGCCGCTCCCGCACCCGTGCCGGTATGCGATCCGGCGAAACAAGCGCCCACAGCAGTACGTGGGTGTCCAGCAGGAGGCGCATCACCCGTTGCCTTCGAACCCAGCGAGGATCTCCTCAGGCAGAGGTTCGTCGAAGTCATCCGGGACAGTGAAGCGGCCTTGCAATAGCCCTAGCTTCCGCCGCGGGCGTCGATCGCTCAGGGGTACAAGGCGCGCTACTGGCTTGCCGGACTTCGCCAGGATAATCTCCTCGCCAGCACTTGCGAGCTCCACCAGGCGGGAAAGATGGGTTTTGGCTTCGTGGATATTCACTTTACGCACCGCAACCCTCCCTGAATGTGACTAAGTTTAGTTTAGTCTAGTCAGGTCGCCGTGTCAACCGTCTCGACGGATCTGGGGGGTTGGAGCGCCTTTCGGTGAAGCTCCTACTGCCTGCGCGCAAGTGCCTTGGGGTTGACCGCCCGATACGCTTCACCGGTGAGGAGCCTCCGCCAGGCGACAATGAGCAGCTTGCGCGCCAGGGCGATGATGGCTTTGTTGTGCCCGATGCGCTTGGCGTTGCGGCGGTAGAACTCCCCCAGTGGAACGGTATTGTGCATCCTCGCTAGTCTCCTCGCATCCACGTGATCGGTGTGCCTGCCGGAGCCAAGTCGCCTCAGCTCTGTTGGGCTGGCCAGAAGGATTTTGCCAGCGTGTGAAGGACATAGGAGGTCGAAGATCTCGAAGGCACCTCCGGTTACCTCGAGTGCCACCTGGCAATCCTGGTCGAGGGACTGCGCAAAGCGCGACCAGTCCTGCAAGGTGTTGGGGAACCGGAAGTGCCTCTCTTGCTGCCCATCCGGAGCACCGGGCACCAATCGGCAGCCGTGGACGTACCTCATGTGCAGGTCTAAGTCACCCCGCCAAAACTCCGTTACGGGTTTTGGCGGGGACCCCGACACGGGGCAAGTTCCAGGAGTGATAGTGTAGCATCATTTCTGTCCGTTTACTTAGTGTCAAACTCAGGACCTAGCTCATCCCCTCCAGGCGGTCAAAAAAGGATCTCCGAGAGGTTCCTCGAAAAACACAGAGGGAACCGCCGCGGGGAATCGTTATCCTCCAGTAAGAGGAGGGACCTCTATGCGTGGCGATCGGCGCCTTCCCCCCGGGGAGCGGCGGCGGGGTGCTGTCCTTCCTATCCCACGGACTCGCGCTGGCAAGAAGACCGCCTTGAGTTACATTCAGACACTCCGCCCGATGGTCCATGAGATTGCCGAAGGCCTGGAGATCCAAGGGACTGGCTTCCGTCGCTCTCCCGAAACCGACGTCATTGGGGCCGCTTACCTTGCTGCCTTCCTGGACAACCTGGCGAACCGGCTGAAGGAGGAAGATTGACCCTCTCCACTCCCTGTGCTAAGATGGCCCCTGGAACAAACAACCCACAGTAAGGCCTTCGGGGCAGGGTGAGGGTACCGCCCTAGGCGGTCCCAATTCCCGACCGGCGGTATAGCCCGCGAGCCGGGGCTGCAGTCGTTTGCTAAGCGCAGCAGCTTGGTCGGCAGGACCCGGTGAAATTCCGGGGCCGACGGTACAGTCCGGATGGGAGAAGGTCGTTTGGCAGACTCTGGCAGAAGCCTGGCCCATATCCAGGTCAGGAGCGCGCCAGATCTGCGGAGGACACTCTCGTGCCCGAAGGCCATGCCTTCGGGATTCGGTTTTTTATGGGACACCTCCTAGATGAGGAAATCATGCGAATCGCCCTTGAGCTCGCCAGGGAGGGGCGCCCCAGCCCCAACCCGATGGTCGGGGCCGTTGTAGTAAAAGATGGGACGATCGTGGGACGTGGGTTCCATCGCGCGGCAGGGGCTCCCCACGCCGAGGTCCTCGCGCTGGCGGAGGCCGGCGCGCTCGCGGAGGGCGCTACCCTCTACGTCACCCTCGAGCCCTGTGCTCACTTCGGGAGGACCCCGCCCTGCACCGAGGCGATTATCTCCGCGGGGATCCGCCGGGTGGTAGCCTCCATCGAGGACCCAGATCCGAGGGTGCGCGGGCGCGGATTCGTCAGGCTGCGGGAAGCAGGGATTCAAGTAGAGGTCGGCCTCCTAGCTGAGGAGGCAACCCAGCTCAATGCGGCCTACCTCAAGCACAGGCGAACGGGGCTCCCCCTGGTGGTTGTGAAGTGGGCGATGAGCCTGGACGGGAAGATCGCTACACCTGGTGGGGATTCCAAGTGGATCACAGGGGAGGAATCCCGACGACTCGTCCACGAGATGCGGAGCCGCCACGATGCAATTGCCGTGGGCATCAACACCGTGTTGCGAGACGACCCCCTGCTCACCGCCAGGATCCCAGGCGGGCATGACCCCGTGCGGGTAGTGGTGGACAGCCGGTTACGCATCCCCCTGGATGCTCAGGTCCTCACCGGGCCCTCGGATGCTCCTGTCATCGTCGCCACCACAAGCCAAGCCCCCATCGAGAAGATCCAGAAGCTGGAGTCCCTTGGTACCGAGGTCTTGGTGCTCGATGGTCAGGATGGGAAAGTCGATCTCCGCAAGCTCCTGGAAGAACTGGGGAAGCGGGATATCCTCAGCGTCCTTGTAGAGGGGGGAGGAACGCTCATTGCAGGCTTCGTGGAAGCGGGCCTTGTAGACAAGGTCGCCGCGTTCGTGGCCCCCCTGATCATTGGTGGAAACGGTCCCTCCCCTGTGGAAGGCACAGGAGTGGCACGCCTAGCGGACGCGCCCCACTTGACTCAGGTGTCCATCCGACAGGTTGGCAGGGACGTGCTCATAGAGGGCACCCTCCAGGAAGTGCGGAGTTAGAGGTCAGGAGCCGAGACATGTTCACAGGGATCGTTCAGGAAATGGGCGTACTCGCACGTATAGAAGACCTCCCCGCAGGGCGGCGTCTGACCATTGAAGCACCTACCCTCCTGGCCCATGCGCAGGTAGGGGAGAGCATTGCCGTCAACGGGGTGTGCCTGACCATCGTTCATCTCGAGGGGAACCGGTTCCAGGCAGATGTGGGGGCCGAAACCCTGAGGAGAACGACACTGGGCAAGCTCCAGGTCGGCGCGCCGGTAAACCTCGAGAGGCCCCTGACTCTTACACAGCCTCTGGGGGGGCATATCGTCCAGGGCCACGTGGACGGGGTGGGAGTGGTGCTGAGAAGATCCGAGGAGGGCTCCTCAGTCTGGATGGAGATCGGCGCCCCCCCTGAGATCATGCGGTACATCGTGGAGAAGGGATCTGTGGCCGTCGATGGGGTAAGCCTGACAGTGGCTTCCAGGAAAGAGGAGAGCTTTGCCGTCTCTCTCATCCCGCACACGCTTGCCGTCACGACCCTCGGAACCAGAAGGGTGGGCGACGAGGTGAACATCGAGGTAGACATCCTGGCGAAGTACGTAGAGCAACTCTTGCGCGGACAGGAGAGACCGAGGGAGGGAGGGTAGGCCATGGAGGCGCCTTTCTGCACCATCGAGGAAGCTATTGAGGAGATCCGCCACGGCCGCATGGTCATCGTCGTGGACGATGAGGACCGGGAGAACGAGGGGGACCTGATCATGGCGGCGGAGCTGGTTACCCCTGAGCATGTGAACTTCATGATCAAATACGCCCGTGGCCTCATTTGCGTGCCCCTCCCGGGGGAGCGCTGTGATGCCCTGAATCTCCCCCTCATGGTAAGTCAGAACACCTCCCTCCACGGGACCGCCTTCACAGTCTCCGTGGAGGCGAAACATGGGACCACAACTGGGATCTCCGCGTTCGACCGAGCGAGAACCATCCGCGTCCTCGCAGACCCTTCCACGAAGGCGGACGACCTCATCCGACCCGGCCATGTCTTTCCGCTGCGGGCGATGGATGGGGGAGTCCTCCGGAGGGCGGGACACACTGAGGCGGCCGTGGACCTCGTCCGTCTTGCCGGCCTGAACCCCGTGGGAGTGACCTGCGAGATCATGAATGACGACGGGACGATGGCCAGGCTGCCCCAGCTGATTGAGTTCGCCCAGGAGCACGGCCTGAAGATCGTGACCATCGCAGACCTCATCAAGTACCGCCTCCGCAAGGAGCGGTTCGTGCGACGGGAGGGGACCGCCTACCTGCCCACGCGCTACGGGGAGTTCACGGCCATCGTCTACCGGAACACCCTCGATGGCTCCGGGCATCTCGCCCTAGTGAAGGGGGATCTCAGCGGGCCGGACCCCGTCCTCGTCCGCATGCACTCCGAGTGCCTCACCGGCGATGCCCTGGGTTCGCTACGGTGTGACTGCGGCGATCAGCTTCACAAGGCAATGGAGATGATCTCCCAGGAAGGGCGGGGTGTAATCGTGTACATCCGGCAAGAGGGCAGGGGGATCGGGCTGATGTACAAGATCAAAGCATACGCCCTCCAGGACAAGGGGGCGGATACGGTGGAGGCCAACGAGCTCTTGGGATTCCCCCCCGATCCTCGGGATTATGGTGTGGGCGCGCAGATCCTGGCTGACCTTGGGTTACGGCGCATCCGTCTCATGACCAACAACCCTCAGAAACGCGCCGGACTGGAAGGCTACGGGATCGAGGTGGTCGAACGGGTCCCCATCGAGATCCCTCCAAGCCCGGAGAACTACAGGTACCTCAAGACCAAGCGGCATAAGCTCGGGCATCTCCTGAACATCGATTGAGGAGCGGTCGTGGGCGCGACCTTTTCTGGCAACCTGGACGGGCGCGGCCTTCGCTTCGCCATCGTGGTAGGTAGGTACAACGAGACCATCACCCGCAGGCTGCTCGAGGCTGCCCAGGAAACCCTGCGCGAGAACGGCGTCGCTGAAGGCGATATCGACGTCGCCTGGGTCCCCGGAGCCTTCGAGATTCCCATCGCTGCCAAGGAGCTAGCGCTTACTGGCCGTTACCACGCCATCATCTGCCTGGGATGCGTCATCAAGGGGGAAACGGCACACTTCGAGCACGTTGCCCGGGAGGCCGCGCACGGCATCGCCAGGGTCTCCTACGAAACAGGCATTCCCACGGTCTTCCAAGTTCTCACCGTCTTCGATCCCGTCCAAGCAATGGCCAGAACGCAGGGAGGCCTCAACCGAGGACGCGAGGCGGCCCTGGCCGCCATCGAAATGGCCCGGCTTATGGAGCAGCTCAGGGGAGGCACAGGGCGTTGAAGGGTGGGACAGTCTTCTATAATGCAGTGGTCTACACCTATGACAGGACGCGCCCGCGTGCAGAGGCCCTCGCCGTCATGGGGGAGGAGATCGTCGCGGTTGGGGATAGCGCCGATCTCCGTGAGGCTTTTCCCTCCTTCCATCACGTAGATCTCGAGAGGAGGGTGGTGCTGCCCGGGTTCGTGGACAGTCACGTCCACCTCTTGGATTTCGCCCTCGGCCAGCGTGGCATCGACCTCTCCACGACCCGAAGTTTGGAGGAGGTAAGGGCGCGCGTTGCGGAAAGCGCAAGGGGAAAGGGAGAAGGGTGGATCCTGGGTCAGGGCTGGGATCCGAACCTCTGGCCCGAACGTCGCCTCCCCACGCGCTACGATCTCGACGTCCTCTCCCCGGATCGCCCCGTAGCCCTGAGGAGCAAAGATGGACATCTCCTTTGGGTCAACTCCCTCGCTCTCCGGGAAGCGGGGGTCTCCCGCGTAACGCCGGACCCTCCCGGAGGAGCGATCCTCCGGGACCCCGCCGGGGAACCCTTGGGGATCTTCCAGGAGAAGGCTCAAGAGCTTATTTGGAAAGTCGTCCCGCCTCCACGCCCTGAGGAGATCGAGGAAGCCCTCAGAAGCGCGATGGCCATTGCCCACCGCTTTGGCCTGGTGGGCATCCATGACATGGAAGGTCCGGAGGTCTTCCGGGCCTTCCAGCGCCTGGAGCGCAAGGGCGCGCTGATGCTCCGGGTCACGATGATGCTCCCTGAAAGGATCCTCGGCGAAGCTGCAGCCGTGGGACTCACCACAGGCTTCGGGTCACCGTGGCTCCGGGTGGGTGGGGTCAAGATCTTCGCTGATGGGACCCTCGGCGCACAAACTGCGAGCATGCTGGAACCCTTCGAAGGACAACCCGGTAACTACGGCATCCCCGTGCACGACCGGGAGGAACTCATTGCCCTCATCCAGGATGCCGTGCGGGCGGGGCTGTCCGTTGCCGTCCATGCCATCGGCGACAGGGCCAACCGTTGGGTCCTCGATGCCCTGGAGGCCAACCTCGAAGCGTCTCGCCGCCAGAGGCTCCGGCACCGCATCGAGCACGTACAGCTCCTGCACCCCGCAGATCTCCCCCGCTTAAGCTGCCTCGAAGTGGTAGCCTCGATGCAACCGATCCACGCCACTTACGACCGCGACCTCGCCGAGCAATACTGGGGAAAGCGCAGCAGGTATGCCTATGCGTGGCGGTCGATTCTCGACTCCGGCGTAGTCCTTGCTTTTGGCTCGGATACCCCCTACGGGGTCCCGGACCCCCTTGCAGGGCTGAACCCGTTCAGAGGATTGTACGCTGCCGTGACGCGGAAGCGGGAGAACGAGCCCGCGAGCTCAGGCTGGCATCCTGAGGAGTGCCTCACCCTCGAGGAAGCGATCCGGGCGTACACCGTCGGGGCAGCTTACGCTTCAGGAGAGGAAGCCTACCGCGGCATGCTCTCTGAAGGGTACCTCGCGGACTTCGTCGTCCTCGACAAGGACCCCTTCCAGCTCTCCGCGCCCGAGGAACTGCTCACAATCAAAGTGGAAGCTACCGTCGTAGGCGGGGCGATCCGTTTCGCCACCCCAGGGCTCTCCAGTCTATCGGCGCAAGGCAATCCCTGAGGGCAGATTTACCGCCTTCCAAACCTCTTCCGATGTTCTTCCCTGAAGGTACGGAATTCCTCATTGTCCATGCGGTGCCCGCAGATCGGGCACTCATACCACGACCCCTCGACCTCCGTGGGCTCATAGCGTAGGATCATCACCGTCTCGCAATTCGGGCAGCACGGCTCCTTCCTGCCCAAGGCCATCCCTCCCCAATGTATGGATTAAGGTTTTCCACCCCCACCAGGAACATCCTCCTGGTTCCGGCGGGTACGTAGAGTATATCAAATTCACTCTTGATTTTCAAATCAAAATCGTGTATATTAGGAACACAACGGCGCTGGGAGGTGGTTCATGAACCGGTGGTTGCTGAGGGTGGGAGCGTTCGGGAGACGTCTCCTTCTCCACTGGAGAAACTCCGCAGGGCAGGGGATGGTGGAATACGTCCTGATTGCCGCGGTGATTGCCGTAGGGACGCTTCTTGCGATGACCTTCCTGAAGGAGGAGGTGTCCGCACTCTTTACCAAGATCGCTAACACTCTCAAGGGAGTCCCTTGATCATGCGCGGGATGCGGCGGCCTGCGGGAACAGCAACCCCCCACGAGGACGGAGAGTCTGGGCAGAGCATTGTCGAATTTGCCATCGTTGCCCCGATTTTGCTCCTCCTGATGGGGGGAGTTGTCGACGGCGCCTGGATCTTCCACCAGGCACAGAGCGCGCTTCATGCTGCGGCAAACGCCGCCCAGCGCGGGGCGCTCCTCGCAACGGGGAGCGGGCGATGCGTTGGAGGTCTGGATCCTGCACTTGAAGCCGCCATTACAGAAGCTGCGAGGAGGGCGGCGCCATCCCTCGACCCCAGCCGGCTGGCCGTGACCACCACCTTTGTGGAACCAACATGTGTTGGAAGGCTCAGGACGCTCCAGGTCTCTACAAGCTATCCCCTACAGGCATTCATGCCTTACCTCGGAGCCCTTCTCCGTGGCACCCGTTACACAGCCAGCACATCGGTGACCGTGGAGATGGTGCAGGTCCCATGGAGCGGGCAGAACCCACCTGCCTGGTGGGGGCAGGCGCCTCCGGAATGGTACGGCAAACCTGCGCCGGCATGGTGGGGCCAGAGCGCACCGCCCTGGTGGGACACCTCGCGCAACACCGTGGTTTCTCCCCCGCCATGGTGGGGCGCCTCCCCACCACCTTGGTGGGGGGCACCCGAACCCGCATGGTGGCAGTGGCGCTCTGAACCCCTCTACCGGCGGATTCTCACGCCTCACCGACACTGTGACTGGATGGGCAAGAACTGCTGGACACACTGGCACGAGGAGTACGTACGGATCAACTGATCCCTGCGGCCGGCATCGGAGAGTTCTCCCATCGTCCATGAAGGGAGGAGGCGAAGTACGTTGAGAAGGTTCCACCAGCTATTACCGCCGCAGATCCGGCGGTGGCGCGTCCCTATTGCCATGGGGATCACGATCGCAACGCTTCTCTGGGTCGCCGCTGCGCTGGGACGCAAGGGAGCCCCAACTGAGCCCCCCTCCGTGCCCGTGGTGATCGCCAGAACATCCATCCCTGCACATACCGTTCTACGCCCCGAGGTCGTTGCCCCGTGGAACAGCCGACCTCCCGTCCCGGAGGGTGCCTTCACGAACCCGCGGGACGTCCAGGGCCTCCTCGCATTGCGGGAACTCCGGCCAGGGGAGGTGATCACGCGCGCTGCTGTCGCCCCTCCAGAGAAGATATTTGGCGCTGCCGCCATGGTTCCTCCGGGGATGAGAGCGGTAACGATCGTCGTTCAAGGCTCCCAAGGATTCGATGGGCGGTTAACTCCGGGAGCGCTCGTCGACGTCATAACGGTGATGGCGAGGCCCCAAGCCCCTGAAGCCAGAACGATCCTCACAAGAGCCAGGGTCCTCTACGTAAAGTCAACTACCTCCCCAGGACAGGGGACACTCGGAGGCATCCCCGGAGTAGGAGGAGTAGAAGTAACCCTCGCGGTTCCTCCAGAGCTCACACCCTCCCTAGCCCTCGCCCAAGCACATGGGCAGTTCATGTTGGCCCTTCACTCTGCACGAGATGCCTCCTCGCCTGCACCCAAAAAAGAAGAGCCCCTGGAACGCACATGGATCCGTCGCTCACGTTTGCAGAGACGCGCTCCCGACCATACGCTAGCCAAGGATGACCGGAAGGAGGTGCAGCGGCAGGCGGCCACTCCGAAGAACATCGCGGATCTCCCCTCTCTGCCGCCCCAGACCCCCATTGCCCAGTCCCACGGAACCAGAGAGATCGAGCTCATCCTGGGAGAGCAGCGTCTAGCGATCCCCCTGCAGAGCCCAGGAGTACGGGGAGGTCAGGAACCATGAAGCGTCTTCTCGGAACCGTTGCTGCCCTCTTGATGGTCACGATACTCCCGCCTGAGGCGGTTCCAGCGCCTCCAGCGAGGCTCCTCGGAGTGACCATCGAGAGGTTCGGCGAGAAGACCAGGGTGACGATCGCTGCCACCGCTCCATTCACCTATACGGTATCTCCCTCACCCACCCGGATCTCCCTCATCCTGGAAGGCATGACGTCCTCCCCGGCGCTCCTCCCTGTCGCCCGTGGGTCCGTCAAGAGAGTCGAGGTGACATTACTGGCATCCGGTAGCGTCCGGGTCGCATTAGACCTCCACACCCCTCAGGAGATCTACAAGGAGCAGGTGGATGGTCCGACCCTTGTGCTCACCCTTGGCCCACCTCGCGCGCGAGCGAACCGGCCAGTCCACAGCTCGCAAAGACCATCCAAACAGGCACCGGAGCCCTCCAAACCCTCCCACCCGGCCAAGCAAGATCCCCCTAGGGCTCCGGTGCCCACCCCTGCCAGTGTGCCAGGGAAAGACACTCTCCCTCCTGTACAGCGCTTTGCCCTGGAGGTCTTCGAAGGAGCCGGCATACTCCTCACGGTGTCAGACCTCCTTCGGGTTGCCGTGAGCAACCCGGCTATCATCGGCATCGTCCCTATTTCTGATCGAGAGGTTCTCGTGAACGGGAAGCAGGTCGGTTCGACAACGATGTTCCTTTGGCAAATGAAGGAAGGCCTCCGGATTTACGACGTCACCGTCCGGAGGAGGGGCGATCCTCTGGCGGGGATCCGGGAGGTCCTGAAGACCATCGTCCCAGATGGGTCCGTGGACGTCCTCCTCATGTCCGAGCCTCCAAGTGGCGCCCAGGGTCCAGGAGCACAGGGCGGGCTGGTGATCCTCCTTTTGGGGAAGGTCCCCTCCCAACCTGACCAGCAGAGAATTGAGGAGGCTGCCCGCGCCTTTGGGGGAAAGGTAGTGAGCCTGATCGAGGTCGCACGCCAGGTCCAGGTCAAGCTCCAGGTTCTCGTGGTCGAACTGGATCGTACCGCCGGGAAGGATCTCGGAATTGTCTGGGGGGGAGGCCCAGTGCAGCAAGGAGCGTCCCCTCTCCCCGGCCAGTTCACCTTTCAAGTCCTCACCCAGCCAGTCCTCCAGGCTTCTGGCCTCGACGGCCTCCTCACCAAGCTCCAAGTGCTGACACGTGAAGGTCGAGCAAGGCTGCTCGCGCAACCCTCCCTGGTCGTGATGGCAGGGAAAGAAGCCACCCTCCTCCTCGGCGGGGAGGTACCGATCCCAGTACAAACCCAGGGCACAGTCTCCATCATGTTCAAGGAATTCGGGGTCAAGCTCCGGGCGAAGCCAGAGGTTCGGGAGAACGGCCAGATCCTCTTAGACCTCACCCCGGAGGTTTCCTCTCTGGATTTCGCGAACGGGATTAAGCTGGAAAGTTTCGTGATCCCCGCCTTGAAGACCCGTAAGGTCGCCACGATCGTCAACCTCTCCCCTGGCCAGACCTTAGCGATTGGGGGATTGCTCCAGCACGAGGAATCCGAGGTCGTCCAGAAGTTCCCCTTCCTCGGAGATCTTCCCATTCTCGGAGCGCTTTTCCGATCAACGACCTTCCAACGTCGGGAGAGCGAGCTTGTTCTCTTGGTCACGCCCGAGGTCGTGGATGTCACGGCCGAGGAGAACTCATGAGAATCCGAAAGGGGTGAGGGCATCTATGCAAACCATGCAACGAGGCGAGCAGGGAGGAGTTCTCGTCTTTGGGGCGATCCTTCTCGTCCCGCTGATGGGGCTGGCCGCGTTCGCGGTAGATTGGGGGCATTTCTTGCAAGTTCGCTGGATCCTACAGAATGCTGTAGACGCGGGGGTGCAGTCCGCTCGTGCGCATAGCCAGACCGGCGGGACGTGGGGGGATGCATGGCTGAAAGCTATGACGGGGGCGTATGAGATTACCCGGGCGAATATTCGTAAAAACGGCGTCCGGGACTTTCGCGTATGGACAGAGCGCGAGGGGATCCAGCTGAAAGTGCACGCGGAAGCTCCGGTAGATCCGTTGTTTGCCCGGATCCTTGGGATGCGCACGGTTCTCGTACGGGCGAGCGGCCAGACGACGATCACCCCCTCGGCCGCGGTAGGTCCACAGGAGACCCCGGAGATCCACAGCCTCCCAACGACGGCCTCGTCCCTTCCTCGTGAAGCTGCAATAAGAGAACCACTCTTGGAGAGGGATCTGGACATCGTTTCCACCGTCCCTGGTGCATCTCCGCGTGCCAACCCCCCGCAGGGAGGGTTTTCGCAACCACAGGCGCCAAGCATCTCGCAGGGGACCGGGGGACCGAATCCCCAGCCTCCCAGTACCGACAGCAGAATCCCCCAACCCCCACGCATGGATACAGACGACTGGGCATACCCTGGGAGCACCTTCGTGTTCATCCAAGAGCAAAGGGATGAGCAGACCAGCTACCTCGGCCTTGATCGGTCCACTGGGGACGTCCAAAGGCTGCGGGGGCAGGTGGGGAAGGCCTATGACCACCAATCCGGCTCTGGGACGAAGAGCTCCACGGCGGAATCGGATTGGTCCATGGAGTGAGAGATGACAAGTCGCTGTGTACGCGGGAGTAAAACCACTCTCGGAGGAGCGCTGGTCGTCCTCTTTGCAACTCTCGCTTGGTCTCAACCCCTGGAATTACCCAAAGCTCCTGATGGTGTGAACCTTAAGAAGTGGTATCACGCTCATGTGCTATGGTTTGGCAGGGTATTCCCATATGATCACCGTGCTCTTGAGGGTTCCCTTGTGATTGAAGTGATCTGGGAAACCCCAGAATATCGTGAAGCGGGCTTGGCCTTCGCTGCCGTAGAGCGAGGCCGTGAATGGGTTTTGGATTACCTGGAGCGAACCAAAGGGATGACGGTATGGGAAGTATGGATGCGCAACCGCACGGGGAAGGTGATCTCTTTGAATCAATTCCCCAATTGGCGAATCATGATCGTTGACGACCTAGGCCGTATTTATAGGTTGTTGGCCTGGGATACTTTACCACGATCAATACCCCCAAAGGGGATCTATGGGAAAACCCTCTACACTGAGGAGGTAAATCGGGAGAGGTTTCGATCCGTCACCCTCTCCTTCGAGTCTCCAGAATCCGGAGAGGTGTACACCTATCGCTGGTCCTCGGATATCTTCGACCAGTACTACAAGCGGGACCCTTCGATGATCTACTGGCACATGGCTGCCTATTGGCCCGAAGTGTTTAAGAAACATCTCAATTTGGAGCGGGACGTATTTCCATACTGGCGCAACAAGTACGGCCTCAAGGAAGGCGAGCCGTATCCTAAGTAAGTAAACGGACAGAAATCGTGCTCCACCGTAGCATCTGGAGCTTTCCCCGTTTCGGGGTCCCCGCCAAAATCCTGAAACGGATTTTGGCGGGGTGACTGAAGACGAATCCCTGAGGGGTCTACAATGGCCAGAGATCCATCTCCAGAAACCAGAACGGTCTTGCTGTTCCATCCGGATCAGATGGTTGGAGAATCCATAAGAAAATCGCTAGAACCCGTTGGAGCAAGGATCGAGATCGTCGGGGAGATCGCGGGCCTTATCGAGAGGGCCACCTTGTTGACACCTGGGGTTCTCGTCGCCAGAGTCAATGATGAATCGCTCGAAGCGATCGCTCTCCTGACCTCTGCCTACCAACAGGTCCGGGTAATCGGCCTTGTGCAAGGGATAGACATCGAGACCATCCGGAAGGCCATGCGCGCCGGAGTCCGCGATCTCCTCAGCGATCCTCCCGGCGGTGCCGCCATTGCGGAATCCGTGCGGGCCCTGCTCCATCTCGAGGAACCCGAAGATTCGGTTTTACGCGGGTTCCTCGTTGCGCTCATTGCCGCAAAGGGAGGAGTTGGGACAACGACAACAGCCCTCAATCTCACCACCCTCCTGGCATCAGAAGGGAAGGCAGCTCTCCTCGATGCGGATACTCCTGGTTTTGGTACTGCCTACGCGATGGTTGCAACGGGAAGTGCATTTCCTAGCACGATTGCCGCGCTCCTCCACCAGGGGCTCCCTCCACAGACCTCCCTGCTCAAGCGCACCGCCATCAACCATCCGGCGGGAGTTGCCACTTTCGTCCTTTGGGAATCCAGACGCGATGTAGAGATCGTCACCCAGCACATCACCTCCCTCCTCGATTCGTTGACTTCTATGTACCCCTTTTCAGTCGTAGACATCGGAAGGCCTATCCATGAGGCGCAGCACCATATCCTGCAGAGAGCCGATGCCGTCCTTACCCTGACAACGCTAGATGTATGTGCCCTGCGGAACCTCCGGTGGCTATGGGACCTCCTCGGCGAGCTTGGGGTCGTACCGAGAAAACTCCTCACGGTGCTGAATCGCTCCCAGAAGGGGCTGGAGATCTCCCAACGAGATGCCGAAAACGCGCTCAAGCGGAAGTTTGATCTTGTGTTGCCTGAAAATCCAGAGTTACAAAGGATCTCAGACAACGGGGGGATCGCCGTGAAAGAAAGACCGGACCTTCCCTGGTCCCGGAAGCTGGAGACCTTATCGGAAATCATCGTAGCTAAGCGTCGCGAACTCCTTCAAGCAGCTATCCGCTAAACCATTGGTTTGAACATAGGTTCGGAGTGATCCATGAAGACGAATGGGGACATCCGAAACCAGCTACAGCGCCGCCTCATCGAAGAGGTCGACGCCGTGATCCTCCACAACGCGGACTCCGTGACGGTGCGGCGGCGCCTTGAGCACCTCATCCACAGCTACCTTCTGGAGTACCCACAGTTGTCGGCAGCCGAGCGGCAGCAGATCACCAGAGAGCTCTGCGACGACATCACAGGCTTTGGTCCCCTCGAACCTCTCCTCGCAGATCCCCTGGTGACCGATATTCTGGTCAACCGTTGGGATCGCGTGTATGTCGAGCGACGGGGAAGGCTCGAGAAGGTTCCCATTGCCTTCCGTGATGAAAGCCACCTCCGCCACATCATCGAACGCATTGCCGCGCTAGCCGGCCGCCGCATCGACGAGTCATCCCCCTGTCTGGATGCCCGGTTGCCAGATGGGTCACGGGCCAATGCGGTCCTTCCGCCTGTGAGCGTAGACGGGCCCTGCTTGACCATCCGGAAGTTCAGCCAGACCCCAATGACCACGGAGATGCTCGTCCTTTCCGGCACACTCCATCCGGAGTTGGAGAATTTCCTCAGGATCGCGGTCCGCTCCCGCCGCAATATCGTAATCTGCGGAGCTACGGGCGTGGGGAAAACAAGCCTCCTCAATGCCTTGAGCCATCATATCCCTACCCAAGAGCGCGTAGTCACCATCGAAGAAGCTGCAGAACTCCAGCTCCCCGTGGAGAACTGGGTTCGCCTGGAAACCAGGCCTCCAAACCTTGAAGGAAAGGGAGAGATCACCCAACGGGATCTCGTCCGGAATGCGCTCCGGATGAGACCTGACCGCATCATCGTTGGGGAAGCACGAGGTGGGGAAGCACTGGACATGCTCCAGGCCATGAACACAGGACACCTCGGTTCGATGACCACAGTCCATGCCAATAGCTGCCGGGATGCCCTCTCACGGATCGAGATTATGGCCATGCTGGCTGGCCTGGATTTACCCGTACATGCCATCCGGCGCATGATGGCGGCCTCCCTCCACCTCCTCGTCCACCTCGAACGACTCCCCGATGGACGCCGGGTCGTCTCGGAGGTGGCGGAGGTGGAAGGGTTAGAGGGGGAAACGATCCGCCTCCAGGCCGTCTTCCGCTACAACCGTGCGAACGGGCAGCATGAATGGACGGGGGTCACCCCTCTCCTCTGGGACCACCTCCAAGAAGAGGGGATTCCCATCCCCGTGCTCTCCAAGCGGAAGGAGGGGAAGCTATGCTGACCATCGCGCTTCTCGCCGCGCTCGCGATCGCAGTCCTCCTTCTCTGGCCCAGCCCGAGGCCATCGCAGGAGCGCCTCTCTCTGCTGGTTGGAAGACGACTGGAACCCACAGGAAGATCCGTCGCAGAGCGCCTCCCTGTGAAATCTCGGGAAAGGTGGCAGACTCTCGGGTTCCTGAAGGGCATAGAGAGGGTCTTCACGCAATGGGACCTCCTTGCACGCTTCGCCCTTTTTCTTCAACAGGCCGGCCTCCCCCTCCGCCTGATCGAAGCCCTGGTCCTTGCTGGACTCGCTGTCGCCGCCGCCACAATCACCGGAGTTTACCTCAAAGGATCTTCCGGCGGAATCATTGCAGGCGCTTCGGTTGCACTTGCCCTTTGGCGTGGCCTGGAGCGTCGCAGGTCCCGACGGCTCCTGCGCTTTGAGGAACAGCTCCCCGAGGCCATCACGACGGCCGTCCAACAGCTCCGCGCCGGAAGGACCCTACCAGTGGCCATCGCCTACCTAGGGGAGCGATTCCCCCCTCCCCTTGGAGAGGAGTTCAGGAAGTGCGAGATGGAGCTCGAGGTGGGGATCCCCCTCGAGGAAGTCCTGTCCTCCCTCCGCGAGAGGATCCCCAGCAGAATCCTCAGGATGACAACTGTCGCCATCTCCGTCACGAACAAAATGGGGGGCAACTTGGCTGAGTTCCTGGAAGTGCAGGGAGAGACGCTTCGCCTCCAGATCGCTTACCACCGCCAAGTCCGCGTCCTAACGGCGCAGGCGAGGATCAGCACGCTGGTGGTAGGATTCCTTCCAGGATTCGTGGCCGGAGTTTTCCTGATCCTGCAACCGGGTTTCTTCAAACCGCTCCTGGTGGACCCCCTCGGCCGCTTCCTCCTCCTTGCGGCGGTAGGGCTCCAGGGTATAGGGGTACTCACCATCCGGACCATGATGAGGAGGATCCAGTAGGCAGTGCGATGGGATGTCATAACCGCAACCGCATTCAATGTCATCGTGTGGACCCTCGCACTCGCCCTCCCCGGGACAAGCGTTGCAACTCAGCGCTTGCAGTCCCTGGTCGGCAGGCGAAGGGGACCTCATAGGTCTGGATCCGCGAGGCCTGTTCTCATCGGGTTCCTCTTCTCCCTCCTGGAGAAACCGGCCCGCCACCTTCGAGAGAATACTCCACGGGAGTGGCGGCAGAGGCTTGCCTATCTCCTCATCCAGGCAGGCCTGGAGATCGACCCTGCGATCTTTATGGCACTCCGCCTGCTTGCGGGAGCTGGGGGCACCCTCATGGGGATCACGCTCTCCGCTGTTGGGGCCCCCCTCCCCGCTGCTATGGGACTCTCCCTGGCGTTGGGAGCGTTGGGGATGGCTGCCCCACAAGCCTGGTTATCGCGGAGGCACAGGGCCAGGAAACGCCGGTTACGCCAGGAGATCCCAGAAGCCATCGAGCTTGTGGCGATGTGCCTCGAGGCTGGGATGACCTTCGATGCCGCGGTGCGGGAGTACACCCAGGTTGAGCGAGGACCTCTTGGTTGGCTCCTTGGGAAGTACCTGGAGGATCGAGGGTGGGGGCAGACACGGGAGGAAGCGTTCCAATCCCTCAATGACCGAGGGGGCTGTGAGGAGCTCACCCAGGTCGTCACCGCCATCGAAAACGGGATCACCTTGGGAGTCCCCCTTGCCAGGGTACTCCGAGAGCAGGCTGCCTTTTTGCGCACCCTGAACCTGCGCCGGGCCGAGGAACAGGCACACCAGCTACCGGTGAAGCTCCTATTTCCTCTTGTCCTGTTCATGTTCCCGGCCCTCTTCCTCATCATCCTCGGCCCCGTTGTGATCCAACTCTTGCGGAGTGGATTCGGGGATTGATGGATCCCGCAGGCCGCATGAGGCAATGGTGGATGTTCAGCGTAACTACAGGTCTCTTCCTCTTCCTGGCTTACCCTCCGCTAGACCTAGGGCCCATTGCCTGGATCGCCCTCGTCCCCCTGCTGCAGGGACTGCGCAAAGCCTCCATCAGGGAGGCTACCTGGATGGGGTTTTCCAGCGGGCTCATCTTCTACCTCCTTGCGGGGAGCTGGTTCTTGACCCTTGTGCAGTTCCACCGCCTGGTTCCCCTGGCGTACATCGTCCTCGCCGGGTATTGGGCGATCCCCTGGGGAGTATTCGCTATCGCCGCAATCCCTGCAGCTCGCCATCCCTTCGGCCCGCTCCTGATTGCGACAGCGTGGGTCGGCACCGAATACCTCAGAGGACTGATGAGCCTTGGACTGTCGTGGCCACTTTTAGGGGCCTCGCAACACGAGCTCCTCCCTATCCTCCAGGTTGCCAGCCTCGCAGGCCAGCATGGACCTTCGTTCCTGGTTGCCCTGGGGAACGCCACCCTCGACGCAGCTCTTTCCAGGCGCTGGGTCGTTTCCGGGTATGCCGCAGCGCTCCTGCTCGGGATGGTGATCTGGGGCACAACGGCGATGCCTACGACAGAAGGGAAACTCCCTGTGGCGGCTGTGTTCACCTCGTTTTCACCCCAGGAGAAGTGGAATCCCGCCTCCCTTGGGTGGATGCTCTCTGAACTGATCTCTGCTACAGAGGGAGCTGGACGGGAAGGAGCAGAACTCGTGGTCTGGCCAGAGACCGCCATCCCCGTGGATCTCCTGGGGTCAAGAGGGATCGCTCCTGAAATCAGCGCCTTGGCCCACAGGCTTGGAATAGGATTGTTCGCCACAGCCCTACAGGAAGGACGGTACAATGTGGTGATCTCCTTCGACCGCAATGGCACAACCCGCGGCCGATATGACAAAACCTTCCCCGTTCCCTTCGTGGAAACCCACCTCGTTCCAGGCAACCGCCTCGGTCCTCTCCCCTCTCCCCTAGGGCCGGTTGGCGTCGCTATCTGTTGGGAATCTATGTTCCCGCGCGTAGCTTACACGCATGTGCAGATGGGTGCGGTCTTTCTGGCCATCGTGACCAACGATGCCTACCTCGGGAGAAGGACAGGAGCAAGACATCATGCCGTTGCTTCCCTCTTGAGAGCGATCGAGACAAGGAGGTACGTAGTTCATGCAGCGAACGGGACCCGCTCCATGATCATAGATCCGTATGGACGCACCATCGCCGCGGCTGGCCAGGGCAGAGCCGGCTACGCCCTAGCGCGCGTGTCGCCACAGTCTGGAATCACAGCGGCAGTGCGATTCGGTGACACTTTCCCCAGGATCTGTCTCGTGGGAACTTCGATCGCGTTCCTTCTCCTCTATCCCAAGGTTCCCTTGACGGGCCGAGGTTGCGGTCATACAATGATCTCGACTTCCTTGCGACGTCTTTGAGTTTCACCTTCTCCCTAACAAGGGGGGTTCGCACGGAGGTGAGCAGGTGCTCCCGCAGGGTCGAAGTATCGTCATGGCAAGGCATGGCATCGTCGCATCGGGACAGCCCCTCGCTTCCAGCGCGGGACTCCATGTGTTGATGTCCGGGGGGAACGCGATGGACGCGGCGGTCGCAACCGCCGCCGTCCTCGGAGTTGTCCAACCCATGATGTGCGGGGTTGGCGGTGATACCTTCCTCCTGTACTACGAGGCGAAGACAGGCAAGGTCTGGGCCCTGAATGGCAGCGGGGTCGCCCCCTACGCCGCAACCCGGGAGTTCTTCCTGGAGCGCGGCTACACGAAGATGCCACTCCGAGGGATGCTCTCCGTCGCAGTCCCTGGAGCGGTCGATGCGATGGTTACTGCTCTCGAGCGTTGGGGGAGCCGGAAGTTCACCCTTGCTCAGCTCTTGGAACCAGCGATCGTGTACGCTGAGGAGGGGTTCCCCATCAGCGAGAAAGTGAGCGCATGGATCGCTGAATCCCGTGAGGACCTCGAACGCTACCCAGCTTCCGCAAAGATCTATCTCCCAGAGGGAAGGCCGCCGCGCCCTGGGGAGATTCTCATCCAGCGGGACCTGGCGCGGTCCCTCCGCATGGTCGCTGAGGGGGGACGGGAGGTCTTCTACAAAGGAGAGCTAGCAAGGGCAATTGTACGGTATTGCCGGGAACATGGGGGACTCCTCTCTGAGCGAGAGTTCGCCGAGCACCGGAGCGAGGTCTATTCGCCCCTCGAGACGACCTACCGCGGCTACAGGGTTCTGACCACTGCGCCTCCCTCTCAGGGGATCATCCTCCTGGAAATGCTCAACATCCTCGAGGGATGCGATCTCCCGCGTCTTGAGTGGGGATCCCCAGATGCCATCCACCTTATGGTCGAAGCAAAGAAGCTTGCATTCGCTGACCGCCTTGGATACCTGGGGGATCCGCGCTTCATCGAAAACCCCATCGAAGCGCTCCTCTCCAAGGAGTATGCGGCGGAGCGTCGCAAGGAGATCGATCTGGAGCGGGCGAACGAGAACCCCGGACCCGGCCGTGTCCTTGAGCACATCGGCGAGACCACGTACTTTGCCGTTGCCGATGCCGAAGGGAATCTCGTCTCTTTCATCACGAGCCTCTCTGCGAGCTTCGGATGTGCAGAGGTCGTCGAGGGGACGGGGATCCTTTTGAACAACCGAGCAGGGAGGGGGTTCACACTGGAAGAGGGCCATCCCAACGTGATTGCCCCCGGCAAGCGCACCATGCACACGCTCATGTGCTTCATGGCCTTCCGCCCAGACGGACGTCCCTTCCTGGTCTGGGGGACCCCGGGAGGGGATGGCCAGCCCCAGTGGTGCACCCAGGTATTCACGAATATCGTGGACTTCGGCCTCAACGTCCAGCAGGCGGTGGAGGCCCCGCGGTGGTTGAGCTTCCCGGGGACGGACCCTGCGAATCTCCCGGCTCCGTTCGAACTCCGCATGGAACGAGGGTTCCCGGCGGAAACCATCCTAACCTTGCGCCGGCGAGGTCATCGCGTGATCCCGATGTCGGGGTTTGCCGGGGGGGCCCAGGCCATCCTCATTGACGAATCCGGCGTATATCATGGCGGATCCGACCCTAGGGTGGATGGTGCCGCAGTAGGCTGGTAAAGCAGGGGAGGGCTTGGGAACGTGGGAGAGCGAGGTGGGAGTCACGATGGGAAAGGTTCCTCCTGAACGAGAGGGTGGGATCAGCCGCGAGCGAACCCTGGTGTTCGTCAAACCCGACGGCGTGCAACGTGGCCTCGTTGGCGAGATTATCGCGCGGTTCGAACGGTGCGGGTTGAAGATCGTGGGCATGAAAATGATCTGGCCCAGCAAGGAGTTCCTGGACCGACACTACCCTAAGGAGGAGGCGTTCCTTACCACCCTGGGGAGTAAGACGAAGGAGGCATTCGAAACTTATGGAGTGAACCTCGAGGCTACCATGGGCACTGAGGATCTCCTGGAGGTCGGGCGCCGGGTTCGGGGATGGCTTCTCGACTATGTCTCTAGCGGTCCTGTTGTGGCGTTCGTCCTCGAGGGGAGCCACGCTGTCAGCGTCGTGCGCAAGATCGTCGGGCACACACTCCCTGTATTCGCGCAACCAGGGACCATCCGGGGGGACTTCGCCATCGACTCGCCCACGGTCGCAAACCTGGAACAGCGGGCGATCCATAACCTCGTCCATGCCTCAGGGACTGTCGAGGAAGCGCAGGCGGAGATCGCCCTGTGGTTTTCTCCGGAGGAGCTGTTCAGCTATCCTCGCGCGGGAGAGCCATGGTAGGTTGGCTTGGAAACTGCCCTACAGAACCCGGAGGATTCCTCCCTCAAGTTGAAACCTGCGCCCGGTGAACCTGGAAATGACTTCTATGTTCACGCGCATGTGATCGGTGAGCTCGCGGAACCGGTAGGTACCTCCGAAGAGTCCGAGGAAAGGAATGAGCTGGTCAGCCATATGCCGGTCCACGGTAGCGGACGAGCGGATCTCCTCGAGAAGTGCCTCGGCCGCTTCCCGTCCTACAGCCTCCGATCGCTTTCCAGGCTCCCCGATCGCATCGGCTCCTAAAATCGTCCCCTCAAACTCCGCCCAGAGAGAGATCCCCGATCCTGGACATGCCGTATCCGGATAGATCGCTTCGATCTCTATAGGAACCTCTAGAGCCCGCAAAACCTCCACAGTAGCTCGGGCTTGTCTTTCTGCAACTTGAGCCTTCCGCAGGTGATGGGAGGCCACGGAAATCCCACCGATCCGGAGGAGGTTCCCGCGTTCCAGCAGCTCGATCGGTCTGTCGATGCGCGGGGGGAAGAATCGCGCCGTCGCCCTGGCACCTCCTTCTGGATAGAACCCGTGGCGCTCGATCTCGATCTGGGCAGAATAGCCAAACCGCCGCAGGAGCGGGAAGTTCACCATAGCGAGCGAGGGCGCTGGAGGCGCCCAGCGTCCGAAGGTCGCACCTCCCAGGATACGAACCGTGATGGGGTTGGTGGTGGAAAGACAGGCGATCTGCACAGGCTGTAGCGCCAGCCCGATGGAACCTGCCGTGGGGATCTCCACCTGGAAGGAAGTACGGCGGATGGGACCAGGATAGAACTCCAGCTCCCGGGAGCCCAGACGGAGGCCTCGCACCTCCGCGCTGCACAGCTCCGCCACCACCTCCACACCGGCAACGTGCTGCGCCTGCAGACCAGGGTTGGGGCGCGCACCGCGGATATTGACGACGCGCACAGGCACCCCTGTCGCGGCCGAAAGCCCGACGGCCAGCCTGAGAAGGGATCCTCCGCCAGTTGCGCCGTCGATCTCGATCATCGCGCCTGGGAGGAAGAAGAGCTCTCCAACAAAATGATATAGACGGCCTGGGGTCCGTGAACACCCATCACCGGAGTCATCTCGATATCCGCAGTCCGGCTGGGACCGGTGATGAAGGTGACGGCGCTGGGTGGGATCCCTCGCGAGGCGAGTCGGGGGAAGAGGTCCTCGAATGTGGGCAGGAGTGCCTCGCGGGGGAGGACTGCCACATGCACCCTTGGGAGCAAAGAAACTGCCCGGGGTCGCCCCGGATCTGCCAGGAGGACAATGGTCCCCGTCTCGGCAATGGCATGCTCCGCCTCGGTGATTCCCATGTGAACCGAGTCCAGTTCCTTCCCGTAGAGTTCCCGGTCGTCTGCAGGGAGGGAGACGATGTTCACCCCGACGGCGGCGAGGACAGCATCCACCTGGAGGAGATCTAGCAGGGGGGACGCCCATCGAGCTGCTCGCGCAGCACGGACTTCTCTAGCGATCTCCTGGAGGATTTTCCCCGCCTCCTCTATGCTTCCTGCCCGGTAGATCACGCCTCCTGCGCGGGTGAACCCCTCGATGAAGCGGGCCTCGATGTCCCAATCCCTCCGGATCGCAGGCCCCGCAGGAAGAGGGGTAGGGGGAGCGAAGCCCATCGCCTCCTCAATCCTGCGGAGGATCAGCTCCCGTGAACGGTCATTCCCCCTAACCAAGGCGACGCCACCTCTCTCGAAACGCCCTCTTAGGAAGGGGAGGGAGATCACGGGACTCTAGCCACTGAGAGAAGGGGAAGGGAAGCCGGGGGGAACGCTCCGGCTGGGCTATTGAGCGAAGGGCGAATCTTCCCAGCCTCCCGAGGACCCTGTACCCGAGAGGGGATCTTGTGACGAGTCCCCATAAGGCAAAGCCCAGGCGCTCCAAGGATCCAACCCCTTGCCCCGCGTCCACTGCCCGTCTGCGCATCACGAGGAGGAGGCGGACGAGGTCGATCTTGACGGGGCAGACTTCGACGCATGCCCCGCACAAGCTGCTGGCGAACGGTAGCTCGCCAGCAGCCTCCAGGCCGCGGTAGAGGGGCGTGATCGCAGCGCCGATGGGCCCTGAGTAAACCCAACCGTAGGCATGGCCTCCGGTACGCTCGAAGACCGGGCAGATGTTCAGGCAAGCCCCGCACCGGATGCAGCACAGGGCCTCCCACATCTCTGGATCTGCCAAGATGCGCGTCCGCCCGTTGTCCAGGAGCACCAGGTGGAACTCCTCTGGACCGTCACGCTCGCCCAGGCGCTTTGGGCCTGTGATCAGGGAAATGTAACTCGTGATGCGCTGCCCGGTTGCGCTGCGTGGGAGAATCCTGAACATCACGGCGAGGTCCTCCAGGGTGGGGACCACCTTCTCAATCCCCATCACGGCCACATGGATTCGGGGAAGGGTCGTGACCAGGCGTGCGTTCCCTTCGTTCTCCACAATCACGATAGTCCCTGTCTGGGCCACGGCGAAATTCGCACCAGTGATCCCCATCTCCGCAGCGAGGAACCTCTCCCGGAGGACCTGGCGAGCGAAGCGCGTCAACTGCTCGGGCTCCCTGAGCTCTGGGGCTCCGAGCTCCTCCCGGAACAACGCTCCGATCTCCTCCTTGGATTTGTGCACAACAGGGACGACAAAGTGAGAGGGGTGGTCGCCGGAGAGCTGGAGGATGAACTCCCCGAGATCGCTCTCGGTGACCCTGATCCCCCCCGCCTCCAGGAAGGCGTTCAGTTCTATCTCCTCTGTGGTCATGGACTTGCTCTTGATGGCTGCCTGTACTCCACCCCTCCGTGCGATGTCTAGGATGATCTCCCGTGCCTCGGAGCCATCCTGCGCCCAGTGGACCACACCGCCCGCCGCCTGCACACGCTCCTCCAGGAGGCGCAAATAATACGGAAGGTGCTTGAGGGTATGGATTTTGATCTCCCGTGCCCGCGTTCGCAGAGCCTCCCATTCGGGGACCTCCCCAACGACCTCCCGGCGTAAGGAGCGGAAACGACTCATCCCTCGCCTGAGTGCGATCTGGAGGGCCTGATCCTGGAGGAGTTCCTTGGAGCGACCGAGGAAGTCCACACGCGCGGTGCTCATGGCAGGGATCCTCCTATCCCGCTGTGCTGGCCAGGATCTCCGCCAGATGCATGGTACGCACAGGGATCCCCTTCCTGCTGAGCCCCCCGGCGATGTGCATCAGGCAGCTGATGTCTGTGGCCACGACGATCTCTGCACCTGTGCTGACGATGTTGCGGATCTTCTCCTCCAGAATCGCCGAGGAGAGATGCGGCATCTTCACGGAGAAGAGTCCTCCGAACCCACAGCACTCATCCCATCCCGGAAGATCTATAAGCTCCAGCCCACGCACGTTCCGAAGGAGCCGCAGGGGTTCCTCCCGAAGGCCCAAGCCGCGGAGCCCGTGACAGGACGCGTGGTAGGTGACCTTCCTCCGGAAGGATGCGCCGACATCCTCGACGCCGAGAACCCGTACGAGGAATTCCGAGAGTTCATACGTGCGTTTGCCGATCTCCTGAGCACGGCCGTGGAGCTTGGGGTCCTCACGGAACAGGAGCGGGTAGTACTCCCGGACCATGGTCACGCAAGAACCAGAAGGGGAGACGATCATCTCACTGTCGGAAAACGCCCTGAGGAACTGCCTCGCCACTTCCCTAGCCTGGGGCCAGAACCCGTCGTTGAAGGCAGGTTGACCGCAACAGGTTTGCTCCTCGGGGAAGTCCACCTCCACCCCTACCCTGCGCAACAGCTCTACCGTGGCTTCTCCCACGTGGGGAAAGATCTGATCAACGAGGCAGGTTACGAAGAGGGAAACCCGCACGAGATCACCTCGATGACGCTAATCTCCCGCGCAACACGAGAATCCCCCGGTGGACCACCTGCATCACCGGCACCCCTCCCACGATGAGGATCGCCTCGCTGGCTAGCAACGGCGGGAAGAGGCCAATGAAGGGCAGGTTCAGGATCACGGAGAGCATCAGGCTCACTGCGGCAGCGATGACCAAAGCGTAGCTCGCCGCGCCCATCCATTTGTTGTACCGGCCTAGCCATCCACACAAGGAGGCCCCGACAAGGTTTGCGAAAGGCATGAATAGTAGCTCCCACGGGCCGACGTAGGGGCTTGTCAGGTTGCTCAGGAAGTTCCCCACGACGAACGCAGCAATCAGGTGAGGTTCCCAGATCACCAGGGACTTCAGGACCTCGGAGATGCGGAACTGCAAGGGGCCGTAGCTCGCCGGAGCAACGGCGACGGTCAGGACCGCATAGAGACCGGCCACCAGCGCAACCTCCAGAACCTTCACCAGCGTAGCGCGCATCCCTGAACCTCTGAGAACCAGCCCTCTCCCATCACTCCTGCGGCCAGCGGGCCCGCACGACGGTATGGATCCCCCCGCGGATATTGTAGTCCAGCTCGATCTCCATCCACTTGGGTTCGATCACCCGTACGAGATCCTCCAGGATGCGGTTGGCAGCGTGCTCCTGGTAGATCCCCACATTGCGATAGGAGTGGAGGTAGTACTTCAGGGACTTGAGCTCTAAGATCTTCTCCTTGGGGAGGTAGCGGACCTTCAGGCGCCCGAAATCCGGGAGGCCGGACCAGGGACAGACCGCCGTGAACTCGTCCGTCTCGATCTCGACGACGATGTCCCGGCCAATGTACTCGTACGGAAAGGTCTCCAACCGTCCGGCATCGATCGTTTCAGGCCCCTGGATGTCGTAGCGCCTTTCCCCAAGCTTTGTTTCCTCCAACCCAGCTTTGCCTCCCGTGGATGCCATCCTCATCCCCCTCCTACCACTTCCTAGGCCTTGAGACCCGGCTACATCCCATTCTACCGCAGTTGCACGAAAACCGGTACAATCAAAGAGGAGGGGTGTGCCCTCCTTGATCCCAAGTGGAGGTGGGACAATGGCAGATCGGGCCTTCCTCATCATTGCGGAATGCCTCCTCGAGACATTGCCCACTACGGGGGACATCAAGGAGATCGAGCAACGGTTGGCCACAGCGAGAGCGCAGGAGCCATCGATCAGGAATGTGACCGTCCGCCAGCCTGCGGTGGTCCGGCACGGCCGGTATGCCCTGGTGACCGAGTTCGCCGTAGGGGCCGACTCGAAAGAAGCGGCTGAGGAAGTTGTCCGGGAGCTGTTGCGTCGCGCAGACATCTCCTGCGAATCGGTGTATTTCAGCGGGCGGGTCCTCTCCACCCCGGAACCTGGGGCTGTAGCTCCAGCCGGCACCCCTGCAGCACCAGCGGGCGATCCCGGGGAAGAGCCCACGCAGCCCAGGACTCGAAAAAAGACCACCTCGGCGAGGGCGAAGCGCCCTGCGGGGACAGGCAGACCACGGCGAAAATGAGTATCTCCCCTTGAGGTCGGGGAAGATCGGGCAGGGCTCGTTTGCATGTTCGCCTGTCTTCCTCTATAATGAAGCGGCGGAAACCGGAAGGTCGTGGGGGCGTAGCTCAGTGGGAGAGCACCTGCTTTGCACGCAGGGGGTCGGGGGTTCGAGTCCCCCCGCCTCCACCAGGCTAAAACGAGCGTAATTCCTCGATTTTGCCCCGCCACCTACTTAGCACCTGAGTTATCTCACAGTCCTGTTTGTGAATCGTGACCACTTCCATTCCGCGGTCATACATGCACGCTTGCTTCATTTGTAGCTTATCGCTGGATTAAGGGAAATATTTTACCCCCTCGAATGAGTTACTTCTACGTAAAGAGCATTAGGATTAGGAGGTGAATCATGATCCCGTCACCGGCTGTCCTGGGCCTGCCCCGTCGCCCGGGTCCTCGGCCCCGGACGACGCCCACCAACCCCCATCAGCAACTCGATCAGAACGCGCCGCCTCCTCTCCAGGAGGCGCTCTTCCGCCGGGCCGTGGCCCTGCCGGGCGTCATCACCGGCCCCAGCCTGATCTCGGTGCCGGGCGCCCGGGCTCTCTTTTTGCCCCCCGACCTGGCTGGCGGCCCGTCCGAAGCTTTCCTCATCGACGGCGAGTTCGGACATCTGCACCCGCCGGCCGATGGCAGCCTCCACCTGGCTCTGGCCCCGGCGGTGGCGGCCGAGGTCGTCGCCCAGGGGTGGGGCGAACCTCACCCGGTGGCCCGGTTGGGGCTCATTCCGCAGACGGTAGTGATGGTCTACGGCCCACGTGACCAGACCGAACTGGAGATCGTCTGGCAAATACTGGAGACCGCCTACCTTTACGCCCGGGGAGCCTGGCGGAGCACTCCCTAGTCTGGCCGCCTTCCTTACCACTGATCGAGTGTGTCCCAAGCTTAGTTGATTTTGGGAGCGCTCCCATGGGTGCATTACGCTGTCCTCCGGTCAGACTCCTGCTTTGTGGCTCTCCGCAAGGCAGCTCGTAGCTGCCGGAGAGCCCGATACCCTCGTAGGCGTCGCAGCCTGGGTTCCACGTCCAGAAGCACCGCGGCTCACGGAACGGCGCTTCT
>Ga0197143_1000796_pt1 | contig 30227 bp, 26 predicted proteins | sample GBS70_MetaG_FD_148603 | JGI IMG/M metagenome (GOLD analysis project Ga0197143, IMG submission 148603) | Sediment microbial communities from Great Boiling Springs, Gerlach, Nevada, United States - GBS 70_MetaG | ecosystem: Environmental > Aquatic > Thermal springs > Hot (42-90C) > Sediment... | reverse complement strand
GGTTTCCGCTTGCGCATGGTTAACCTCCGTAGCAAGAGATTTCGAGCCTCTGTGGAACGCCAATCCCAGCGTTCCTGCAACGGCTCGTGAGGGATTATCGGAACAGAGGCGCGGAATCTTCACAGAGGAACACTACAGCGCGTCCCGCTGGGCGTACTCGGTATAATTCCCTTTCAGGAGCGTAGCGATGGCAACGATAGACCAAATTCGGGCGCGAATGATTCTCGATTCGCGGGGCAACCCGACGGTCGAGGTGGATGTTTACTTAGACGATGGTTCCTTTGGGCGTGCGGCGGTTCCATCTGGTGCGTCCACAGGGGCGCATGAGGCGTGGGAACTGCGTGATGACGATCCCGAATACTATCTGGGCAAGGGCGTGGAGCGAGCGATTGAGAACATTCACGAGCGGATTGCGCCTGCACTCGAAGGGATGGATGCCTTGGAGCAGCGCGCCATCGACGAAACGATGATCGCGCTGGACGGTACGGAGAACAAGTCCGAACTGGGTGCAAACGCGATTTTGGGCGTGTCGATGGCAGTGGCGGTCGCGGCGGCGGAGTCGTGCAGGCTGCCGTTGTATCGGTATCTCGGTGGGGTGAACGCGCATACGCTGCCCGTGCCGCTGATGAATGTGCTCAATGGCGGCAAGCACGCCGAAGGCGGGGCGGACTTTCAGGAGTTTATGATTGTGCCGTTGGGAGCAAGCACTTTTTCGGAAGCCCTGCGCTGGGGTGTGGAGGTGTACCATCATCTCAAGCGGGTTGTCCATGAGGAAGGCTACGGCACAGCCGTCGGCGACGAGGGCGGCTTCGCCCCGCAGGTGACCAGCGTGCGTGGCGCGCTGGATCTGCTGATGCGCGCGATTGAACGCGCAGGCTACCGCCCTGGTGAGCAGATTGCCCTTGCGCTCGATGTCGCTGCGAGCGAACTCTACAAAGGCGGCTACTACATCCTGCGCGCCGAAGAGCGCACGCTCGATCGCGAGCAGATGGTGCGCCTCTACGAAGACCTCGTACGCGACTACCCGATTGTCTCCATCGAAGACGGGCTGGCGGAAGATGACTGGGACGGATGGCAGATGCTGACCCAAACGCTGGGGGCGCGCGTACAACTCGTCGGCGACGACCTGTTCGTGACCAACCCCGACCGCCTAACGCGAGGCATCCAGCAAGGCTGTGCCAACAGCATCCTCATCAAACTCAACCAGATTGGCACGCTGACCGAAACGCTGGATACTATCTCGCTGGCGCACCGCAATGGCTTCAGCACGATTATTTCGCACCGCTCGGGCGAGACCGAGGACACTTTCATCGCCGACTTGGCTGTGGCGACCAGCGCGGGGCAAATCAAGACGGGTGCGCCTGCGCGTGGCGAGCGAACCGCCAAATATAACCAGCTACTGCGCATCGAGGAAGAACTTGGCGAAAACGCTGTCTATGCCGGTCAAATGGCGTTCGGACTGTACGGGGCGTAGCCTATGCGACGCACGAAGATTATCGCCACGCTCGGACCTGCCATCGACTCCCCAGAAAAGCTATGCGAACTGGTCGAGGCGGGAGCGAACCTTTTTCGCATCAACACCGCACATGGCAACTGGGATATCCGTCGCCAGTGGATTCGCTGGATTCGAGACGCCGAGCAGACCTACAAAATCCCGCTCGGCGTTTTGTTAGATCTTGCGGGACCGAAGATTCGAATCGGGAGCCTGCCTGCGCCGATAACCTTGCATCCGGGCGATCAGGTGGTATTCACGCTGGGTGAGCAGGCGCACGATTCGACGATTCCATTGCCTGTGGCAGAGGTGTTCCGTGCGGCGCGTGTGGGCGACCGTTTGTTGCTGGACGACGGCGCGATTGAGCTGCAAATTACCCGTGTGGAGTCTGAGCGGTTGGAGGCGATTGTGCTGGAGGGCGGCGAGTTGCGCTCGCACAAGGGCGTGACGCTTCCGCACCGCACGCTCGCGCTGCCGTCGATGACCCCGAAAGACCGCGAGGATCTGCTGGAGGGCATCCGCGCAGGGGTGGACTGGGTTGCGCTTTCGTTCGTGCGCTCCGCGACCGATGTGATGAACCTGCAGGCGCTCATCCGCGAGCATGGGGCGAACCTGCCTGTGATTGCCAAAATCGAGCAGCCTGCTGCGCTGAACGACCTCGAAAGCATCGTGGAGGTTGCTGACGGGATTATGATCGCGCGGGGCGACTTGGGCGTGCAGATGGACCTTGCCGAAGTGCCGATTCTGCAGAAGCAGATTATCCACTTATGCAACCAGCACGCTAAGCCTGTGATCACTGCCACCCAGATGTTGGAGAGCATGATTCGCGAAGGTCGCCCTACCCGCGCGGAGGCAACCGATGTGGCGAACGCGGTGCTGGACGGCACGGACGCGCTGATGCTTTCGGGCGAGACGGCAGTCGGCGCGTACCCGACACAAGCGGTGCGCTGGATGGCGCGTATCGCAGAGGTCGCCGAGGAGCATCTGGAATTTCTGCAGCTGGGCGAGCTGGACGCGCACACAGCAGGCAACGCGACGGTTGCCGTCGCACGCGCGGCATGTACCGTTGCGCAGATGGTCGGGGCGAAGGCAATCTTGACGCCTACCAGCTCTGGGGGCACGCCACGCTGGGTCTCGCACTTCCGCCCGTATCAACCGATTCTCGCGCTGACCGACCACGAGACGCTGTGGCGGCGGCTGACGCTGCTGTGGGGTGTCGCGCCGCTGTTGATCCCGCGTGTGAACACGACCGATGAGATGACCACGCAGGCGATGATCGCTGCGCGCCAGACGCGCTTGGTCAAAGGGGGCGACCGCGTCGTGCTGACTGCAGGTGTGCCCGTGAATGTGCCTGGCAACACTAATATGATCCAGGTGCTGACGATAGAGCGGTAGCTTAGCCGACCAGCCGCTGTCGCTCGCGCCAGTGCGAGGAGAGGATGTTGTGCCGCTGGCGGTACTTGGCGACGGTGCGCCGCGCGACCACGATCCCCATCTCCGCCAGCTTCTGAGCGATTTCGGCGTCGGTAAGCCGCTTGCCCGTGCTCTCGTGTTCGTTCAGTATCTGCTGGATGAGCAGCGCGGTGCGGTACGAGGCGTCGAAAAAGATGTCCAGCGGCACGACCATGCCGCTTGGCAGTTGGAGCCGCTTGTTGCGTACGGCACGCCCGACGGTGGAGCGGTGGAAGCCCGTTGCGTTGGCGATCTCCGCGCGCGTCATCGGCTGTAGAAACCGCGCGTCGCTGGTCATCAGGAACCCGTACTGCCGCTGCGCAATGACCTCCATGATGCGCTTGAGCGTCTGGTAGCGTTGCTGCAGCGCTTGCAGGAAGATTCGGGCGCGATTCAAGTAGTGCAGGATGTGCTCGCGTTCCGCTGCGTTGTAGCGTAGCTCGCCGCGTTGCAGGCGGACAGCTTGCTCCAGATAGGCAGGACTGAGCCGCAGCGTGTCGTAGTACGCCCCGACAATCTCAATGCTCAGCCCGCTCTGAGAGGCGCGCACGATGATGTCGGGCTCTTGGGGAACAACCTGCTCGTGGAGCGGTTCGGGCGTCCCCAGCTCCCACGCAGGGTAGGGGCGCAGCTCGTTGCGGATGAACTGTTTGACTGCTTCAATCGCTTTGGCGTCGAGTTTTAACTTACGCTCCAGCGCACCCCAACGCCCGCTGGTGAACTCCTCCCAGCCTTTGTGAAGCACCTTATGCGTCCACTCCACCACCTCATCGTTGGGCACGTTCTGAATAGCGCGCAGCTGGAGCATCAGGCATTCGCGTAGGTTGCGTGCGCCAACCCCTGGTGGGTCGCACGCCTGCAACTGCTCCAGCACATACTCCACATCCTCCAGCGGCGCATTCAAGTAGAGCGCGACCTCCTCCACATCCGTGCGCAGGTAGCCGTAGCCATCCAGCGACTCGACCAGATGCTCAGCAATATGCATCAAGTGGGGTGCAACCATCAGGCGTAGCTGCCCCAGGACATGCGCCTTGAGGTCCATTGGAGGCGTTGCCAAGCGCAGTTCGAGCCAGTCGTCCGTATCGCTTTCCTCGCTTGACATGCTGGGGTCAGTATCCAGCGAGAGCGTTGGCAGCTGGGGAGTGATGACCCGTATCCGATCTGCCTCGCTCGCCTCCAGCGCGGGATTCTCCTCCAGTTCCTGCTCGATAAGCTTGAGCAACTCTTCCGAGTTGAGCGTGAGCATCCGTGCCAGCGTTTTTAAGCCCAAGCTGGCTTGCGGCGCGGCTCTGACCTCCACGCGCGTCTGCGTGCGCACCCGATTATTCATCATGGCTATGACCCTTTGTGAGCTCTTCTTGTTCCCCCTCGGCTTGCCGATTCCTGCTATGCAGCCCTAAACAGCAGACGGTAGTTCCATGCTTCCACGCGGTTGCGTCCGTTCTTTTTGGCTTGATAGAGGGCTTGGTCAGCTGCCTCAATCAACTCTTGGCGCGTCTCCATGTCGGGACGGATAGATGCCACGCCGAAGCTGCCCGTGACGGGGCGCAGTTGCCACTCCGCGGACTCGATGGCGCGCCGCAATCGCTCGGCAACGGCGACTGCGCTCTCCAGGTCGGTACGCGGCAGCACCACCACGAACTCCTCGCCTCCGTAGCGCGCCACGAAGTCACCCTCGCGCACATTCGTCTGCAGAATCTGCGCCACCTGACGCAGCACTTCGTCGCCCGCTTGGTGCCCATAAGTATCGTTATACTGCTTGAAGTGATCCACATCCATCAAGATGAGTGCCAGCGGCTGCTTGTTGCGCATCGCGACTTGGAACTGCTCTTCCAGGTAATCTTGGAACGCGCGGTGGTTGTGCAGCCCTGTCAAGCCGTCCGTGACCGCCAAGCTTTGGAGCTTCTGGTTCAGCGCCTTGAGCTGGTTCTCGTACTCGACGCGATAAGTGACATCCACCACTGCCACAATCGCGCCGACCACCTCGCGGTTCGGATTGCGGATAGGAAACGCGCTCCGTAGCACATAGTGCAGGTTGCCTTCTGAATCGTAATCTTCCGACTCGATGCCTGTTAAGATGCCTCCCTGTAGCACGCGCTGGAGCATCTCGTGCAATCGGGACGCGGAGGCACCCTTGAACACTTTCGCGTAGAACGGCTGGAACAGCACCTCCTCTTTAGTATAGCCGTAGAGTTGTTGCGCGGCAAGGTTCCACTCGTGAATGTTGCCCTCTAAGTCGACTGTGAAGCACGCAACGGGTACATTCTCGAACAGCTCGGAGAAGCGGCGGTTGGCATGCTCGATCAATCGGTACGAGTGCTGCAGTTGCTCGTTCTGGCTGGCGAGTTCCTCGTTGAGGTCTTGCAGTTGTTGTTTCTGCGCTTGGAGGTCGGCTTCCGCTTGCAGGATGCGCTCGGCGACACGCAGGTTGGCGCGCAGTTCCGCTGTGTCCAGCGGCTTGCTCAGGAAGGCATCCGCGCCCGCCTCCAGCGCCTGCAGTTTGTCCTCTTTCTGCCCGCGCGCCGTGAGCATCATCAGGTAGGTGTAATGCTCGCTGGGGTGTTGGCGAATCGCGCGGCAGAGTTCGACGCCGTTCATGTGTGGCATCTCCCAGTCGGTAATCACGATGGGTGTTGGCGCGTGTTGGTAGGCGTCCCACGCCTTAGCGCCGTCCTCCGCTGCCACGACCTCGTACCCCATCTGCTGAAGGTTGCGCTCCAGCAGTTTCCGCGCCACGACGCTGTCTTCGGCAATCAGCACCCGCATAGCATCACCTGTCTTGCAGGGGGGTTATTCCACATCGGGCGGCTATTTTCCGATGCAGAAGTCGCGGAAGATGCGCTGTACGAGCGTCTCGTCGGCGGTTTCGCCCGTGATCGCGCCAAGCGCGAGCCATGCCGCGCGCAGGTCGACGGCAATCAGGTCGGGCGGGTAGCCGTGCTGGAGGGCGTCGTAGGCGTGTTCGAGGGCGCGTTTGGCATCTGCGACTGCTTGAATGTGCCGCTGGTGGGTGAGCGTGGGCGTCTCCTCGCCGATGCGCTGCATCTCCAGCGCGGTTAAGATTGCCTCTTGCAGTGCGTCCAGCCTCGCGCCCGTAAGCGCGGAGATTAGCACGCTATTGGGGAAGACGCTACAGGCGCGTTGTACCTGCGCGGGGTCGGCGACATCCACCTTGTTGCCCACCAGCAGTTTGGGTGTGTGTGGGGGGAGCGTCTGCAGCAGGGCGCGGTCGGCATCCCAGTCGGGCGCAGTGAGGTCGTACACAAACAGGATGAGGTCGGCGCGTTCGGCGGCGCGACGGGCGCGCTCGATGCCGATTTGTTCCACCACATCCGCGCTTTCGCGCAAGCCTGCCGTGTCCAGAATCACGATGGGCACGCCGCCGATGATCAGGCTCTCCTCCAGCGTGTCGCGCGTGGTGCCAGGAATATCGGTCGTGATGGCGCGTTCCTCGCCGAGCAGCGCGTTCAGCAGCGACGACTTACCGACATTCGGTCGCCCGACGATAGCGACTCGTGCCCCCTCGCGCAGGATGCGCCCCGCCCGCGCGCCTTGCAGCAGCGCGTCCAACTGCTGGAGTAGGCTTTCGAAGCTCGGCGCGAGCGCGTGCGGGTCTAACTCGCCGAGTTCCTCCGAGAAGTCGATGTGCGCCTCTACGGTTGCCAGCAGGCGCAGCAGCGCGTCGCCAAGCGTGTGTACCTGCTGCGAGAGTCTGCCCTCGTGCAGGGCGAGCGCGCTGCGCAGTTGCGCTTCTGAGCGGGCGCGGATCAGGTCGGCGACCGCCTCCGCCTGCGCCAAGTCCAGCTTGCCGTTCAGGAACGCCCGCAGCGTAAACTCGCCTGGCTCGGCAGGGCGCGCCCCCTCGCGCCAGACCAGCTCCAACACCCGACGCAACAGATACGGGCTGCCGTGGCAGTGGAACTCGACCACATCCTCACCTGTGTAGCTGTGCGGAGCGCGGAACGGCAACAGCAGCGCGCGATCAAGCGTCTCGCCTGTGGCGGGGTCTACGATTGCCCCGAAGTAGGCGCGGTGGCTCTGCAGGGGCTTGCTCTCGCGTCGCCGAAACAGCCGCTCGGCAATCGGAAACGCCTGCTCACCGCTCACCCGCACAATCCCGATTCCGCCCTCACCAGGTGGGGTCGCTATTGCCGCAATCGTGTCGGTGCGCACAGAATCAGTGTACCTATTGGGTATACTCTCACCCCGCTTTTGGAAGGAGGTTCGCGTTCAGTATGCAGACACACTATCGTTTAGGCACAATCTGCGTGCATGGCGGGCAGGAGCCCGACCCGACGACAGGGGCTCGCGCCGTGCCGATTTATCAGACGACCTCGTACCTGTTCGACAGCGTCGATCACGCGGCAAGCCTATTCGACCTGAAGACGCCAGGCTTTATCTACACGCGGATAATGAACCCCACGCAAGCCGTATTCGAGCAGCGTGTGGCGATGCTGGAAGGTGGTGTCGGCGCGCTGGCGGTCGCGTCGGGTCAGGCGGCGGAGACGCTCGCGATTCTGGCAATTGCCAACACGGGCGACGAGATTGTCTCCACCACCAGCCTGTACGGCGGCACCTACAACCTGTTCAAATACACCTTCCCGCAGAAGTTCGGCATCACGGTGCATTTCGTCGACCCGCGCGACCCCGACAACTTCCGCCGCGCCATCACGCCCAAGACCCGCGCGCTCTACATCGAAGCCATCGGCAACCCCAAGCTCGATGTGCACGATATCGAAACCATTGCGAATATCGCGCACGAGCATGGCATTCCACTGATTGTGGACAACACGATTCCGACGCCCATCCTGCTACGCCCGTTCGACTGGGGCGCAGATATTGTCGTGCATTCGGCGACGAAGTTCATCGGCGGGCACGGCAACAGCATCGGCGGCGTGATTGTCGATTCGGGCAAGTTCAACTGGGACAACGGCAAGTTCCCGCAGATCACCGCGCCCGACCCGTCGTATCACGGGCTGAACTTCCGCGAGGCATTCGGCGACATGGCGTATATTATCAAGGTGCGGGCGCAGCTGCTGCGCGACTTGGGTCCTGCGATTTCGCCGTTCAACGCCTTCCTGTTTTTGCAGGGGCTGGAGACGCTGCACCTGCGCATGGAGCGGCACAGCCAGAACGCGCTGCGCGTCGCCCAGTGGCTCAGCGAACACCCGAAGGTCGCGTGGGTGAACTACCCTGGCTTGGAGAGCAGCCCGTACTACGCGCTTGCCAAGAAGTACCTACCCAAGGGTCAGGGCGCGATTGTGGGCTTCGGCGTGAAGGGCGGCTACGACGCTGCCGTGCGTGTGATTCAGAATGTGAAGCTGCATTCGCACTTGGCGAACATCGGCGACGCGAAGTCGCTGATCATCCACCCCGCCAGCACCACGCATCGCCAGCTCACCCCCGAACAGCAGGCGTCCACAGGCGTCACGCCCGACTTCATCCGCCTGTCAGTCGGCATCGAGGATGTGGAAGATATTATCGCCGACTTGGATCAGGCGCTGGCGCATGCGTAGGGGCTCTCATGCCCTCACCTCCTGCCCCCTCTCCCTTCCTGTGGGAGAGGGGGCTGTGTTTTCCTTCACGCTACCGCGTAGCAAAAAGACAACCGCGAGGGGTATCCCAACGGGACGACGCTGGGAGGAGCAACCCTCGTGCTTGTGGTGAGCTGTGCCCCTGTCAGGAGGTGAAGGGAGAGGGGGCAATCAGCACCCGCTACCGAAGTTGAACAGCACTTCCAGCAGGTCGGCGTCGTCGACGATGCCGTCGCGCGTCAGGTCGGTTTGCGCGTTGCTTGAGCCGAAGGCGAACAGCACTTCCAGCAGGTCGGCGTCGTCGACGCAGCCGTCGTCGTTAGCGTCGCCCGCGCGAGCAGGAACCCAGCCCAACGCGGTCGGCTGTAGCCCCGCTGGGTAGCCCTTCAGCGTCAGGCTCTCCACAGGCGTCGCGGTCGCCGTCTGCGCGTCGTGGTTTAGCTGCACGCGCCACAGCGTCGCGCCGTTGCCGTCGGCGGATGCCAGATACAGCGCGTCGCCCGCAGGGTCATACGCCAGCCCGCCCAGCACATGCCCGCTGGGGACACCACTCAGCGCGTATTCCACCGCGCCGAACACCAGCGGCTCGTCAGGGAAGTTCACGCGGTGTAGCCCGCTTGCCGTCGTAATCAGCAGCGCGTCGCCGACCCACTCCAAGCCAATCGGCTGCAGGTCGGGGCGATTCATGCCGTAAAATGCACTGGTGGGCGAGCCTGCTAAGGTACTAACATGTAGAATTCCCGGGCTGGACGAGTTGTGTCCTGGTGCAGCGCGCCAAATCTCGCCGTCGCGGATTGTGCCGTCCTTCATCCAGTGGTGTCCGTAGAAGCAGTTGCACATCTGGTAAGCGAACGCCGAGCGGAACGCGCCCGTGTAGGGATTCAGTTTCAGCAGCGTGCGGTCGTTCTCCAGCCCGACATACAAATCGTTGCCGTCATACGCCAGCAGGTTGTAGTCGCGCGACTGCACGAAACCCCACTCGCCCGGCGCAACCACGCGGTCTATTTGCCCCGTGCGCAGGTTGTAGCGGAAAATGCGGGCAGGGAACTCACCCGCGCCCGACAGCCACAGGTAGCCGTCAGCGTAAACACTCGTGAGCAACAGCGCGCTCAGACCGAAACACGCAATCAGTTGTCGCATCGTCAAACCTCCATTCAGGGTACTGCACCTTAAACTGACTCCGACGCTGTCCAAAAGCGGACATGCATGCTCGCGAAGGATCGCCACACGCGGTATACACCCGATTTGGTGCGGGCTGTTGTTTAGAGAACGAAAAACTCGGAAGATTCGGGGCGCAAACTGGTACAATTCTCCTGCTATGACCCGCGAAGCGTTTCGGGAGCGGCTGGCGCAGGGCGCACTGGTCGCTGACGGGGCGATGGGCACGATGCTTGCCCTGCGTGGCGTGCCCCAGCCGTATGAGTTGGCGAACTTGACGCACGCTGAGGTGGTGCGCGCGCTGCATCGCGAGTATTACGAGGCAGGCGCACGGCTGATTGAGACCAACACCTACTTTGCGAACCGCGTGCGGCTGCTGAACCTACCTGAGCGCGGCAGCGAATTGCCCCCCGCCTACAGTTTGCTGGAGCAGTTTGGGTCGCCCGACGAGTTGGTGCGGCGCATCAATCGCGCAGCAGTGCAACTGGCGCGCGAGGCGGTTGGCGATGACGCGCTGGTGTTCGGCGCGGTCGGTCCTGTTGGCAAGCCGCTGGAGCCGATGGGTGAGGTGCGCCGCGCCGAAGCGGAGCAGGCGTTCGAGGAGCAAATCCGCGCCCTGCTGGAAGGCGGCGTGGACGGGCTGATTCTGGAGACCTTCATCGACCCACAGGAACTTGCGCTGGCGATTCGCGTGGCGCGTCGCCTCGCGCCCGATGTGCCGATTATCGCCTCCAAAGGCTTCGTGGAGGACGGCGAGACGCTGATGGACGGGCTGCCCGAACGCTTTGCCGAGCAGATTCAGACCCTCGATGTGGACGCGATTGGGGGCAACTGCATCGTGGGTCCGCAGCGGATGCTGGACATCGTGCGGATGATGGCGCAGGCAACCGAACTGCCGATTAGCGCGATGCCGACGCCCGGTTTGCCGCAACTGGTGCGTGGGCAGGTGGTATACGACATTCACCCCGACTACTTCGGCAAGTACGCCGCGCGCTTGGTGGAGGCGGGCGCGGCGATTGTCGGCGGATGCTGCGGCACAACGCCTGACCACACGCGCGCCGTCGCCCAGTATGCCCGCACCGCGAAGACCAAACCGCGCACGGTCGTCGCCGTGCGCACGCGCGAGCGCGCCCCTAAAGAGGAACTGCCCACCGCCGAGCCGTCGCGCCTATCGCAACTGCTGGGCAAGGAGCGCGTGATTACCGTCGAACTCGACCTGCCGCGCGGACTGAAAATCCAGAAGGTTATAGAGAGCGCACGCCTGCTGAAAGAGCACGGCGTGCATATGATCGACATCTCGGACGGGGCGCGAGCGCGCCTGCGGATGAATGTGATCGCCACCTCGCACATCATCCAGCGCGACGCGGGGATTGAGGTCATGATGCACTTCGCCTGCCGCGACCGCAACCTGCTGGCGATTCAGTCCGACCTGCTGGGGGCGCACGCGCTGGGCATTCGGAATGTGCTGGCGATTACAGGCGACCCCGCGCAGATTGGCGACTACCCCACCGCAACCAGCGTGTTCGATGTGGACGCGATTGGGCTGATACGCATCCTGCGTCGGTTCAACGAGGGGCGCGATTTGGCGGGCAACAGCATCGGCGTGTACGCGAACTTCACGATTGCTGCTGCCTACAACCCCCTCGCGCCCGACTTGGACCTCGAGAATGACCGCTTGCGTCGCAAAATCGACGAAGGCGCGCACCTCATCTACACGCAGCCGCTATTCGAGATGCCTGTTGTAGAGCGCACGGCAGAACTGATGCAACGACTGCGCACGCCGTGGTTCGTGGGCGTGCTGCCGCTGCGCAGCGCACGCCACGCCGAGTTTATGCACAACGAGGTGCCAGGCATCGAAATCCCCGAACTTATCCTACAGCGGATGCAGGAGGCTCCTGAAGACTCCGCGCTGCAAGTGGGGCTGGAGATTGCGCAGGAGTTTGTACGCCAGGCAGCCCCTTACGCGCAAGGGCTGTACCTGATGCCTCCTGCAGGCAACGCACAGATTGCCCTCAAGGTGCTGGAGGGGTTGGGGTAAACTAAAGCAGGAGTGATTGCGCATGCATGCTGAGAGTTGGGCGGTTCCTTTCCTCGATCAACTCGTTCGGCGGAAGCAGGAGCAGCGCGCGGGCATGGAGCGATTCTGGCAGCGCACGCGCTGGCTACGCTTTTTGACCCTACCTGCGTTCCCCGCTTGGCTGCTGCTACGAATGGAAATGCGCTACGCAGAGCCGTTTCTCGTCGGGCTGCGCGAGCGGTATGTTCACAACCGCCTCACGCGCATAGACCGATTCATTCTCGAATGCTTATGGTATCAATCGCTTATGCCGCGATACGCCCTGCTTTGGGGACGAATTTGGTTGTATTATTTCGTCGTGTTTGTTTTGGTGTTCTCACTAATTGTTTACTTCATGGCGTTCACTACGATTTATGAGATTCTGCGTTAAGATTCGCTGCGATAGTACATAGCGGTTGCTTTTCTGGGTGAGGCGCGGGGTAGGGTGTTCAACCTCGTGTGATGCCAACCGCGCTGCCAAAGTTCTTGAATGCACAGGACTCGAATCCCCCCTCATCCCGACCCTCTCCCCCCTTGACAAGGGGGAAAGGGCAGGGAGTGCGGAGATTCTGCACGCGCAGGAATTTGTGAACTCTGGCTTGGCGATTGGTAAGAGAGGCTTCTATGGCGCACTGGGTACTGTACGCGCTCTTTTCTGTGGGCGTGGTCATCGAACTCGTGTCGGTCTACTTGGACTGGCGCGTGATGACGGGTAAGGGAAAAACCAGCGGCGCGTGGGGTGTGGCGTTCGGGATTTTCGTGCTGTTTGGGTTGTACGGCGCGCTTTTGGGCAATCGGCGCGGCGAGCCGTTCGTGTTCACGCGGGAGTTGGCAGTCGCGCTTGCGGCGATAGGGTTTCAGGTAGCGTTTCACGGGCTTTACCCGCTGGCGCGAATCTATATACTCAGGCGGGGTTCCTGAAGAGTCGCGGCGTTAGGATTAGCGCAACCGTGCGAAGCGGTGCTTGCCCACGCGCAGCAGGCGTCCGCGCAGTTCGTCGGCAGGGTAGACCGCTGTTGGCTCGCTGACGCGCACGCCGTCTAACTCGACGCCGCCGCCTTGAATCAGCCGCCGCGCCTCCGAGTTGCTCGGCGCGTAGCCAATCCCCGCAATCAGCGCTGCCAGCATAACGGTACCATCCTCGCGGATTAGGTGTGCTGGGATGGGCACTTCGGGCGCGTCGGTGGGCGCTTGCCGCTGCGAGAAGATGCGCATGAACTCCTCGTCAGCGTGTGCGGCGGCATCGGGCGAGTGGTAGAGCGCCACGATTTCCCGCGCCAAGCGCCGCTTCACATCGCGCGGGTTGACTCGCCCCTCGCGCCAGTCGCGCTCCAGTGCCTCGACCTCCTCCAGCGGCACCTCGGTGCACAGGATGAAATAGTGCGTCATCAACTCATCGGGCAGGCTCATCACCTTGCCGAACATCTGGTTGGGTGGCTCGTTGATGCCGATATAGTTGCCCAGCGATTGACTCATCTTCTCTTTGCCGTCCAGCCCGATCAGCAAGGGCATCAGGAACACGACTTGTGGCTCCTGCCCGTACTCGCGCTGCAGGTGGCGCCCGACAAGGTTGTTGAACCGCTGATCGCTGCCGCCCAGTTCCACATCCGCTTCAATTGCCACAGAGTCGTAGCCTTGGCACAGCGGATAGAGGATTTCGTGCATGCCCAGTGGCAGGTTGTTGGCGAGGCGGTTGGCGAAGTCCTCGCGCTCGAGGATGCGGGCGACGGTGTAGCGGCTCGCGAGTTGGATCACCTCCGCGAAGGTCATCTTGCCCAGCCAGTCGGCGTTGTAGTAGACCTGTGTGCGGTTGGGGTCTAAGATGCGGAACAGTTGGGGTTTAAGGCGCTCCACATAGCCCATGACCTCTTCGCGGCTAAGTTGGCGTCGGGTTTTGGACCTGCCTGTCGGGTCGCCAATCATCGCGGTGAAGTCGCCGACAATCAGGCATGCGGTATGCCCGAAATCTTGGAACTGGCGCAGTTTGCGCAGCACGACCGCCCAGCCCAGATGCACATCGGGCGCGGTGGGGTCGATGCCGAGTTTGACGCGCAGCGGCTTGCCGCGCGCGAGTTTGGCTTCCAGTTCCGCCTCGGTAATGATGTCCTCCGCGCCGCGCCGAAGCGCAGCCATCTGCTCCTGAACGCTTGCTTGCATCGGGGGAGTATTGTACCCGCTCTCTCGGCGAGCCTACTCAAACAGCCCCAACTGCTGGGTGCGTGCAAGCACACGGCGTGGCTCGCGACGGGAACGGCTGCTATGTCGTTGTAGCAACTGCTCGGTAATTGCTTTCGCTTCGGGTGTGCGGTAGGCTTCGAAGAGTTTCTGTCGTGCGGCGCGTGCGGCAGCCTCGTGATCCACAATCGGCGCAGGGTAGTCCACGCCAATTATGCATCCGTACCGTCGTTGCAGTTCTGGGGGCATGCGGTACGGCTCGTGGATCCACGCTGTGGGCACTCGCCTAAGTTCGGGAACCCAGCGTCGGATGAACGCGCCCGTTGGGTCTTGGTCATGCGACTGCTTGACCACATTGTAGATGCGGAACGCACTGATGCCTGTGCAGCCCGCCTGCATCTGGATTTGGCTCCAGTGGATACCAGGTTCGTAGTCCACGAACAGTCGCGCGAGGTGTAGCCCCACTGCGCGCCACGGCTGCCACAGGTGGTAGCACGCGAAGGCGGTCAGCATCGCCCGCATGCGGAAGTTCAGCCAGCCCGTCGCGTGCAGCATGCGCATGCAGGCGTCCACAAATGGGTAGCCCGTGCGTCCCTGCGCCCACACCTCAAACAGCGTGGGGTCTACCTCGGTGCGTTCGTGCGCCAGCGCGGGGTGCATCGGTTCGAACTCGATGCTGGGCAGGCTTTCCAGTCGCTGGATGAAGTGGCTGCGCCATGATAGGCGTGCCTCGAATGCCTGCAGGGAGCGCAGTCGTCCCGCCTGCTTCGGGTCGCGTTCTGCTTGTTCGATGGCGCGGCGTGTGGCTTGCACGACCTCACGCAGCGAGAGTGCGCCGTAGGTCAGGTAGGGAGACAGGCGCGAACACGCAGTTGGCGCGGTCAGCGGCGACGACAGCCCACGCGCGTAGCCCTGCACCCGATGGCTCAGGAACGACCGCAGCAGCGCCAGTCCGCGGCTGCGCCCGCCGCGCTGCGCCAGCGGGCACTCGTCGGCGTCCACGCGCTCTGGCAGCGGCTCGGAGGGCAGCGACGCAATCTGCAGGGTGGGCGGTTCGGGCACAAGCGGGCGGCGCATCTCCGCTTCCCAGTGGTCGCGCCACCCCTCGCGTGATTTCAGCCCGCGGATGATGCCGTCTTGCGGAATCTCGTGGAAGGGCACACCTCGCTCGCGTGCCCAGCGACGCACCGCACGGTCGCGCTGGAATGTCCAGTCGTTGCCCACCTCCTGGTGCGCCCACAGCGCAGCGATGCCGTAGGCTTGGTGAACTTGTTCCAGCACTTCGACAGCGTCGCCCGTGCGCACAATCAACCCGTGAGGGCGTCCTGCCAACCGTCCCAGCGCGCGGTCTAACTCCTGCAGGCACGCGCGGATGAACTGCCACTGTCGGTTAGACGCATCGGGCTGACGCCACAGTTCGGGCTCGAAGATGTACAGGGGCGCGACCAGCCCGCGCTGGCTGGCTTCGTACAGCGGGGCGTGGTCAACCGTGCGCAAGTCGCGCTTGAACCACACCACCTGCAACGGCGGCATAGCGAAATTGTACCTGCTAATCGGCTTGTAGGCGCTTACTTGGCTAAGCGCAGGATGGCTTCGGCGAGGCGGTGCGGGTCATGGCGCACATAATCGGTCTGGCTGATGAAGTTGCCCGCGACGACCTTGTAGCCCATCTGGCGAATGCGGTCGGTGTCGGGCAGCACCAAATCTTGCCCGTTGGCGCGGTAGCGTTCCAGTAGTTCAGGCTGGGGCACGGCGGTATTGACCAGCACATAGTCGCACACGCGCCCGCCAGCGTGCGCCTCCAACGCCCGCACATGGTCGGATGCGGTGAAGCCGTCGGTCTCGCCGGGCTGGGTCATCACATTGCACACATAGACGCGCAGGGCGTCGGTCGCACGCAGCGCGTCGGCGATTTTGGGCACCAGCAGGTTCGGGATGACGCTGGTAAACAGGCTGCCCGGTCCCAGCACTACCACATCGGCTTGGCGGATGGCGTCGATAGCTTCTTGGGGCGGCTCCACATCGGGTGGGTTCAGGTGCATGCGGCGGATTCGTGCGGGGTACTCCACGATTGCCGTCTCGCCTTCGATGCACGCGCCGTCCTCCATCTCCGCCCGCAGGTTCACATGCGTCAGTGTGGAAGGCAGCACGCGCCCGCGGATTGCCAGCACCTTGCTGATTTCCTGAATCGCCTGTTCGAAGTCGCCCTTGATTTGGGTCATCGCGGCGATGAGTAGGTTGCCGACCGAATGCCCGCTGAGGTTGCCTGTGGTGTCTTTGAAGCGGTGTTGTAGCAGGGCGGTCATCGCGCCTTCGGCGTCGGCGAGTGCGATCAGGCAGTTGCGAATGTCGCCCGGCGGGAGGATGCCCAACTCTTGGCGCAGTCTGCCCGACGAGCCGCCATCGTCGGTGACGGTGACGATGGCGACGATGTTGGCGGTGTAGCGTTTGATGCCGCGCAGCATGGTGGATAGTCCCGTGCCGCCGCCGATCACCACCACGCGCTTGCCGTGCGCCATCAAGGCGTAGCGCGACAGCACATCCCACACACGCCCACTGGCACGCGGCTGCAAGATGCCGACCAGCGTGCGCCACGCGCGGCGCAGTCCCCACCACCACACACCCAGTCCTGCAAGCATTAGGGCGACTCCCAGTGCCCAACGCATTGCCTGCGCCGCTTGGGGAGTGGTCGCCACTTGACGAATCGGCTCATCGATGGCGCGGTAGAGGCTGTTCAGCCACGCGGCAGGCGCACCTGCCAACGCTACCCACAGCCCGATAAACGCGATCAGCAGCCCCAGACTGGAGATTGCCAGCCAGCGCTTGACCTGCATACCGGGCATTAGCCAACGCCAGCGTCCGTCGCGCATGTTATGCCTCCTCCCGCGCCAAGTCGCGGTGTTCCACCGTTGCGCGGTAGCCTCGTTCGGCGAACCACTGCTGCAGGGCTTCGCTCAGCACCACTGACCGATGGCGTCCGCCCGTGCAGCCGACCCCGATGGTGAGGTACGCTTTGCCTTCCCGCTCGTAGCGGGGCAGTAGGTACGCCAAAAAGTTTCGCACCGTCTCCAGAAACTCCTGTGTCTCGGCGTCGCTCAGCACATAGGCGCGCACCGCAGGGTCGGTGCCTGGCTTGGGTTTCAGCGTTGGGTCATAGTGCGGGTTGCGTAGGAAGCGCACATCGAACACGAGGTCGGCGTCGGCAGGCACGCCGTATTTGAAGCCGAACGACACGAGTCGCACGCGCAGGGGCGACTGCGCCTTCTCGTCAGCGTAGCGTTGGCGGATGGCTTCGCGCAGGTCTTGCGGTTTGAACAGCGTGGTGTCCAGTGTGTAGTCGGCGATGGCTTTGATGGGGGCAAGCAGGGCGCGTTCGGCGCGGATGGCTTTGGGCAGGCTTGGCTCGCAGCTCGCCAGCGGATGCGGGCGGCGCGTCTCCTTGAAGCGACGCACCAATACCTCGTCGGTGCAGTCCAAAAACAGCACCTCGATGGGTACGCCGTCGGCACGCATCTGCAGTATGGTGCGCTCGGCGTCTTCCAGCGGCTCACCCGCGCGGGTGTCTACCACCACTGCCACGCGCTGCCCTGTCGCAATCCGCTCGCGCAGCGCACCCAGCATCGACGGCGGCAGGTTGTCGATGCAAAAGTAGCCGATGTCTTCCAGCGTCTGCAGCGCAAGCGTTTTGCCCGCGCCCGACACTCCCGACACCAGCACCAATCGCCCTACGCTCATTTCTTGCCCCCCAGCACCAACGCGCTGAGTATGCCATGTGATAGCCCTACCAGCAGGGCGGGCACAATCGCTGAGACAGGCTGCCCCAGTAGGTAGCCCGCGAACAGTTGCTCGCTCAGCTGCGCGAAGAAGAAGAACACCAGCCCGTTCACCACCAGCGCGACCAGCATCAGCTTTGCGGCGCGCCCCTTGCGAAACGCCAGCGACGCCAGCCCAACGAACACCGCAACAATCAGGCTCATCACCGCGCTCATCGCCAGCGACTCTTGCCAGTACGCGCTCGGCTGGATGTCCAGCGCGACGATGAGCCGTTCACCGCCGCGGTAGGGCGGCTCGCGGTCAATCGCTTCCGCGCCGAGTTGCGTCTCCAGCGCGTTCTCGTAGCGTGTGCGCAGGGCGTCCAGCCCATACAGCACCCCCATGTGCGCCCCTGTCAGCAGCACATACAGCCCAATCCAAATTGCCAGCCCTCGCAGCAGCCGCCCCACGCCGATCACCTCCGCTTATTTGGCTCCTCGCGCAGCAGCACGCCACTAAGCAGCCCATTGATGATGCCCAGCACGATGCTCCCGTACAGTGCCGCCCAGAAGTTGCCAATGCGGAAGTTGAACGGCGCAAGCGCAAACACTGCCCAAAACAGCAGCGTGTTCACCAGCAGTCCTGCAATCCCCAGCGTCAGGCAGTTCAGCGGCAGCAGCGCGAGTTTCACTGCGCGCTTGATGGAGGCATTCACCAGCCCCAGCAGCAACGCCATAATCAGGTTGTCTTGCCAGTTCGGGCTGGGACTCATGTCCAGTCCCAGCCGTGCGCCACTCCAAAAGGTCAGATGCAGCGCAACCGCGAAGATGAGCCACTTGAACAGAAACTGCATCAGGCGAGATTATACCGCGTGGGAGTTGGTGGGTTCCCGTCGCGCGCTTATGCACTGCCCCTGATTCCATCCCTTGTAGGAAAAGGGGTGACATACTCCTTTATGCAGGGGGGAGGCGCTGCGCTCCTCCCCCTGCACACCCCAATTAGCAGCCGTTCCCGAAGTTGGACAGGACGATTAGCAAGTCGGCATCTTCCACTACGCCGTCGCCGTTCAAGTCTTCCCATCCACCTGAACGACCGAAGCTAAACAGCACAGCCAGCAGGTCGGCGTCGTCGACGCAGCCGTCAAAGTTCGTATCGCCTGCAGTTCGACCGTAAGGATTGGGGTAGACAAGGCTATAATCGAGGCTCGTGATGATAAACCAGCGATCCTCGGGCGACGCTGCCACTTGGATGTTCTCGAGGGGTTGGGGCGTCTCGAAGATTGCCACAGTCCTGCGGGAAGGTATCTCTATCAGGCGTGTGAGCATGTTCCCGCTCTCAAGACGAGTGTGAGTCACCGCGAATCGCCCGTCCAGGTAGACAGTGTGGTCTAATCGGGTCGAACTACCCGTTCGGGCGTCCAATAGGAATACATCGTCCAGCAGGATATAGCGCGAGTCTCGGGAAAACTGCGCTGTCGTGCCGATGGTGCTGGTCCTCCACAGCGGCGTGTTCGTTTGGACATCGTACATCCAGCGAACGCCCGAACTGAGCCAAATGTAGCAGAGGTTGGCATCCGGGGAGAAGCGGAACGACGAGATGCCCGACAGCCCCGTGCTGTTGACATCCCACAGGTATGTGCCCGTCGTCCAGTTGTAAAGTTGCGTGTCGACCACTACTAATTCAGGTCGCCCGCTGACAAAGTTGGTGCGGCTCGCCCTGCCCTCGGCAAGGACGCGCAGGCTGGGCCATTCGCCCGCTAACCATGTGCCCTCGAAAACCTCGAGAAAGAAGCCGCCGCCAACGACAAGAGGATTTTGAAGCGGGGATGCAATTACGAATCGATGGAACTCCGATGGCTTGGCGTCTACCCGCCACAGAATCCTGCCAAAGTTGTTTGCGCCGAAGAAGCCTCCAAACACGACCTCGTTCACACTGGCAAATTGAGGCGAGGAGGCGCGATACGAAATCGGCGTAATTGTTGGGGAGGGGTCATTCGCAGGATGATACACCATATCATAGTCGGAGTACCTATCATTTCTGCGCAGCGTCACCCAGCCGCTTGGCGTGCACCAGAAGCCGCGATCGAAAGCGAAGGCGTCCTGCAAGGGCACTCTTCGGAGAATGCGAGCCGTCTCCGCAGAAATCACATACACCATACCCAAAGTGTAAGCGTGGAACTCGTTACCCAAGCCCGCTGAGTCCAGCAGCACAGGACTGATGTAGAATGTTCCGTAACCTTCCTGGCTTACGTTTTCCACAAGCAGCACGCCTACCTGCTGCATTGTCGGGTATCGGAAAACGATGATTCGTCGAAGTTCGCCCAACTGTTGAACCACTGCGATATATTGATGGTTTGGGGTCGTAACCACTTGCAAGAGGTCTCGTCCTTGATAGAGGGTGCGCACTTCGAGGGTTTCAAGGTCGAGGCTAAGCACCTGCCCCTGCGCACCCAGACGATTCAGAGCAATCACTTTTCCATCATCGGAAACAGAGACGAGCGTGGTAAAAAGCCCGAACGCCTGACGCCACGCCTCAGAGCCGTCGTTTCGAATGCGAATCAAGTTCGATCCTGCGTACACCAGAACGCCGCTGCCATCGGGTAAAAAGAGCGCCTGCGAGGCGGCGTATGGGAGCGCCCAAATCTCTTGTCCGGTGGTCATGTCCAGAAGGCGGGTCCGAGCGCTCGTGCCTGAGCCTGAGCTAGCCACCACCCGCTGCCCATCGTTGGAAACCGCCAGTGGCTCCATTCGGGTACTAACTGGAATCAGGCGCGCTTCGGTGAAGTCGCTTGTGCGCAGCAGGGACAGATGCCAGCCCAAGCTCACAAGCTGCTTGGGCACAACCATCCAAGCGCGGTTGGACGAAAAGCAGGCGCTGCCGTAAGATGTCCATGCCGTCGGAGACGCGGTCGGATAGACCTGCGCGCTCAGGCTGCTCCAGTCCACGATACACACCCCAAAGAGATGAGACGCAACCACTCGGTTCGTGTGTGGCTGAACTAACAGCTGCCGAGGGTAGCCTCCTATGGAGATATGGCGATTGAGAATCCCCTGCACATATACCGCGAAGCCAGTGCCGTCGCCTATGAACAGCATCTGATCAGAGACCCACGCCAGCCCTGTTGGAAAGTTATATGTGTTGAACCTTCCGGCGAAAAGGGTCTGAACCGTAGAGTTTTGGAAATCGACAACAAATGCGCCCGACGCTGTGGTCGCTCTTCGACTCCATCCATACACGGCTAAATAACGTCCCGATGGCGCGAGTTGCAGCGAGTGAGGCAGAGTTTCGGAATCACCGAAGAGGATCTCGCTCTCTATGGCTCCGTCCGCGAGCCGTATCAATTCGGCTTTGGGAGGCGTCGAACTCGCAGAGGCTGTCACAATAACAGCGCGTCGATCATCCGATGTGAACAAAACCTTGGGGTAATCCAAGCCCACATCTTGAACAGATTGGTACAAGTTGAGGTATCTGTACGAATAAACACTTTGTTGGGGCAAGTTTATAAGTTGCAGGATGGTTTCGGTACTACTTACCACTTGGCGTAGGGCAATCCAATTTCCCGAAGGCGACAAAGAGACGAAGTTGCTTGCAGGAGATTCGATCACTCTCACCAAACGCTTCGTATTTATTGTGTATACTGCAAAAACTCGCGTTTGGTTGTGGCTGCGAACACCCAATAACACTACCATGTCGCCATTTGTGCCCACAAACAGATCGAGACGAAGATCACCGCCTTGCTCGAAGTCTTTAGGACCGAAAACACGGGAAACTCGTTCTGATGCCGTATCGTAGAGGGCTAATACTTTGCTTCCCATCAGGACCAAGTGTCTTCCATCCGACTGAAACGCCATATCGGACGGCTTAAAGTGTAGCAGAATACTACGGATAGGAAGTCGGTTCTGAGCGAACCCTTCGCTTGCGACAAGTGTCCCCAGCAGTATCACAAGGATACGCATCGTGTTATTCCAGCGCATGTTCGTCCCCCTTGAAGTATCGGTAGGATACCCGATGCAGTACGGCTCTGTCAAGTGGGGGGTGCGCGCCGCTGCACGCCCCCGATAACCACACGACGCTACTTCTGCGCCGCTTTCTGGAACTTCTCGTAGCGGGCGCGGATCTCTTGTTTCGCCTCAGCGGGCATCGCAGGGTCTTTCTCGGCGAGGTCTACCGCCATCTTCTGGTACTTGAGCGCGTTCTGCACATCCCCGCTCTTGAAGTAGGCGTAGGCGAGCGTGTCGAGAATGGACGCATCCCCCTCTTTGGTCAGCTCGACGGCGCGACGGGCAATCGTAATCGCTGCCTGGTAGTCGGGCGACTTGAGCGGCGGCTGGGTCTCGTCGTCCACGATTGTCCACGCGAGGATGTTCAACACCTGCGCGTCGTCTTTGAACTCGTTCTGCGCAAGTTGCAGCGCGTAGGCATACGCCTGCTTCTCGTCCACGCGCAGCAGGGTCTCGAAGCGCGTCACCTTCAAATCGGAGGCGAACTCGCTGTATTTGGGGATCATCGCATCGATTTTGGCGAGCGCGTCCGCGTACTTGCGCTGCTGCATGAGTTGGACATACTCCGCGTAGTCGGCTTGGATGGCTTCCATCTGCTCGCGGAAACGCTTTTGCCGTTCCGCTTCCGCTTTCCAGTCGAAGTTGCCCGCCAGCACCTTGTCCAGCACCTCGTCCAGTCCGCCCATCGGGTGCCCAATCCAGACGATGCGCTTCTGCTGGTCGATGACGAAGGCGGCTGGGATACCGTCTTGCCCCGCGGCTTGCATCCAGGTTTTGGCGATGACGCCTTCCGCGCCGTCCACCGCGACGGTGTAGTTCATCTTATCGCCCATCTCTTGCACAAACTTCTCCACGCGCTGGATGTGGGCGTTCGGGTCGTTCGCGTCGGCGCGCTCCCATACGCTGACGCCGATAATCGTGACCTTATCCTTGTATTTCTCGGCGAGTTTGGTCAGGTGGGGAATGGTCTGTCGGCACGGTCCGCACCAAGTTGCCCAGAACTCCACGACATAGACCTTGCCTTGTTGGAACTCCTTGACGGGTTGTCCTTTGACCCAATTGGCGACGGGCAGGGTAGGGGCGAGGTCGCCCGCTTTAGGTGCCTGCGCCCAACCGTTGAGCGCGAGCATAAGTGCAGCCAAAGTAATTGCGTATTGCTTCGGGATCACCTCGTGGAGATAGTATACTTAAGGCTAAGGATACGTAGGAGCCACCGATGGATGAGCCGCTGATTACGGTTATTGTGCCGATTTACAACGAAGAAGGTACGCTGCTGGAACTCTTGGAGCGCTTACGCCGCGCCCCGTTCCGCAAGGAGATTATTGTCGTTGACGACGGCTCCACCGACAAGACGCCTGACATCCTCGCCGAGCAGCGCGATATTGTCGCGTTGCGCCATGAGCGCAATCGGGGCAAGGGGGCGGCGATACGCACTGCGCTACAGTACGCCACAGGCGACATCGTAATTATTCAGGACGCGGACTTAGAGTACGATCCGAACGAAATCCCGAAGGTGGTGGCGCCGATTATCAAGGGCGAGGCGCAGGTGGTGTACGGCTCGCGCTTTTTTAGGGGTTTGCCGCGCGAGATGCCGCTGCCGAACAAGATTGCGAACATCATACTGAGGTGGGCGGTGCGGATTTTGTTTCGCTACCCGCTCACGGACGAGGCGACCTGCTACAAGGCGTTCCGCACCGACCTGCTACGCTCGATGAATCTCAAGTGCGAGCGGTTCGAGTTCTGCCCCGAAGTCACGGCGAAGTCGCTTAGGCGTGGCATACCTATTCGCGAGGTGGAGCTGCTGAACTATCGACCCCGTCGCAAGGCGGAAGGCAAGAAAATCCGCTGGACGGACGGGCTGGAGGCGATTTGGACGCTTTTGCGCTACCGCTTTCGAGACTGATTAGCGTGCCACCTCTTGGATTTCGTAGCACACGATGCGGTCGCCCTCTTGGTAGGCGTCGAATCCTTCGAGGGTGATACCGCATTCGTAGCCAGCGGCGATTTCACGACGGTCTTCTTTGAAGTGGCGCAGGGTAGCGATTTTGCTTTCGTGGACGACCTCGCCGCCCCGGATTAGTCGGGCAGGGGCGTTGCGCACGATTTTGCCCTCCAGCACATAGCATCCTGCGACGACAACCCCGCGCGAGAGCTTGAACACGGCGCGCACTTCCGCTGTGCCCAAGACAACCTCTTTGAATTCGGGTTCCAGCAGTCCGTGCAGCGCTTTTTCGACCTCTTCCAGCAGCTCATAGATAATGCGGTAGGTGCGCACATCGACGCGGCTTGCTTTGGCTTTGTTTTGGGCGTTGCTTTCGACCTTCACATTGAAGCCCAGTACGACGGCGTCGGCAGCGATGGCGAAGTCGATGTCCGCTTCGGTGATGTTGCCCACATTTGCGTTGATGATTTTCAGTTCTACGCCTTCGGGTTTGTTGAGTTTGAGCAGTGCGTCGCGGATGGCTTCCACCGAGCCGTAGGTGTCTGCCTTGAGGATGATGTTGAGTGATTTGGTTTCGCCTGCCTGCAACTGTTTGAATAGTTCGGCGAGGTTCACGCGGCGGGTGGGCTGGGCGGCTTCGGGGCGTTTTTCTGCTTCCAGCCGCTCTTCGACGATTTGTCGGGCGCGTGCTTCGCTGTCGACTCGCTCAGCTCGGTCGCCTGCGACGGGCACTTCGTTGAGCCCCATTACCTCGACGGGCGTGGACGGCGTCGCGCTGTCGATTTGCTTGCCTGTGTGGTCAAACATTGCGCGGACCTTGCCCCAAGTTTTGCCGACCACAAGGATGTCGCCTCGCTTGAGCGTGCCCTGTTGCACCAGAATCGTTGCTACGGGACCGCGTCCCTTGTCGAGTTTCGCTTCGATGACTGTGCCTTGGAACTCGGCTTTGGGGTCGGCTTTGAGTTCTGCCAACTCTGCCACAAGCAGAATCATCTCCAGCAAGGTATCGACTCCCTCGCCTGTGAGGGCGGAGACTCGCACGCAGATGGTATCGCCGCCCCACTCCTCGGGCACGAGGTCGTACTGGGTGAGTTGTTGCAGCACGCGCTCGGGGTTCGCTTCAGGCTTGTCGATTTTGTTGATAGCGACGATGATGGGCACTTTCGCGTTTTTGGCGTGGTTGATGGCTTCTACGGTTTGGGGCATAACGCCGTCATCGGCGGCGACGACCAACACCACAATGTCGGTGACCTGTGCGCCCCGCGCGCGCATGGCGGTGAACGCCTCATGCCCTGGGGTATCGAGGAAGGTGATGAGTTTGCCATTCACTTCGGCTTGGTACGCGCCGATGTGCTGGGTGATACCGCCGTACTCGCGCTCAGCGACGCGCGTCTTGCGGATGTAGTCCAGCAAGGTTGTTTTGCCGTGGTCAACATGCCCCATGATGGTGACCACGGGTGGTCGGGGTTGTGCGCCGACCACTGCGGCTTGGGCTGGGGGTTGAGCAGCAGGCTTTTCGGCGGGCTTGGGCGTCTCCCACTGCACGGTCAGCCCGAAATCGGCGGCGACTTTCTCGGCAAGCTCGGGGTCTAACTTCTGTAAGGGGGTCAACAGCTTGCCGTGCTTGACCATAATATGCTTTTGGATTTCAGTCGGGGCGCGTTCCATCGCCTCGGCAAGGTCCCGCACGGTCAACTCGCGCGGTAGCACCAGCGTCTTCAGGTCGCCGACGAGCTCCTGCGCCATCTCTTTGACCAGCTGCGCGGTCTCCTCGTCCAAACCCTGCGCCCACTCGCGCTCATCGACGCCCAGCTCCGCCAAAATCTCTTTGAGGCGGCTGGTGGGGATACCGATCTCATCTGCCAGCTCTTGTATCGATAGTTTCGTTTTTGCCATCAGCTCTCAACCCCTCATCAAGGCTAACGATGATTATACCCAACGGCTTGCAAAACGCCACGGTGAGGTATAATACCTCTTGGAGGTCACTATGAATAAGATTGGTCTGATTCTGGCACTGGCAGCCCTGCTGGGTGCAGGTGCTGCGGCATTAATTGTCGGTGCGAAGGGCGGCAGCACGACTCCTACGGCGGTATCCACCCCGGCGAAGGCGTCTTGCTGCTCGGGACACAACAAGTAAGACGCGATACGCACTCGGCGGGGGAGGGGCGCATGCTTCTCCCCCAACAATTTGTGGGATGATTCGCAAAGCCATCGTGCCGATGGCAGGGTTGGGTACGCGCTTGTACCCAATTAGTGTAGTGTTGCCAAAGGGGCTGATGCCGTTTGTGTTGCCCGATGGCAGGCTTACAACAGGGCTGCAACTGACTGCCGAGTCGTTGCTTGCTGCGGGCATCAAGCAAATTGGGGTTGTTGTCTCGCCTGAGAATCGCCCCGTGTACGAGTCGTTTTTGGAGGGCGGCGGCGAACGCTACGCGCCTGCCCGTGCGAAAAGCCCTGCGCTTCAAGCCACTTACGAATCACTGCAGCGTCTGCGGGCGCATATCGAGTTTATCGAGCAGCCATGGCTCTGGGGGCTGGGGCACGCGGTCTGGTGTGCGCGGTCGTTCGCTTGCGGGGACGCCGTGCTGGTGCTGCTGGGCGATCATATCGTACTGCCGCTGGAGCGTCCGACAGCGATTACGGAGGCGACGCGCCTCTACGATCAGGTTCACGCGCCCGTGTACGGCGTGCATCGGGTTCCTGCGGGCAAGGTCGCGCAGTACGGCATTTTGCAGGGCGCGCCGACGGAAACGCCCCGCGTGTACCGCCTGCTGCAACTCTACGAGAAGCCGACGCAGGCGTATGCGCAGCAGCACCTGCGCACAGCGGGACTGGGCGCGGACGAGTTTTTCGCGCACAACGGCGTGTACGCCTTCCCGCCCGCGCTGTGGGACATGCTGGAGCAAATCGCGGCGCACTACAGCCCCGACGGCGGCGAGTGGACGCTGACCTATGCGCAGCAACGCCTGCTGGAACAGATGCCCGCCTATCTCATCGAGTCAGCGCACAGCGGGCTGGACTTCGGTACGGCAGCGGAGTATCGGCGGGCGTTCGGCAACTTGGCAGGGTACGGCGATGTATAGGGCGGAGTTTCGGTATCGCGATGCGACGCTTGCGCTGACGGCGCAGCCCGACGGCACGGGGTGGCGCATTACGCTGCCCGACGGCACGGAGCGCGTGGTGCCGCATGCAGAGGTGGTCGGCGACCGCCTCGTGCTGCATACCGAGGCGGGGCGCGTTGCGCTGGCGTTTGTGCGCACGGCGCAGGGGCTGGAGATTCAGTATCGCGGGCGCGTCTATCGGTTCCAGCGGGTGGAGGCGTTCGCGGGGGAGGCACCTACGCACTCCAGCGCGGAGGGCGTGCTGACCGCGCCGATGCCGGGGCTGGTGAGCAAGGTCTTCGTGGAGCAGGGCGCGCGGGTGGAGGCAGGGCAGCGGCTGCTGGTGCTGGAGGCGATGAAGACCGAGCAGGCGTTGCGCGCGCCGTTTGCGGGCATCGTGACGCGCCTGAATGCCCGCGAGGGCGACCTCGTGCAGGAAGGCGCGGTGCTGGTGGAGATCGCGCCCGACGCGCCTTAGTGGAACACAATCAGCCGCGCCAACATGAAGTAGAGCAGTAGCCCCGAAGCGTCCACCACCGTCGTGATGAACGGCGCGGACATCACTGCGGGGTCAATATTCAGCCGCTTGGCGATCAGAGGCAGGCACGCGCCAACAGTGGTCGCCAGCGTGATAATCCCCACCTGTGCCAGCCCGACTGTGAGCGCGATGCGCAGTTGCGCGTCCCACGCATAGCCCGCGCGCGTCCACACCAGCGCATTTAGAACGCCAATCGCCCCCACCAGCATGCCCAGCAGCAGCCCTGTGCGGAACTCGCGCCACATCACGCGCAACACCTGCTGCCAACGCACCTCGCCCAACGCAATCGCGCGGGTAATCGTAGTGGTCGTCTGTGCCCCTGCGTTGCCTCCAGAGCCAATCAGCAGCGGGATAAACCACGCCAGGGCGGTGACCTCTTGAATCGTCTTATCGTAGGTACGCAGCACCGCGCCCGAAAGGAGCTGTGCCACAAACAAAAACACCAGCCAGCGCACGCGCTTTTGCGCCAGTTGCCACGGGCTCTGCCGCAGGTACGGCTCTTCGGTCGCCTCCACGCCGCCCAGTTTCAGCACATCCTCCGTGCTCTCGCTCACCAGAATATCGACCACATCGTCGACGGTGACGATGCCCAGCATCCGCCCCAGTTCGTCCACAACAGGCACGGCGAGTAGGTCGTACTTGGAGAGCAGGTTCGCAACCTCTTCCTGGTCGGTTTCGGGGTGGACGACGATGATATCGGTCTCCATAATCTGCTCGATGCGCTTGCTGGGATCGCTGACGACCACATCGCGCAGCGAGCAGACGCCAATCAGCCGCTGTCGGGCGTCCACCACATAGAGGTAGTAGATGGTCTCGATCTCACTGCCGACCTGTCGCAGATAGTCCAGCGCCATCTCGGCAGTCCAGTCGGGGCGCACGCGCACATACTGGCGCACCATCAGGCGTCCTGCAGTGTTTTCGGGATACTCCAGCAGCTCGCGCACCTCGCGAGCTTCAGGGGGCGCCATTTGTTGCAGGAGCGCGTTCGCCTTCGCCTCGTCCAGTTCGTCGATGATTTGCGCAGCGTCGTCGGCAGGAATCAGTTGCAGCAGGCGCGCGGCTTTCTCCAGCGGGATATGCTCGAAAATCTCGTCGACCAGCGACGGCTCCAAGTATTCGAGGATCTCGGAGGCGACGGTTTCGTCCATCTGCATCAGTGCGTGCGCTTGCTCGGCGGGGCTGTCCATCAGCGTGAGTGCCTCCGCCAAGTCTTGGGGCGCGTATTTCTCCAAGAGGTCTTTCAGCGCGCCGTCAGGCTGTTGCAGCGCGTTACGCAACTCCGTCAGCAAGGCTTCCGTGCGAGTCTCCATCGGTTCCCTCCGTTGTGGGTGGGCTATGCGCCGTCGAGCAGGTCGTGTACCGAGAGCGTCCAGTCGGGCGCGAACAGCGGCGCGAGCGTCGCCTCCGCCGTGTAGACCTGCACGCTTTGGTACGAATCGCCTGCGGGCGTGCGGTAGACCTCCACCTGCCGCTCCGCGAGGTTCACAATCCAGTATTCGGGAATGCCCGCGCGGGCATACAGGGGCAGTTTCAGCAGGCGGTCGCGCGGCAGCGAACTGTGGGCAATCTCCACAATCAGCAGCGCGGTTTCGGGGTGATGCGCGCGGTAGTCGCTGGGGCAACCAGGCACGATGGCAAGGTCGGGGATGACCTCGCTGTCGCCCAAGCGCAGCGGCTTCTCGATGCGCACATGCCAGTCTGTGCTGCGCCGTTCCATCAGGCGGTAGGCGAGCGCGGTGCCCAGCGCGGCGTGTTCAGGTCCTTCGGGCGTCATCGGGTAGATGTCTCCTTCGATGAGTTCATAGCGGGTCTGTGCGTCGAGGACTCCCAGTTCCCGCAGTTGGTGGAGCATTTCGGGCGTGAAGCGCACGCGCTGCAGGGCAAGCGGGCGCGCCGCCGCGTCTTCGGGAGCCGTAATTTGCGCCGTTGGGAAAGACATCAGGGAAAGTATACCTTGCGAGGGGTATCATTCCCAGAGTGCGCATTGAGTGGCATGCGACGATTGACACCACGCAGCGGCGGGCGCGCGAGTTGGTCGAGCAGGGCGACTGCCGCTACGATGCCGTGTGTGCCGACCACCAGACCGCGGGGCGGGGCAGGCAAGGCGCCCAGTGGCTTGATGCGCCTGGGCAGAGCTTACTGGTCTCGCTGATTCTGTGGGACGCGCCGCTGCCTGAGCCTGTGGGGGTGGTGGGCGTGTGCGCTGCGCTGGCGACTGCCGACGCGCTGGAAGCCCACTACCCCGACCTGCCCCCCGTGCGCCTGAAGTACCCGAACGACCTGCTGCTGCACGGGCGCAAACTGGGCGGCGTGCTGGCGGAGGTGGTGGAGGGCGTCGCCGTCGTCGGCATCGGGGTGAACCTTGCGCAGGGCGTGTTCCCCCCTGAACTGGCAGCGACGGCGATTTCGGTGGGACAGGCTGGCGGACGAGGGGTTGGGGAGCGCGTTTCGGAATCCGAGCGCGCCGCGCTGATTGCGGCGATTGCGGGCAACCTGCGCGGCTTGCTGGCGCTGTGGCGCGACGCGCCCGCGCAGGTACACGCGCGTTGGCAGGTGCGGGACGACACCGCAGGGCGCGCCTACCGCGTTCAAGACCTGCCCGACCAGCCCATCGGCGTCGCGCTGCAGGTTCGCCCCGACTTCCAACTCACCCTGCGACTGCCCGACGGGAGAATTCATAACACTTACTATACCAGCGCGGTATAATTTATGCGTGGACCTGAAGGAGATTGTCTGGCATATCCCCGACATGGAGTGCGAAGGGTGCGTGCGCTCGATTCACCGCGCGCTGGATGACATCGTCGGGGTGCAGCGGGTGGAGGTAGACCTGCTGCAGAAGACGGTGCGCGTGGTGTTCAATCCGATGCGTGTTGACGAAACGCAACTGCAACAGGCAATTGAAGCGGCAGGCTTTACTCCCTCCCGATAGGAGGCAGCATGGCGACTTTGCCCGAGTATCGGCGGTTCACACGGGTGAATCTGCCTGTGTGGCTAATTGTGGGCACGGCAGTGCTGTGGGGCGTGC
>Ga0197143_1000795_pt1 | contig 30242 bp, 28 predicted proteins | sample GBS70_MetaG_FD_148603 | JGI IMG/M metagenome (GOLD analysis project Ga0197143, IMG submission 148603) | Sediment microbial communities from Great Boiling Springs, Gerlach, Nevada, United States - GBS 70_MetaG | ecosystem: Environmental > Aquatic > Thermal springs > Hot (42-90C) > Sediment... | reverse complement strand
TTTGTTTCATATGCTGTTGGCGACTTGTTTACAAAGCATCCTTGGAAGTTTAAAGAGCCGAGGCGGTACTTGTGGGTAGTGTACTATCTAATTGTGCTCATATGGGAGATGATAAAAGCAAATTTGGACGTTGCTTATAGAGTGATACATCCGAAGTTGCCGATTAAACCTGGGATTGTGAAAGTAAAAACTAAATTACGCTCTGAAGCATCGCTTACATACTTAGCAAACTCCATCACTTTAACTCCGGGAACCTTCACTGTTGATATTGATCAAGAGAACGGCTATCTATACGTCCACTGGATATGGGTAAAAACCGATGACATAGAGAAAGCGACGGAAATTATTGTAAGAAGATTTGAAAAAATTTTAGAAAAAATATTTGAATAAAAATGAAAACACTGCGTTGGGCAATAGGACTTGTTATATTGGCAGCGCTACTTGTGCTGAACTTAACACTCAAAATTCCATTAATATTAAGATTAATAAATCCGCTACTTTTGTCATGTTTTCTCTGTTTGTGGCGGGTTGCAATTGGACCTACACCTGCAGATAGAGTTGTTGGGATTGACATTCTTGGAATTCTAATTATAGGTTTTTGCGCATTACTTGCAGCTTTCACCAAAATGAATTTCTTTATTGATATAGGCATTGCGTGGGCATTACAAAGTTTCATCAGTACCATTGCGTTAGCAAAGTTCTTGGAGGGTAAATCGTTTGATGAGTGAAGTAATTGGATATATTTTTATTATTATTGGTTTAGCATTTGATTTTTTTGGTTGTTTAGGCTTGGTGCGCTTGCCTGACTTGTATAATCGTCTACAGGCTTCCACAAAATGTGTTACTTTTGGCACTTGTGGAATTATGTTTGGCATTTTTATTCGGCACGGATTTACTGCAGTTGGTGTTAAAGCGCTATTGTGTGGAGTATTTTTATTATTGACAGCGCCTGTGTCTGCACATGCAATTGCTCGTGGAGCGCATATACGTGGATTTAAACTATGGGAAAAAAGTGTATGCGATAAATATGAAGAAGCTTGCAAGAACGAAGAAAAGTAAAATTTTTTAAACAAGAGAGCTTAAGAGGAAAAAATGAAGCTACCAAGTTTATTCCAACCAAGAATACTAAAAGAAGCAATAAAGGCACTTTTAAAAGGACCATATACAACAAAATATCCTTTTGGGAAACCACAAATACATCCGCGTTTCAGAGGAAGACCGAAGCCACAAGAGGCATGTGTTTGTTGTGGTGCGTGTGTGAACTGGTGTCCTGCAGGGGCTATTGAGCTGATAGATGACGTAGAGAACGGGAAAAGGAAGATTATTTGGTGCTATGACAGGTGTATAATGTGTGGCGAGTGCGAAAGAATATGCACGACGGGTGAAGGTGTGAAGATGGTTCCTGAGTTTGCACTTGCCGGATTTAAAAGGGAAGAACTAATTGACTTCAAGGAGGGCAATTTACTTATTTGTGAAAGTTGTGGAGGAGTAATTTCCACACGTGAGCATCTACTATGGATGTTGAACAAGATAGGCGAGAAGCAGACGGCAAATTTAGCATATCTTAATGAGAAGTTGAAAGAGCTGGGCATTGTTGAAAAAGTAAGCAAGAGGGTGACACTCGCGAAACGGGACGATCTTTTCACGCTGCTTTGTCCCAAATGCCGCCACCAAGTCATTCTTTATGACTCAATATAATAAGCCCTTCACGGAACTGTCTCAATATCTTAAGGAAGATTTTTTAGTTGTCTGTTTAGGTAATGAATTACGTGGTGATGATGGTATAGGGGCTTATATAGCAAAGAGGGGGATAGAGAAATTTCCACAGAATTTTATAAACGTTGGCATCAGTATTGAAAACTATCTTTTTAAAATAATAACCTCTCCGCAAAATCTCATCATTTTAGTTGACTTAGTTGATTTTGGTGGAAAAGTTGGCACTATAAAACTATTTCATCCTTTGGAGTTAAAAGAGCAGGGGATTTCTACACACTCTATAAGTTTAAGCAAGATAGCAGAAATTTTAAAATCTTCGGGTAAAAGAGTTTTATTATTGGGGATTCAGGGTAAAAATATAAACATTGGGGAGGGAATTTCTCCAGAAGTAGAAGCGAATGCAAACCGCCTGCTAAAGTTTCTCTTCGCTAAGCTTAAAAAACAACTACAAAAATGCATGAAATAAGCATTGCAAGGGTTTTAATAAATGAAATTGAAAAGATTTCCGGTGGAAAAACTCCTAAAAAAATTGTGGTCATTGTTGGTAAAGCTTCCGGAGTTGACACTAAGTTCTTAGAACATTCCTTTCTGGAACATATTTTCCCACAGAAAAACTGGAACAATGTGGAGCTTGTCTTAGAAATAGAAGAGCCCACTCTTCATTGCAACAGCTGTGGGGAAGAAATTAAAAGTTTAAATTCCCTATCTTGTCCTTTTTGCAATTCCATAGACTTAGAAATCACATCTGGCAACAGGACGTATGTGAAAGAAATTCAATATTGAATTTTGCCGAAATGGTAATTGGAAAGTTTCAGAGGAGTGCGATACTTACATTTTATTTTGCTGTAGCCATTCGTAGGTTAATTTTAATCCCAATTCCAAACTTATTTTTGGCTTCCAACCTAATGAATATAATTTAGAACTATCTAATAACTTTCTCTGTGCACCATCCGGCTTTGTAATATCAAACTCTATCTTGCCATCAAAATTTGTCAATTCTTTTATTTTTTGCGCCAATTCAAGAATAGAACATTCTATCCCTGTACCTACATTTATAACCTCCGGGACATCGTCCCTTTGCATAAGGAATAGACAAGCATCTACGAGGTCGTCTATGTAGATAAACTCGCGCAGCGGCTTCCCAGAACCCCATAAAACTACAGAAGATTTATTTTCTTTTTTAGCTTTGTAGAATTTCAACAACAACGCGCTGATTACATGCGACTTTTCTGCATCAAATTTATCTCCTGGACCATATGGTGTAGCTGGTATAATGGAGACGAAATTTGTCTTATATTGTCTGTTATAAGACTGGCACATCTTAATACCTGCAATTTTTGCAACTGCATAAGGCTCGCTTGTAGGCTCTAAAGAGCCTGTTAAAATATATTCTTCTTTCATAGGTTGAGGAGACGACTTGGGGTATACACACGAGCTCGCAATATAGAGAAGTTTTTTTACTCTTGTTCTCCAAGCCGCATGAATAACGTTGATCTGAGCCTGCAAGTTATAGTACATGAACTCGGCCGGAGAAGATACATTAGCGATTATGCCGCCTGACTTGCTACAAAAAAATATAACAAACTCCGGCTTACATTCCACAAAAAAGTCTATTACATCTTTTTGAGAAAGTAGGTTCAGCTCGTTACTACCGGGCATTAATACTTTCTTGTAGCCCTCTTTTAAAAATTTAGAAAACAGAGCTGTAGTTAAAAAATTATCTCTCTCTGCTATAAATATAACAGAATCCTTATTCATTGATTATATATACTTACTGATAAATTTTTCCACCAGATCTATGAAATAATCAATCTGTTCTTTATTTATATCTTGGTGTATGCCTATATGGAATCCATTATTGCCAACATATTCTGCCTCTGGAAAACTCCCTAATTTATACCCCAAAAACTTGAAACCTGCACATTGTGTCGGTATAGAAAGAAATAAACTTCTCGTCTCAACACCATTTTTTTCTAAATAATGCACGAGCTCGTCACGGCTAAATTTAACTTTCTCTCTAAGAACGACGGGGAAAGCGTAAGGGGCAAGCCGTTCGTGATCTTCTTGCTTTATTGTAAACATATATTCTTCAAATTTTTCAAATTTCTTCCTCATATAGTCAAAATTTTCTAATCTTTTATGATATATCTCGTCATAAACCTCTAAATATCCTAATCCAATTGCTGCTTCTAATTCATTCATCTTGGAGGAATACCCTACACGCTCAAAAATAAACCTTATGTCGGTATCATAACTAAATCTTTTAGGGCAATATTGTGTGTCAATATTTAACACACAAATGTCACATTTGCAGGCTCTACCGTGTGCACGCAAAGAGCGAAGAATCTCTGCAAAATTTTCATTATTTGTGGTTATAATACCTCCTTCCACTGTAGAGATAATATGCGCAATATACAGACTAAAAGCTGCCATATCACCCAAAGTGCCTACATTTTTGTTTTTATATGTAGCGCTTTGCGCTTCTGCAGCATCTTCGATCACATATAAATTATATTTCTTAGAAATCTCATTAATTTTATCCATTTCTGCGGGTTTGCCCATCAAATGGACAGGTAAGATGGCAATAGTTTTTTCTGTTATATTATTTTCAATTTCTTCAACATTAATATTAAGTGTTTCTCTCTTTACGTCTACAAACTTAGGTATAAAGCCCGCCTGCAGTACCGCATTAGCAGTTGCTATAAAGGACAATGCAGGGACAATCACTTCATCATTTCTCTTTGCGCCAAAATCGTACAATACTGCCAATGATAATGCAACTGCGTCCGTGCCACTACTTACTGCAATTGCTTCCTTTGTTCCAATAATCTCCGCAAACCTTTTTTCAAACTCTCTAACATATTTACCTTGTGATAATCTCTTAGTTAGTAATATTTCATTTATAAGAGACTTTGCTTTTTCAGTTATAGTAATTGTTCCAAACGGATATTTTACTTTTTCCTTATTCATATTCTCTCTCTGGGCTATAATACACAATTTGACTCCCAGTAGTATCAAATTTGAAAGGCACATATAGAAATTTAGATAATGCCTCTCTTATTTTAATATGGTTTTCAGGAGGAGCAAATATTAACATAAACCCACCACCGCCCGCACCTAACAATTTGCCACCCAAAGCACCATTCTTTAATGCTACGGAATAGATCTCATCTGCTACCGAAGTAGATATTTTATCTGCTAAACTTTTTTTTAATTTCCAGGTTTCATTTAACAACCTTCCAAAGTCATTTAAATCGTCCCCTCTATTGAGTATTTTAATTGCCTCGTATACAAGCTGATACATAAGTTTAAGTTCTGCTTTTTTCTGTGAAGCCTTCTCAATCCACTCTTTAGCAACTATTGAAGAATCTCTTGCAAACCCTGTAAAAATAAGCATCAAAGAGTTCTCCAATAAGCTCAAATTTTCAAAAGGTAGCGTAATCGGGGTAATTCTAAAATTTCCTCCGGCACTAAATTCTATTAAATTGAAGCCGCCGTACGCTGCTGCAATTTGATCCTGACAGCCTACGTTCTCTTTAATCACCTTCTGTTCAATATAAATAGCTTCTTTTGCTAACTGCTCCTTGGGAACCATTCTGCCTTTCAAGGCGTATAAAACGTTAAGTAGACCTACAGTGAACGATGAACTTGACCCTAAGCCGGTCCTTGCTGGTAAGTCTGCATCATAGTGTATTTCTACACCCTTCCTAATTTTTATATATTGCAAGCAAGCTTTTACAGAAGGATGCTTAATTTCAGAAACGTCTTTCACAGTCTCAATAAGTGACCACACTATACGTGAACGATGTTCAAAGAAAGGTGGTAGATAGCGGCAAGTTATGTAAATATATTTATCAATTGTGGTAGATAATACTGCACCTTTACCTTCTTCTTCAAAATATGCCGGGTAATCCGTCCCACCACCAAAAAAAGATATTCGTAGAGGAGTCCTGCTTATTATCATTTTATAAATTCCCTGACGTTCATCTCTACTTTTTCTTCGCTAACACCATAATAATCATGTATTACTTCCCACCCGCCATACTCGTAACAATATTTTTTTTCAATAGGTAATCCTATACGTTTAAGAGGTTTCTTTATACTATAGTCTATGAGCATCTCTGCCAAATTGCTTCCTATACCACATGGCAGGAAATGCTCTTCTAAGGTTATAAGTTTTTCTGATTTATCAATAATTTCTAATAGCGAATCTCTAATTGGAATTACATAAACATCTATTAACCCAATATCTATTTTTTTCTTTCTTAATCTGTTTACTATTTTCAGACCCACATGTGTCATAATACCAGAGGTGATTAAATAATTCTTGCCGCTTTTTATTACTGTGAAGCCTTTAGAAAAATCCGTATCCTCGCGGTACAAATTAGGTAAAATTTGCCTATGTAAACGTATAAAGTTTGTCCTATCGTTAATTTTGCAAGAAAGTTCAGCAAATTTTTCCGCCATAATATTATCGGTGATATTATTTACTTCTATATTGGGCAAGGAGCGTAAAATACCTATATCTTCTATCAAATGATGTGTTGGGCCGGAATCTTCATACCCGAAACCCGCACCGACCCCTACTAAAGTCAGCGGTATACCCATTATTCCACAGTTAACTCTTATCTGCTCTAAACACCTCAACACAATAAATGGTGCTATTGCATAAACAAAGACTTTTTTCCCAGAAAGCGCCAGCCCAGCTGCAACAGAAATAGCATTTTGTTCCGCAATACCCACATTTACAAACTGCGATGGCAAATCTCTTCTAAACTTATCAAGTGATGGCGCACCCATATCTGCAGAAACAACTATTATGTTTCTATTTTCTTTAGCCAATTGATAAACCTTATCCCAGAAAATATCTCTTTGAGAAAGATTAAAGACTTTTCTCTTCATTATCTATATTCCTTTTTTAAATATTCAAAAGCTTTTTTTCTGTCTTCTCCTTGTGGAACTGTCCCATGCCATATTGGATTATAACATATATTTTTTATCCCTTTTCCCTTTACAGTATCTGCAATTATTACTAACGGTTTTGCGGATTTCCTTGATTTTACATCTCCCAATGCACCCAGCAGTTCCACAAAAGAGTGGCCATCTACCCTCTTCACTTCCCAACCAAAAGATTCCCATTTTTTATCCAACGGTTCTAAAGCAACAAGATTCTCGGTAAAATCTGTCACACAAAGATAATTTCTGTCAACTATGGCTACTAAATTATTTAACCTATTATGTGCTGCAAACATTGCTGTCTCCCAAATAGAACCTTCATAACATTCACCATCACCTAATAAAGTAAAAATTATATAAAGTTTTCTATCCAGTTTTGCAGCTAAGGCCATTCCACAGGCTACTCCAAATGCCTGCCCTAAAGACCCTATAGTAAGCTCTGCCCCAGGAACACTCTTCTGCAGATGAACACCAAATTTCCCACCTTTTTGAGCAAATTTATCCAACTCTTTCTTACTAAAATAACCTAAATCAGCAAGAATTACATATAATGCGGGGCTTGCATGCCCTTTACTAAGAATAAACCTGTCTCTCTCTTCCCAGTAAGGATTTTTCGGATCAAAATTCATAATACCACTATAGAAAAGAGAAACCATAATTTCTACACAAGACATAGAAGAAGAAAGATGCCCTGTATTTGCCTTTGCACACATCACCATAATCTCTCTTCTTATTTGGTACGCTTTTTGTTGAAGATTACTAACAATGGTAGAATTGGTGTATTTATCCATACAAAAACTCCTTATCTTAAGTTTCTAATATTTTTCTCTTTAATCTTAAAGTTAACAGTTTTTTAATATGTTCTTCTACTCTCTCACCAAATTTCTTCTTTATCATCTCTATGTACGAAGGATTAGAATAATATTTGACAAAAGCCTCATCTCTGAATTTTAACACCTCCTTTGCAGATAAATATTTCGTTGGTAACGGGAGCGTCTCATATGAATGCTGTGAATACCCAAGCCAACTTTCCGGCAATTTCCACCCTTGTTGTATCGCATATTCATACAATTTTGAGCCAGGGTATGCCATAACACTATAAAAATTTACAAATTCACAGTTCAATTCCATTGCTACCTGTAAGGTTTTATTCATCGTTTCAATATTATCGTCTGGCAAACCAAACATAAAATTACCTAATACGTACATTCCATTATCTTGAATCTTTCTCACTATACTGTAAACGTCATTTTTTATTATTTTATTTACCCCACGCCTTACATTCTCATCTGCAGATTCTATGCCTAAACAAATCCACCTTATACCCGCCTTATACATCTTTTTCAATAAATCATCTCTTATTGTATCAACTCTCCCGTAAACTTGTATATTAAGGTCATAATTTCTTTCTATCAGCATATCACAAAACTTCTCAACTCTCTTCGATGACAAAATGAAAAGTTCATCATCAAAACGTATATTTTTCACCTTATACTTGCTGACTAATTCATCTATCCAAGAGATAACTCTCTCCACTGACCAATATCTTATTCCAGGTTTGCCAAAAATTGCATTAATACAGCAATAAGAACATTTATAAGGACAACCTAAAGAGGTATACATTGTGGCATATGGGGAGCGAACATCTGAAAAATCTTCTGTTTTGCTTCTTGAAAACTCTTGGAAGCATTGGAAATTATGCGCCCTGTAATAATTTAAATCTTCCAACAAATCCCACGCATAGCCTGGAAACTTTTCATCTAAATTTGTTTCTATCTCTGGTGGCTCATTGGATGTAATCTCGTTATCCTTTCTATACCATAAGCCTTTTATATTTTTAATCTCGCACCTGCCTTTCAAATACTTAACTAATCCATCTATAGTCTCTAACCCCTCGCCCTGAATTACAAAGTCTATCTTTTCTTCAACAAGTGTTCTATAGGGTAGTACTGAAGGATGTAAACCTCCCATTGCTATAGGAATGTCTACGTTGTAATTTTTGATATCTTTAGCGATTTTCCCGGCAGAAGGCATTGCTTGTGTAGAAGCTGACGGCTGATGCCCGTAGACCATTATTACAACAATTTCGGGTACATATTTCTCAATAACATATTTTGCCGAATTCTCGTCCCAACCTCTCACGTTAGTATCATAAATTCCTACAGTATATCCTCTCTCAAGTAAAGCTTTTGACAATATACATGCCCACACGGGGGTGGCTCTAGCTGTAAATTCTGCAGCGAGAGACTGGTAAATTTCTTTTTGTCCCCCAGGATGAATAAACAACACGTCCGTCTTCATTCACAATAAGCCGATAAAAAAAACTGTTATTCCCTACACATTTGAAAATTTATTATTCCTTAAAATTTTATATCCTTTAATAAGTTCTTCAATGCCATCATCTAAATCATAATCTGGCTTAAAGCCCGTTTTTTCGATTTTTTCATTGCTAACGATGTAATTCCTTTTATCCGGGTCCTCCCCGACTTCTGCCTCTATAAAATAAAAATCAGGAATATGCTCCTTTATCTTCATACATAACTCCCATTTGCTTAAATTAGCACTACTTAAGCCGACATTGTATGGCTGGTCCTTCATTTTATCAAAGTTATTTAGACAGTGAATGAAAGCTTTTGCAACATCGCGCACATGAATATAATTCCTCTTAAAATGTGCCTGGAAAAGGACAACAAAACGGTCAACAACCGCACGATAAACAAAATCATTAACCAATAAATCTAAGCGCATCCTGGGACTTATGCCAAAAGCCGTTGCCAATCGCAAAGTTATCGCATTACCCGAGTCTAAAATTGCTCTTTCTGCATCAACTTTTAACCTACCATATAATGAGATTGGCTTCAATGGTGTCTCTTCGGTACAATAAATTCCCTCTTCCCCAATACCATAACCACTATTTGTTGTTGGGAAAATGATTGGTTGAGACTTACTACGTTTCTTTATTATTAATTTTATAGCCTCATAATTAACGGATTTTGCAGAGAAGGGATCTTTATCACAAGCGGGTGCTCCTGTAATACATGCCAAAGGAATAATAATATCACTTTTTTTTATCCATTCAGAAATCAAATTTTCGTCACGAGCATCCCCACGAATAATTGTTAAATTTTTGTGATAACAACAATCTAACAGAGAAGTCTGGTTATACATAAAATTATCAATAACAAAAACTTTATATCCATTTTTTAGCAATTCAGGCACTAAAATTGAACCTATATACCCTGCACCTCCTGTTACTAAAATCTTCATTTTGGCGCTCCTCTCACCCGCCATTCCCTTTTTTGAAAAAGATTTTATTAAACTTTCATAAATATCTTCAAAATAATTGGTATTTTTTAAAAATTCGTCTTTAGGAAGATGCTAAAATTACAAAATTTTCTGCACGCAGTTCAGCGAAACTTATATCTTCAGTGCCAAATAAAAGCTTCTCTAATGACTTCCCAGAGGTATGCAGCACCCCAACGCAGTATCTGTAATTTTCTTTTACCCTTTATTCTTGGTGGCTCATCACCGGGTATTTCGGCAATTTTTAGTTTCTTCTTAGCTGCGCGAATCGAAAGTAAAGGTTCTATACCAACTGTCGTAAAGAAAATTTTTTCTTCAAATGTATAACTTTCATCTTTATCTAAATCAAGCTGATAAAAAACTTCTTTCTTCCAGGCACGAAATATTACCATGGCATCAGTATACTTAGCGCCATGAATTATATTTATCAGATTGGTGAACATCCAATTGCCAAAGCCTGTAATAAGGTCATCATCGTAGCTCTTCGCACCGTCTAAATAACGTGAGACGATTACCATGTCGTATCCCTCTTGCATTTTTTCTATAAGCGGGGGTATAAGTTCTGGTATAGAATTACCGTCCGGGCTAAAAGTTATCACAATGTCACCTTTTACGTACCTCATAACTTCTATATAAGCATATCTTAATCCTTTCTTTTTCTGAATATACACGGTATAGCCATTTTTTACAGCATACTCAACAGTCCCATCCGTAGAACCCCCATCTACAACAATTATTTCATCAACCCATTCTCTTTTTATACGTGGCATAATTTGCTTCATGCCCTCAATCTCGTTTAATGTAAAAACAAGTAAAGTTGTTTTCATAGAGTCAATATATAACTTTATATAAATACACTATATCCGGTTCTTGATAAATTAATTTGAAGTGGTTAGCAATCTTTTTATCCTTAAACCAATTAAATTTCAAAAACGGAAATCCCTTGTGGACAAATGAAACATCCTCCAAAGGTTGATATTCATATTTATAGAAGATTATATAGTCAATTTTTTTTGTTTTCAGGAAAGTTAGTATTTCTTCCGCATCAGCGAGAGAGAGCTGAGAAGGTCGCGCAGCAAAAAATTTGTTATTATAATAGTACGGATTACAGTGAAGATTTGTTATACCTAATATTACTGCATCGGGAGGCAAGTTTGTATTACAAAATTTTATCAAATCCCAAGAAGGTTCCGGATATTCTTTCTGCAAATATTCATCTTTAGATTGTTTTCCAATAAAGAAAGGTATTCTTTTGAAACCAAAATAGTAGCTAAGAGCGCAGTTAGGGAAAAACAAGGAAAATGTAACAACAAAGGTGACAAAACTTTGCATAAATTTAGTACCCATTTCCCTAATTTTGACAATCGCATATGAAGCAATTATAGAAAGTAAAAAATAATCTGGTGTAAAATACATCCAATGGATAGCAATTCTATAGAATAGCAAATATGTAGAAATAACACTTCCAAGAGTAAAAATCAACATAAGTTTGATCTCTTTAGAGATATCTTTAACGAATATTAGAAGAGGTATGAAGGCTAATAATATTGGTCCGCTGCCCTGAACCAAAGTACCGTAGCTCATCTCACGCGGTAAAGAAATAAACCATTTTAACACATTTGAAACTGAATGGGTAGAAGATGAACTCAAAAGCATAGCCATTTCATCATAGGGTAAAGTCTTAAATAAACGATATGGATAAAATGGGTTGCCTGTAGAGAAATAATTTCTTGCTAACCATGGTGTCCATAAGATAAGAGCGACTATACAAAACATAGACATTTCTTTCGCTATATTAAGAAAATGCGCCCGCTTAACAAAAATTTGATAGTAAAAGATAATTATAAATAAAACTATTATACAACTTATACCCTGATACTTAATAGCAAAGCTTGCCCCACTCGTAAATCCTATCAGTAGTAGATGTTTGAGAGAATAATTATTTCTTATCCATAACAAAAATGCCCACAAAGATAGTAATACGAAATATGCTTGTGCGAAATTTGCCCTCGTAAGACCTGACATATTTATTGTCAAAGGCATTGTGTAATATACAGCTGAGGATAAGAGGGCAGCTTTGCTGCTGATAAATTGTTTAGTAAAATAGTAAACGCAAAATAAAATAACTATACCAAAGAAGTAGTTAATAAGTTTCGCAACCATTTCTCCTTTAAGTAGAAATCCCAAAGTATATAACATTTGTACAGTCTGTGGGAAAAATTGCGGGAAGTCTAAGTCAATGTCAACATATATTTGATGCTTTTGGGCATATATTTTAGGATAATTTAGGTGATATAATAACTCATCCAAATCGGTAGGCGGTGCGTAATTAAAGATAAAATTGCTGAGCGCGACGGAAAAAATTATGAATACGAGTAATTTTTCAAATTTACTTAAATTCTTAAATTTGTAATTTTTGATAGACATTAAAATGCTTAAAATTGTCTCTTTAATTTCCGTAAATAGAACAATAAACAGCGCAGAAACAATGAAATAAAATACACCTTTATATAAAGCCTTGCAAACGCCAACCACAAAAACTAAATAAGAAAGGAATATCGTGCCAATGCCCAGAGAGAATAAATTTTCTTCACTGCGAGAGGAAAATTTATATTTCAGTAGGCTAGATATTTTTTTACCTATAGCAACAGAAATTAAAAAAATGAGCAGTGCATGGAGGACATCAATCACAACAATTCTCATAAATTAAATTTTTTTAATATAATACCCACAAATGGTGTTACGTAGGGGTCGTGAAGAAAGCGTAAATAATAGTCAATATAGACAATTAATATCCAGAAAATAACTATCCACCACTTAATTTTCATCTTATCATTCTTCATGTGATAGTAAATAGAACCTTATTAAAAAATCTTACTCTATATTCTACAAAAGATTTTCCGTAAGTAGCAAACTTATTTATTTCAGGAAGGAGTCTAATTGTTCAACCCAGCTTTTTGGCACCTGATAAATAAAAGGCAATTTTTCCGCTACACAAAAATACTTCTCGTCAACTTTGGATATCTTTAACGTCTCGGTTGTGTCGTTTTTTGTATAGAAGCTTAAAATTAGCATTGGCGAGGATAAATTATATTTTTCTATATTATCTTTGTTTTCATCTGCAATGTTTTCATATTCAACTTCTGAAGCACGATAAATTATTGTATCCAAATTTTCAAGTTTCTTATCCTTAGGCTCTACAAGTACTTTCTTACCCTCTTTCTCTTCTATGACGAGTTTAGGTTTATCTTTCTGCAAAATCTCCAGTTTTTTAATGTCGTAAGAGTAAAAATCTAACATGCGCTTGTTTATCCAATCATCAAACTTTTCTGGTAAGTCTTTGAGCACATCCTTAGATAAAAGATAAACGTCATCCAGGGTCTCGCGCTTAGCAAAAATTTTATTATTACTTTCCTTACCAAAGAGAACAGCCATAGAAGCCATGCTCTTCCCCACCCATACACAAACTTTATTTCTCACGTTATGGAAGCCAAACTTGTTTAGAGTGCTGGCAGTAGCCTTCTCCTCTACAAATTCTTCCACACGCCAATTCTTAATCTTGATAAGGAAATCTTCTATTTTATCTTTCTTGTATCTTATGTTTCTATTGCCGACAATATACCAATTTTTGTCATCTGGTGACTGGGATTTCTCAAAAATCGTCTCCTTACCATCTTTCATTATAGAAAGCTTGACTACATCAAAATAGTCAAAGTCAAATATAGACTTATCGCGCAGCTCAAATACAGTCTTATTGAGGTCTGTGAAAAGATATTTAGGCGCTAGCATTATTATATCTTTTCCACCCTCTCTCATACAGTACACGTGTGTACCTAAAGGGTTTTCATCGCCAAAATACACCACACACTCGGTGGGCTTTTTTGTAAGAGTAAGTTTGACTTTCAATCTCTCCTTCCCGTACTCTAAGCCACATTCTGTTCTGCCCATATCTTCTACTTTGCGCTCCACCTCGGCACCTGTAATAGATGACAAAGCACCTTCTATCCAATATCTGTCAACTTTAGCATTTATAGGTGGTTCTTTTATGCGCCACTCGTTTTCCACCTTTTCGATAGTTATCGTCTCTGTGCTACGCGTTATAGAAATCTGCTTTATATCGTCTTTTTTAGAAACAACGAAAACTTTCTTACCTTTTTCTTTCCGCTCGCTTATAATTCTGCCAATTTTTACTTCACCAATGTAATAGTACAAAGCTATTGCTAAGAAGATTATACATATAATTATCAAATGTTTACCCTTCATAAATCTAAAATTACCACTTTCCCTACTTACGCTAAAAGTGTCTTGAAACGTAAAATTATTATCCCAACAATTATAGTCATAGCAGGAAGTATTATAAGAGGCACTATAAAGAACAACCTAGACTGTGCTGCAGTAAGCATCAACGGCTGGTTATCTTTAGGTTTTGGGCGGATAGATATTAACTCAGCCTCTTCTGCAAGCCACGAGGCTGCATTTAAGAAAAAGTCTTTATTCCCTGACATGTATAAATTACCATTGCATATAAAATCTGAGTCACCAAAAACTATCATTTTTGCCTTGCAGTCTTTGTTTTTAAACTTATTAATTTCTACAGCAACAGTGACATTAAGGGGACCGCTTTTATCTACCGCGGGGGTATAACTTGCGAAGCCGTGTTTTAATCCATCTAAATCGGTTTCAAGCCACGCGTGTGGCCCAGTCCTAGCAATTGCTGTTGCAATAACGCCTGTCGGAGCCGGTACAGCAATATCAATTGCCAAGCATGTAGGGAAAAAGGATGCTATTTTGAAATTTTTTGTTATTTCGTGATAGGGATACTCAGAGATCAATGGTACAAGGAAATCTCCACCAAATATCCTGCTTATTCTGTCAACTATTATTCCATTGAGAATATTTATTCCGCAGGAGGATAAGAATTTTTTTATGTTGCCTACATAAGTATCTGGTTCTAGCAAAAACAACACCTTTCCGTTTCTAGAAATATAATCGTTTAGCACTTCTATTTCTGCAGAAAAGAAATCTTTCTGTGGTCCTGCAATGATTAGCACGGCGCAATCTGCAGGCACAGTTGGAGACTGCGCAAGAAGTATGTCTTTTACTTCGTAATTTTGCTCCTCAAGCTCTTTTTTAATGTTGCTGTAGCCAACTTCTGCAGTATTATCTATTTCTTTTTCTCCGTGGCCCTTTGTAAAATATATCACCTTTTTCTTCTCGCGTATAACGCGAATGATAGCGTTAGTTATGGCTTGCTCGTCGATACGGCCAGTGAGCCTTTCCTCCTTATCTTCACATTCAACAACTACAGTGCCATACTGGGTTATTTTATATTTTCTTGCTATTGCAGGCTGCCTGTCAGGATCCACAAATTCACTTTTAATCCATCTGCTTTGGTTCACGTATTGTTTTACTAAATCATAAGTTTCGCGGCGGCCCGCTTGTGCCGGTTTGTAGAACCCTATAATTTTGATTTCTTTACGTAAAGCTTTAAGTATGTTTCTCGTTTGAGGAGATAAGCTAAATCTTTTATTTTTTGTCAAGTCAAATTCCACATTATGCCTGGATATAATGGAATACACAAATATTAGTATACCCAGAACGAAAATTACACTCAATATGGTGTTCATTCCGTATAGAGTGGATTTACGCGAGATAAAAGATTTTATCGCAGAAAAATTATTATACACATATGCTCCAATTAACAGCACCCCAAGTAGAAGAAGTAAAATTGTGTACCATTTGATAACAGGATAGGTGAGATAAATTACACTTCCTATTAGAAGTAACACGAAACCCACTACTGCTGCAATGTTTATTATTTGGCTTTTTTTATCTTTAATAGCTTCTATAACCTTCATCCACGCCACCTCTTTGTACCTAAGTTAACAAAGGTTAAGAATGTAAAAAAGAATGTAAAACAAAAATGGAAAACCAAATCTTTTAGGTGTATAACCCCTTTACTAAAATCGTCAAAATGCTGCATAATAGAAAATTCGCGCAGTATTTGTCCTATTTTCCAGCCTGCCGTCTCGCAAATCCAATCCAATATCCACAACAAGAGCAATATGCCAAAGGTCACTATTGCTGCTACTATTTGGTTTTCCGTCAAGCTCGAAATAAACATGCCCAAACTTAAAGCAGATAGCCCTATAAGAGTTATTCCAATGTATCCACTAAGTATAGCCCCCCATTCCAGCTTAATGACAGTATTTAACAGAAGCACATTGATGAAGCTTATCACTACTGGGATAAGGAACACGGAAAGGCAGGATAGTAACTTACCCAATATTATTTCAACATCGTGCAATGGGTAAGTGAATAAAAGTTCTATGGTGTTGGTCTTCTTTTCTTCCGCGAATAGGCGCATTGTCAACATGGGGAAGATTATTATCAGCGTGACACTGATATTGTGGAACAAGGGGCGAAAGACCTGTTGGGTGATATTAAGGTCAAAGTAAGGTTGTGCCTGCCACCGCTGACTCCAGTATGAATAATAGTAGATAGCAGCAGTAAAGAAATACCCAAAAAGTATCAAATACATAGCAATTACTATGTATGCTATTGGTGATAAGAAGTATATACGCATTTCCTTTTGGTAAACTGTTAATATGTTCCGCATAGCTTTTCTCCTTTTTTACCCTCTATTGAGTAGTTTCTTCGCGTACCAGCTGCATAAATACTTCTTCCAAAGTTAAAGTTACACTACGCAACTCTAACAGCGAGAAATTGTTTTCAACGATACATTTTGAAATTTCTTTTCTCAAATCAACATCACGTGTGCTTTCTATCAAGTAGGAGTAGATGTTATTTTTCTCATCTTTTGGCTCAGGGAGAATGTTTATGACATTTGGAACTTGCGAAAGCTTCTCTTTTACAGCTTCTGGATTTCCTTCCACTTCAATGTATATTTTTCTCCTACTGCCAAGGGAAGAGCTTAAGTTTTCCGGTGTGTCCATAGCAACCAATTTACCTTTATTTATTACCAACACGCGCTCGCACACCATCTGCACCTCTGGCAAAATATGCGTACTGAGGATGACCGTGCGCCTGCCAGAAAGGTTCTTTATGACCTGCCTCACTTCAACAACTTGTTTTGGGTCAAGCCCTATAGTAGGCTCATCTAGTATAAGGACTTCCGGGTCGCCAATAAGGGCTTGCGCTAAGCCAACACGCTGCCGATAACCCTTAGACAACTGCCGTATAGGGACATTTTTTACCTCTTCAAGTCCACACTCCTCTATAACCTTATCAACTGCTTTCTTTATATTGACATAAGGTATTTGTTTAGCTTTTGCAACAAAATGCAGAAACGTTATCACACGGAATTCGTTATAGAGGGGGACGTTTTCTGGCATGTAGCCGATACGTTTTTTAGCTTCGTATGGGTGCTCAACAATGTCGTACCCTGCGATTTTCACATTTCCGCTAGTTGGCGGAAAATAGCCTGTAAGTATACGCATAGTTGTTGTTTTACCTGCCCCATTAGGCCCAAGGAAGCCAACTATCTCTCCTTTTTCAACATTGAATGATATGTTCTCTATTGCGCAGAAATTACCGTAAAATTTTGTAAGATTTTTAGCCTCAATCATAAAATGTAGGTGAATACTATTTCTTTTCTCGTAAAAAGAATATACATTTAGTTCTACCTATTTCTAAAACATCGCCATTATTGAGCTGCACTTCGTCTCTCAGAGGTATCTTGTTAACGCGAGGATAACCAGCCTTGACTGCTTTCATAATATAAAATTCAGGGCGACGATTTATAATAGCTGCTACATCCGGTGCAAATAGACCCTTAATTTTTATATCACACTGTGGCGTTGTCCCTAAATACGTTACAAGCTTAGTTAGTTCTATATCGTAGGGCACAGAGATTTCGCCCCCTTCGATTATGCGTAATACACCTACTTTTTCAACTTTTTTCTTTTCTGCAGTAGTAGCAGTGTCTTGTGCAGAGAATTTCTGTAAAAGTTCTTTTTGCTTTTCAGGTGTAAGTATTAGAGTTTTCTCCGTACTTCCGACATCTACATCACCACCAGCCTGCGGTATGGAAATCTCCTCCTCATTATAGAACTCAAGAACATGTTGCACTACTTGTATGCTATCTTTATGGTGTATTTCCGCCTTGACAATTTTCAATCCATTAAGAAATGTACCGTTTGTGCTATTAAGGTCTTCCACATAAAATTTGTTTCCCTCGCGTGTAACTTTTGCATGATGACTTGAAACAGCAGGATTGTCAATAAATATATCATTATCCGGATGTCGTCCTATAGAGAGCGACATTTTACCTTCCGGAAACGGTATTTCTTTTATTACTGCTTGGTTGAACTTGAGAAAAAACTTTGGCATATATATGTAATGAAAGAAGTTAAAATGTAGTGAGGGATATTATATAAAACAAGACAGCCGAAAAACAAGTGAAAATTTCCTTGAGAAATCTTTTATACTTATTACCTTTTCCGCCGCGGTATTCTAGAATTTGTGCTACAACCACAGTAATATTATCTTTCCCGCCGGCTCTATTTGCTTCACTGACGAGTTTTTCGCATATTATTGACGGCACACGGTAAGTAGCAACGATTTTTAAGATATTTTCTTCCGGAACCATATTAGTTAAACCATCGGTGCAGAGTAGTAAATAATCGTCATTTTTAAGGTATAATTCGTCAACGTCAACTTCTACATCAGGTGCTGCACCTAAAGCACGCGTCAAGACATTTCTATATGTAGAAAACTTTGCCTCCTCCAGAGTAATTATTCCCTGTTTAACCTGTTCCATTGCGAAAGTATGGTCTGTCGTTAATTGCATAATCTGTCCATTACGTATAAGATATCCTCGTGTATCGCCGACGTGCGCTATAATGAAGTAATAGTCTTTTATCAAAGTTGCTACGACTGTAGTCGCTATCTGTCCTGGCTGTAAAGAAAACTCCTTCGCAGCTTCATAAACTACCTTATTTGCAAATTGTATGATGTTAGCAAATTTATTGCCTAAATCTGAAAGCTTTGTGTTATGTTTACTAATAAAAGGCAAACTATCACCTTGTAATAATTTTGCAGTATACTCACGAATAGTCTCTGCAGCTATTCTACTTGCTTTTTCTCCAGCCTCCCCTCCTCCTACACCATCACAAACTACCAACAAATTTAGGCTCTCCTCTATACAAAAGTAGTCTTCATTATTTTCTCGCACAAGGCCCTTGTCCGACAATCCGTATGCGTTCATCCTCAACATAATTTCTGGTTATTTCTCAAGTTTTTTGTTGTGCAGCAGCAGGAGGAGGAGGGTGCTGCTGCTTGTAAAACAGTAACGATTCTAAGCATTTTTTTAAGTCATTTGCCATACTACTTGCAGATTGATACCTGTTCTCTGGCAATTTTTCTAACGCCTTATCTATAATTTTGACACAGCTTTCCGGTATGGCAGGGTTGTATTTTCGCGGATCTTCGTGTTTCTCATTTGTTATTTTGTACATCAAAGTAGTGATATTTTCGCTTTCGAAAGGCTTCTTGCCAGTCAGTAGTTCATACAACACAACACCTAAGGAAAATATATCGCTTCTGCCGTCAACTTTCTTACCTGCGATTTGTTCCGGTGACATATAAGAGGGTGTTCCAAGGATAGTACCTGTCTGTGTTGCTGTAGAGCCGCTAATCCGCGCTATACCAAAATCTGTAACCCGAATATCTCCATTTTTCAATAGCATTATATTTGCTGGTTTTATATCCCTGTGTACAACACCTTGAGAATGGGCGTATGCTAAAGCATCTGCAACTTTCATAGCTACTTCTATGACTTTTTCTATCGGCAACAAATTCCCCTTGACGCAATATTTTTTCAAATTCTCGCCCTCCAGATATTCTATCGCCAAATATGCCAAATCTTCCTCCTCGCCAGCATCGTAAACTTTTATAATATTAGGATGTGACAACTTACCAGCTGCCTCGGCTTCACGATAGAAGCGCGTTATTATGTGCTGTCTTTCTGCCTGGTCCAAGTCTCCTCCTAATTCTATAGTTTTTATAGCTACAGTGCGGTTTATTTTGGGGTCTCTTGCTAAATATACCACACCCATTGCGCCACGGCCTAACTCTTTTATTATTTCATATCGTCCCAAAGTTGGCCTTTGCGGCAAACCTTCAACGATAAGGGTACCCTCCTTGCCAGTTTTTATCGGCCCTTGTATGACTTCACCTGCCCGCTTCAAAATCTTCATTCTATCCTGTATATCGCGGTATTTAGGATCGACAGTGGCTATATGCTCGTATACATTGACGGCTTTGTTGAATTGCCTCTTGCGTTCATAATCTAATGCCAAGTTATAAAGTATCTCCTTCATAGAATTGTCTATCGGACATTTGCGAAACTTTTCAAAAGCTAAGTCTAACATACCTTGCCCTTGAAATGATAACCCGAGCATCTTGTTGGTCTCTATACTTTCAGCCTCAACAAGTTCTTTCTTCCTCTCAGTTAATAAGAATTTTCGTGTCGTTATAAACACGTAGCCAAAAAATAGCAACACTAAAGAATAGGATATTTTTAACCATTGTCCGTAGGAAATGAATGTATAAAAACTGTAGAATATTACAATCAGCACTATAAGGAGAGTAAAGATTGAGCTCCAACGGGCCCTTAGCAAAGGTAAAATGAAAGCAGTAAACGCGGATAAGAACACTAATGTTGCAACTTCTATTGTCCTACTACTTTTAGAATAAACTATACATTTGCTGTGTAATAGATTATTTATAACAACTGAAACTATTTCCATGCCGGTAGCTTGTTTTCTCACAGGTGTCATGTGCAAATCTGCAATACCAGTAGCATTGACGCCTATAATGACTATTTTATTATTAAACACAAAGGATGGTATTTTCTCACTTAGCACGTCAAATGCTGAAAAATACTTATACCCTTCATTTAAGGGAAAATCTAGCAACATCTCACCAGTGGAGAGCAAAGGGATGCGCCTGTTGTTTCCTAACCAAAGTCCATCTTTATTTATTTTAATTTTGTCCATCGATATGTCCATAAACTTAGCTACTATGTTTAACGCAAACGACGGATAGTAGTCGTTTCCATACCTATATATTAGTGTTTCGCGACGCACCACACCGTCTATATCTGAATGGATATTTACATGGCCGATACCCACTGCATGCTTGGCAAAAATGTCTATCGGCAATATGGGAGTATATCCTTTAGGTATCTCTAAAGTTTTGTCTACAAAAGCTATTTTTGAGACATTTAACATTTCTGGAAGATCTCCTGTGTCCTCTTCCTGTTGTACTATAGACGGTGTTGGTATGAAGACGCTGGGTAAAATTAAATTTTTTGTATTTGCGAGAACTGCGGAAAGTATCCTGTCATTATCTAATTCATACTCACTCTCGTCAAATTTCTCAACAAACAATTCCAATTGCTTTTGCCAGTTTCCAAACTTCTTAGGCAAGGAGGAGAGCATTTGCAAATAGTCAAACTTCAATCTCTTAATAATCTCTAACGCAGGGTTTGTATCCGGCTCTGATAGTATAACGTTGAGTGCTAAAACTTTAGGAGAGCCTTCAGAGACTGCTTCTACTAAAGTAGCCAAGAGCGCCCTTGGCCACGGCCACCTCCCTAACGTATTTATGCTATTATCATCTATCCCAACAATAACAATGTTACTATTTGGGAAATGAGTATTTCTTAATTTTGCGCGTAAGTCGTAAAGTTTATACTCTATTAGATTCAATAAAGGGAATGAGAAAAGGTAAGATAAAATGATTAATGTGCTTATTGCTATACCAATGATGAAATCGAGCAGCCTGGGAGTGTCTTTCTGCATAATAAAGGTTTTTTTTACTTTTTTTTCAGCCAGGACATCATGCTACGTAACCTTGCACCAACCGCTTCTATTGGGTGCCTTTCTAGTTCTTTTCTTGCAGAGTTGAACACTGGACGACCTACTAAATCTTCACATAGCCATTCACGCGCAAAACTGCCATCTTTTATCTCAGCAAGTATCTTCTTCATTTCTGCACGTGTGGCATCTGTTATGATACGTTTCCCGCGGGTGTATTCACCATACTCTGCAGTATCGGAAATTATCTTATTCATGCCAATAATACCATTCTCGTGAATAAGATCTACAATAAGCTTAAGTTCGTGCAGACACTCAAAATATGCCACCTCTGGCTGATAACCAGCTTCAACCAGTGTTTCAAAACCTGCTTTTATGAGTTCCACAACGCCACCACATAAAACCGTCTGCTCACCGAATAAATCCGTCTCTGTCTCTTCTGCAAAAGTTGTTTCTATAGCACCAGCGCGTGTAGCACCTATGCCTTTAGCATATGCCAAAGACAACTCCTTAGCTTTCCCAGAATAATCTTGTTCTACAGCAATTAAGCAAGGCACACCACGACCTTCTACATACATTTGCCTAACCAAGCTGCCAGGACCTTTCGGCGCAACCATTACAACATCGCACTCTTTAGGCGGAACTATCTGGTTATATCTAATATTAAACCCATGTGAAAAACCTAGCACAGCGCCCTTTTTGAAATATGGCTTTATCTCCTTCTCCCAAACACTCCTCTGCACAACGTCTTGCACCAGCAACTGCACCCAGTCCGCATTTTTCACAGCTTCCACGGTGGTCATTGGCTTCCAGCCGTCCGTAACAGCTTTTCTCCAATTGAGGCTGTCAGGAAGCTCTGCTACAACAACCTCTACTCCAGAATCACGGAGATTTTGTGCCTGTGCCGAGCCTTGTGAGCCATACCCTACTATAGCAACTTTTTTGCCTTTTAATAAACTGAGATCCGCATCCTGGTCGTAGTACATTTTTGCCGACATTTTCCTCTTTTCTTCCTCCCTTTACAGTATAATCAAAATTACACCGTTTTTTTATGACTCGTAAATATACGTCCCGATATCGCCTTTTTCAACGACACGTAACAAATTGCCCCTTTTAAAAAAATTAAATACCACCACTGGAATTTTGTTCTCCCTACAGATGCATAGTGCCGGTAAATCCATAACTCCTAAGTTGCGCCGTATAGCTTCACTGAAAGTTATCTTTTTGAGCTTAACCAATTTGTTCCTTCTGTTGGGCAAGTTGGGGTCTGTCGTGTACACACCTTCAACTTTGGTTGCTTTTAGCAAAACGTCAGCTTCTATTTCAGCAGCCCAAATAGCTGCTGCAGTATCTGTTGTCACAAAAGGATTCCCTGTACCACCTACAAATATTGCAATCCCGCCAGAATTTATATATTCATTCACACTTGTAGGGTCAAAGTTTGTCAAAATACCCTCAATACTTAATTTAGAAAATATTTCTGCTCTCATCTTCCTTTTTACAAAACACTCTCTCAATACTAAGCCATTCATTATAGTTGCAAGCATTCCTATAATATCCGATGTAGCACGCGATAAATGTAAGTCTTTGTCAACACAGTAAGTGGTCTCTCTGCCACGCCAGAAGTTCCCTCCCCCAACAACAATTCCTACTTTGACATTTTTATCTTTCAATCTTTCAACCTCATCAACGATATTTTCAACCTTGTCAAGAGAAACACCACCTCTCTCTCCTTTTCTTTCTCCACACAGTGCCTCTCCGGAAAGCTTAATAATCACACGGTTGTATTTCATAACTAATTGTGTGGAACAAAAAAATTGCTATCGTTCGTTTTTTTCTTTACTTCTTACTGCTTTTTAGATGAGCTCTTTTATACGTTTTTTCAAAACTTCCAAGTCAAAAGGCTTCAGGAGGAAGTCCGCTACTTCCGCTTGGCTAATTTCTTCAATAGTTTCTTCATCCCAGTAGGCAGTACAAAATATAATAGGGGTTTTGATATTTTTAGACTTAAGCTCTTTAGCAAAGTCTACACCACTTTCCCCAGGTAGCTTAATGTCTAGCACTATCACATCAGGAAGTTTTATATTTACGATCTCGCGTGCTTCCGCTACGCTACCTGCAGTCACAACTTTGTATCCTTCTTCGGTAAGCTCATCGCGTAACAGCTCACGCAAACTTTCCATATTCTCTACTACCAATATTGTCTTTTTTACTTCGTGTGTTTTCTTCTCAAGCACGGAAGTTTTTTCCTTTATTCTTCATTAACCCTGAATCTGACAAATCTGCGGATAGATATGTTCTCGCCAAATTTATTTATCGCTTCTGTCAATAAGTCTGAAATTTTTTTCGTTGTGTCGCGAATGTAAGGCTGCTCAAGTAGACAGTTCTCTTCATAAAATTTTTTTAGCCTACCTTCTACAATCTTCGGTATTGCATTTTCTGGCTTGCCACTCTTTCTCGCATGCTCAGCGTAAATTTCTTTCTCCCGAGAGATAACTTTCTCGTCAACGTCTTCCTTAGAAATCCATTTAGGGTTTGCAGCTGCTATCTGCATTGCAATCTCTTTGCCCAGGTTTATAAATTCTTCATTCCTTGCAACAAAATCTGTCTCGCAATTCAACTCTACCAATACACCTATTTTGTTACCTGTATGCACATAGCTCGCTATTATCCCTTCACCGGTCTCACGCATAGCTTTTTTAGCAGCTTCGGCCAAGCCGCGTTTCCGCAATATTTCTATAGCTTTATTTATATCACCATTGCTTTCTCTAATTGCCTTTTGGCATTCAATTATGCTTACACCTGTCATCTTTCTCAATTTCTTTACCAGTTCTATCTCCTCTGACATATTTTTTCTCTCTTTCTTGCAATTTTCGCTTTTTTAATACACCCTCCTTAGGCAGTTACCTGCTCTGTTGTACCACTTTCTGTATTTTCTTCTGCTGCAGCTTTCATTTTTTCCTCATATATTTTTTTACCTTCAATTACAGCCTCTGCTATAAGACTTGTAAATATTCGTATAGAGCGCACTGCATCGTCATTTGCTGGGATAGGAAAATCCACCATCTCTGGGTCGCAATCTGTATCACAGCACGCTATTATAGGAATTTTCATCTTGCGAGCTTCTTTTACAGCTATTTCCTCACGTAACGGGTCTATCACAAACATCATATCCGGCAGATTATCCATATTTTTTATCCCAACAAGGAGATTTTCTAAGCGAGAAAGCTCCTTTTCATATCTTTTAGCTTCTTTTTTCGTCATAAGGTTAAATACACCTTCTTCTTTCATTTTTTCCAACTTCTTCAGCCTCTCTATTGAATTTTTTATTGTTTCAAAATTAGTCAAAGTACCGCCCAGCCACCGCTTGTTAACGTAATAGCTGCCGCTACGGACAGCTTCCTCACAAATAATTTCCTGTGCTTGCCTTTTCGTACCAACAAATAGCATAGTTTTGCCCTCCGCGCTCATGTCACGAACGAACTTGTAGCTTTTCTTCAACTCCTGTACCGTTTTTTGTAGATCTATAATGTGAATGTTATTCCTTTCACCAAATATGTATTTCACCATCTTAGGATTCCAGCGAAAAGTCTGATGCCCAAAATGTACACCCGCTTCTAAAAGTGCTTTTATTGTTATAGTTGGCACTAGCTTTTTACTCCTTTTCTATACTATATTATTCACTTTTTCATTCCAACATGTTGTTAAGGAAGAAGATATGATATTTTGATGTTTTGATAGAAAGGTAAATTTTATAAGATAATCAAAGCCAAAATCAAATTTCTATATTATAAAAATTACTTTATTATTCCATTCCGGCTTTCAAAAGATTGCTATTTCTCACTTATTGATGTAGCGGAGAGGGTTCACAGAATATCCGCCTTTGCGAACCTCAAAATGCAAATGAGGACCTGTTGACCACCCGGAAGAACCAACATTCCCTATAATTTGCCTTTTGTTCACCCATTGTCCCGGCTTAACTTTTATTTTACTTAAATGACCATAGTACGTTAACATACCGTTGGGATGTTTTATTATGACAAGTTTGCCGTAGCCTCTACGATAGCCAGCAAATATCACACGTCCTTCACAGGTGCTCCTTACATAGCTACCGTACGGTAGCGCGATGTCTATACCTTGGTGAAAGCGTATGCCGCCAAAAATGGGATGCCTGCGAAGACCAAACTTTGACGATATTCTTCCTATCGCTGGGAAGACAAACTCAGGAAAATGTATACTTGCATTTGGAATGAAAATAAGCTTTCCGGCGGGAATTTCTACAAAAGGTAAAAGATTATTTTTTTCTATAATTTCTTTCTCTGGGACGTTAAATCTTTTTGCAATACTTTTTATTGTCTCGCCATGCTTAACTTTATAAAACATGCCACATTTATTATGCACTAATATTGCCTGTCCTGGCAACAAAAGTGTTGATTCTAGCAAGTTTGTGCTTCTCAAAGAATTAACGGTTGTGCCAAACTTTTTGGCAAGTTTCCATATATGTTCGCCAGATTTTATCCTGCGCCTGAACAAAATAGGATAGTCTAAACGAGAAATGATTTCAGAAACCTTCTCCTCGGGTAATAAAAATGGGGAAGGCTCCGAAAGAAGAACATTTTTTGTCACAAAGTTTCCCTTTACAGAGTCTACCGAAAGAGAAGGAAATATGTTTACCTGGTTGAAAATAAAGAAAACATTCAGAAGGACAAAAATTATGGGAATGATATTTTTCATAGTCTTAAGAGGAAATATATTCCATACTTGATAGTTCCATTAGCTTTAAAAATTCTGCGTTAGTTTTAGTTTGCGACATCTTCTCTATCAGCATAGACATTGCTTCAACGGAAGAAAGAGGTGTCAAAATTTTTCTCAAAATCCACACTTTATTAAGTTCCTCCTGAGTCAATATCAGTTCTTCCTTTCTTGTACCAGATTTATTTATATCTATAGCAGGGAAGATACGCCTATTGGCTAAATTCCTATCAAGGACCAACTCCATGTTGCCAGTGCCCTTAAATTCCTCAAATATAACCTCATCCATACGACTACCTGTGTCTATAAGAGCAGTCGCTATGATTGTCAAACTACCTCCTTCTTCGGTAGCACGTGCCGCCCCAAAGAAACGTTTAGGCCGCTGCAATGCATTCGCATCTATACCGCCGGAGAGAACACGCCCACTTGGCGGCGTTATAGTATTGTATGCTCTAGCTAACCTCGTCAGAGAGTCTAACAAAATCACTACGTGCTTTTTATGCTCAACTAAACGTTTTGCTCTCTCTAGGACCATTTCTGCAACTTGCACGTGCCTGTCTGCCGGCTCGTCAAACGTGGAAGAAATAACTTCAGCCTTTACCGACCTCTGCATGTCAGTAACTTCCTCCGGCCTTTCATCTATCAATAATATCATAGGTATCATCTCTGGGTGATTATGTGTTATAGCGTTTGCTATTTTCTGCAAGATAATTGTTTTCCCGGCACGCGGTGGAGAAACTATTAAGCCGCGCTGTCCCTGGCCAATTGGCGCAAGAAGGTCTATTATGCGCAGAGTTAAGTCATTTGGCATTTCCAAACGAATACGAGTTGTGGGATAAAAAGGTGTGAGATTTTCAAACAACATCCGCTCAGAGAGAGCCTCCGGATCTGAGGAATTAACCTCTAGTATTTGTAATAAAGCGAAATAGCGCTCGCTTTTTTCACCATTGCGCTTAGGCGGACGAATAAAACCATATACCATGTCTCCCTTTCTCAAACCAAAACGTTTAATCTGTGCTGGTGAAATATAAATATCCTCAGGGCTTGGAAGGTAATTATAAGCTGGCTGCCTAAGAAAACCAAAACCACCATCTGAGGTGATAATTTCTAAAACACCGCCACCTAAAATTACTCCGGAGGTCTGCGCATGCGTCTCTAAAATTTTAGCTATGATTTCCTGCTTTGTCATCTCACCGCTACACTCCACCCCTAATTCCTTTGCTATCTTTGACAACTCACCTATAGACATTTTCATGAACACTGAAGCGTCAAGAGATGGTTGCTGATGTTGAGCATTCTTATAATTTGTCTTTTCCATTACTTTTCTTCCCGCATCCTCCTTTTAGTTTAAAAACCAAATAAAAAATTTTTCTGCCATTCCACCTGTTCCACATTAGAAAGAAGGAAAGCTACACTGCTGAATGAAAAGGTTATATCTAAAAAACTTCATCCTATATAGTGAGAGGGCATTTTGTTTTTTATAATCACGAAGTTAACACATTACAGCTGTCTTTGCTAACTTCTTTCTCAGTCAACACAGGCTTCTTTTTTCTATTTCAAAACGAGGATTGTTTGTACGGAAAACTTTTTCTATCTTTTGTGTCATTGTTAGTGTTGCTAACCGAGAAAGGAGATTTCAAACCATAAGACTAAAAAAATGAAGTAAGAAGAAAATATTATACAAAAATAAATAAATTGTCTGCAATACAAGCCAAAAAATAAAAAATTATTTTTTTATTTTAAGCCTTACAAGCGGAAAAAATAACCACTTAAGCAACCTTCTCCAGAGGGAATGTTTTTTCTTTTCCAGCAATGAAAGCTGTCTAGTTAGTTTTTCAATATATTCTTTTCTTATTTCAAGTTCTTTCCTCAACCATACATTTTCTGACTTGAGACTTATTTCTTTTTCTTTAAGTTCTGTTCCTAATGAGTTTATATCTTCCTTTAGTTTTGCGTTTTCGCTCTTTATCTCTTCATAGTCTTTAGTTTTTTCCTTGTATTGCTGATATTCAAGCAGTATTTTTTTGTTCTCCTCCTCTTTTTCCTTTAATAGTATTTCAAAACCTTTGATCTCGCTTTTCAAAGCTTCAATCTCCTTATAAGCCCTGCTTAATCGCCCCTCTGCTATATTCCGTGCTTCTGTGCTTTGTTTCACCTCTGCCTGCAGGCTTTCTAAATCTGACAGTATTCTTTCCTTTTCGCTTTTCAATATTTTACATTCATTTCTGAGTCGCAACACTTCGTTCTCCATTATTTCTTTTTCTGTACGATAGTTCTTGCTCTCTTCTTCTTTTTCAGCTATAATAGCCTTTAATGAAGAGATTTCATTCTTCAACTTCTCCATTTCTGCTACGTACTCATCTATTGCGTTAGGATGAGCTTGGCGAGATAGCTCCTCTTTTTCTTTCAATTGTTGCTCAAGTTCACTGAGGTGTCTATTTAAATACTCGCGCTCACCTTCTACATACTGCAGCTTTTCTTGCAAGTCGAAAAGCTGGGTTAACATTTTTCCCTTCTCGCTGGCAAGTTCTTCCTCCTTTTCTTCTAGAAACTTAAGGTAGTTCTGCAAAGTAGATAATTCTATCCTCAATTCTTTTTCTATTTTTTCCTTTTCTTCTAACTTGTTTTTTTGTTTTAATACTTCTTCATTTAGCAAATAATTCTTACTTATAGTTTCCTCGTAATCTGCTTTCATTTTTGCCAATTCAGCTTCAAGCTTCTTGCGTTGACTTTGCTCAGCTTCCAGGCTCCTCTTAAGTTCTGCAACGAGGCCTTCCATTTCATTTTTATTTTCATATGATGTTAACAAGGTGTTATATTTTTGCTGTAGGGAAGCCAACTCCTGAGATAGATTTGTTATTTTTTCTTCATCTTCCTTTACTTTTAACTCATAAGCTTTCTTTAGTGTTTCGTATTCGTTTTTCAACAAAGAGAGCTTTTTCTCAAGCTTATCGCGTTCTACTTTTAAAGCTTCCGCATCGGCTTCTAATTGCTTTATACGTTTTTCTTTTTCTTGCAATACATTTGCGGAAGAGATATCCATATAGCCTCCAGTAGCTTTTTCTTTTCTCTCATAAAGAAGCACTGTTTGCCGCAAAGATGCGATTTCTTTCTGTAGTTGTTCCACTTGGTTTTCCCAGGCATTTCTCGCACTCTTATATTCTGCCTCTAAGGCCATAGCTTTTTCTTTAAACTGTTGAAGGTTGTGCAATTTTTCTTCATATTTTGCAATCGTATCCTCATAGGATTTTGTTATGCGTTTAGTCCTCTCTTCCCACAGTAATTCATTTTCATGCAGCTGTTTTTCAAACTCAACTCGTAACTTTTCTTTTGCGAGCCTCACCTCTTCAGCATAACGCTCTTCCAACTGCTTAGCTTTAATAAGCGCGTGTTCTTTTTCTTTAAGTTCTGCCTGCAGATTCCGCTTTTCCTCGTCCAGGTGCTGAAGCTGCCATTTGTATTCTGAACGCAATTTTTCCTCTTGCCTTACAAGCTCAATTTTCAGCTTATTTATTTCTTCATCTTTTGCGCGTAGTCTCTCTTCCCATAATTTTTCGCGTTCATCTGCTCTATTTTGTAGCTCGTAGAGTTGCTTTTGCAATATATTCTTTTCTGCGGAAAGCTCTTCAATTCTGCGCTGATACTCTGTACGCAGCTGTGCTTCTCGTACAA
>Ga0197143_1000794_pt1 | contig 30251 bp, 24 predicted proteins | sample GBS70_MetaG_FD_148603 | JGI IMG/M metagenome (GOLD analysis project Ga0197143, IMG submission 148603) | Sediment microbial communities from Great Boiling Springs, Gerlach, Nevada, United States - GBS 70_MetaG | ecosystem: Environmental > Aquatic > Thermal springs > Hot (42-90C) > Sediment... | reverse complement strand
GCCACGAGCCAGTGAAGCGCCCACTGCCACACCAGCCCGCCCCACGGATAGGGCAACGCGAACCGCAGCGGCTTTGGACGACGCGCGACGCCGAAATAGCCCATCAACGGCGCGACCGAAAGGTTGAGCAGCGTCGCGATGATCAGCGCGAGGAACAGCACCCGCTCCGCGCTCGCAGCGTCGCGGACGAACGCCTGTGCGAAGTACGCCGCATGCACGCTGACGAACACCAGCCAGAACGCTGTGCCGCCCCAGCGGAGCAGGCGGTACGCCCCGTCCGACCACCAGTCGCGCCACTGCGCCGCCGCAACCGCCACCCAGAGCGCGAACCCCACAGCGAACAGTGCGCCCAGCAGCGCGTGAACCCACCCATCGCCTTGAATGCCCACAAACAGTAGGAACGGCGCCGTCGGCGGTGTGAGCGCCCACGCAGGCAACTGCGCCAGTGAGGTCATCTGCGGTTGAAAAGACATCAACACCACCAGGATTAGCCCCAGAATCTGCCCCGCAGGAAGCCACGAACCAGTCGCAAAAAGCGTTCGATAAGCGGGCGTTGTCCCCTCCTCTGCGAGATAAACCGAACGCCAAGCAAACGCATCAAGACTACTTCCGAAAAGGTAGCCGACGCCTACAAGCAGAGCAATCCCTGCCCAGCCCCAAAACGGCGCGCCCATAACATGCAGTAGCCACAACCCTGCAGGTGTCACCATCAGCAGCATTAGCCCTGTGAGCGCGGTCGTCGCCGCTGCGCGCCCCAGCACCACCCCCAGCGGATGCAACTCCGTCAGATACAAATCGGTCAGCGGGCGCGTTTTGTATATATCCTGCACCATCCGAGAGGAGAGCGAGCTATGCATAATCGACGATAAGGAACTCGTAAACGCGCCAATCATGAACGCAGGCAGGTACGGCGCAAATCCGAACGCGCTTATCATCCACGAGGAGAGCCATACCCATAAGCCCGCCACGAACGCACAAGTAAGCACGCCGAGCGCAAGCGCCGCGAGCGCAAGCACCCAATACCGCCGCGTGCGCACATAGCGACGATACTCCATCCAGAACACAAGCGCAGCGTCGCGCAGAATCACCACCATGCGCCCTCCTGCGACTTCGGTTCGGGTTCGGGGGCGTCCAACGCGCGTTGCAGGCGACGCGCTGCCAACGGCGCCAACAGCCGCGTCAGCCCAATCGCCGCAAGCCCGTGCAATACGCCCCACAGTGGATTCGGAATGTACGGTGCCATCATCGCGCCAATCGGCGGAAACAGCAGCGAGAGCCAGAACTCGTAGCGCGTCGCCCACACAAGCGGCGACACGCTCGCCAACCAACGCATGAACTCGCTACTCCCCAACTGTCCCACAAACGCCAAGGCGCCAACGGTGGAGCCTACCCCGACCAACACGACCACTGTGTAGCTCGCGACCTGCCACAGGAGCGTTGGACGCGGTGCAACCAATAGCCCCACGAGCGTCTGGAAAAGCAGGCTCCAGCCCAAGTAGCATAGCCCCACACGCACACAAAACCCTATCGCGGTCAGCAGCGAACCGTAGACCACCGTCGCTATCGTGAGCAGGAACGGTGCGCCCCACAGCAGATAAATTCGCGTCGCGCCCGCCAGCGCGTAAGCTGTGTACGCCCCGTAGAGCAAATCCCAACCGTCCAGCCGCGCCAGACGCAGAAACGCCGAAGTGCCCTGCGCATGCTCGCGCTGAAGCAAAACCAACAGCGTGCTGTACCCGAATGGCACAAAAAAGAGCAGGAACAGCATCGGAGTCAGGGCGAATGTCCGATCGCGCAGCACCGCCAGAAAGCCCATCAGCCCCAGAGCATACGCCATCAGTGTAAGCAGCGCCAAACCGTACAGCACAACCGCGCGTCGCTCGTCGCCCGCTTGCCAGAAGCGCGGCTGTGTCGGCGAGATGCGCACCTGCTGCGCCAGTTGCGCCGAGAGTTCCTTCACGCGCTCCAAGTCGCCCCGCATCACCGCTTTGTCCAACTCGCGTCCCAGCATTTGTGCCTGCATGTCAATCGCGCGCCGCCACTCGATGGCGTTCCATCGCCGCAGCAGCCACACCGCCGCGTTCTCGGTAAAGTACCGTTGCCACCACGCTCTCAACGCACCCAGACGAATAGTTGGCTCACCTCCTCTATGGGCGTCCCGTTCCAAAGCGTCCCCGACGGGGCGTCGGGGTGCCACTCCGCTACAAAGCGAAGATTTGGCTCTGCGAGCAGGGTTTCTGACATCGGCACGCGCACGGATTGACCCGCGCGCAGCACAGGCAGTGTCCAAAGCGCAGCAGATTCCGATTGCTCACCATCACGCCGTCGCAGTTGTACCGCGTGCAAATCGCCCTGCGAGCGGTTGTGCAGGTGAACAGTGTTCCCCACCCGCCGCGCCTCCACTTGAGGGGATTCGCGCGTTAGGCGCAAGCACACCACCTGCACCTCTGTCCAACTGCCTGCACGCAGGCGCACTTCGGGCGCGTCGGTGGCATACCACACCTCTGCGGGCGCGCCATCGCCAACGGGCAGCACGAACGCGCCTTCGGGGAGGCGAATCGTGTGTGTGCCCGCTCGAGCTGCACCTCTAATCTGTATCGCTTCCACAGCAGGCGCGTCTGGGGCGCAGCAGAAATAGCGCGTGGCGTGCGGTGCGCCCGTCGTGCGCGGCGCGAGCGCGATCGCGCCCACACTTGCCAGCAGGGTCAGCCCCGTCAGCGGCACGGCAACCGACGCTAACCGCCTCCGTCGCCGCAACCACGCCGTCAACACCCACACCGCTACGAAGTAGCCCCCCAGAAGCAAAACCCCTGCCCACAACCGATGCATCTGCACCACAGATTGATGTTTGCGTGCATGGGCAAGCGTATTCACCCACCGCTCCGTCAGAAAACCACTGCTGGAGACCACCCAACCCATCAGCGTTGGCAGCCCTTCCCATGCGCGCCACACGGGGTCGCCTAAGTCGCCCAAAAACAGGTACAGGTTGCCCGCGCCGACGCGCCGATGCAGCATCACAGGCGCACGCGCATCGCCCAAGAGAACCCTGTAGTCTTGCAGTGTTTCGGGGCGCATCAGGCGCACGGGCTGGTTAGGCGGCGCGAGTGGGGTCGTGACGGGGCGCACGGGCGCATCTGAGAGGCTTAGTCGCGGCACAAGGTCCGCCAGTGGCAGCAGGTTCACTGCCGCGCCAAACGAGCCTGCCGAAACGACCAGCGTACCGCCCGCCGCCAGCCACTGGCGTACCGCCTGCCACTGCCCATCGCTCAAGGCTTCTGCGCCGTCTACCAGCACCAGCACGGGCAGCCCCAGTAGCCCACGCCAATCGTCAGGCAACGCTGCAGGGCGCAAGTAGTAGGCGTACATCGGCGGGCTGAAGCTGTCGTGGTCTCTGGTGAGCGCAGATGCAAACGGCGCTTTCGCCTCATTCAGCAACTCCCAGCCGCTAATAGCGCTGCCCACAAACACAATCGGCAAGCGCGTCTGCAGGGGCGTCGGCAGCTCCACCCTAACGCGCTCACCGTCCGCGCCGCGCCAGAGCAGCTCCGCTTCTCTGAACCGCCACGCGCGATTAGCGCTAAGCACCGGTAGGTAGAGCCGCTTGCGGGCGTTGGCGGCTAAATCCATCGGGTAGACCGCGCGCCAGCCGTTGGGCAGCTCCGCCACGAGTTCGCCGCGCGTGTCGCTCCCCCTGCGCTCAATGTCCACCACATAGACGGCGCAGTGCGCCATCGCTTCGTCGTCCAGTAGCAGGCGCGCCTGCACCACCGTCTGCGCATAGCTCCAAGCTCCCATCGCCAGGAGCAGACACCCAAGTACCCCCGTGCGCACATCAGAAAATTTCGCGGGTTGACGCACGCTTCCTACCTGTGGTATAATAGAAATCGTATTCTGAGGGAGCGGATGGCAGACCTAAAACAGGTAGAGATTGCACGCCTGGCGGGTGTTTCGCAGGCGACGGTCTCGCGCGTGCTGAAAGGCGACCCGCAGGTGAACGCGGAGATGCGCGAGCGCGTGCTGGCAGTTGTGCAGCAACTGGGGTATGTGCCCGATGCGCGGGCGCAGTCGCTCCGCTCGCAACGCACGCGCCTGCTGGGACTGGTCATCCACCGCGACCCCGATGCGCTGGCGGGCGACCCATTCTTTAGCGCGCTGATTGCTATGATTGTTGCGCAGGCAGGCAGACACGATTATCACTTGTGTGTGGATACCGCGCGCACGGCTCGCTCCCAGCGCGCCATCTACGAAGAGTTGCTGCGCACCCGCCGCGTGGACGGGCTAATCCTCGTGGAGTCGGAAACGCAGGACAGGCGCATCGAGCGACTCAGTAGCGAGGGTTTCCCGTTCGTGCTGATTGGTCGGTACGAGCCTGAGGATGCTGTTTGCACCGTAGATAACGACAACATCGGCGCGGCGTATATGGCGACCGACTACCTGCTGCGCACGGGGCGTCGGCGGGTGGCGTATCTGGGCGGACCCGCGGGGCTGACCGTGACGCGCGACCGCTTGCAGGGCTACAAAGCCGCGTTGGAGGCGCACGGCGTCGGCTACGATCCCCACCGCGTGGTGTTCGCTGAGTTCAACGCCCGCAGCGCCGCCAGTGCGATGACGGAGTTGCTCAGCCAGTCGCCACCGCCAGACGCCATCGTCGCGCTGGACGACATGCTCGCTATCGCTGCGATGCGCACAGCGAAACAACACGGCTACCGCGTGCCCGAAGATATCGCCGTCGTCGGATTCAACGACAGCCCGCTGTGCGAGTATGTCGAGCCGCGCCTGACCTCCATAGCGGTGGAGATCCCGTTGCTGGCGCGCAAGGCGACCGAGATGCTGATTGGGCTGATTGAGGGGCGCGAGCCGACTCCGAAGCGGCAAATCGTGCCCGCGCGCTTGGTCAAGCGCGAGTCGGCGTAGGGCTACTTGCCCTTCAAGGCGTCGATAATCTGCTGCACGCCTTCCCGCGCATCGGCAAACAGCATCAGCGTGTTGTCCGCCGCGAACAACGGGTTCGGAATGCCCGCAAAGCCAGGGCTCAAACTGCGCTTGATGACCACCACGCTACGCGCCTTGTCCACATCCAGTATCGGCATGCCTGCAATTGGGCTGTTCGGGTCGGTGCGCGCCAGCGGGTTCACCACATCGTTCGCGCCAATCACAATCGCCACATCGACCTGCTCGAACATCGGGTTGATTTCGTCCATCTCCTTGAGGCGGTCGTAGGGTACATCCGCCTCCGCCAGCAGCACATTCATGTGCCCTGGCATGCGCCCCGCGACGGGATGGATGGCGAACAGCACCTGTGTGCCGTTCTGTTCCAGAATCTGCATCAGGTCGCGCACGGCGTGCTGCGCTTGCGCGACCGCCATGCCGTAGCCGGGCACAATCACGACGGTGCGTGCGCCCTCCAGTAGCATCGCCACCTCGTCGGGCGAGGTCGCCTTGATGCGCCCGCCGTACACATCCTCCGCCTTCGGACCCGCCTCGGCGGGAACCCACACCCCAAACAGCACATTGCGTAGCGAGCGGTTCATCGCGCGGCACATAATCGTCGTGAGAATAATCCCCGACGCGCCGACCAGCGAGCCGGTGATGATGAGCGCGTTGTTGTTCAGCACGAATCCCGTCGCTGTCGCCGCCAGCCCCGAATACGAGTTCAGCAGCGCAATCACCACAGGCATATCCGCGCCGCCAATCGGGATGACCAGCAGCAGTCCCACGACGGAGGCGACCACCAACAACGCCCAGTAGTAGCCGAGCGTCGTCGGGTTCAGCACCAGCATCACACCCAGCGCGATTGCCACCAGCAGCAGCACGCCGTTGATATAGTGCAGGAACGGCACCTGCAGCGGGTTGTCGCCGACGATGCCCTGCAGTTTCGCGAAGGCGACAAGGCTGCCCCAGAAGGTCACCGCGCCGATGATGCCTGACGCACTCGCAGCGGCGGTCAGTTGCGCCAGCGGCACGCCGAGTCGCGCGTCGGGCAGCGCACTCTCCACCACGCTCGCGCCTGCCACCAGCGCGGACGCCGCCCCGCCGAAACCGTTCAGCACCGCCACCATCTGCGGCATCGCAGTCATCGGCACACGCAACGCCATCACCGCCCCCACCAACGCGCCCACCACCAGCCCGACCAGTATCCACTCATAGCTGAGGATTTGGCGATCCAGTAGGGTGGCGATAATCGCGATGAGCATGCCCGTTGCGCCTAAACGGTTCCCTCGTACCGCCGTGCGCGGGTGCGACAGCCCTTTTAGCCCCAACACAAATAGCGCAACCGCCAGCAGGTACGCCAGATTGATAACCGCCGCGCTCATCGGCGGGAATTGTACCTGTTTTTCTTGCTCCCACCCCCAGCCTATCTTTCACTCGTGGAAGCGTTTTGAGGTACTCTATGAGTCGTGAAGGTTCGACCGCGCTACATCGTCTGGAGTACGAACGAGGTTGACCTGAACGACCCGTTCCAGCGTCGCTGGTACATCCGACAAGTGCTGCTGTATGGATGCAAGCAGGATGTGCGCCAGCTGGACAAGGCAGAGCTGGCGACACTCATTGATGAGTTGCGTCTTCCCGAACTCATCTACCAACTGTGGAAACGATACCTCTATCGAGCGGGATATTATGCTAATTAGTTTACTCTGGCCAGCCGTGGAACGGCTCCCACGGGCGGCTCACATAGTCGGCGAACGCGAACGCGAGCATAATCAGCAGCCAGAAAAAGCCCGCGCCCGCAAACAGCCACGCTAACTTGCCGCTGAAACGCACATGCATAAAGTTCATAATCACAATCGTCGCCTTCCAGACGGCAATCGTGAGGGCAATCACGACACCGAGCCAGTTCGGCACATTCGGGATGTATCCCGCCGCAACCGTCAGCACCAGCAACGCCAACAGCCACCACAGCGTGCGCGTATACAGCGACACGGGATGCACATGCGACTCGCTATGTCCTGCCATACCTTACCTCCCGATGAGATACAACAGCGGGAACAGGAAAATCCACACGATGTCTACCAAGTGCCAGTAGAGTCCTGTCATCTCCACAGGCATGTAGTCGGCGATAGGCTTGTTCTTGAGGTGGTCAATCCACGCACGCCCGATGAGGATGGCAATTACAATCATCCCCACCAACACATGCAAGCCGTGCAGACCCGTCATAATGAAGTAGAAGCCGAAAAAGAGGCGTGTGCGTTGCTCGAACTCTTCAGGAGTGACGCGCTTGAAGGCGATGAACTGCCCGTCGCGTGTCTTGCCCAGCTCATAGAATTCGCGCCCGTTCTCTTCCACGATGCGCAGCTCGCCCTTCTCCTTCGCGTGCTTGACCACCTCGTGCGCGCTATAGTCGCCGCCAGGGAACAAGTGGTGTTCGAACTTCGCGCCGTACTCAAAATATTTGTTTAGCATAAACTCGCCCGCGAGCAGAAAGGTGAGAAAGAGGTAGATTGCCTGTTTCTTGTGTCGGTTTTGCATCGCAGCGCGTACCGCACGCGCCATCGTGTAGCTACTAAGGAGCAGCACAAAGGTATTCAGTGAACCAAACCAAACATTCAATTCATGGTGGGCGAGCGTGAACTCCAACACATACTTATATCGGTAAATTGCGTATGAAGTGAAGATCGCGCCGAAGAACAGCACCTCTTGGACGATGAACGCCCACATGCCGATTAAGTAGGCGTTGTTTTGCTGTTCTAAGGTTTCGAACTGCTCGCCTAAGATGCCGTCGCCGTGATGATGTCCGTCGCCTGTGTGTTCCAGCGTAGCGGTTTTCTCGATCTCCTGCACGCTCACGGTTTGTTAGCCTCCTCCGCCTTTGTTAGTGTACCTGAATGGGGGCGTGCAGCGGTATTCTGCACGCCCCACAGGGTTTTGTTAGCCGTCCTTGCCGCCGACGACCACTGGGCGCGGCTTGGGGATAAAGCCTGTTGGCTCCTCAGGGTGCGCGTAGTCGTAGGCAGGGCGCGTTACGATTGGCGTGCGCTCGAAGTTGTGCGGGTCGGGCACGGGGTCAACCAGCTCCCACTCCAGCCCGCGCGCGCCCCACGGGTTGCGCTCTGTGACCACCTTGCCGTACTTGAGCGACCAGGTGAGGTAAATCACGGGCAGCAGGTAGCCGAAGCCCAGCACCGACGAACCTGCGGTGGACAGCACATTCAGCACCGCCCACTCTTCAGGGTAGCTGTGGTAGCGGCGCGGCATGCCCATGTAGCCCAAGATGAACTGCGGGAAGAAGGTGAGGTTGAACCCGACGAACACGAGCATCGCCGCCAGCTTGCCCCAGCCTTCGGGGTACATGCGTCCCGTCATCTTGGGCCACCAGAAGTGGAGCGCGGCAAGGTAGCCCATAATCGCGCCGCCCACCATCACATAGTGGAAGTGCGCCACGACGAAGTAGGTGTCGGTCAGGTGCACATTCGTCGCCATCGCCGCCAGGTGCAAGCCTGTCAAGCCGCCGATGACGAATAGCCCCATAAAGCCGAGCGCGTACAGCATCGGCGTATCCCAGTGGACGCGCCCCTTCCAAATCGTCGCCATCCAGTTGAAAATCTTAATCGCTGACGGAACCGCCACCAACCAAGTCAGGAACGAGAAGACGATGCCCGCGTAAATCGACTGCCCCGTGCTGAACATGTGGTGCCCCCACACGAGGAAGCCGATAATCGCAATCGCCAAGCTGGAGAACGCAACGAAGTGATAACCGAACACGCGCCGCTTGCTGAACGCCGAAATCACCTCGCTAATCACGCCCATCGCGGGCAGGATCATGATGTAGACCGCAGGGTGCGAGTAGAACCAGAACAGGTGCTGGAACAGGATGGGGTCGCCGCCCAAGTTCGGGTCAAAAATCCCGATGCGGAAGGTGCGCTCCACGGCGACCAGCAGCAGCGTAATCGCTACAACGGGCGTACCCAGCACTTGGAGCAGGCTGGTAGCATACATCGCCCACACAAACAGCGGCAGGCGGAACCAAGTCATGCCAGGTGCGCGCATCTTGTGAATCGTCACGAGGAAGTTAATCCCCGTGAAGATGGAGGAGAAGCCTGCCAAGAAGATGCCAACAATCGCCAGGCTCACTTCACCTTTGGCAAACGAGCTGCTGTAGGGCGTGTAGAAGGTCCAGCCTGTGTCAATGCCGCCGCGGAAGAGCGCAATCAGCACCAGAATCCCGCCCGTTATGAAGAAGTACCAGCTCAGCAGGTTCAGGCGTGGGAACGCCACATCGCGCGCGCCAATCATCAGCGGCAGCAAGAAGTTGCCAAACACCGCAGGAATCGACGGGATGAGGAACAGGAAAATCATAATCACCCCGTGCGTGGTGAACATCTTGTTGTAGACATCGGAGGTGAGTAGGTCGCCCTTCGGTGTCATCAGCTCCAAGCGGATGAACATCGCTGCCAGCGCGCCGATGAAGAAGAAGATGCTAATCGAAATCAAGTAAAGGATTCCCAGTCGCTTGTGGTCGTAGGTGAACAGCCACGAAGCGACACTCGTCTTCCAGTTCAGATAGTTCGGCTTCTCAGTGCCTGTATAAGTTGCGGTTGCCATAGTTAGTTCCCTCCTGTGCGGGAGTCTGCCAGCGATTTGATATAGGCGATTAGTTGCACCAGCTGCTCTTCGGAGACCTGCCCCTGATAGGGGGGCATCAGGTTCTGGTAGCCCTTGTGAATCTTTGCGCCAGGGTTGAGAATCGACTCGCGGATGTACGCTTCGTCGCCCTTGACCGTGCGCCCGTCTGCGAGCGGGATGTCGCTGCCCCAAGTTTTGGTGATGTCGGGCACTTTGACGGCGGAGTTGGGGTTCAGGTGGCAGGCGTTGCAGCCGAGCGCTTTGAAGGTCTGCTCGCCCTGCTGCGCGAGGGTGAGCGTTCCACCGCCCGCCGCTGCGTTGCCATCCATCGAGGTGGTCGCCGTTGCCAGCCCCCGACCACCCTTCTCCAGCCACGCCTGGAACTCTTCTTCAGGCAGCACGATGACCTTGCCGATCATCTCGGAGTGCTTCGTGCCGCAATATTCCGTGCAGAACAGGTGGTACTCGCCAGGCTTGGTAGGCGTGAAATACATTGCGTTATAGCGTCCAGGCACGGCGTCGCGCTTGACGCGGAACGCGGGGATCGAGAAGGCGTGGATGACATCCTGAGAAATGAGCGTAACTTTCACAAGACGCCCCGCAGGCAGCGTCAGCATATTGTTCTCACGCACGCCGTTGGGATGCTGGCAGTGCCACATCCACTGCTTGCCAATCACGAACACCTCGTAGTAGCCCTCACGCGGCGCGTAGATGTCTGCGTAGAGTTTCGCCGCCCACGCGAACATCACCAACGCCAGCACCAGCGGCACAATTGTCCACGCTAACTCCATGCGCATGTCGGTGTCGACGGCGTTGGAGCGATCTACCGCGTTGTTGTCCGCGCGGTAACGAACAGCGAGGTAGATGGCTCCAAACAGCACAATCGAGCCGAAAATGACCGCCAACGCCGTAATGACCCAGTAGAGGATGGAGATAGCGGCACCCTCCTCTGAAGCCGTCGGCGGTACTAATGGAAAGTTCCACATCACTCGTTCACCTCACTCGTATCTTCTTCAATTTTCGGCTTGCGGCGGCGTTCCAGCAACAACGCGCCGCCAATCAGTGTGGCTAAACTTAGCACAGTAATGATACCCGCCAGTTGAACCACACGCAGAATCACGAGTCCGTAGCGTCCTGTGGACGGGTCATACTGGAAGCAATACATGATTGCGCTCAGCACGGGGTTGCCGATTTTGCCCTGCGACGATTCGGCGAGCGCAAACTTCAGATCGCGCGGCGCGAAGTCCACGCCAATCAGGTAGCGCGAGAGCTTGCCGTCGGGTGTGGCAATCATAATCCCTGCGGCGTGCGCGTATTGCTTCGTCTTCGGGTCGTACACATACTTGAAGCCGATAGCGTCCGCCAGCTTTTTGATATTCTTTTCCTCGCCAACCAGGAAGTGCCAGCCCTTGTCTGCGCCTTCGTACTTGTACGCCTTCACATAGTTCGCCTTCTTCTTGGCGGCGAGTTCGGGCGTCTCGGTCGGCGAGATGCTGACCGTCACGACCTCGAAATCCTTGCCGATGTAGAGATCCAAGCCGTTCATCGCGCGGGTCAGCTCGTTCAGCACGACCGTACAGAGCATCGGGCACTCGTAATACGCCAGAACGAGGATCACAGGTCGCTTGCCAAAGTAGTCGCCGAGGCGCACTGTTTTGCCCGTCTCGTCTTTGAAGGTCAGCTCCAGCGGCAGCTGGGTTCCCAGCTTCTGCTCGATGCCGACCTGACTGGTAATGGTCTCATATTCCTTGCGGGCGGCGGTCTCGCCGATTTCACCGCTGGGTCCGCGATAGAGCTGCGCGGTTAGCGGCGCGAGGCTCGCCAGCGTTAGCGCAGCAACCGCGCCTATACGCCAGCCCTCTAATCCGTTCCTTAGTCCGTATTCATAGCGCATAGCGATAGCCTCCTATCGTATATTACAGCCCGCGCTTCAGAATCAGTTCCTTCGCGCGCTCGACGGGGATGCGCACCTTGCCTGTTGTCTCATCAATAATCTCGTAGGTGGTAGTTTTGCGCGTCTCTTCGGCGATGAACTTCTCCCAGTCGCGCATCGGGAAGCCCTGCACGCGCGGTTCAGGGGGCAGTTGGCGCTGGAGCGCTTCGGGGCGCACCGACGGCAAGTCGGCGCGCTGGTTCGGCATAACCCACAGGAAAACGAAGTAGGAGATGATGAGCGTGCCTATCATCGTGAAGAAGATAAGCACCAAGAATTGCACAGCGCGCCCGACCGACAGGTCGCGCTGCTCATACGGCTCCTGCTCAATCAGCTTCAGCTCTTCAGGGTCTACAGGCTTCAATAGTTCCGCCATACAATCGCCTCCTTAGTGCGCAGCCTCCAGCAAGCGCGGCTCGTTTTTGGGCACCAGCGGTCGCTTCAGTAGGTTGCCCAGCATAAAGTAGAACCAGAGACCGCCCAGTCCCACAAACGCCGCTACATCGTACAGGCTGATGCTCAGCGTCTCCGACCACATCGGCTTAATCTGCCAGAAAATCTCCACCATGCGAATCGCCAGCACAATCATCACGCCAACCAGCAGCTGCTTAGGAATCCACTTCGTGCGCGGCGCAAGGAACCAGAAAAACGGCACAAAGAAGTGGAAGATAGGGATAATGTAAGCGATATACTGCCAGCCGCCTGTGTTGCGCCGCAGATAGAACTGCGTGAACTCGTACAGGTTGCCCGAATAGGTAATCAGCAGTTGCGAGAAGGACAGGTACGACCAGAACACGCACAGGGTGAACATAAAGTTGCCCCAGTCGCGGCGATAGCCTTCGTAGCTTTCGTGGTACACAATAGGCTTATACAGGGGCAGGTCGCGCCACGACAGCACCATGTAGAGTGCGAGCGCGAGCGCGTTCAGCCCGAAGCCTGCTACCATGATCGGCGCGTACATCGTGGAGAACCAGTGGGGCATCAGCGACTGCCCCCAATCCACCATCGCCAGCGTAAACAGCAGCATAAAGACCACGATGCCGAAGGCAGCGGGACCTGAGCGTTGGCGCGACAGCAGCTCCGCCTTCACGGGGTCACCCGCTTCGTCCTCCTGCTTCGAGCCCTTCCAAAGCCAGTGCGCCAAGAATCCGAACACTGCAAAATAGATAACCGCAAACAGCGCGTAGCGCGTTTCGTTGAGCCAAGGGCGTTTCGCTTGCAGCACAGGATCAGCGGCGACCACTTCTTTATGCGTCCACTCGTAGATGGCGTGGGTCACGAACACATCGTACAGGATAGGCAGGAAGGCGACTGCCATCAACGGGGCAATTAGCACCGCGCCCGACTCGAAGTAGCGAATTAGGGGCAAGCCGAAGCGGGCGCGCACAGTGTGCAGCAGCAGTGCAAAGCCCAGACAGCCCAGCGACAGCCCCATCCAGTAGAAGAACGCCAGATGGTAGCCCTGTAGGGCGAGCTTCGGGTTGGTCGCCAGCCCCGACGCCCACACGACAAGCCCCAGCACGCCCAGCCCCAACGCGAGCGGGCGTCCCCGCTGAATGCGGGCGCGTACTTCCTGTTCCGAAAGTGCAGTGGTGGTCGTTGCCATCGTCAATTCTCCTGTGCAATCGTGTTCGGTTGGCTGCGTCGGCGCGCTTGTTGCGCCTCCGCCAGCTTCTCAAGGTCTTCAGGCTCCAAATCGTTCAGGGTGGCGTTCTGGCTTAGTTGCAGCACGCGCACATAGGCAGCGACTGCCCACAGCTCCTCATCGGTCATGCGCGTGCCGTAGCCGTACATGATGCCGAAGCCGTACTTGCCTGAGGTGAAGAAGTAGCCAATCGGCTGGGTGAGCAGTTGCTCCCGCACGAGCGACGGTACGGGGCGAGGCCACTGCCCGCGCAGCGCAATCATGCCTTTGCCATCGCCTGCGCGCCCATGGCACTGCGCACAGAAGATGTTGTATTTCTCCTGCCCCTTGTTCAGGAACTCGCGCGTGAGCTTGACCTGTGGCGGTAATTTAGTTAGCAGGTTGCCCTGCGCGTCCTTGCCCGTCACGAACGGGTCGTTGGGGTCGATGAGCCTGCCGCGCGCGATGGTGTTGGGCGGCATCGGACGCGAGCCGTCGCCGTAAATCTTGCCATCGAAGCCCTTCACAGGATCCGCCAGCGCGTAGAACTCGCTATTGTCTTGCGCCTCCACCTTCTGCTGCACCCACATGTCGGTGCGGCAGCCCGTAAGGGTCAGCAGCGCGGTTCCCAGCACTCCAGCCATCCACAACGCACGCGCTCTCATTATTCGGGCACCTCGCTTATGCTAATCGGGTTCAGCGACTGCAGGAATCGGTACACCTCGTCGCGGTTGAACTTCGGGTCTTTGCTCTCGATGCACACGAAGAAGCGATCTGTGCTGGCGCGGGCGAACTGCGGCACATTGAAAACAGGATGATAGTAGGTCAGCATGCGGTTGTAGATGTGCGTGCCGAAGAACGCACCGAACGACGCCGCCAGCACCATCCCCTCGAAGGTAACCGGGATGAAGTATGGCCAGCTGAGCAGGTCGCGCCCGCCGATATTGAGCGGGTAGTCCACTGCGCTTGTCCACACTTGCAAACTGAACGCGCCAATCGCGCCCAGCAAGCCCATAATAAACGCCGTCCAGGGCACCTTCGCCTCCTTGACGCCCATCGCGTCGGTCAGCCCGTGGATGGGGAATGGCGTGTAGCAGTCGAACTTTTTGTAGCCCGCATCACGGGTGCGTCGCGCCGCCTCCAGCAGCTGGTCGGGCGTCTCGAACTCCGCCATCAAGCCGTAGAGTTTCGGTGCCGTCTCCACATGCGCCATTACTGACCACCTCCTTGCGGGGCGGGCGCGGTCGGCTTCGGCTCGTGCGCATGCACGCCGCCGTGCCCGTTATGCCCGTGATAGAGCTTGTACCACAGCTCCTTCAACTCGGCGACCGCCAGCATCGGGATAAACCGCGCGAACACGAACATCATCATCACAAAGAAGCCAATCGTGCCGAGATAGAGCCACCAGTCGCTGATTGTCGGCGTATACATCCCCCACGCCGACGGGAAGAAGTCGCGATGCAGGCTCATCACCACAATCACGAACCGCTCTAACCACATCCCGATGTTCACGATAATCGAGATAATGAATACCGCCAGCAGGTTCTGCCGAATCTTGGGCGACCAAAGCAGCTGTGGGATAATCCCGTTGCAGAAAATCAGCGCCCAGTACGCCAACCAATACGGACCGAAGAAGCGGTTCACCACCAAGAACTGCTCGAACTGGTTGCCGCTGTACCAGCCGAAGAACATCTCGCACAGGTAGCCATAGAACACAATCCATCCCGTCGCCAGCATCACCTTCGCCATCATGTCGATGTGGTGCATGGTGATGTATTCCTTGAGCTTGGGGTACAGGACGCGGAACGGGATGACCAGCGTCAGCACCATCGCGAAGCCCGAGAAAATCGCGCCTGCAACGAAGTAGGGCGGGAATATCGTGACATGCCAGCCTGGCACGATGGAAATCGCGAAGTCGAGCGACACGATGGAGTGAACCGACAGCACCAGCGGGGTGGAGAGACCTGCCAGTATCAGGTACGCCTGCTCCCAGCGCATCCAGTGAATCGCCGAGTTGCGCCACCCCAGCGCGAAGATGCCGTTGAGGATTCGGGACAGCTTCGTTTTTGCGCGGTCGCGCATCTTCGCCAAGTCAGGGATTAGCCCCATGTACCAGAACAGCACGGAGACCGTGAAGTAGGTGGACACCGCCCACACATCCCACTCCAGCGGGCTGCGGAACTGCGGCCACATTGCCAGCCAGTTCGGGATGGGGAACAGCCAGTACGCCACCCACGGACGCCCCGTGTGGAACAGCGGGAAGATGCCCGCGCACATCACGGCGAAAATCGTCATCGCCTCGGCGAAGCGGTTGATGGACATGCGCCACGCCTGACGCAGCAAGAGCAGAATCGCCGAAATCAGCGTGCCCGCGTGCCCGATACCAATCCACCAAACGAAGTTGATGATTGCGAACCCCCAGGCGACGGGCTGGTTGATGCCCCAGATGCCCAAGCCCACTGCGACGAGGTACACGAGCGCCATCAGCAGCGCGAACGCGCCGATCAGCCCCAGCCCGAACATAACCGTCCACGCCACTGGGTGGCGCTCCATCGGGATGCTGGTAATCTGCTCCGTGATGCGCTCATAGGTCTGCTGCCCCTCAAAGAGGGGGAACTCCTTGATTTCCGTTGCCCTAATGGTCTGTTGCATGGTCTGCCTCCACGCCGCTCAGTTCAGGATGCGGGTTGTCGATCTTTGCAAGGTAGGTTGTGCGCGGGCGGGTGTTCAGCTCGCCCAAAATCGAGAAATTGTGCGGTTGCTTGCGCAGTTGGGTCACCCGCGCGTTGGGGTCGTTCAGGTTGCCGAACACAATCGCTTGGGTCGGGCACGCCTGCTGGCACGCGGGCACGACTTCGCCGTCGCGAATGGGTCGGTTCTCGCGCTTGGCGAGAATACGCGCCTTGCTGATGCGCTGCACGCAGTAGGTGCACTTCTCCATCACGCCGCGCCCGCGCACCGTCACATCGGGATTCTGCAACAGGTGCAGCACAGGCGACTTCATGTAGCTGTAGCGGTAGAAGTTGAACCGTCGCACCTTGTAGGGGCAGTTATTCGAGCAGTAGCGCGTGCCGACACAGCGGTTGTAGACCATCACATTCAAGCCTTCGTGGTCATGCACGGTCGCTGCGACAGGGCACACTACCTCACACGGTGCGTTCTCGCACTGCATACATGGGATAGGCACTTGGTACACGCGCGGGTTCTCCGCTTTGCCCTTGAAGTAGCGGTCGATGCGCAGCCAGAGCATCTCGCGCCCGCGCATGACCTCCGTTTTGCCCACCACGGGGATGTTGTTCTCCGCTTGGCACGCCGTCACGCACGCGCTGCAGCCCGTGCAGACGGTCGGGTCGATGACCATTGCCCACGCATAGCGGTAGTTGTCGGGGTTCTCGTAGCGTTCGTACTGCCACCGCTCAGGGTACATCGATTTGTGCTTCCACTCGTAGCCCTTGCGGTGCGGTTTATTTTTCAGTTCAGGATCTTTCTTGAACTCCTCCAGCAAGCCCGTGAGTATCACAGGGCGATGGTCGGTGCTGTCCAGTGTGATGCCGTTTTTCTGGCGCGTGTCGATGAGGTGGTGTTCCTCCGTGCGGGCGATGGGGTAGCGCTCCTGCTGCGGGATGACTTCCACGCCCGTGCGGATCCACGGCGCGTCGCTGGTGCGCAGCAGGTAGGCGTTGAAGCCCGTGCCCGACCCTTTTTCGCCTGCGCGGGTGCGCCCATAGCCCAGATGCAGTGTGATGCAGTCGTCGGCGTGCCCTGGAATGGGGTACGCTGCGACGCGCATGGCGTATCCATTCACGCTCAGCGTGACGATGGGCGCATCGCCCTGCACGAACGAGGCGTCCTCGAAGAACGCCCATGTGCCCTTGCGCCGCAGCCCCAGCTCCTCGAAGGTCTTCAGGCTCATGTAGGCGAGGTTATCCCAGCACACGCGCGTAACGGGCTTGGGCAGCTCCTGCAGCCATGCGTTGTTGGCGAAGCGTCCATCGTAGACGGTTGGGTCAGGTGCGAAGCGCACCTCGTAGGTCTTAACGCCCGCCTGCACAGGCGCAAGCGCGTAAATCGGCGACTGCACCACCAGCGGCGTCTGCTTGAGGGCGACCTGCTTGACGGGCTTTGCTGTGCGCGGCAGCACGCCGTCATGCACGCCCTTGCGCCACACAGCGTCGAACTGCGCTTCGGGTGCGAGTTTCGCCTGCTTCCAGTGTTCCTGCACCAGCTTGAAGGTCTCGGCGGGCGCGCCGTTTAGCAGCGCCATTACCTCCAGCGCAGTGCGCGTGTTCGGGTACAGCGGGTAAATCAGCGGCTGCTGAATGGTAACGGTGCCGTCGAACGCCCGCACATCGCCCCACGCTTCGAACGGGTGGCTTTCGGGCAGGTGCCACACGCACAGCGCGGCGGTCTCGTCCACATACATCCCGTGATGCACGCTGAATGGCACCTTCGGAATGAGTTCGCCGAATTTGAGGTCTACGGGGGCGTTGTAGGCGGGGTTCACACCGCCCAGCATAATCAGCACTTCGACGGCGTTGTTGGCGAGATCTTGCGCCAGTTGGCGAATCTGCTCTTGGTGCAGCACGGGCTGCTCTTCGGGCGGCGCGGTGAAGACGACCGTCTTGCCGAGGTTGCCCAAGTGCGCGTTGATAGCGTGCGCCATCGCGTGGACGGCGGGCGGCTGCGCCTCGCCCACAATCACGAGGCTCTGCCCGCGATGCTCGACCAAATCGCCCGCGGCGACCTGCGCCCACTTCTGCTCGGTCTCCGTCAGCTCGCCCTCCACCGTTGCCTGCACAGGCGCGCCCACTAACTTCGCGATTTCGTACAGCAGGCGGGCAATCTTGCTGGAACGGATGGGCAGACGCTCATCGGCGGTCATGCCCGTGACGGTGAACATCGGCTCCGCCACATAGAGGCGGTTCATCTCGGTCTGCCCCTCGCGGATGCGCCTGCCATCGGCGAATTCGCGGGCGTAGCGCACTGCGCCTGGCTCGGTGTAGAGGAAGTCGCTGTCCAGCGCGACGATGACCTTCGCGTTGCGCAGGCGATAAATCGGGTTCAGCCACTCGCCGAACGCCAACCGCGCCCCCTCGTACACATTGTCGCGGTTAATCGGCTCGTACTGATACCACTTCGCCTGCGGGTAGGTCTGCAGGAACTTGCGGATCTGCGCTGCCAGCGTCGGCGAGACGACGCGCCCTGTGAGGATGCGGATGCCCGCTCCGCCTTTGGCGGCTTGCTGCGCCAGTGCGTTCTGGATGTCCGCCTCGAACGCCCGCCAAGTCTCGATGCGCCCGAAGCGCAGCACATTCTGCGAACGGTCGGGGTCGTAGAGGTCGAGAATCTGCGCCTGCACGATGGCATCCGTTGCGCCGAGGCTGGTCGGGTGGTCGGGGTTGCCCTCCAGCTTCACAGGTCGCCCCTCGTACACGCGCCCCAGCACACCGAACCCGTAGCCGTTGGTCAGCACGGCGGTCGCGTAGTAGTGCGAGATGCCCGTCAAGCGGTCTTCGGGCGTCTTCGGGCGCGAGATGATGGGACCCTGCGGTTTGTAGCCACACGCCGACAGCCCCGCCAGCGCCATCGACGCGCCCATCAAGCGCAGAAACTGCCGACGGCTCACAAAGTTGCCCAGCGGCGCCGCCTGACGCGGGAACTCCTGCTGCAGCAACGCCTCAAACTCAGGCGACTGCTCCAGCTCGTCTAAGCTCCGCCAAAACTGTTCGCCTGCACCCTGCGATTCGTTGCGTTTCTCTTCCATCGCGCCTCCTTACCGATGGCAAATCGAGCAGTCGCTCAACTGCTCCTTGTGGATGTTGTAGTGCTTCACCAGCAGCTTGCCCAGCTCCAGCTGGTTGCGCGGGATGTTGTTCGGGTCGTAAGGGATGTTGTAGCGTTCAAGCATTGCCTTCATCTCTTCCTCTGTGCGCGGGGTCTTGTAGTACATGTTAAACACTTCCTCTTTGGGGCGGATGTGCTTTTCGGGATTGCGGTGGCAATCCAGACACCACTGCATCGAGAAGTGTTGCGACTTGTGGGTTAGGTGCATCTTCTCGATGCCTCCGTGGCACGAGGCGCAGCTGATGCCCTTGTTCACATGCGCGCTGTGGTCAAAGTAGACGAATTCGGGCAGGTTGTTCACCTTGTTCCACACGAGGGGCTTGTTGTTGTTGTAGCTGTCGCGCACGGGTTCCAGCAGCGGGCTGTTCGTCCAGATTTGCGAGTGGCAGGTCATGCACACTTCGCTGGAGGGCACGCCCGCGTGCGCCGATTGCGTCACCGACCAGTGGCAGTAGCGACAATCGATGCCCAGCTCCTCGTAGTGGTGCTTATGGCTGAACGGCACGGGCTGGTCTGGGGGTTCGCCGACCTTCGTCCACCACGGCGAGCGGGTAATCGCCGAGCCGCCAACCGCCAGCCCAACAATCGCCAGCAACCCGCCAACCACAAACACACGCGCTAAGGTATTATGATGCCGCCTGAAGACCTGCATAATGGTCACCTCGTCGTCCAAGCATGATTTTCGGCAGATCTACGAGCAATTCCTGCCGAATCACGCTTGTGATAAAATGCACAATCTTAGCCACGCTAAGCATATTTTCCATAGCGAATCTGCGAGGAGGGCTTGCGTAGACGATGCGCCTCGCTGCGCCAATCACCTGCGCAAAACCTCCGCAGGGATATATTACCCTATCTCGGCGCGAATTGTCAAGGGATAAGGGGGAGATTGTGGGGATTTTCACAGAGTGCCCGATAGTCGTTTCCGCGCCGACTTCCAGCGGTCGTGTAGCCAGAGCCACTGGTCGGGATAGCGGCGCACATAGCCTTCCAGCACATCGTGCAGGGCTTGCATGATGCGCTGATAGTCCGCTTGCGCGTCGCCCGACGGCTCGAAGCGCAGCGGGGGCAGAATCTCCACGCGGTGGCGGTCGTCGGGTAGGCGCACATTGAACAGCGGCACCAACGGCGCGCCCGTGCGCAGGTGGAACACGGCGGGTCCCGCAACGCTGCCTGCTTTTTGCCCGAAAAACTCCACGAACACATCGCCCGCGTTCTGGTCGGGCAGGATACCGACTGCTTCGTTGGCGCGGAGCGCCTTCAGCACCAGTCGCGCGGCGTTCCCGCGCGGGAAGACCCGATAGCCGCTGCGCTCGCGCAGCATGGTGACCAGCGCCGTCGTGCCGGGGTCGTCGGCGTCGCGGGCAATCACAGCAATTGGGTAGCCCCGCATGCATAGATACCGCGCCATCAGCTCCCAGTTGCCGAAGTGCCCCGTAATCAGCAGCACGCCCTTGCCTTCGGCAAACGCGGCGTCCAGATGCTCCAGCCCGACGACGGTCAGGATGCGCTCAATCTCGGCTTGGGTCATCGTCGGCGCTTTGAGGAACTCGGCGAGGCTCACGCCGAAGTTGCGGAACACGCGCTGGGCGGTTGTTTTGACCTGTTGGGGCGTCCAGTCGGGGAAGGCGCGTCGGAGGTTCTCGATAGCGACGCGCCGATAGCGACGCGAGAGCGCGTATGCCAGCCGTCCCAGCCCCGCGCCGAGTTTCTGTGCCGCGCGCAGCGGCAGCAGGCGAAACAGCGCCCACGCGCCCCGCAGCGCCCAGCGCCCCAAGACGCCTTCCAGCCGCTTGCGCACCGCCGACTTCGCCGCCATACTGGGGATTAGGATACCCCGCGCTCAGGCATCAATCCACCACGAACACCACCTTCAGCTGGCTCAGGAATCGCGTTTTGGCGTCTTCTGCCAGCAGTTTGGCGGCGTCGGCGTCGCTCAGCACCACATCGGTAGTCGCCACCGCCCGCCGATAGACGCCGATCGGGCGCAAAATCAGCGGGTTGTCGCCCGCGCGCTTGTCGGCGCGTGCGGCATCCATATCCCGATAGTACGACGCCAGCCCCTGCTCGACCACCTTATCCAGGTCGAAGTTGCCGACGCCGTAGATGGGCGTACCGTCCGCTTTGAGGATGCGGGGCGCCATCGCAGGCTGCACCTTCAGCCCGCGCGCGTCGATGATTAGCCCCGTGTAGTTGCCCTCCACCACAGGCGTGTCGGGTGCAGGCACATTCGGCGCAAGCAGTTCAACGCGCGGCAGCGGCGGCTCAGGCGCGGCGGGCGCAGGCTCCGCAGGCGCAGGCGATGGACGCAGCAGCAGGCGGCTCAGCCCGTCCTTCCCGTACATTGCCGTGCCGACCGTCACCTGCACCGCTTCCTGTCCCTCGATGATGATTTTGCGCTCGTCGATGACCTGTGCGCCGCGCACAAAGCCCGTGACGCTGGCGCGAATGACCTCGCTTTGCATCATGTAGTCCGCGCCTGTGAACTGCGCGTCGATCTGCACGCGGTCAATCAGCATCAGCAGGTTGGCGAGGGCGTCCAGTCGGGCGTAGCCGCGCGCTTTGAGGTAGGCGCGGGCGCGGTTCGGCTCGTCGCGGGGCAAAAGCCCCACGCCCGTCGCCGTTAGCACGCCCTCCGACCAGTTGATGGCGGCGTTCTCGTAGACCTCGATGTAGCCCTGCGGCGACTCTTTCCTAATTACGGTTTGTGCGTGTGCGGGCAGGCTTGCGAGGAGCAGCAGCCCGATTGCGGTCAGTGCGTGTCTTCGCATGGTTGCTAACCTCCTTCGTTGCGGATTGGGGTACAGCGGGTTGGCTCTTGAGCGCGTCTTCGGGACGGCTCAGAATCTGTTCCACCCACAGCATAGCGAGCGTGGTGCGCCAAGGGGCGTCGGGCTGGGTGAGCGCGGCGCGAATGGCGCGCTGAGCAGCGTCAGCGTCGCTAACGAGGCTCACCCCCTTCGCCGTGCGCTGGGTTAGCAGCACAGTCTCCCGACGGTTGGGGGCGAGCGCGAGCAGTTGCACGCGCGCCTGCCAGCTGGCGAACTGGTCGCCCAGTCCGTAAGGCGCGCTCGCGTCGCCCCAGCGCGTGATTGGCTCCAGTTCCAGCTCGGCAATCAGTTGCCACGCGCGCGGGTCGGCTTGCTCGCTCAGTCGCACGCCCATCTCGCTGAGCGACTGGCGCAGCGTTGCCTGCAGCGATTGGCGCGCTGTGCGCTCCAGCGCGACCTCGCCTGTGTAGCGCACCACGAGGCGCACGGGCGGATGCCCTACCGCCTGCCACACCTCGCGCCAGTCGGCGGGCGTCTGCAGGCGGTCAAGGGGCACGACTTCGGCGCGCACGCGCACATACACGCAGCCGTTCTGTCGGCGCGGCTCGCCCAGCATCTGCCAGCGCAGGGCAATCCCCTGTGCAAACGCCAGTTGCGCCGACTGCTCCAGCACACCGTCGCGTCCGACCTCCAGCCGTGCGAGGCGTACCCCGCACGCCCGCTCCACCGCTTGGCGCAGCGCGTCGCGCGTCGCTTCGCGAATCGCCTGTTCGTAGGGCGGCTTCCACTCGGCGACCCCTTCGGCTTCCACCACCAGCGGTTCATGCGCCGTCGCGACGCATGTAACCACCAAGAGTATCCATGCAAACAGTGCGGCACGGCAGGGACGCTGGTTTTTGACCCCCTCCTTCAGGTTCCCCCTGCGCGCAGGGGGAACCGAGCATGCACGGCTTGCCCTACGCACAGCTATTCGGTTCCCCTCGCGAAGCGGGGGGAATCCCACGGAGGGGGGCAAGTTCGTCTGTTTGGCAGACGGCAGCAGATGCGCAACCCACCTCATGGCGCACCCCCTTGAGTCGTCGGCTTCGTCCCTTCGATAGCGCGCAGCAGCGCGTAGAGCAGCGCGGCGAGTTGCTCGCGCGTGAGTGGTGCGGCGCGTGCGCTTCCACGCCCGACGATTCCCCGCGCCCAGTCGGGGATGTCCAAATACGACGCGCGGCGGTTCGGCAGGCGTGCCTCGCTCACCTTCGCCAGCAGCACTGCCGCCTGCCCGCAACTGATGGGACGCGCAGGCTCCGACGGTTCGTATGCCAAATGCGTCCCCAGATACGCCTGCAGCCGTTGCAGCAGCGCGGCGAAGTAGCACGCGCTTACAGGCTCGCGGGGGCGGAACAGCCCGTCGGGGTAAAGGCGCATCCAGCCTTGTGCGAGAACCGCATCGATCTGCGCTTGGTAGGGGCTCTCGGCGTAGTCGCGCCGATTCTCGCTGGGTGGTACGCCCTCGTCAGGCAGCGGCTCGATGGCGAATCCGACGGGCAGCGACTGCCCCGTGAGGCGGCGGTGCATGCGTTCGGCGGCGCGCTGCGCCAGCGTCTTCCAGTCCGCCCGCTGCCCACTGACCACCTCCATCCCGCCTGTAAGCAGCGCGCCTGTGCGCACATCGAGGCTGCTGAGTTCAATCTGCAGGCGGTCACCCTGCGCCGTGATACGCCCCACCAGTAGCCACTGCGCGGCGGGCAACGGCGCTGAGCTCGCCTCCGACTCGCCCGTCAGCCCTGTCTCGCGCAGCCGCTGCTCCTGCAGAATCGCCCGCGCGTGTTCACGGTCGCTGATGTGCAGGCGCGACGAAAGGCTCAGCGTCTGAACCACCTGCTGCCGTACCTGCTGCACGAGGGTTTCGTCACTTCCTTCAAACGCGCCGACCGCCAGCACGGGGCGACTCGACTGACCGACAGCAATCAGCAGCCCGCCCAGCGCACTCACCAGCCACCAGCCCACGCGCTGCCAGCATCCCATCGCGCGATGCCCCCATACACTCAGACGACTCATCCCGCCAAGCGTGTTAGGCAGGCGTGGGGATTTTCCTGCTGATTGAGGCGATTATCTCCGTGCGAACCGCTTATCCGTAGGAGCGCGGGAGCTACTTCAGCAGGGGCGACTCCCAGTAGATGTACGAGGTGCAGGCGTCTGCGTCAGGAGCAGATTGCATGCGCGCACGGGCAGCTCCCACCAGCGCGACAATCGCCATCAGCCAGAGTATCCAAAGTGCATATCGACGCATGGTTCCACTTGGTTAGAGGCGCGACTGCCCCGAAAGGTTTCACCGAAACAGCAGACTCCCTTCGATGAACACGAAGCGGTTGCCCGTGTGTTCGAAGCCGAAGCCGACGCGCAGGCGCTGCAGCAGGCGGTTGCGGAATGGTAGGCGGTAGAAGAGGCGCGCCTGATATTCGTTGCCCGCCACGCCAATCCCACGCCGATAGGCGATTCCCACGCCGTCGAAGAGGTTCTTGACGAGGTAGAGGCTGGCGGGGCGCAATCCCGTGTAGTCCAGCGTGAACTGTTCCAGGTCAAATGCTTCGGCAATGCCCGTCTCCAGCGGCGCAAGCAGTCCGGGCAGCACTTGAGCAGTGAGGATGTCGCCGAGTTGCTCGCGGAACACCCGCGCGGGGTCGTCGCCACGCGCGATTGCCGCCAGCACCTGCCCGCGTCCCAGCAGGCTCAAGATGCGCTGCTCCGACAAGCCAGGCGGGTCGGAGCGCGCAGTCAGTTGCAGGCGTTCGGGGTCATCCAGCGGTCCGCGCACATTGACCTCCACACGGTAGCGGATGGGGTCGCCTGTGAAGTCGGGCGCGACGACGCTCGTGCTGGCACGCACATCCAGTTCGATGCGGGCTATGGTCTCGCCTGCGGCGTTGGTGAAGGGGTAGTTCAGGCGGGCGACGCTGTCGGGTTCGATGCGCAGGCGCGCGGTGGGCAGGCTGAGCGCGCCGCTGCGCAGATTGAACTCGCCCGACAGGCTGGGCGACTGCAACGAGCCGCCGATTTGCAGTGCGCCCTCCATGCGGGCATCGAGGTTCGGGTTGCGCAGGGTGAACTCGTCGGTGATGTCCACGCGCAGGTCGAAGCGCGGGTTGACGGGCAGCGGCTCGCTTGCCGTGCGTTCGGGCAGTTCGGGCGGCAGGTACAGAAAGCCCCGCTGCACGCGCAGCGCGCCCTGCACCTGCGGCTCGGTCAGCGCGCCCTGCACCTGCACCGCGCCTGAAACAACCGCCTGCGCGCTACCCTCCAGCACGGGCAACTTCGGCTCGCGGAGGGTCAGCCCGTCGGCACGCAGGGTGAGGTTGGCAAGTGCCTGCTCGCCCGATAGGTCGACGCCGCCTTCAATACGCAGGCTGCCGCCTTCCGACGACCGCGCCTGCGCCTGCACGATGCGCGCCTCGCGCCCGTCGAACGCCACCTGCAGCCCGATGTCCTGCAGGGCGGTGCGCAAATCCTGCAGCGCGAGTGCGCCGTCGGTGATGGTGAGGCTTCCGCGCGGCTGCGGCTCGGCAAGCGTGCCTTCGATCTCCAGCAGCGCGTCGATGGTGCCTTGCGTGCGAGCGGGGTCAATCGGCGCGACAAGGCTCAGAATCGTGAGGGGCTGCTCGCGCAGGCGCGCCTGAATTCGTATCGGCTCGTCGTCGGGGATGGCGATTGGCGACCAGCGGAACGGCAGCCGTCCCGACAGGCGCGCTTGGTAGTCGCCCATGCGTATCAGCGCGTCGTCGGTCTGCCCATGCGTATCAGCGCGTCGTCGGTCTGGATTGCGCCCTCACGCACTTCGATTTGGCTGAACAGGATTTGGTCGACGGTGTAGCCTGCGTAGTTGAGTTGGCTTAGCGTCGCGCTGAGGGTCAGTTCAGGCGATTCGGGCGCGCCGTCGGCGACGAGGCTTAGGTCTAACGCGCCGTCGACTTCGGGCAGGCTGGGTTCCCACAGGCGCGCCCAGCGCAGGGGCAGTTGCGCGGCTTCGAGGTCGACGGTGAGGCGTTCGGGCGTGTAGCGGGCTTGCGCTTCGAGGCGTGTGGTCTCGGCTTGCCAGCGGAGTTGCTGCAGCGCGGCGCGTTGGGTGCGCAGGCGGCGCAGGGTCTCCACTGCGCGGGCGAGGTCGGTGTCGGCGTCGGGGGCGTCCCCGCTGGACAGCCCGACCCATTCCGCCTGCAGGCTGAGGCTCCCCAGCGACTGTGCGCGCCACTCCAGTTGCTCGGCGTTCAGGCGCAGTTGGGCAAGCGGTTCGCGCAGCGCGCCTTCGAGGCGCAGCGAGGCTTGCACTGTGCCCTGTAGCGTCTCGATGCGCTCGGCGACGGCAGGCGGCAGCGCGTTGGGCACGGCGCGAACCACCCGCTGCAGCCACTCGATGGGCAACGCGCTCGTCTCAGCGGTCAGACGCACCTGCTGACGCTGCAGGTCGCACTCGTGCAGGACAAGGCGCGCCTCGCCGTTGGGGGTGCGGAGGGTGAGGTCGGCGGTGAGGTTGCCACCGCTTTGCTCCGCGTAGGGAAAGTTTTGGACTACCTCTACCCCCCTCCTTAAGGTTCCCCCCGCTTCGCGAGGGGAACCAAGCCACGCGCCCTGCAAGGTTTCTCCCGCTTCGCGAGGGGAACCGAGAAGCGCGCTCGCTCGGTTCCCCCTGTTTACAGGGGGAACCTTAAGGAGGGGGTCTTCAGTTGCAGGCGTAGGTCGTTTCGGCGACGGGCTATACTCGAACGCTGCCCACCCCTCCACATCGCCCAGCAGTGCGCCGTTGAGGGCGATTTGGCTGCCGTGCAGTTGCACGCGCACATTCGGCGCGTCGAGTGTGCCCGACGCCTCGCCCTTCACGGTTGCCCGCCCCGTGAGGCGGTACTCCACAGGCAAGTAGGGCGCAAGCGCGTCCAGCGCGGCGTTCTCCAGAAGCCACTGCACCTCGAACTGCCCGCTGCTGCGCCACTGCCCGCGGGCAAGCAGCGCACCGTCGCCTACCCGCGCCTGCGCCGAGACCACATCGACCTGCACCGCGCCGTCCCGCGCCTGCACGATGACCTGCGCCGTGTTGTCGCGCACGACGGTCTGGTCGTACTGCAGGCTCTCGGCGTACAGGCTCGCGCGGAGTTGCCACGCCTGCGGCTCGCCCTGCGCCTCGAACCTGCCCGACGCCAGCCCCGCTAACGGCAGTTCGCGGCGCAGCCAGTCGGGCACACTCGCCAAGTCGAACTCGTATAGGTCGCCCACGAGTTGGAAGCGCGGAGGCTGGTCAGGTGTTTCGGGCAGCTGCACTGTGCCCGATGCTATCAGTTGCGCCGCGCGGCGCAGAATTTGCGCTTCCGTAATGCGCAGTTCGCGCTCCACAAGGTTCAGGTTCACAACGGCGATTTCCGCGCCGAGGTCGCCCACGCGCCCATCGAAGACGACCGCTTCGGCGACCGCTTCGGGCGATTGGAGGCTGCCGCGCACCTGCGCTGTGAGGTAGCCGACGCCGTCCAGTCGAAGCGATTCGTCCGCGCCGTTCGCGTCGCCCAGCAGTTGCGCCAGCAGGTTCAGGTCAACCTCGCTGGCGTCTATGCTGAGGTCGAAGCGCGGGTCGTCGCTTGCGAGGTCGCGCAGTTCGCCCGACAGGTGCACCGCGCCGAGCGCGCCCTGCAGCGTCGCCAGCGGGATGGTCAGCGCGCCGTCGGCGTACCGCACCCGTGCGCGCAGCCCGCCGACGCGCTGGTTCGCGTAGCGCAGCGCATCCATCCGCAGGTTCGCCTCTACTGTCGGCGCGTCGAGGCGTCCGTAGGCAAGCAGCGCGACATCCGCCTCGCCGCCGAGTTGCGCCTCGCGCAGGGCGGGCACGCGCTGCAGGGGCAGGCGGTTCACCCGCGCGTGCAGGCGCAGTTCGGGCGTGTCGGGGCGCGTGTCCAGCCACAGCTTGCCCTGCACGGCGCGCCCTGCGTACTCGGCTTGTAGTTCGGGCAGCAGCAGTTGCCCTCCCGCGAAGGCGACAGGGCTGCGGAGGTTGCGCAAGTCGCCCTGCGGGGTGCGCACCAGCGCCAGGGCGACTGTTCCCTGCGCTTGCAGGTCGTCCAGCGCGCCCTGAATGCGCAGTTGCGCCTGATAGCGTCCCTGCACCTTTGGTGGGTCGTCGCGTAGCAGTCGCCACAGTGCGGCAGCGTCCTCGCCGACGGCTCGTACCTGCGCGTCTACATGCACCGCGCGCCCCGACCAGTCCACGACGCCCTGCACGCGCAGGCTGCCGTCGCGCGTATTCACGACACCGCCGATGTGCGACTCGGTGAACGCCAGCGCGAACGCCGCCTCGCGCCACGGCAGCGGCTTACGGCGGTAGGTTGCCCCATGCGCAATGCCTTGCGCCATACCCTGCACCCGCAGCGGCTGGTCGGGCGCGTACACGATTTGCAGCGACACCTGCCCCGCCGCCTGCGCGAGGTCGAACTCGGCGCGCGGCAGGTAGGGCTTGAAGCGCGCCCCTTGCACCTGCGCCGCGTCGATTTCAATCAGCCACCGCTTGCCGTCGGAAAGCGCGCGCGCCTGCACATTGCCCAGCGCGTCGCTGACGCCCCGCAGGGTAATCGCCTGCCCGATGCGCGGCTGGCTCAGGGTGAACTCCTGCACCCACAGGGTTGCCCGCACGGGCGCGTCGGGCAGCAAGTCGTCGAAGTAGAGCGTCCCCCCTTGCGCGCGCACGCGGAAGGTGAACGGCGTCGGTTCAGGCGGGCGCGGCTGGCGCAGCAGCGGGTCAATGTTCCACACGCCTTGCCGATCCCGCTGCAGCCACACTTCGGGGCGGTCTACCTCGATGGTCAGCGGCGCACCGTCGGCAGGCAGGCGCACCTCCAGATAGCGGGCGCGCAGCAGTCGCTCGCCCGACAGCGTGCGCACCTCAGGATAGGTCAGCAGGATGCGGTTCCAGCCCAGGCTGACGCGCTCGACCTGCACATCGAGTTGTGCCTGACGGCGGGCGTAGTCGCGCAGCGCGGGCGGCAGGCTCTCCTCGACCGCCAGCTTCACCTGCCACAGATACATCGCCCCCGCCAGCCCCAGCAGCGCAACGGGCAGCGCAATCAGCACCAACTGCCCCGCGCGCCAGAGCAGGCTACGCGCTCTCTGCCGCACCGACTTTCGCGAGCCTCTCTGCCATCACGCGCTGCGAGAACGCTATCGCGTTGTACGAACTGCGAACGAACGGTCCCGACGCGACGAACAGGAAGCCCATCTCCTCCCCCAAAACACGATACTCCTCGAACTGGTCAGGGTGGATATACTCCTGCACGGGCAGGTGGCGTTGGGTCGGGCGCAGGTACTGCCCGATGGTGAGCGCATCGACGCCGACGCTGCGCAAATCGCGCATGGTCTGCAGCACTTCCTCGCGCGTCTCGCCTAGCCCCAGCATGATGCCCGACTTGGTGTAAATCGCGGGGTTCATCTGCTTGACCATCTCCAGCACTTTGAGCGAGCGGTCATAGCGCGCTTGCGGGCGCACAATCGCCTGCAGCCGAGCGACGGTCTCGATGTTGTGGTTGAAAATCTCTGGCTCGGCGTCCACTACGCGGCGGATGCACCAGCGTTTTGCCTTGAAGTCGGGGGTCAGCACTTCGACAATCGCGTTGGGGATAGTCGCGTGCAGAGCGCGGATGGTCGCGGCGAACTGTCCTGCGCCTTCGTCGGGCAGATCGTCTCGCGCAACAGAAGTCACCACGATATGTTTCAGCCCCATGCGCTTGGCAGTGTCTGCCACGCGCTGCGGTTCTTGGGGGTCTAACGGGAGCGGCTTGCCCGTCTTGATGGCGCAGAAGCCGCAGTGGCGCGTGCAGATGTCGCCCAAAATCATGAAGGTCGCCGAGCCTTTCGACCAGCATTCGGGCAGGTTCGGGCAGCGTGCGCTCTCGCACACTGTGTGCAGGCGCGCCTCGCGCATCATCTGCTCCACTTGCTGCACCTTCTCTGGCTTGGGCAGGCGCACCTTCAACCAGTCGGGGAACTTGCGGTTGACCAGCTCGATCTTCGCCATCGGGGGTATTATACCCACGCGGGTCGTGTCGTCGGCGTCCTTCAGCCCCTCGTGCACGCGCTGGAGGCTATCGCGCAGCGCGCCGATTCGCGTCAGTAGCCTTTGTGTGTTGCTCATACAGCTCCCGAGACGGACGCAGCCACTTGCGCAGGTACATGCGGCGGTACGGCTCGAAATCGGCGTACTTGTGCCAGGTGCGTTCCGTCCACTCCAGTCGAAACGCCTCGTCGCGGCTGAGCAGCACCTGCCCACAGGTTGCGCTGAGTCGGAATCCGCAGGGCGCGTCGTTGAGCCGATGCACATCCACTGGGTAGCCGACTGCTCGCTCCAGCGCGTCCGCCAGATGAAAACATTAGCGCAGGGGGTCTACCGATTGCAGGAAGGACGGCTCCAGATAGACGGCGATGTCGATATCGCGGAAGGGGCGCGCTTGGGCAAACGACCCCAGCAGATACGCCAGTCGGATTTCGGGGCGCTCGGCAAGAGCCG
>Ga0197143_1000793_pt1 | contig 30257 bp, 27 predicted proteins | sample GBS70_MetaG_FD_148603 | JGI IMG/M metagenome (GOLD analysis project Ga0197143, IMG submission 148603) | Sediment microbial communities from Great Boiling Springs, Gerlach, Nevada, United States - GBS 70_MetaG | ecosystem: Environmental > Aquatic > Thermal springs > Hot (42-90C) > Sediment... | reverse complement strand
CGTAAACTCGGTATGGCAGTTTGTCCATCTTCGCAGCCAGTGCCATGCCGTTAGCAATGGACAAGCCTTGCCCAAGCGAACCCGTTGCAACTTCCGCCCACTTGAATCGGGGAGTTGGGTGACCTTCCAGTTCGCTGTCAATACGGCGCAAAGTTTTCAAGTGCTCAACGGGAAACGCTCCCGCTTCAGCCCAGACGGCGTAAAGCAATGGCGCTGCGTGACCTTTAGAGAGGACGAAGCGGTCATTGAGGGGGTTGTCTGGGTTGGGGACATCGTAGCGAAGTGTTGTGAAGAAAAGGGTGGCAACGATATCGGCAGCGGACAGACAAGTCGTCGGGTGTCCCGACCCAGCAAGGGTAGTCGTTTCAACCGCATGTCGCCTCAGCAACTGTCCCATCGCCCTCAAAGCCTCAACGCCCATTCTTCATACCCCTCCTCTCGTATTGACCGAGTTTGTTTTGCAGCCCGCAAGGAAGAGATCGTTTGAAGTTGTTTTTCATGGGTCGCTGACTGTTTGCGTTTTATCGTGCTGTTGTGATTTCAGCTCTGCAATTTGCGTTTTGATTCGCTCAATGATTTTGTTGGCGCGTTCACAGTGTGAGCCCATCCAAAAGACTTTCTTACATTTTGGGCAGCGTGCAAATTGAGATTGCGTTCTATAGACATAGCGTGGGACTTCACAGCGCACTTGCTCTTTACTAACTGGCTCAAGCAATTCGTTGCACTCAACACACCTTGTCATTCGTTGCCCATCCAAGTCAAGGTCAAAGTGAAATGCTGTTTGCAGGAGTTGCTCTTGCCAGCTATCGCTCAGTATCAGCAGGAATGCTGGCACATCCTTCCGACGGAGCAGTTGAGTATCTCTCGTCAGCAGAATCCTGTCTTCATCCTTCGCTACCTTGAGCAGAGTTTCATCATCTGCATCTGGCAGATAAAAAACATCGTATCCAAGCAGTCTTAACCAACGAGCTAACTTTCCGAGCATTGCGTCTGCTGCAAATTTGAGCGCCATCTCAACCACATCTCCTGAAGGCGTTTTGAAATCAGCTCGGGCAAATCATTCCTGTTGAACGGTGTGACGTTGATCAACTCCACATCCTTCCTCTCCTTTATGCTTCTAAGGAATGGAATCGGCTTTGCCTGTATGACGCCTAACAGTGGTTGTTTGCTATCAAGGCATTGAACAACTAATTCAGCGAATCCGGGACAACGAAGTTCCATAGAGGCTATTTCATCAATGACGATGACTTTGCCCTCCTTGAGAGCGTTTTGGAGCGCAGGCATAGCCACATTTTTCACATCCTCAATGTTAACTCCATACCTTCCAACGAAATGTTTTGAGCGTATACGCACATGCGCCAATATTCCCTCACGCCCATCAAGCGTAACTATTTTGAAGCCGACCCTATCTCCGCCCTCGCGTATCTCTTCGGTGTAAAAGCCACCGAATGGCAGCTCGCAACTTTCAATCACTCGCTTCACTATCGTCGTCTTTCCAACTCTCGGTATGCCAGTCAAAAGCAAATTTGTAACGCAACTCATTTCGTTCATCTTTCAAAGGCGCTGCCTATTTTCGTGCTATCGTTTTTTCTTTCGTAGCCATCCTATCGTTTTCATCGTGCTGAGCCTGTCTGAGATGCTACCCATCAGTTCGCTGACTTTAGGATAAAAGATGTAGCCACCGATAAGTATACAAAGCAGGATGAGCACATAAAGCAACACAACTGTTCTTCGTATACCGCTCGCAACGACATCAAACTCAAGCACTTGTTTACCAACTGATTCGCCGAAGCGCTCAATTGTCCACCTTGCATTGTTGCCATGCACATCGTTTGAGTTGCTGAGCTTTGGCATGACCTTGGATGGCATAGTTATGGTGATGCTAACGTTTACCTTATCTAACGCACCAAGTTCTGGGTCAGCCAAGTTCAAGGCTTTGGCGAACTTCGAAAAATCAAATGTCTCGCTGTATCGGAAACGACCAGTTGGTGGAAACCATTTTAACTCCCTTTCGTAGCTTACGCGCATCCCGGGGAACGGCGAGCTTATGCGCTTTGGATCAAACTTGCGTTTGAGGTGTATTTCAATTGTGTCACCTCGTCGCACATGCCATACACTCCAACCGTCAAGGGAGTTCTTTGCTCTCTTTTTGAGTGACTCCTCGTAGTAGCGGTTTGTGTGTATGATGATTTCCTTCACAACATAGCCGTTAGCCTTTACCCATGTCCTGACCTCGACACATCCGACCTGAAGTAGCAACGCCATAAATAGAGAAGCGAATGTGAAAAGCGCTTTTCTTCGCACGGTCTTTTCCTCCCCGCAAAATCACATGTGAAGCTACCTGCCTTCTTTTCTTCAATTATGGCGCATACTCCTGTTTGATTTGCCTTGCTGGGGATCGCCTTGATTACACAAAAATAGCTTCCCCTTCTCAAACCCTTAACAGCTATTGTCTTCTTACCGATGGTAGCTTGTTATTGTTACTCAAAACGCAGGTCGGAGCGTTGGCGCACTACTCGGACATTCACCGCCCTTAGCCCACGAGGTGTTTCTTCAATCTCAAACTCAACTGTCTGACCATCTTTGAGGGTGCGGTAACCTTGCCCGCGTATCTCGCTGTAGTGCACGAAGACATCCTCACCGTCATCTCGTTCTATGAAGCCATATCCTTTCTTGTTGTTGAACCATTTCACACGACCTATCGGCACTTAGAAGCCCTCCCTTTCTGCCAGTCGGTGCCTGCGCTAACATCTTTACCTCGCGTTTCTTAAGCTCGGCAAAGATGCACAGCCAACTTTATGGCTGCGAACGACAGCGCATGACATCGTTGGCAGCTTGGTTTGATTCAATACTGTGCGCTTTCTAAGTTTAACTCTATTTGAACGACTGTCAATAGCTGTAAAGAGGGCAGGCTGAAATTCTTCATACTACCAATTTCAGCCATGGTCTATGACAGATTGCGAAGTGCCGAATCCATAGCATGGTGACTTACTTTGCATCAACAAAGATAAAGCGAAACTTACGATACAAAGCTGCAATGGGATTTTCAAGGACGTCCTTGTTAGCGCAACTGTTGGTGTGTGACCTTGTGATAACATTGATGATGCTACACAATGCTACGCTCACATGAACACTCGGAGGTGAGCTTAAAAATGAAGGTCTACATTGTTACAGACCTTGAAGGTGTGAGTGGCATTTGCCTCTTTGAGCAGACTCGTGAGAAGCAACCTGAGCTGTATGAGGAAGCAAGGAGGCTTTTAATGGGCGAAGTGAACGCTGCAGTCCAAGGATGTCTTGACGGTGGTGCGACCGAGATAGTCGTGCTTGATGGGCATGGTGGCGGTTTCAATTTCATCCCAGAGGAGATGCATCCAGACGCTCAGTTCATAACTGGCACACATCGCCCAACATGGCTTGTTGGATTGGATGAAAGTTTTGATGCTGTGTTGTGCATAGGCTTCCATGCAATGATGGGAACGAAAAACGGAGTCCTTCATCACACGCAAAGTTCAAAGATGGAAAGCCGTTATTGGTATAACGGTATAGAGATGGGCGAGATAGGGCAAGTGGCTTTAATTGCGGGTCATTACGATGTCCCAGTTGTTATGGTCAGCGGTGATAAGGCTGCATGCGATGAAGCGAAGCAACTGCTCGGCGAAGAGATAGTTACTGTTGCAGTGAAGGAGGGCTATTCAAGGCATTGTGCAAAGATGCTGTCACCAAAACGTGCAAGGGAACTCATAAGGGAGGGCGCAAAGGAAGCTATGAGACGGATTCGACACTGCAAGCCATTGAAGTTACAGCTCCCAATCAAAGGCGAACTCAAGGTCGGTAGTAAGGAGATAGCCGATCAAATCAGACCGAAGAGAGCAAAGCGAGTTGATGATGTCACATTTGTTGCCACATTTGAAAGCGCCCTTGAAATACTTGACTTCTGATCTGGCTCCCTTCCGCTGCTAAACTTTTTCAAGCATTGCACCTTCTGAGGGCTCGCAAACATTTAGTGTCGGTGTTAACCCAGTTGCTTTTGCATACATCTGTGGGATGGATGAGAGAATCTCATCTACAGCCTCCTTCAAAGCGAGTGCTATCACACACCCACCAAAGCCAGCCCCTGTGAGCCTTGCACCGATAACTCCTTTGTGAGAGCGCAACAACTCAACCATGACATCAAGCTCAAAACAGCTCACCTCATAATCCTCTTTGAGCGACATATGGGACTCATCCATGAGCTTGCCAGCTTTCACTATGTCGCCACTCAAGAAAGCCATCCTAAATCCGTGCACCCTTTCGTTCTCAGTTATCACATGCCTGCAGCGCCTCCGTATCACATCTGGGAGCATATGCTCAACAGTTTTGAACTCTTCGTAAGAGACATCCCTTAAGGCTTTTATCTCCCGCTGTAGCAGGTGGCTTAGGAGTTTAACTCCTTCCTCGCATTGTTGTCTCCTGATGTTGTATTCCGATGCCGACAGTTCCCTCTCCTTTGCCGTGTCAGCTACGACGAACACATAACTTGGGTGCGAAATTGGAACATGCTCAAACGTTAGGTAGCGACAATCAAGCAAGAGCGCATGCCCACTTTTGCCGTGCATGCAAATCATCTGATCCATAATCCCGCACCTAACACCAACAAACTCGTTTTCAGCTCTCTGACAAAGCTTGGCTAAGCGTGTCTTATCAACAGACCCGATTTGCTCATGAAGCATTGCTGTAGCGACAGCAGTCTCAATAGCTGCAGATGAGCTTAAGCCAGCACCTATTGGGATATCGCTTGCGATACATGCATCCATGCCACAAGGTGAGATGCCCTCGTTCATCAAAGCCCATGCGACTCCTCTGATGTAGTTGCTCCATTGTGCTTCTAAGCTTCGCATCATTGAGAGAGCTTCCCTTAACTCAAATTCATCCACCTGAGCCATCTCCACGGAGAAGACTCGCACAACCTCATCATCTCTTGGGTTGAACGCTACCCATAACCTCATGTTTATCGCCATGGGCATGACAAAACCATCGTTGTAGTCGGTATGTTCACCGATGACATTCACACGCGCTGGCGAGCTTGACAGCATTGTCGGCTCGCAACCAAACTTTTCCTTGAATGCGCTTATCGCTCTTTCTTTCCCATTCATTGCTCATCACCTGAGCCGAGTTGCTATTACTTGCTCAAAGCCACCTTTGGCATTATGATGAGATTTTGGCAATAGGTATCATTAACTGAAGCTTAGCAAGTGGAGGTGGCTTGAACTATGCATAAGGTTGCAAGTGGTGTTGTGTTGCTGATTTTGGTTTCCGTAGCTTTCGCTGGTGCTCTGCCAAGGGTTGATGGCAAGGTTGTGGTTATGGTCATAGCGCAAAAAGATTTTAGAGATGAAGAGCTGTTGGTTCCAAGCGAAGTGCTTCGTGCTCACGGTGCGAAAGTGCTTATAGCTTCAACCACGACCCAATCAGTTAAAGGGATGCTTGGAGCAACTGTAAAGCCAAATGTGCTCGTTAAAAATGTAGACCCAAAGAAAGTAGACGCTATTGTCCTCGTTGGTGGAGTCGGTGCAAGCCAATACTGGAACGATAAGCTCCTTCATTTACTCCTTGTGCGTGCTCACAAGCTCGGCAAGGTGATCGGTGCAATATGCATAGCACCTGTGACGCTCGCAAACGCTGGCTTGCTCAAAGGTAGGAAGGCAACTGTATGGGCATCGGAGAAGGCTCGCATAGAAGCAAAGGGAGCTATTTATACTGGTGCTGATGTTCAAGTTGATGATAACATCGTAACAGCGAACGGACCAAACGCAGCTAAGGCGTTTGGTGAAGCGCTTTTGAAATTGCTTGCAAAGCAATGATTGTAGGTGGTGACATTGAGTCAAAAAACTGTTTTCGTTGCCATGAGCGGTGGTGTTGATAGTTCGGTTGCAGCAGCTGTTTTGGTTGAGCGCGGCTTCAATGTCGTGGGCATAACTTTTAAGCTATGGGGGAAAGGTAGTAACCGTTCCTGTTGTTCGCTTGAGGCTGTGATGGATGCTCGTAGTGTTGCTTACAAGCTCGGTATACCGCATTATGTCTGGAACTTTGAGGAAGAGTTTTTACGTCAAGTCGTTGATGTGTTTGCGAAGGAGTATGCCAGTGGGCTCACTCCCAACCCTTGTTTGCTTTGTAACCGCTACATCAAGTTTGAGTATTTTTTAAGGAGGGCTTTAGCACTCGGTGCCGACTACATTGCCACTGGACACTATGCCCGCATAGCCTTTGATGATTCAGCTGGGCGCTTCAAGCTCCTTAGGGCAATTGATAAAAGCAAAGACCAGAGCTATGCACTTTACATGCTTACACAAGATGTGATGCGCTTTCTGCTTCTGCCGATTGGCGAGATGAGAAAAGAGGATGTTAGAGCTTTTGCGAGGCGACTGGGCTTAAAGGTTGCTGAGAAGGAAGAAAGCCAAGACCTATGCTTTGCTATGGATGATGAGCATCAAAGTGTTGTTATTGAGCGCTACCCAAGCGCTGGTGCAAAGGGTCCTCTCATGTATGTTGATGGCAGTATACTTGGTATGCATCGTGGCATCGCTTACTACACTGTTGGACAAAGAAGAGGTATCAGCATACGAAGCCCATCTGGTAAACCACTCTATGTTGTGGCTATAGACCCAGACGCGAAAGCTGTTATAGTTGGTGAGCGTTTCTGGCTTGAGGTCTCTGAGGCTGAGCTTTCCGATGTGAATTTAGTAAGCGGTGAAATACCGCAAGAGCCTTTTAAATGCACGGTGATGCATCGCTATCGCTCAAAGGAGTCAATAGCGACGGTGCATATCATTAAGTGTGATGGGCGCTTAAGTGCCTTCGTAAAGTGGGAAGAACCGCAAATCGGTGTTGCTCCTGGGCAGGCAGTTGTCTTTTACAACGGTGATGAAGTGTTAGGTGGCGGTAAGGTTGTGCGAGTGCGCTTGAAAAATTTACCAAGGCACATTAACATCAAAACAATTTTGAATTGAGGAAAGGTGGTGAGCATTTAGGGCTATGCGCCCCTTGCCTTTAGAACTTAATCCGCGCAGGGAGCGCATACTTCGGGCAGTTGTTGAGAAGCATATAAGCACTGCTATGCCAGTCAGTTCGGAAGCCATCGTCAGAGAATACAAACTCGGTATAAGCCCTGCGACTGTTAGAATTGAGCTCGCAGCGCTTGAGAGTATGGGGTTGGTCAAGCAACCTCACACATCCGCAGGCAGGGTGCCATCAGATAAAGGTTACCGTCTCTATGTTGATCGTTTTCTTTCACCAAAGCCATTGAAGCCAAACGAGATTGCGATGGTGCGCTCAACATTCCAAGTCAAATACTGTGCCATTGAGGAACTGCTTAGGGCAGCTTTAGGGCTGCTTGCATCTTTGACTGGTTATGCTGCTTTGGCGTCGTTTACTCTATCAGGGGAGGAACCGTTGTGTGAAATAAATATCTCGGCACCGACACCGAAGAAACTCCTCGTCATGGTGACATTGGGCAAGGGAAAGGTTTTTCATCGCCTCTTTTACTCTGCTATCCCTGTTGATGCAGGCAGCTTGAAATATGTATCATCGCTCCTTAGGGCTTCGCTTTGCGGGCTTAAACTGTCTCAGGTTTTGCGCATGCGCCCATCGTCGTTCATGCAGCACTTCAAGAACGCGCTTACTGGTTCTTACAACGCTGTTTCAAAGTTGTTACGCATGAACTTTGAGATGATTCAAGAGACACTTCGAGCCAACTGTATGCTTGTCTTTGTTAGCAACTTCACGCAACTCCTCTCCCAGCCAGAGTTCATGGATGTGCATCGCGCGCGCTCTCTGGTTGAGCTGCTGAGTGAACCTCTAAAGTGGTTCTTTTTTGAACCTTATTATTTCGCTTGCGAGTCCTCTCCATGGACAGCGATAGGGATGGAATTGCTTGGTGGTGTGGCGCAGTCGCCTGAGCCACCAATAGATGTGCTGGCTGAATGCAGTCTTGTTGGAGCACCTTACTCCATCGGTGAGATGCACGGTGGAACTATAGCTGTCCTTGGTCCTAAGAGGATGCGCTACGACAGGGTATTGTCAGCAGTTAGCGAGGTTTCCAAATGGTTGAGCATCTCGCTTACCTCATTTATGTCCTGATATTAGCGGTCACGCCCATCCCTTTTGCGCCAACGCCTATGCATCCATATCCACTGTGTTGGGTAGCGCATTATCCACTCGCTGAGTAAGCTGTTGATTGATTGCATTATCGTTCTTATGTCCTCTTCGTGGTTGCCACGCAATTCAAAGTGCATCGTTGGCAGGACAAAGATATTGTGTCTATAGCCATCCCTAAAGGCTAAGATCGGAACTATTGGTGCCCCAGTTCTCAAGTGCAGTATGGCAACGCCAGTTGCTGTTTCTGTTGGCACTCCCATAAAGTCAACAACTATCCCCTTAGCATACCTGTCAACGAACAGGCAAACTAATTCACCGTTCCTAAGAGCTTTGAGACATTGCTTTACAGCATCGTAGTATGGTGGAGTGGGAATCCACTTCACATCGTATTGCTTCATGAGCATGATGAGCCCTTCCCTTGCTGCAGTGTTTGATGGCATTCGTATTAGTGGGCGGACCATGTATCCAAGCTGCCTTAAGTAACGGCACATCAAAGCCCAATTGCCAAGGTGGGCTGTAACGAGGATTACGCCCTTACCTTGGGATATAGCCTCTTCAAGGTTTTCCCTGCCAACCATCCTCACCCACCAATCAAGCGGTATGCCATGTCTGGAGCAATCCCAGCCCATCTCACATACTAAGCAGCCAAAGTGCTTGAACACTTCCCGAGCGATTGATAGCTTTTGCCCTGTATCAAGCGCGTCTCCGAATATGAGGTCTAAGTTCCGCAGTATGCGTATTCGCCACATTGGCAAAAAACGATAAGCTACTTTACCGATGGTCTTCCCAACCATGCAAATAGCTACGGGTGAAGGGAGTGCTTGAACAAATCTTATCACCAGCTTGACCAAGTTAATGCTGAACATTTCTCCAATGCCTCTTGATTGCATCATCTTCAAACGCCCAAAGTATCTTTGATTGCCGTTTCATTTGGAGTTGCTTACTCTCATAGCGTCTATGCTAAACTTGCATTATGCTACACTGCATCAGTTCAACCTAAACTATTGAAGCGAGGTGGTAAAAGTTGTCCAGCGCCATTTGGGAACGCTACTCATACCCTCAGATGAGGGAGCTTTGGACGCTCCAATCAAAGTTTAATTCGTGGATGGAAGTGGAACTTGCCATATGTGACGCTCTTTCGGAACTCGGCTATATACCAAAGGAAGCTGCAAAGCTCATACGAGAAAGAGCATCGTTCACCGTTGAGCGGGTCCTTGAGCTTGAGAAAGTTTATCATCATGACCTGATAGCGTTCGTTAAAGCTATGACCGAAGGGATGGGTGAAGAAGCTCGCTATGTGCATATGGGTGTCACTTCATACGATATTGAGGATACGGCGCTTGGGTTAAGGATGAAGCAAGCGTGTGAATTGTTGATTGAAGATGTTGATGCGCTCATTGATGCTTTGCGGAAGAAGTCCGTTGAATACAAGGACACGCTTATGATGGGGCGCACGCACGGTGTTCATGCTGAGCCGATAACTTTTGGCTTGAAGCTCGCTGTTTGGATAGCTGAGATGCAAAGGCACAGAGAACGCTTGCTCAGGCTGAAGGATGTGGTGGGCGTCGGTAAGATATCGGGTGCTGTAGGAACTTACGCGACGATTGACCCAAGGGTTGAAGAGATAGTGCTTGAGAGGCTCGGCTTAAAGCGCCCACTTGTCTCAACACAAATATTGCAGCGTGATAGGCATGCTGAATACATATGCACACTCGCCATAATAGCAGGTTCGCTTGAGAAGTTCGCAACGGAGATAAGAAACTTACAGCGCACCGAAATACTTGAAGTTGAAGAGCCCTTCTCAGCGAAGCAAAGAGGTTCCTCAGCAATGCCACATAAACGCAACCCGCACAAGTGTGAACAGATATGTGGGTTGGCGAGGATTGTCAGGTCATATGTAATTCCGGCACTTGAGACGATAACCACATGGCATGAAAGAGACCTTACTAACTCATCTGTTGAGCGTATAACCATACCAGAGGCGAGCATATTGGTTGATTATATGCTCAGGCGCTTCACAGAGATAATAAATGGCATGGTTGTATACCCAGAAAGGATGTGCCGTAACATTGAGCGCACACATGGCGTGTTTTGTTCACAGCGTATCATGCTCAAGCTTATTGAGAAGGGTTGGGGAAGAGATGAAGCATACAGCGTCGTTCAAAGTGCTGCCTTCAAAGCTCTTGAGGAAGAGAGGCACATGAAAGAGGTCCTGCTTGAGGATGAAAGGGTTCGTTCGTCACTCTCCAACGAGGAGATAGATGAGTGCTTTGATTACCGATATTTCGTCAGGCATGTGGACTTAATATTCGAGAGGATGGGACTGCTGGAGAAGTGAGCATCACCTTAGGGTGGTGCGCTATCATAAAGATATGGCAAGATGGAGGGGTTGAGGAGCCTGGAACCTCGCGGGATTTGAAATCCCGTATGCCCGAAAGGGTGCGCCGGTTCGAATCCGGCCCCCTCCGCCAAATCCACGATGCGTCATGTGGTTGCCCTAACTCAAGATCAGCAACTCCATGCCACCACTAAACGCGGTGTGACAAAATTTCTCTCGAAGCTGTTCTTGATGAGTTGCGGGAGTAGATTGGCTCATCGGGGGCTCCACCCTCAAGATGAAGCACGTAGTCAGCGTAAGTCTCGGTTCATCAAAGCGGGACAAGAGTGTCAAGGTAACAATCGCTGGTGAATGTTTCCTCGTGGAACGCATTGGCACAGATGGCGACATAAAAAAGCTTGCTCGTATCATGATGGAACTTGATGGCGCAGTTGACGTAATTTGCTTGGGCGGAATGGACATCTACATATACTGCGGGAGTAAGCAATATGCATTCTCACAAGCCCTGATGCTTTCAAAGATACCAAAGCGAACGCCAGTCGTTGATGGCAGTGGATGGAAACGCTATGTTGAGCCGCTTACCGTAAGATGGTTGCAAGAGAAAGGGATAATCCAATTCAACGGCTTGAAGACCCTCATAGTCAGCTCTGTTGATAGGGCTTTCCTTGCAAGAGCATTGTATGAGGCTGGATGTGACTTAATGTTTGGTGACTTAGCTTTTTGCATCGGCGTGAACCTGCCAGTGCGCTCATGGCAGTTATACCTCATATTGAGCAACATCATAGTGCCGTTGGTGACTAAGCTACCAATCACGCTTGTTTATCCAGTTGGCGAAAGACAAGAGATGATCACACCAAGGTATGCGAACTTGTATGCGTGGGCTGAACTCATTGCTGGCGACTTTCACCTAATAAGGCGTTACATGCCAAGCGACATCTCGGGGAAGATGATACTTACTAACACAACGACACAGCAGGACATTCAAGAACTGCGCTCAAGGGGAGTAAAGTTACTTGTAACAACGACGCCAGAGTTTGATGGGCGCACATTCGGAACAAATGTCATGGATGGTATAGTCGTAGCCCTCACTGGGAAGCCGCCAAACAGTCTGACTTGCTCCGATTACATTGAAGCGCTCAAGCTGATGCACTGGCAACCAAACGTTATTGGGATAAAGTGAGGGGTGGAGAACTTATGTTCACTTTTGACTCCTCTTTACTTAGGTGATGGTTGAATGCATGTCTGCATCGTCGCTGGTTCTCATCCACCGCTTATCTGTGGCATTGGCGATTACACAGCACCGCTTGCCTTAGCGCTTTGCAGGGCTGGCTTGAAAGTAACATTGCTTGTCTCGCAATCGTGTGTCCCTGATGATGTGGCTACTCTGCCATACAAACTCATTCAAATTGAGAGTTGGTCTTTAAGGCATCTCGGCAAAATATGTGCGGTGGTCAAAGACTGCAAGCCTGACATAGTGCATATCATTTACCCAGCAAAAGCATATGGCTATGCTCTTTCACCTATTGTGCTGCCATACATCTTAGCTGTGTCAGGGTTGAAAACTGTCTTAACTCTTCATGAGTTTAAGATGGCGCATCCATTGCGCAAGCTTGCTAACATCGTTCTTATGATACCAACGAAGGGTGTGCTCGTCCCATCAAGTAGTGAGAGAGAATCAATTGCTCGCTATGCGCCAGTGATTGCTGGCAAGGTAAGGGTAAGCACAGCAGGTCCAACGATACGTCCATGTTGGCTTCATGAAGATATGAGGAAAAAGTTGCGCAACGAGCTCGGAATTCAGAACGACGAATTTGTTGTAGCTTACTTTGGCTTCATACATCCTCACAAGGGCACAGAGACAGCCCTAAAAGCGTTTTGGCGTTTTAACATGCATTGCACAAAATCACGTTTGATGGTCATCGGTGAATTTAGACCGGAGAAGTTTGCATACCATCGTGCGATACTTGAGTTGGCTAAAAGACTTCGTATCAATGAGCGCATCATGTGGATGGGTGCACAACAGCCACAGAATGTATCGCATCTCTTGCAGTTGTGTGACGCTGCACTCCTTCCTTTCCCAGATGGCGCATCAACTCGACGCGGGACACTCATTGTGTGTATTCAGCATGGGTTACCAACCGTAACAGTTCGTGGGGAGGCAGAAGTTGAAAGGCGTTTTGGAGACGCAGTTCTATTCGTTGATTCACCCTCAGATTATGACGGCATGGCTAAAATGCTTTGTTTACTTTACGGTGGCTTGCAGAAGGAAATGAGTAAGCGTGCCATGTCGCTCATCCCAAGCTGGGAAGGCGCTTGGGACGAAATAGCCTCACACACTGTTTCGCTATACATTGATGCGCTCTCAAATCCTGCTTGATGTTGTTAATGTGTTTGTGTTTCTACTCGTCGCCTATGAGACGCTCAATGATGGAAGCATAGGCTTCAACTTGCTCAACTTCAACAAACTCCTCCGAAGAATGTGCTTGAGCGATGCTTCCAGGTCCGAAGACAACGCTTGGTATGCCAATTGAGGCGAACTTGCTTGCGTCTGTGCTGTAGGGCACACCCACTCGTTGGGCTTCACCAAGCACCTCTTTGACGAGCTTGATTAAGGTAGCAACCGATGGCACATCTGGTGTTTCCATACCACTGTCAATTATCTCTGGCTGCTCAAACTCAACTTGAAAGTCAATATCAGGCGACGCCATTATATATTCTTTGAGCTTCTTCCAAGCGTCCATGGGGTCTTGCGATGGTAGTGTCCTGTAGTCAACGAATATCTCGCACACATCTGGTATCACATTTGGGGCGTGTCCCCCCTTTATCACATTGGCGCTGATCGTTGGGGCTCCAAGAGTTGGGTGGCGTAAGTTCGCTAAAACCTCGTTTGAATACTTCTCAATCAACGGTATTAGCTTCGCCATCCTGTAGATTGCATTTATGCCCATGTGCGGTTGGCTACTATGGGCGCTCTTGCCGAATGTGCGTATGTGGAAGCGTATGAAACCTTTATGAGCAGTTGCTACCTTTAATTCTGTTGGTTCACCAACGATGCACAAGTTCGGTAAGCCAAATTTTTGTTCCTTCAACCAATCCCTTAAGACAACTGCACCAGTTGCTGTGTATTCTTCATCAACAGTTGCAGCGAACACAACTGTCTTTTTAATGCGCCCAGTGGTTGTGGATTTCATAATGGATGTGAGCATAGCTGCTATGCTCGCCTTTGTGTCACAAGCACCTCGCCCATACACTTTCCCTTCTTTTACGATCGGAGTGAAAGGCAGGCGCATACCTTCTCCGCTAACCGTATCCATGTGCGCGCAAAGCATTATTGTCTCGCTACCGCTTCTCCCTTCAACGAGTGCAATGATGTTTTCTCTCCCATCAACTACTGGTTGGCGAATGACGCTTATCCCAACTGCTTCAAGCTTTTGCGCTATGTATTCGGAGAGCAATACCTCTCCCGTTTTCGGTTCCGATGGAGAAGCGAGTTGCGGATTGACACTTGGTATTTCTATGAGTTCGCATAGCATGCGTATAGTGTCCGAGCCCAATCAATAACCCTCCTCAAAATAATCTTCCCAATCGCTTACTTCGCCACTGCATATCCTGCAGATTATGTCCGTTACTTCCTCAATTGGTGTGTCATCAGGGTAGTCCGAGTTAGCTATGTCAATGTATCTGACTGGTCTTCCACAGAGCGAGCATTCACCAACTTCTTCATATGGGTTGAGCAGGTCGTAGCGTTCCTCCTCTATCATCTGCCTTATGTCGCCAACGGTCATCGGTGCTTCAGGTGGTATCTCATCAAGCAATGGTTGATGTTCTTCTTCCCACTCCTGTGCGGACTCCAAATCGAGATCCATGAACTCCTCTGTTATCTCCTCATGCAACGATTTTTTAGTCCTCCTTCTCTGTGTGCGTTGTTTCTTTGGTTTACCGCTTTCCCTTCGTTTCCTTTTGCGAGCCATAGCTACGACACCTCCTTCAGCTCTTCACGGCTTAAAGGTATGTCTCTAATGTTTAGCAAACGCAAATTATAGCTCACAATGAACGCATATCTACTGCCTTGTGTTATCACGGTTCTGCCGTTCAATTGCTTGACAATGATCAGTGTTGGTTGGCATATTAAAAACTTGAGGCAGATATTATGCAGCTTCAAGCGAAGAGGGGATGTAGCCATGATAGATCTTGAACGTTTGATGCGCTATGCAGTTGAGAAGGAGGCTTCGGATATTTTCCTTAAAGTTGATTCACCACCTGCTTTGCGCATTCATGGTAAGGTCTATCGCTTAAATCATCCACCTCTCACCGTTGATGACCTTAAGCAGGTAGCGCTTTGCATAATGACAGAAGACCAACTCATCTCCTTTGAGAAGAGACACGAACTTGACTTTGGTTTCACATTCCCCGGTCTTTGTCGCTTCAGGATAAACGTATATCAGCAGCGTGGCACGCTTGGGATGGTCTTTCGTGTTATACCGTTGCGGATAAGGACAATAGAGGAGCTGAAGTTACCTCTCGTGCTCAAACGCCTTTGCACAGATCCGATGTTCTCTCAAGGTCTGATACTCGTAACTGGTCCAACTGGTTGCGGTAAGTCAACGACCCTTGCTGCGATGATTGACCTCATCAACCAGACGAGGCGTGCCCACATAGTCACGATTGAAGACCCAATTGAATATGTCTACGAGGACAAGATGTCCATTGTGAGCCAAAGGGAGGTCGGGACTGATACAGCATCTTTCTTAGATGCACTGAAGTATGTTCTTCGTGAGAGCCCAGATGTAATACTCGTTGGCGAGATGAGAGACATAGAGACATTCCACGCAGCTTTGACAGCTGCGGAGACTGGTCACTTGGTTTTCTCAACGGTGCACACACCGAGCGCGAGCGAGACGCTTGAACGAATCATAAACATGTTTCCACCTCACGAGCGCCCTATGGTTTGTGTGCGCTTGTCAAAATCACTTTTAGCAGTTATCTCACAGAAGCTTGTCCCACTTGCCGATGGCAGTGGAAGGAGAGCAGCTGTTGAGATAATGATTGTCACTCCAACGATAGCCAAGGAGATTGAAGAAGGGCGCTCTGGCACAATCTACCAACTCATAGCTAAGGATAAGCAGGAAGGTGGCTACTGGGGAATGCAAACTATGAATCAAGCCCTCGCTGAGATGGTGAGGGAAAAGCTCATCACTCCAGAGGATGCCCTGCGCTACTCAACCAACCCAAGCGAGATGCGCCATATACTCCACAGGCTCCAAGAGGAAGAACGCCAGATGCTTGAAGAGCAGGAGAGGAGAAGAAGGGCAGCACTGCTTCGCTCACAAAAGCCAACTTCTGAAGGTTCACAAAGTTAAACCTTGTGTTCATTTGCTTTGACATAGGTTGGATAGAGGGAGTTGGATGCTTACGCAATTGTTTCGGTAAACCATAGGAGGTGTGGTTTGATGGCGACTTATCCGGTTGATATGGCTACATTGCTAAAGGAGGTCGTTGAAAGGGACGGTTCTGATCTGCACTTAAAAGTTGGTGAGCCACCGATATTCCGCATCTACGGGAAGCTGACTCGTTCTGAATATCCGCCACTCACACCAGAAGCTGCTAAAGAGCTTATCTATTCAATCCTCACGCCAGAGCAGATAAAGCGTTTTGAGGAGCAATGGGAACTTGATATGGCTTACGAACTCAAAGGTGTTTCTCGCTTCAGGGTAAATGTTTTCAAGCAGAAGGGGTATGTCGGTGCAGCTCTTAGGACGCTTCCATCAAAGATACGCACGATTGATGAGCTTGGTTTACCGCAGGTGCTGAAGAAATTGGCTATGCTACCAAGAGGTCTCGTGCTTGTGACTGGTCCTACAGGTTCTGGTAAGACGACAACTCTTGCAGCAATGATTGACTACATAAACGAAAACAAGAGAGCACACATTATCACGATTGAAGACCCGATTGAGTATTGGCACGAGGATAAGCTCTCAACCATAACGCAGCGTGAGGTTGGCGTTGATACAGAATCGTTTGCAGCAGCCTTAAGGCACATATTGCGTCAGAACCCAGATGTGATACTTGTTGGTGAGATGAGAGACCTTGAGACGATGGCGAGGGCGATAACTGCAGCTGAAACGGGTCACTTGGTTTTCTCAACGGTCCATACTATTGATGCAGCGCAGACAGTTGACAGGATAGTTGATGCTTTTGAAGCTGATAGACAACCACAAATAAGGGTGCAGCTTTCACTTTGCTTGCAAGCCGTCATATCGCAGACACTTGTCCCAAGGATTGACCGCCCAGGGAGGGTGGCTGCGTTTGAGATCATGGTTGTTACACCTGCTATTCGTTCCCTTATAAGGCAAGGCAGAGCACAGCACCTCTATAGCCACATACAAACGGACTCAGAAATAGGTTCTCAAACGCTTGATAGCCATTTGCTACAACTCCTACGCGATGGAATCATAAGTTATGAAGATGCGTTGCTCAAATGCAGCAATCCATCCGAGTTTAGGGTTTTGGCTGCTGAGTATATACCGAAGGAGGAAAGAAAGAGGTTTGAAGAGCTTGCGAGGCAGTTGACGCATGGTTAAGTTTTTGATGAGCGTGAATTAGGAGGTGCTCAAGGGAATGGAGAAAGAAATGAAGCTTGATGAGCTACTCAAATTTGGGCTCCAAAATAAGGCTTCAGATGTGCATATAAAAGCTGGCTGCCCACCGATGTTTCGCATCTTCGGTGAGCTGCGAAGGGCAAAGACACCACCACTCTCAAACGAGGAAGCGAAAAGGCTGATATATCAAGCGTTGAAGGAAGAGGAAATCAAAAAGTTTGAGAGGACGAAGGAACTTGATACAGCCTATGTCATTCCGGGCGTCGCTCGCTTTAGGGTTAACTGTTATTACCAGCGTGGTCTTATCGGTGCAGCTTTCAGAATCATACCGCTTAAGGTTCCAACGATTGATGAACTTGGCTTGCCTCCAATCGTTAAAGAGTTCTGCGAGCGTCCGAGAGGTTTTATAGTCGTTACAGGTCCAGCAGGTTCTGGGAAAACAACGACTCAGGCTGCCATGATTAACTACATCAACGAGCGTTTCCCATGCCATATCATCACCGTTGAGGACCCGATTGAATTTGTCTTTGAGGACAAGAAAGCTTTGATAAACCAAAGGGAGTTGCATCAGGACACGCATGGTTTCGCGAATGCCCTTAGGGCTGCATTGCGTGAAGACCCAGATGTGATACTCGTTGGTGAGATGAGAGACCTTGAAACGATAGCGCTTGCTATCACAGCTGCTGAGACAGGGCACTTGGTCATTTCAACATTGCATACAACTGATGCGATTGGAACAATTGACAGAATCATAGATGTCTTCCCAACACATCAACAGCAACAGATAAGAGTTCAGCTGTCCATGAACCTCGTTGGGATAATAGCGCAGAGGCTTCTTCGTAGAGCCGACGGTAAAGGTATGGTGGCAGCGTTTGAGATACTCGTTGGCACTCCAGCAGTTAGAGCGCTCATAAGGGATGGGAAGACGCCACAGCTTTTCTCCGTATTGCAAACGGGCACGAAAGTGGGCATGACAACTCTTGAGAGGTCGTTGGCTGAACTTGTGATGAAGGGCATCGTCACAAAAGAAGAAGCGATGGCACATGCCAATGACCCAGACCAACTTGAGGAGCTGCTCGCTGGGAAGGAAGTTGCTGCTGTGAGCAATCCACCGGCAGGCGGTGAATGATGAGCTCAAGACGCTCATATCGCCGTGAAGCAATTGAAGAGGCAATAAGCACCTTACTAACATGGATCACTTTCATCTCAGCTGTTATTGCTGTGCTCGCTATGCTTTACCTCTTTTACGGCATCTTAAGTGGTGCCCTAACACGCCCGCGCCCAAATACCCCCGAGATGATGAGAGTGGTAGCTGTAACAGGTAAGGTTAGCTTGATTTTCCTTTTGAGCGCTGGCATTGGTTTATCAACTGCACTGTTGCGCTATTGGGAGATAGCACAACTTGGACCATGTTACTTGATCGGCGGTGTTGCCTTATACATTGGGATGCCGTTCTTCATTCAACTTTTGCTTGGTGGCGCTGCCACAAACGAAGCCACAGATACAGTCGTCAATAGCTTCAACTCAGTTGCTATTGTCCTCACCGGCGGTGGATTGCTTAGGAGCATTGTATCACTCATTCAGCATCTGCTTTACAAGCCACCAGTTGAAGTTCGCAAGGAGCGCGCTGGTAAACTCGTCATCAAGCCGAGGGAAAAAATAATACGAACAAGACCTTGGGCATTCAGCCCGTGTTGGAAGTTGCCATTTTGTTCCGAGAGCATGAGGCGAATATGCCCAGTGTTCCAGAAAAGACGATCGTGCTGGAAAGTGAAACAAGGTTGCCAGTGTGATCCGATGTTGATTGAGGCTCTCCTCGGCGGGCTTGCAATTGAATCAGCTGACGGGGCTCAAAGAATAGTTTCGCTCTCAGAGCTTGAGGAGGAGAGAAGGGAGGAGTTCATAAAGAGGAGAGCAAGAAGAGTAAAGCGAGCACCTTGTGATAGATGCACGATCTTCATGTATCATCAACACCTGAAACATCAGTTTTTCAGCCCACTTGTCATGCTTGCCATACCAGTCGCTTTCTACTTCCTCTGGAAACCATACACAAGCATCTATGGCGCTGTCGTAACATACTTGGGCGAGTTGTGGAAGCAGATAGCTTATGACCCGACTAAGATACCGTTTAACCCTTCGGATTTAATGACACCAATACCTCAGGTGTTTGTTGCCCTCATAATCGGTGCATATGCCCTCTTATACGCCACCCGCTTCATTGAGTTCTGCATCTTCAAACTGCGCCTTTGATTTGTGATGAAGGGTGTGAGTTCAAGCACTTGCTTCCGCTTGCTTATTTGTGGCTGATTGGAGTTGAAGCTCTTCTGCAGGGTTCCCACACTTGCCCTCATTGTTGCTGTGTTTCTGTGAGCGTGCTAAACTACTCATTGCACATGCGTGTAACAAAGCGTGATGGGTGGTTGCAATGAAGTGGTTTTTGTGGCGAGGCTTTTGTGTCGTAGTGCTGGCTGCTTCTCTGCTCAGTGCTTCATTTGCTCAATCTCATAACAGCTCCTCACAGAACAGCGCTTTGAATCAAACCACACAGTATGCTGACATCCCAAGCTATGACGACCTTAAGCCGATTGCCTCAGTTCACGCAGGGCGCTTGGTTAGAGTGAGTGGCAGGTTAACTTCGCTTGTCATAGCTCGCGACTCAGTTACATATGGCATAACGACGAAGGATGGTAGTATCGTGTTCGTGCGTGGCAAGTTGCCTGCGAAATATGCGCATACTGGTGTTTTAGTGAGCGCTATAACACGAGTGCCAGAGGACGTGAGGATGATTCTGACGCTTGAGCTTGTTGAGTTTGAGCAGCCAAAGCAAGGACCAAGCGTATCGCATACAACTCAGGTTACTACACTACAGCAGGCGTCTGTTGAGCGAAGATCAAACATGCAACCTGCTCCACAACAAACACCCGCTATAGGTTCACATTGGGTGTTGTGGAGCAACACGCAACCTAATATGCCGCTGCAGGTTGGGCAAACAAATGCTGTTCCAATTTACTCAGCATGGTGGGCATCTCCACAGCAGGGAGGCGTTTTATACACTCCGTCAGCACAAGCAAATACAACTCCACTGATGCCATCACAGGTCACGCCGCAGCAGTTGCAACCACTCTACGTAGTGCCAACAACAAGTCAAAGGGGCACTTTGCCCTCTCGCGGTATAAGCGATGTTCGCTGGCGTAGTGAATATGAGGGCGTTCAGCGTAGCACACAGGTTCTGCTCCCATCAGGTTCAGGGAAGTTTACCATCTCACCACCAAGCCCACAAACCAATGTATCTTACAGCAACATACAACGAGAGGTTGAACGCCTCTTAAACGCATACAAGAGTGCAGCCATTTATTTTAACCCTTCGCTAACAGATGAGCAGGCAACAAAGATAACGAGAGCATTACTTTACTACAGCTTGCTTTATGGTGTTGATCCGAGGTTTGTTGTAGCGGTCATCGCTGCGGAATCGTCCTTTCGTCCTAATGCTGTCGGTAGCAAAGGTGAGATAGGGTTAGGACAGCTCATGCCTTCAACAGCTGCCTCGCTCGGTATCTCTAACCCATTTGACATAGAGCAGAACATTGAAGGGTGTGTCAGGCTACTTTCTCGTTATCTCACAGCATACTCACATCTACCCCCAGAACAGCAAATAGCGCTCGCGCTTGCCTGCTACAACGCTGGACCAAACGCTGTTGCAAAATATGGCGGGGTGCCACCTTACCCGATAACACAACGCTACATCAAGAGGGTCACAGAATTTTACAAACAGCTTTGCGGTATTCGCTGATTGAAGGGTGTGATATGCTTGTCACAACGATACACGGCTAAAAGTAGCATTAATGCCACTGTGGGTGTTAAAGTTTTACTCGTTTTCGTTTTGCTCATAGCAGCGCTATGTGTTGGCGTGTATGTCAGCATGATGAATGCACAACGATACCACGAAGTAACCACCAATTCCAATGTCGGCGTAGTAAAAAAGAAAGCACCGCCAACATTGGTAGCTGAGAAACGCAAAGAGGTGCTTGAACGGGAGCGTAAAGTTACAAAGGTGGTTCCAGAAGAAGTTAAAGCAACGCCGAAGAAAAAAACAACTGTTGAATCAGATGTGGAGGGGAAGGTAGAAGGCGTAAAGTCGCTTTCGCTATCACGCAAAAAGCAGTTGGATGCTTTAAAGCTCCATCTGCCGATTGTTCTCAGGAGGGCACTTGAAGGTGAGCACATTAAAAAACCTTTGTGGGAGCTTGAGTTATCTCGCTTGCATGTCAAAGCTCCATCTGTTGCACTTACATTGGATGCCCATTTTGAAGATAAGTATGTGCCGAAGATACTATCAGTGCTTAAGCGCTATAATGTGCGTGTAACGTTCTTCCTGACAGGGCACTGGGTCGAAAGTTTTCCTAACTCCCTTCGTGCGATAGCTTCCCATGGACATGAGTTGGGCAATCATACATATTCACATCAAAAGCTTTCAAGCCTTTCCGATGATGCAATAATTGAGGAAGTGAAGCGCACTGAACAAGCCATGTTTAAAGCACTCAATGACGCCACACTCATAACTCCTTATGTTCGCCCACCGTATGGTGATAGGGATGAGAGGGTTGTGCGTCTCTTGCTCTCTGCAGGCTACATACCTACATACTGGTCTGTGGATTCGTTTGATTGGAAGAAAGGTATAAGTGGCGAAGAAGTATTGAGCAGGGTGCTAAGCAAGGCATCAAGCGGTGACATAATCCTGATGCACGCTTCAAGCGGTATAACTGCTGAAGTTCTCCCGAAGGTCATTGAGGGGCTTCTTCAAAAGGGTTTAGAAGTCTGCTCGTTGAGCGAGCTTATCATGCGCACTGTTGAGTAAGCTGATGCGAGTGTGCTAAAATAAAACAATGGTAGTGTTGACGGGGCGTAGCGCAGTTTGGTTAGCGCGCCTGCCTTGGGAGCAGGAGGTCACCGGTTCAAGTCCGGTCGCCCCGATACTGTGAAGTTTTGTGCGGGAGTAGCTCAGAGGTAGAGCGACAGCCTTCCAAGCTGTAGGTCGCGGGTTCGAGTCCCGTCTCCCGCTCCAAGTTTAGAAAGCGAATATTGGTTGGTGTGCCCCGGTAGCTCAGGTGGATAGAGCGGGCGCCTTCTAAGCGTCTGGTCGCGGGTTCGAGTCCTGCCCGGGGCGCACTATTGTTTGCAAGTTATGGCGGGCGTAGCTCAGAGGTTAGAGCACTGGGCTGTGGCCCCAGGGGTCGCGGGTTCGAGTCCCGCCGCTCGCCCATCATTTTGAAGGCGGGTATGGTGCTGGTGTGCCCCACGGATTGCAAATCCGTCGGCTCTGCCAAATAACGGCAGAGGCTGGGTTCGATTCCCAGGCCCGCCTCAAATTGAAAAATTGAAAAGTGGGGTTTGTTGTGCGAAGTTGCGCGCCTGTAGCTCAGGCAGGAAAGAGCGCGGGACTTCGGATCCCGGGGTCGGGGGTTCAAATCCCTCCAGGCGCGCTTTAGAGTTTTTGCTTTTGGGCCGGTAGCTCAGCCAGGTAGAGCAGGGGACTCTTAATCCCAAGGTCGCAGGTTCAAATCCTGCCCGGCCCATTTTTTATGCATTGGGGATGTGTTTGACATGCGGAGAAGAAGGACCTCAGCCAAATCTAAATCAGCGAAAAGAAAGATCAAAGAAAAACGCGCTGAAGGTAAAGCAATGCCAACTGCACCTTCAGCAGAGGATAAGCTCATTATCGTTGAGTCACCAACTAAGGCTCGCACCATCCAAAGCATTGTTGGTAAGGACTTTAAAGTGATAAGCACAATGGGGCATGTGCGTGACCTCCCTGAGAGTTCGTTTGGTGTGGATGTTGATAATGGTTTCACGCCAAAGTATGTCATCATACCAGCAAGGAGAAAGATAGTGGAGGAGCTGCGCAAAGCTGCAAAGCAGGCAAGGGAAATTTACATCGCATCAGACCCAGATAGAGAGGGCGAAGCTATAGCGTGGCATGTATCACAGCTTGTGAACCACCCAAATGTTAAGAGAATCGAGTTCCATGAAATAACGAAGAAAGCAGTCTTGCAAGCATTGCAATCGCCAAGAGAGATTGACATGCATTTAGTTGAAGCACAACAGGCTCGCAGGGTGCTTGATCGCATCTTCGGATACAATCTTAGCCCATTGCTTTGGAGCAAAGTTGCAAGGGGATTGAGCGCTGGCAGAGTTCAATCGGTGGCGTTGAGGCTCGTTTGCGAGAGAGAACAAGAGATACAAAACTTTGTCCCGCAAGAGTATTGGACGATAACTGTTTTGTTCACACCAGAAGGCAGGGACGAGCCTTTCAAAGCGCAACTCATAAAGTATGCTGGCAATGACATCAACATCCAAAGTGAACAAGAGGCAATGCGCATCTCGGAGGAGCTCAAGAAACTGCAATACGAGGTATGTGACTTCAAGCGCGAAGAGAAGCTGAGGACACCGCCACCACCGTTCATCACTTCAACACTACAGCAAGAAGCTTCAAGGAAGCTCGGCTTTAACCCCGAGCAGACCATGCGCATTGCTCAACAGCTATATGAAGGGCTTGAGATAGGCGATGAAGGTGCTGTTGGGTTAATCACATACATGAGGACAGATTCAACAAGGGTAGCACCAGAGGCTCTCTTGGAAGCTCGCGAGGCGATTGTGAGGTTCTTTGGGGAGCAATATCTTCCAGACAGCCCAAGACAGTATCGCCCGAAGCGTTCTGCACAGGATGCCCATGAAGCAATCCGCCCAACATCCGTTATGCGCCACCCTAATGATGTCAAGCCTTACTTGACCAACGCCCAGTATGATCTTTATCGCCTCATCTGGCAGAGGTTCATTGCGTCGCAGATGGCAGAAGCAATTTATGACACGGTGCGCATAGACATTGTTGGTGGCGATTATCTACTGCGCGCAAATGGCTCAAAACTTAAGTTTGATGGCTACCTCACTGTTTACCAAGAGGGGAAGGATGAAGATGAAGAGGAAGTTGAGGAAGAAGGGCTTTTGCCTGAGGTAAGTGTAGGTGAGAAGCTCAAACTCATTGATGTTATTCCAGAGCAACATTGGACAAAACCACCACCAAGGTATACTCAGGCAACACTTGTGCGTGCGCTTGAGAAACATGGCATAGGACGCCCAAGCACATATGCACCGATCATTTCAACGATAATCAAGCGGGGCTATGTTGAAGTGAGAGGGAAAAAGCTGTATGCGACACCACTTGGCATGCTTATAAACGAACAGCTCACTTCTCATTTCCCCGAACTCGTCAATGTTAAATTCACAGCCCAAATGGAAGAACATCTTGATGCAATTGAGGAAGGTCATGCCGATCGTGTCAGTGTCGTGCGTTACTTCTATGAACCATTCATGAGGGCACTTGAAAGAGCTCAAAGAGATATGGGGCAGTTCAAAGGAGTTGAGGCAGAAGAGACATGCCCAAGGTGCGGAAGCAAAATGGTTATACGATACAGTCGTCACGGTCCATTCCTGTCATGCAGCAGCTTCCCGCAATGCAAATTCACAATGCCAATAAACGAGGACGAAGTTTTCCCATGCCCTGCCGAAGGCTGTGACGGTTACTTACGTCCAAGGAGAGCACGGAAAGGGAAATTCAAAGGGAGACTCTTCTACGGTTGTAGCAATTACCCAAACTGCACCGTCATGCTACCAGGAAAGCCCACTGGCGAAAAATGCCCACAATGTGGAGCACCAATCATCATGGTTGAGCGCGGCTCAAAGGTCACAGTGAAATGCAGTTCAAGTGAGTGCTCATTCTCCTCAGAGACGACACTCAACAAGAGTGAACTTATGAAAGAAGCAAGCTCATGAACCTGCTTATGCACTGTTTACACTTTTGCCAAGCGTTACAGCAAAGCACTCTCTTTGTAAGTTACGCTAAAATTCATGGTGGTGACCGATGGCTTTGGGAGGTGAAAGGAGATGTTTGGTCTTGGAACACCGGAGCTTCTGCTCATATTGTTTGTTGCGCTTTTGCTTTTTGGACCCACTAAGTTACCCGACTTAGCGAGGTCACTTGGAAAAAGCGTTCGTGAGTTCAGGCGCGCAATGCATGAGGTGCAACGAAGCTTAGAGAGCGACGAACAGTCCTACACTGAAGATTAGGTAAACCGTAACAGGCTTTGCTTGTGCAGTTCTCAGTCAATGATGAAGATGACATTACAGCGCTCCAGAAAATGTCCCACCGCATTCTCTCGCAATATAACTTCACCATCTGAATAAGTGACGATAACATCCTGCCTCGCAGTGCCCCTAACACCTATTGCCTTGATAATAAGCGGTTGTGGTCCAGCACGTTTATCTTTGAGCGCACCTTCAAGAGTGGTATGATAGTAGACGACACCTTTCTCAATAGCGAAGTTAGCTGGCACAAATTGTGGTCCGTAGATAGCTCTACCACGCTCATCATAAATTCTTGGGCTCATCCCTCTTTCAACCTTTAAGCCACGCGCATCAATTATTAGCCCCGTGTAGCCTTTTATTCGTGGTTCAGTGGATATGGGTTCAAGATGCGTCGGTTTACGCATAGTGGTATTCGGTTTGGAAAGTGAGCCGATAATATCAAAAAGCATCGGGGAGCCCTTCGCTATGTTAGTTGCTCTTGTGCTTTGTGAGGGCGCATATGTAGGCAATTCAGAACCACCCACCTGAGGTTGTGCCCTTATATTGCCACCTGTAACTACAGGGCTTTCGCCTGAGTGTGTAGCTGTTCCACCACCTTTTGCACGCTCTAAACCAACTACGCTATAGCCACCCTGTGCTTCAGTGCTACTTACTGAGCCAACGCCTAAACTTGTTGACGGCTTTGGCAAGCTCAACAACTTTGGTGAGACTTTCAATTGAGATACAATCGTCTGTCTCCCTTTCGTTGCTGTAGTGGTCATGCCTTCATTCAATTGACCACCTGAAATGCTTTCGCTGCTCCTCGTTGGTTCTAATGCCACGCCAATAGAAGGTGGCACATCAGCTCCCTTGGAACCGCCTTCAGGTGCTCTTGCAGGGCTTATTAAGGTTTGTGTGCCAACGCTAACGGGTGATTCGTTAACCGCCCCTTCCCTTGGAAGCGTTCCCAACACTGCACTGGTGAGGATAGGGCGCTTACTTCCTGTGGAAGCTACATGTGTCGGTTTCTCTTGCTCTGCTGTGGTGCTCATAGTAGTTTTGCTCAACAGCGTTGATTTGGTTGAAGTGTATGCGGGTTTACTAAGAGCGCTTGTTTCGCTATGGTCATGCCTCAAAGCTTCACGCCCCAAAGTTGTAGCGCTTATCTTTCGCTGACTTGGTAATGGTGTAAGCTTCCTGCCCTCTGTGTGTAAGCTTGCGTGTTGTTTTGTGCCTGTAGCTTCTGCAATGGTTAACTCACCGATGTCCGTCAGCTCAATCGTCGTTGCTGTCGTCATCCTTGGGAGCATGCCTTTAATCGGCATCATCAGTATGAGGGCGTGCAGGACACACGATATGAGCCAAAAAGTGCTCAGTGAATTCCATTCATCATGCGGTGTGCTCATCATGTTCCACCTCATTGCAAATTATATTGCTGTTTAGCTGGGCTGGTGTTCTTTGTTCATAAGCTTCTTTCACCCTTTCCCACCAAGCCGTTGGCGCTTCAAATGAGGCTCTGCTTAGCCAAATGATTGCCAAGCAGAGCAGGGTTGTTACGACGATGCTTCCCTCAAGCCCGAATGCACCTCCGCTGAGGGGTGAGTCATATGCCCATTTTACGCTTAGCATGCTATCATCAAATTTCAACCCACTCACTGGGGAGCCGAAGATGAAACCTGTTGAGAAGTTCCAACCCCAATGCAAACCGATTGCAGCCCAGAGCATTTTCGTGCGAACGTATACAAGTGCCATCAGACATCCGAAAAGGGTTATGTTAAGCATCGCCACAACAATGATGCTAAATGGAATCGATGGGGTGATGGTAAAGTTCACCAAGTGAAGCGCTGAGAAGAGAACCGATGTTGTTACTATGCAAGATGTTTCTCTGTAGCGAGTAAGCAAGTTTTGAAGTATGTAGCCACGCATGGTCAATTCTTCCATACCACTTTGGAAACACAGGCACGCAAAGTAAAATAGGAACGATTTAATTGGCGCAACATGCATGCTCAAATCCCGAGCCACGCCTGTTGCGAGGCATCCAATGAACGATACTGCTGCCATTGTGAATCCGCCAAGGAAACCAGCGAAGAGATGTTTTTGCCATCCACGATGTGCCTCAAGCCCGAGGCTCAGGAAGCTCGCTCTATCAAGTAGATTCCTACAGATGAGGATGGCTATTAGCACTGGCACATATGAGAAGCACGTCAAAGCAAGCATTTGCTTTGGTTCGAAGCGCTGCTCTGGTGCAATGCCTTGCCCAGTGATTACCAGCATGAGGAGAGCGATGAACGAGAACAGCAAAATCAAAGCGAAGCTGATGATTGAAAAGAGCGCTATCCTGACGATTGGGTTGAAAAGTGGCATTCTTCCACTCGGTATCACTCAATGATCACCTCACCTATCACCCTTAGAAGGAGAATATCTCGTGACCTCTTTTAGCGCATATGAGGTCAATCACGCTCCATAAGCCAGCGCTGAAGAACTCAGCCATAATAAGCCCGAGGAAGCCAGGGAGCAATTGCCTGTAAAGCTTTGCACCAAAGAAACGCATCACGACAGTCTTTATGATCCAACCGACCATGATGGGGAACCAGAAGTTAATCATGGGCCAAGAAGCACCCATGAGGTAACCGATTGGGTGAAGTGGAAACCACATGAACGAGCGGTGCATGAGAAGGATGAGCGACATAGTCAATGCCCCAACAGCCATCGTCAAAAGCGCACTCATAGATGGTGCCTCCCCAACGCTCAAAAGGTGAGCAGTCCATGTGCAGTATAAGTTGCGGGTATAGTATGTTGTGAACCATGGATGGAGCGTCATCCCACCATAACGATACATGAGCCAAAGATATGAGATAAGTGAGCTTACAACAGAGACACAAACACTCGCTATCAATGCCGGTGTGAGGCTGCGCAAGTTCAAATTGCACATGTTGCCCAACTTGAAAGATTGCATGATGCATGGCATAAGCGGACTCCTGTTATCAAGCATGAACAGGTGATCAAACAATGTTAGGATCGTTATTTGCTTTGGGCTAAAGCTTTGTGAGCCGAACGCTGCAAGCATTATGTTCCAAGGTCTGAATGGATGCTGAACATACAGCATGCCACCTTCACAAACAAGTCTTACAGCAACCAAGTGCACGATGAAGTAAAGCAAGAAGAGCATGAATGTGGCGATGAATCCACCACCAGCTAACCAACCCCAAAGCGATATTGTGAGCATTCCGACAAGCAAGCCACTGTAAGCGACGCTCAAAGGCATTGGTTCATTAACAGTGAGCTTAACCTTGTCAGATAAGCCCTTTTCAAGGACAGTGCCTCGGCTTCGTTCGTTCCTTCTACTGAAAGCTATCTTGAGTGACTCTTTGAGATGTTCTCTTGCGTTCCATAACATGTAGATGCCGAAAAGCAAGATGCCACCAATCATTTGATGTGCAACGAAACTCTTAACAGGGTATGCCTGAACATTACGCATCTGGATGCCAAACGAGGCTGCGAGGAGCTGTTGAGCGAGGAAGAAGAAGTAAAAGAAGAAGAGGCTAAATGTTAGCTCGGTTGGGAGCAGGTAGCTTAGTCCGATTATGCTGAATGGTATGCGCACCCAGAACGGTTGGAGCGCGTTCCAAGGTGGGCTGGAGAAGTATATGTCAAGCGATATGCGGTGAACATTGATATATGGCACCTGCGGGAAGTAAAAGTGCAAGCCGTTGAAAGCATGGATCAAAAACGGTGGGATGAAGAATGCCCACATCACACGGTTGTAAAAGAAGCTGGGCAGGATGCTCCTTTGGTTTGCATATGCAGTCATTTGTGCTGGAAGGTGAACGAGTGGGAAAACCAACTTCTCATTTTCAACCCACTGCTTTCGCATTAGCGTTGCAAGACAAAAGAAGACAAGGTAAACGGGAGCTATGAGAGCCATCCAACATAGCAGAGGTTTAATCCATTGGGCAAGAGGTATGGGTGCGTTTTGTGGCAAGCCCTCGTAGAGGAATTTGATTGCCTCCTTGCTTTCTGGGGCAAGCCAGCGAGGCAAGTTCGGTAAGATCAGCTCATCAAACCTGTTCTCTGGGGACGCAAAGTAAAATGGACCAGCAATGTATGGTATGAGCAACCCAGTTAAGCCAAATGATGGTATGCCTGCAGAAACAAGCGCCATTGCAAATATGGCTATGAGTTCATGTTGTGACAGCCCTTTCCCGAAGCTCCTAAGAAGCGGGTTTAAGAACACGGTGAGCGCAAAAAGGAGTGAGAAACTCGCTATAGGAAATGAGGTGAGCCCAACCCATGTCCCCTTCATGACCAAATCACAATACGGTATGCCGATGCCAAGCAGAAGCACACACATTAACCCAATGAGCCAAGAGCGAACTGTCATGTTTTCCATTCTTTCCTTAGCAGTCGCTTCCTCTTCCGCCATATCACTCCTCTTTGCCCGCACCCCCAGATATGGATTCAGCATCTTTGCTTTCTTCATGTTCATGTTGTTCACCTTCTTCAAATGTGTGTAACAAGGCATCGGTTATAATCTTGTCAAGCAACTCGCTCTCCAAAGGTGTCATGCGTAACGGAGGTGCTTCCGTAAAGTCAAGCACAAGGCCCGCTCTCTTTAGTGTGCCCCATAGCTCATCTTCTACAACTTCGCTCCATTGCGGAGGGATGAGGATGACTATCTGTGTGCCGTCCTGTAAGAGTATGCCCATGCATGTTTTTTTCGCATCAAAACGGACGGCAACAACATGCATCATGTTGATGTATTCTTTCTCGCCTGTTGGCAGTCTGCGATAAGCTATCCATGCTGCCACCATATGAGTTCACCTCCGAAACTATAGTGCTCATTGATTACCACTCCAAGATTCGTTTGAGCGCTGAACATGAAAAGAGGTTAGGAGTTACACAGTTGACTGCGAACTCCTGATTCATTAGGCTATGATAGCGCAAAAGTTTTGCCGTCAAGAGGGGGCGACTCCCATGAACACCAAAAGTGCGATACCTTGACTACATCCACTTCCTAATCGCCACTCAGAAGGTCTTCGCATGCACCAAAGAAGCAAAGTGTCAGCCAA
>Ga0197143_1000791_pt1 | contig 30382 bp, 35 predicted proteins | sample GBS70_MetaG_FD_148603 | JGI IMG/M metagenome (GOLD analysis project Ga0197143, IMG submission 148603) | Sediment microbial communities from Great Boiling Springs, Gerlach, Nevada, United States - GBS 70_MetaG | ecosystem: Environmental > Aquatic > Thermal springs > Hot (42-90C) > Sediment... | reverse complement strand
CGCTCCCTGATCCAGGAGGAGAAGGGGGCCAAGCGCTCCATGCCCCTGCCGAAGGCCCCCACCCCCGGAAGGACCAGGTGATCCGTCCTCCCCCCCTCCCCCGGGGAGGTCACCAGGAGGGGATCCGCCCCCACCTCCCTCAGGGCGTTGCAGACGCTCCTGAGGTTTCCCATCCCGTAGTCCACCACTGCCACCCTCCTGTGCATCCCTTCTCCTGCTCCGCTGAACTATTTTTAAAGGGAAGGTCCGAAGTTAATGAATGTCCCCCAGACCCAAGTGGGCTACGGGACCCAAGGTGAAGGGGCCCATACCAGGCCCCAAGGCCAAGGCCATCATCAAAAGGGACGAAAAGGTGATGTCCCCCTCCTACACCCGCTCCGAGCCCCTGGTGGCCAGCGAGGGATGGGGTTGCTATGTGAAGGATGTGGACGGAAACGTGTTCCTGGACATGAGCTCCGGCATGTTCGTCCTCAACTACGGCTACTCCAACCCCAGGCTGATCAGGGCGGCGAAGGAGCAACTGGATAAGCTTACCCACTTCGCCGGGACCGACTTCTACTACGAGAGCCAAGTGGAGCTGGCCGAGCGCCTGGTGAGGATTACCCCGGGCAGCTTCCCCAAGCGGGTGTACCTGGCCAATTCTGGGGCGGAGGCGGTGGAGGCCGCCCTCAAGTGCATCAGGTGGCACACCCGCCGGCCCAGGGTCATCTCCTTCCTGGGGGCCTTCCACGGAAGGACCTACGGGGCGATGAGCCTCTCCTCCTCCAACGTCCTGCACCACCGGTACTTCTTTCCCCTGGTACCCGGGGTCAGCTTCATGCCCTACCCCTACTGCTACCGGTGTCTCTTCAAGCAGAGCTACCCCAGGTGCGATTTCCTGTGCGTGGAGTTCATAAGGGAGTACCTCAAGAGGGTCATACCCCCTGAGGAGGTGGCGGGGGTGATCATCGAACCCATCCAGGGGAACTCAGGCTACATCATCCCCCCGCCGGAGTACCTGCCCATGCTCAAGGAGCTCTGCGAGGAGCACGGATGGATCCTGATAGCGGACGAGATCCAGACGGGGCTGGGCAGGAGCGGGAAGATGTTCGCCGTGGAGCACTGGAAGGTCGTGCCCGAGATCGTCTGCGTGGCCAAGGCCCTCTCGGGGGGGATAGCCCCCATAGGGGCCACCATAGCCAGCTCAGAGGTCATGGACTGGGAGCCCGGGGCCCACGCCTCCACCTTCGGAGGGAACTTGGTGGCCTGCGCGGCCGCCATAGAGGGTCTGAAGCTGCTGGAGGAGGAGGGGCTGGTGGAGAGGGCCAGGAAGCTGGGGGAGTTCTCCCTCAGGTACCTGAAGGAGATGGAGGAGGAGGTGCCCATCGTGGGAGAGGTGAGGGGGAAGGGTCTGATGCTGGCGGTGGAGTTCGTGCAGAAGAAGGAGAACAAGAAGGACGGGACGAAGGAGAGGGAGATGGTCATCAAGACCACCCTGAAGAGGGGTGCCATCTTCTTCAGGGGGGGAAGATCCGCCATCAGGATAGCCCCCCCGCTCATCATCTCCCAGGAAGACTTGGAGAGGGGTCTCCAGATCCTGAGGGAGGCTGTGGAGGAGGTAGCCAGGAAGTGCTGATGCTGAAGTCCCACTTCAGGGTGAACCGGGCGGGACATCTGGTCTGCGGGGGGGTGGACACCGTAGAACTCTGCGAGGAGTTCGGCACTCCCCTCTACGTGATGGACGAGGAGAGAATAAGGGAGAACTACCGCAGGTTCCTCAGGGCCTTCGGGAGGAGGAGGAGGGTACTCCTATGCTACGCCCTCAAGGCCAACTCCAACTCGGCCGTGGTCAGGATCCTGGCCACCGAGGGAGCGGGGGCCGATGTCAGCTCCGAAAACGAGCTGAGGATCGCCCTGGGGGCGGGGATTCCCGGGGAGAAGATGGTGTTCAACGGGAACCTGAAGACGGAGGGGGAGCTTAGGCTGGCCCTGAAGCACGGGGTGACCATCAACATCGACAGCTTCCAGGAGCTGGAGGTGGTGGGAAGGCTGGCGGAAAAAACCGGGAAGGAGGCACGAGTGAGCTTCAGGATCAACCCAGACGTGAGGGCCCCCACCCACCCCTACATAGCCACCGGTCTCAGGGAGAGCAAGTTCGGCTTCGACGTGAAGAGCGGGGAGGCCCTAGAGGCCTACCGCAGGGCGAAGGGGATGAAGAATGTGAGAACCGTGGGCATCCACGCCCACATAGGCTCCCAGATCCTGGACCCCTCCCCCTTCGTGGAGGAGGCGGAGAAGGTCATGGAGGTGGTGGCCCAGGTCAGAGAGCTGGGGATAGGGGGGGGGGTGGGGGGGGGGGGGGGGGGGGGGGGCATACCCTACCGTCCGGAGGAGAGGGAGGTGGACCTGGAGGAGCTGGCGGGGAGGGTGGTCTCCACCGTGGAGAGGGTGGAGAGGGAGAAGGGGATGCACAAGCACCTGCTGGTGTTCGAGCCCGGGAGGTACCTAGTGGGGGATGCCGGAATCCTGCTGGCCAGGGTGGAGTACACCAAGGAGAGAAGGGACCTGCCGCGCTGGATCTCCCTGGACGCTGGGATGAACGCCCTCATCAGGCCGGCCCTCTACGGGGCCTACCACCACATCGAGCTGGCCAACAAGATGAACCTGGAGAACGACACCCTCACCAACGTGGCAGGGCCCCTCTGCGAGTCGGCGGACTTCCTGGGGAAGGAGCGCCTTCTTCCCAGGGCGGAGAGGGGGGACCTGGCGGTGATCTTCGATGTGGGGGCCTACGGGCTCTCCATGTCCAACCAGCACACGGCCAAGCCCAGACCCGCCATGGTGATGGTGAGGAGGGGGAGGGCCGCCCTGGTGAGGAGGAGGGAGACCTTCAGGGACCTCACCAGGCTGGATCTCCTCCCACCCTGGCTCAGGTGAAATCCCCCAGGGTGCGCTGCCTGATCCCGCGGGAGAGGTGGGGGGGAAGCTCCAGCCTCCCGTAGCGCCCCCCTCCCCCGGGAAGGACCTTCAGCTCCTGCCTGCGGAAGGCCAGGATGAGGGCCGAGACCTCCTCCCCCGCCACCTCCGCCACCTCCTCCCCGGGGGCGTCCACCAGCACCTCTATCTCCGACCCGAACCTCTCCACCAGCCTCCTCCAGGTTTCCCTGACGGCTGGGTCACGCACCTTCCCCCCAAGGGACAGGGCGAGGATCTCGGCCAGGGGAGCCACCCTCAGGTAGGGGGGCCGGTGGGGAGGGGAGAGGGGCTCCCTCCGATCAGCCAGCTCGTTGACCCTGTCCCAGACCCCCTTCTTGACCCAGCCGCCGCAGTCCTCGCACCTCCAGCCCAGCTCCCTCGCCCTCTCCAGGCTGAACTGCCTGAAGCATCTGGAGCAGGCGGTTCGATGGTACTTCCCCAGCCTCGGGTCGAACCCCACGTTCAGGCTCACCCTTCTACCCTCCCTCCTCTCCACCGCCTTCCTGACCTCCTCGAAGGTGGGCTCAGGGATGTCGAAGCGGTTGAACTCCCTGCCCAGCCTCTCGGGCCAGGGGCTGTGGGAGTCGCTGTTGGAGAGGAAGGTCAGGCGGGAGAGCTCGGAGATGCGGTCCGCCATCTGCGTATCGGCGCTGAGGCCCAGCTCCAAGAAGGAGATCCTGTCGGCCAGGTCGGAGTAGCAATCCCTCAGGCTGTCGAACTCCTTGTAGAGGCTGGTCCAGGGGGTGAAGGCGTGGGCCGGACCCACCAGGCACCCCGCCGAGAGGGCGGCCTCCGCCACCTCGGCGGGGGAGAGAAGGAGGCGAGGCCTTCCCTCCCTCTCCAGCCCCTCCGACTTGGAGGAAAACCTCTCCGCCAGCTCCTCCACGGCGGAAAAGGAGGGGAAGAGGAGGAGGTGGTGAACCCTCCTGTTGTCCTCCACCTCCCCGGTGAGGAGGAACCTGGTTCCGTACCTGGGGTGCTCCAGGGTACCCTCCTCCACCTCCCTGAGCTTCTCCCTGACCTCCTTTCTCCAGAGGGGGTGCAGGATGTCCCCCGTCCCCACCAGGGAGAGGCCCTTGAGGGAGGCCTGCTGGGAGAGTAGGTCCACCTCCATCAGGGAGGAGGTTCCCCCCGAGTACCTAGAGTGCAGGTGCAGGTCCGCGGAAAAACCCTTTCCCCGCTCCGGCATCAGAGAAAGCTCTTTCTCCTCCCTATAAGGTCTCCAGCCTAGTGGGCCCGGGGCGATTCGAACGCCCGACCACCCGGTCTCCCAGCCAGTGCTATGAGCTTCGCCCGACCCCTGGGTCGTCGGGCGCTCTAACCTGGCTGAGCTACGGGCCCAACTCCTCTTCTCTACCTCCGATTTAACCCTTGGTCCCGGGGGTCCCCAGGGGATGTTAAATCTCCCGAAGTCGATAAAGAGGGATGAGCATCAGGATCCTGGCCCACGGGGACACGGATGGGGTTTGCTCCGCGGCCCTGGCCAAGGCCCGCTTCCCCAAGGCGGAGGTGTGGTTCACCAGACCGGTTACCCTGCTGAAGGATCTGGAGGAGGCGGAGGAGGGCAGCACCGTCATCATCCTGGACATAGCCATAAACGAAACCCAGAAGGAGGCCATCTTCAAGAGGATGGGGGAGCTCTCCTCCAAGGGAGAGGTCCTTTACATAGACCACCACCCCCTCCCCCCCAGGACCCTGAAGAAGGACATCCTCGCCAGCCAGGTGGTGCACGAGATAGGGGCCAGCACCTCCGAGCTCACCTTCAGGCTCTTCCAGACCCACCTGGATCCCTATCTGAACCGCGTTGCCCTCTGGGGGGCCATAGGGGACTACTGCGAGGAAACCGAGTTCGTGCTGGAGACCCTCAGCCGGTACAACAGGCACACCATTTACATGGAGGCGGGCCTGCTCAGCCAGGCGCTGGGAGAGGTGCCTGGGGACTACCACTACAAGAGGGACGTGGTGGAGTATCTCTCCAAGAACACCCCTCCCATGGAGATCCCGGAGATCCTGGAGAGGGCCACCAAGGCCACCAAGAGGGAGTGGGAAACCTGGGAGTACGTGAAGAAGCACGTGATAAAGGAGGGGAACCTGGCCATGGTGCTCGACCTGCCCTCCGGCTCCCTGAGCAAGGCAGCCTTCCACTGCATAGGGGTGACGGGGGCGGACATAGGGCTGGCCACCAGGAGGGGGGAGAAGGAGGTGGACATGAGCCTGAGGAGAAAGGCTGGGGTGAAGATCGACCTCAACGAGCTCCTCAGGGGGATCGTGGAGAGGATAGGGGGATCGGGGGGAGGGCACGAGGGGGCGGCGGGGGCCTCCGTACCCGTGGAGCTCTTCGACACCTTCTTGGAGACCCTGAAGAGGGAGATTTCACCCATCCTCCCCAGGGACGCAAGCCTGAGGAGGTAGTCAGAGCTCTATCTCCTCCCCCTTCCCCAGCCTCAGGGCCTTCCTGTAGACCAGCCAGGCCACGGCCACATCCTGAATGGCCAGGCCCGTGGAGTCGAAGAGGGTGATCTCCTGGGGGGAGGTGCGGCCGGGTTTCTTCCCCGCCACGATCTCCCCGAGCTCCCCATAAAGGTCCTCCTTCCCGAAGAGACCCGAGGAGAGGGGTACGTTGATCTCCCCCGAGTGCATGGCCTGCTCCACGTCGTCCACCACCACCTTGGCCCTCCTCAGCAGTTCCGGATCCAGCTCCTGCTTGCCCGGGGCATCCGCCCCTATGGCGTTCAGGTGGGTGCCCTCCGAAACCCATTCCTCCCTCACCAGCGGCTGTCGGGAGGGGGTGGTGGTGACCACCACATCGCTCCCTTCCACCACCTCCCTGATCCCCCTTGCCTCCTCCACCTCTATCCCGTACTCCCTCCTCACCTCCTCCACGTACTCCCTGGTTTTCTCGGGATGGGCGGAAACCACCTTCAACCTCTCCACCTCCAGCACCTCCCTTAGACCTCTCAGCTGGGCTCTAGCCTGGGCCCCCGCCCCCACCATCCCCACCACTCTGCTGTCCCTCCTAGCCAGGTACCTGGCTGCTACCGCCCCGGCCGCTCCCGTCCTGAGGTTGGTGATGAGGGTTCCCCCCAGAAGGGCCAGCGGGGCCCCGGTGGAGGGATCGAGGAGGAGGATGGTGGCCATCACCGTGGGGAACCCCCTGCCGGGATTGCCGGGGTGAACGTTGACCACCTTCACCCCCGCCTCCTCCCTCTCCTCCAGGTAGGCGGGCATCACCCTGAAGTCCCCTCCGTGACTGGGGAAGAAGATGTAGGATTTGGGGGGCATCTGGGTCTTCCCCTCCCCCTTCAGCCTGAAGGCCTCCTCCACGGCGGCGATCGCCTCCCTCATGGAGAGGAGCTCCCCCACCTCCCTCTCCCTCAGCAGAAGAACCCTCATCAACCACCGTGGAAGCCGCTGTTAAAAAAGGGTGGCGCCGGGGAGAGGACTCGAACCTCTGACCGCTCGGTCGCGGCATCCGGCGCGTCGTCCTTGGCTCTTGAGGCTCGTTCTTCATCCACGCCGGATTTAACAGCCGAGCGCTCTACCTGCTGAGCTTTCGGGCTGCTTGCGCAGTACCCCGGCACTCCCCGGCATCTTTCCTATGGAAGGTCCGAATAAAGCCTTAACTGGTCCCCATCTCCTGGGGCCCGTCGTGGAGGTGCTCTACCACTTACCGAGCCCTACTTGGAAACCTGAGTTCGCAGGAAGGGGTGGTCAGCCTTTCCCTCGGAAGGCAAGATTAAAGGGAATCGTTACCACCAATATAGAGTATGGCTGCGAAAGGGGAGGAGCTGGCGGAAAAGATCAGGGAAATCTCGGTAGCGGAATTCTTCGAGAAGAACCGACACCTGCTCGGGTACGAGAATCCCACCCGCTCCCTGCTCACCGTGGTGAAGGAGGCCGTGGAGAACTCGACCGATGCGGCGGAGGAGGCCGGGATCCTCCCCGAGATAAAGGTCGAGATCCAGCAGCTGGCAGAGGGACGGTTCAAGGTGATGGTTGAGGACAACGGGCCGGGGATACCGTCTTCAAAAGTCCCCGTGGCCTTCGCGAAGTTCCTTGTCGGGAGCAAGTTCCACAGGCTCAGGCAGAGCAGGGGAATCCAGGGAATCGGGATTCACGGTGCCGTCCTCTACTCCCAGCTGACCACGGGTAAGCCGGCCAAGGTCCTCTCGAGCTTGGGAGGGAGCGATCCCATCCACGAGTTCGACCTGATGATCGATGTGACCAAAAATGAGCCCATCGTCCTCTCCCATCGAACCCTGCCCAACCCGAAAGGCTGGCATGGTGTGAGGGTGGAGCTGGAGGTGGAGGGAAGGTACGTGGACAAAATCACCCAGTCCGTCCCCGAGTACCTGAGACAGACGGCCATCGTGAATCCCTTCGCCACCCTGTACTTTAAGGGACCCAACGGAACCTCCTTCACCTACAAGAGGCGCGTGGAGGAACTTCCCCGCCAGCCTAAGGAGATCAAACCCCATCCCCACGGGGTTGAACTCGGGCTCCTCAGGAGGATGCTCTCTAACACCTCCGCTAAGACGCTCTTGGGATTTCTTACCACCGAGTTCTGCAGGGTGGGGAGAACCTCCGCCTTGGAGATCTGCTCGCTCGCCTCCCTGAACCCGGGACAGCACCCACAGAAACTCAGCGGGGATGAGGTGCTCAGACTTCACAAAGCCATGCAGTCGGCCAAGCTCATGGGTCCCCCCACGGACTGCCTCTCCCCTCTGGGGGAGCAAATGCTGCTGGAGGGGCTGAAGAGGGAATTCAAGGCCGAGAAGTATGTCGCCGTCACCAGACCGCCGGCCGTCTACAGGGGCAACCCCTTCCAAATCGAATGCGGGATCGCGTACGGGGGGGAGCTCAAGGAGCCCACTCAGATTCTGAGGTTCGCCAACAGGGTACCCCTTCTGTACCACCAGGGGGACTGCGCCCTCACGCAGGCCATCCGGGAGGTGGACTGGAGGAGGTACGGAATTCCCCAAGACGACTTCCCCAAGGCCCCCATGGTGATCCTTCTGCACTTCGTCTCCGTTTGGGTTCCCTTCACCAGCGAGGGGAAGCAGGCCCTCGCCTGCTATCCCGAGATCATGAGGGAGGCCAAGCTGGCCCTGCAGGACGCGGGCAGGGAGCTCTCCCGCTACATAAGCAGGAAGGAGCGGCTGAGGGAAAAGCAGCTCCGCATGGGACTTTTCGAGAAGTACGTGCCGGAGCTCGCCGAATCTCTGAGCAAGCTCACGGGAAGGCCCAAGGAGGAGATCATAGCTCACCTGGAGAGGAGGCTGGATGAGGAAAAGGGATGAGGTAATAGAAACGCTGGAGGCCCTAGGCGCCAAGCTTCTTCAGGAGATAGAGAGGGGTGAAAATCCCTGGCTCGAGGTTCCCATACGCTCCCTCTCGAATGTGAGATACAACCCCGAGACCAAGATGCTGGAGCTCGGAAGCGAGAAAGCCAAGCGTTATTTCTTCAACGTCGCTCACGTGAGAAAGTTTGTACAGACCGTGGAGGCCGCGGCCCTGAGCAAGGAGCTCAAGGAAGTGGGGAAGCACCTGAGCCTGAGGGAGGCCTTTTACAGGATGAAGCGCACCCTCCCAGGCTCCAACATAAACCTGGTGGACGAACAGGAAGAGTCGAACCAAGCCATCGAGGATCTGGAGCTCATAACCAACCTCTCGAGGGAGAAGCTGCACTTCAACGCCAACAAGATGGGATCGGTGGCGGGTAAGGTGGTGATAGAGGACAAGGGGGACGTGGTTGACTGGTCCAAGCTGGGGAGCGGGGGCTGGTCCATTCCCAGCAACGTGGAAGAGATAGTCTTCAAGGAGGTGAAGGCCAAGTTCGTTCTATACATGGAGAAGGCCGCGGAATGGGAAAGGCTACATGAAGACAGGGTGTGGGAGCGCCTCAACTGCGTCATCATGTGCAGTCAGGGGCAGGCCACCAGGGGAGTGAGGAGGCTCCTCCAGAGGCTGCATCTGGAGCACAGCCTACCGATATACGTCCTGACCGACTTCGACCCCTGGGGGTTTTACATATACTCCGTCCTAAAGTTCGGGTCCATAGGACTCGCCCACATCTCCGAGCAGCTTGCCATTCCGGGGGCGAAGTTCCTGGGACTCACGGCCGACGATGTAGAGAGGTACGACCTGAAGAGGCACTTCATAAAGTTCGAGGAGGTTGACCTGAGGAGGCTGGAACAAATCGCGAAGTACGAGTGGTTTAAGGACAACAAGGAGTGGCAGAGGCAGTTTAAGCTCATGAAGCAGATGGGGGCGAAGGTGGAGCTGGCCGCCCTATCTTCTAAGGGCATAACCTTTATCTCCGAGCACTACCTGCCTGAAAAACTCCGGAGGCAGGAATTCTTGGATTAGCCTCCCAGCGGGTTCGTTCACCGGTCTATCCCTTGGTCTTCCAGTCCCTCTCCCTCTCCTCCGCCCTGGACCTCTCCAAGAACCTGTAGACGGTGGAGTGCTCCGCCCCCTCCAGAAGCATCTCCACGGCCTTCCTGGCCCTCCTCAGCTCCTCGGGACTGCCTATGAGGGCCACCGTCTTGCCGTAAACCGAAATCCTGGCCCCGGACATCTCCTCTATGTTCCTCCTCACCTTCCCCTCCTCCCCTATGACCCTGCCCCTGAGTCTGATCATGCCCTTCTCCGAGTTCACGTAGTCGTCCAGCTCTATCACCTCCAGGTAACGGTCCTCCTCGAGGAGGGCAAAGGCCCTCTCCGGACTGAAGCCCCTGCCTATGGCCCTCAGGACCTCCCTGGCCTTCAGCAGGGAAAGAGGGTCCTCCCCCGGAAAGATCTGCACCAGCCCCTCCTCGCTGTCGAAGACCAGCCTGACCCCCGTCCTGCGCTCGATTTCCTTCTTGACGCTGCCCTTCTTGCCGATGGCCGCCCCCACCCTGTCCTTCGGGAGCCTCAGGATCTCGGGGGCGCCCCCTCCCCCGGAAGAGTTTTCAACCTTCACCCTTCACCTCCTCCAGCAGCTCGGCCAGGGGGGGAACGGAGACCCCCTGCCTCCTGAAAAAGTTGGAGAGGTTGGAGAGATCCCTCCTGAGGAGCTCCTCCGTCATGGGGCTGGAAACATCCGTCCCCAGGGAGAAGTCTATGAGGATGGGATCGGGAGAGAGGAGCACGTTGTACTCGCTCAAATCCGCGTGCACGAGCTTGGCCTCCCTATACAGGAGCTTCACCTCCTTTAGGAGCTTCCTGAAGACCCTCTCGGGATCGGCGGGGGGAGAGTCCTTCATCCTGGGGTAGGGAAGGCCCTCCTCACCCATGAACTCCATCACCAGCACGTTCTTCTCGTAATCTATGGCCCTGGGGGAGGAGACCCCTGCCTCCCCCGCCCTCTGCAGATTCTTGTACTCCCTCGAGGCCCAAGCGTACACCACCTGCCGCCTGTCCCTGTGGATCCCCCTGAACCTGGGATCCACCACCAGGTACCGGTACATGTTCTTGAAGTCTGAGGTGGCCACCCGGTAAATCTTGACCGCCACGTACTCCCCCTCCGGGTTGAGGGCCCTGAAAACGTGGGCTTCCTTCCCCGTGCTTACCGCCCCCCCAAAGCGATCCAGGGTCCCCCGGTTGATCAGGTGGTAGAGGGTGAGAAGGGTGGAGGCATCGAAGACCCTCTCCACCACCTTCCTCATCTCCGAATCCTTCTCCAGCCTTTCGTACTTCCATCCCTCGCCCTTGCGCAGGAACTCCTGGAAATCCTCCGGCACCTCTACTCCCACAGTCCCCTTTTCTTGAGCCATTCCACCTCGGTACTGGTGTACCGGTAGACGAGGTCCCCCTTCTTGTCCCCCTCCACCTCCCAGGGGGCCACTATCACCACATCCTCCACCCTCACCCAGTCCCTCTTCTTCATCTTCCCGGGGATGCGGCATATCCTTACGTGACCGTCCCTGCACCTGACCCTGAGCCTGTCGAAGCCCACGATCTGCTCCACCACCCCCAGCACCTCCTTGTCCTTGGGCAGGCGAAGCCTCCCCTCCTCATTTCCCTTTTCTGGCATTCTTCATCCTCCTGTCCCAGAGGAACCTGTTCACCCCCGCCAGCATGGCCTGTACGCTCGCCATGATGATGTCGCTGGAGGTTCCCCTGGCCGTTATGATCCTCCTGCCGTCCGTGAGCTTCACCACCACGCTCACCACGGCATTGGTTCCCCCCGAGATGGCATCCACGTGATATTCCTGCAGCCTCACGTTGGACATCCCCTCCACCACCTTCCTGATGGCGTTGATGGCGGCATCCACGGGCCCCACCCCCACCCCTGAGTTCAAGAACTCCTTCCCGTCCACCTGAAGGCGCACGGAGGCGGTGGGGGTGACCTTGTTCCCGCTCACCACCGTGAGCTCCTGGAGCTTCACTATCTCCTCGAAGGAGCGCCCCAGGACCGAGTCCACGATGGCCCTCCACTCCACGTCCGTGACCGTCTTGCCCTTGTCCCCCAGGGCCTTCACCTGGGAGAAGATCTCTTTGATCTGCTCCTCCGAGGCCTTTATCCCCAGCCTCTGCAGCTCGCTGCGGATGGCCGCCGCCCCCACGTGCTTCCCGAAGAGGAACCTCCTTCTCTGCCCCACCAGCTCGGGGGAGAGGGGCTCGTAGGTCCCCGGAAACCTGAGCACCCCGTGGGTGTGTATTCCCGACTCGTGGGAGAAGGCGTTGTCCCCCACGATGGCCTTGTTGGGTGGGACCGGTATCCCGGTGATCCTCTCCACTAGGCGGGAGGTCTGGTAGAGCTTCCTGAACCTGATGCCCGTCCTGATGCCGTGGAAGTAGTGGAGGGCCATCACCACCTCCTCCAGGGAGGCGTTCCCCGCCCTCTCCCCCAGCCCGTTGACCGTCACGTGAACCTCCCTCGCCCCTCCCCTCACCGCACTCACCGTGTTGGCGGTGGCCATCCCGAAATCATCGTGGCAGTGGACGGAGAGGGGCAGGTCGAAGCTTTTGGCCAGATCTGAGAAGAGCTGCTGGATTTTGTCCGGGGTCATCACTCCCACCGTATCGCACACGCAGAGACGCTGAACCCCCTCCTCCCTCCCCACCGAGAAAAACTCCTTCAGGAACTCGGGGTCCGTCCTGGTGCCATCCTCGGCCGAGAGCTCCACCGTCAGGCCGTGGTCCAGGGCGTACCTGCAGGCTTCCCTAGCCATTTCCTTCAGCTGGGAGCGCGACTTCCTGAGCTTGTGCTTGAGGTGGATGTCGGAGGTGGGGAGGACCAAATGAACGCTGTCCACCTCGCAGCTCAGGGCCGCCTCTATGTCCTCCTTCACCCCCCTGCTGAAGCTGCATATCTCCGCCTTTAGCCCCTGCCTGACTATTTTCTTCAGGGCCTCCCTCTCCCCCTCGGAGACGATGGCCGAACCCGCCTCTATGATGTCCACCCCCAGCTCGTCGAGGGCCATGGCTACCTCCAGCTTCTGCTCCGGGGAGAGGGCCAGGCCCGGCATTTGCTCCCCATCCCTCAGGGTGGTGTCCAGAACCTTGACCCGCTGCGGTTTCATCTAAAAAAGTTGCAACCTTAATATATATGAAGCCGAGGGAGGAACGATGCAGCCCATTCTCGTGAGTGGTTTGAACCGGGAAATCCTCCGGAACGTGAAGCTTCCCCGCCAGGTGAGGATCTTCGACACTACCCTAAGGGACGGGGAGCAGACCCCCGGCGTCTCGCTGACCCCCGAGCAGAAGGTGCGCATAGCCCGCCAGCTGGACAAGCTGGGGGTGGACGTCATCGAGGCCGGCTTCCCGGTGGTCTCCGAGGGAGAGTACCGGGCGGTCAAGACCATCGCCGAGAGCCGCCTGAACTCCGAGGTCTGCGCCCTGGCCAGGTGCTCCAAGGAGGATGTGGATCTGGCGGTGGAGTGCGGGGTGGAGTCCGTCCACCTCTTCATAGCCACCTCGGACATCCACCTGAAGTACAAGCTCAAGATGACGAGGAGGGAGGTGCTGAAGAGAGCGGTGGAGCACGTGAAGTACGCCAAGAAGAAAGGGGTGCTAGTGGAGTTCTCGGCGGAGGACGCTACCAGGACGGAGATGGATTTCCTCAAGGAGGTCTACCGGGAGGTGACCAAGGCGGGGGCGGACAGGATAAACGTGCCGGACACGGTGGGGGTCATCACCCCCCGGGCCATGTACCAGCTCATCTCCTCCCTCAAGCAGGAGATAAAAGTGCCCCTGAGCGTACACTGTCACGACGATTTCGGTCTGGCCGTCTCCAATTCCCTAGCGGCCGTGGAGGCCGGGGCGGAGCAGGTTCACGTGACGGTCAACGGGCTGGGGGAGAGGGCGGGGAACGCCTCCCTGGAGGAGGTGGTGATGGCCCTGCGGGCCTTCTACGGGATAAAGCCCAGGGTCAAGACCAAGTTGCTGGTGGAAACCTCGGAGCTGGTGGAGAGGATCACCGGGATACCGGTCCCACCCAACAAGGCCATCGTGGGGGACAACGCCTTCTCCCACGAGTCGGGAATACACACCCACGGGGTGCTCAGGTTTCCGGGGACCTACGAGCCCCTCTCCCCCGAGCTGGTGGGGCACCACCGCAGGCTGGTGCTGGGGAAGCATGCCGGAAGCAAGTCGGTGGAGAAGGAGCTTAGGGAGATGGGGCTGAGGCCCACCCAGGATCAGCTCAGGGAGATAACCAAGCAGCTGAAGGCTCTGGCCGATAAGGGGAAGAGGATCACGGACGCCGACATCAGGGCCATAGCCGAGCACGTGGTGGGGAAGCTTCCGGCGGAGAAGAAGGTGGTGGAGATCAAGGAGATCATCGTGAACACGGGAAACACCATCACCCCCACCGCCTCCGTCAGGCTTCTGGTGAGGGGGAAGGAGAGGGTGGGCTCCAGCGTGGGGGTGGGGCCCGTGGATGCCGCCATCAACGCCATCCGGAATTCCCTCTCCGAGGTACACGGCCTGAAGCTTAAGGAGTATCACCTGGACGCCATCACGGGGGGAAGCGATGCCCTGGCGGAGGTAACCGTCAAGCTGGAGGACGAAAAGGGAAACCTCTACATCTCCAAGGGGGTAAAGGAGGACGTGGTGCTGGCCAGCGTGGAGGCCATGGTGAACGGCATCAACAAGTACTTCCTCAGAAAGGAATGAGCTAGAGGGGCCTGCTGGCCCCCGGCAGCTCCACGCCGGTGTGCTCAAAGAAGAGGATGCAGAAGCTGGCCCAGATCGCCAGGATCCCGCAAACCAGCCCGAAGTAGCCCGCCGCCCTCAGAAGGATCTCCGTCCCACGCAGGGCGTGGGCCGCCAGCAGGAAGAAGGTTATCCACAGGGTTCCGAAGATCCAGACCAGGTTCCAGCTGTGCTTGAAGGTGAGGATCCACATGAGGAAGGTGAAGATCCCCCACATGATCATGAAGGAGGCCGTGGCCCTGGCGGAGGCCGCCGGCGCCATCCCGATGGGATCCGAGTTCAGAACCCAGTAGAAGGCCAGGGACTCCCAGAAGGAGCCGTAGGCGGAGAAGGCGGTGGCAGCGAACGTGTCCCCCCTCTTGAACGCTATCCCACCCGCTATCAGCTGAACTATGCCTCCGAAGAAGATGGCCATGGTCAGCACGAAGCTCTTCTCCAGGGTGGCGTCCACTATGTTGAGGTTGATCAGGCTGAGGAGCACGGTGGTCATTCCGAAGGCCATGAGGCCCAGGGGTGCGGGGTTGGCCGGCTGATCCTGCTGGGGCATCATGCCTCTTTCCGTTACCTCATAAAAATGCTTCCGCGGCGACTACTTTTTCTCCTTCTCCTCGGGCCCCGGCTCCTTCTTCTCCTTTATCGGGATCTTTTCCCCGGTCTCCGGCTTCTCCTGCCTCCTGAAGATCACTTCCAGCACCCCGTTCTCGAAGGTGGCATCGGCCGACTTCGGGTCCACCTTGTAGGGTAGCACCACCTCCTTGTGGTACTTCCACTCCCCCCTCTCGGCCGAAATCACCAGCTTGTCCTCCTCCACCCTCAGATCTATGTCCGACCGGCTCACCCCGGGAAGTTCCGCCACCACGCGGATGTGCTTGGGTCCCGGGATGCACTCCACCAGGGGCTCCCTCTTCATTTCCAAGGCCGGCGCGCCCTCGAAGGGAACCCGATTGCCGAAAACCCTGATCGAGGGTTTTCCATCGGGCCCCACCGTTATCGAGTAACCTCTCACCACGGGCCCGTAGGTTCTGACGACGCTCCCATCCGGAAGCTTGTACTCCCTGAGAAGCTCTTTGGGAAGTTCCTTGGGTAATTGGGCGAGGAAACGCTCTATCTCCCTATCCATCTCCCTGAAGAACCTCTCGAACTCCTTATCCATCTCCCTGAAGAGCCAGTCCCTCCTCCTGAACCAGTTCTCCCAGAAGTCCCACATCTTTTTGTTTTGGAGGGGGTAGTAAAAAAAACTTGCGGTAAGGCTTTATCTTGAAAAGGCCAAGAAAAATTGCCGATGATGTCACGGTAAGCCTGAGCCCAGCGATGATTTGAATGATGGGCGGACTGAGGCAAAAAAAATAAAACCATCCCGGGCGTCAACCCAGGATGGTCTCCATCAGTTCCTTCTCCGCCTCGTCCACCGTGGGTATCCCGGTCACCCTCGAGGCCCTCTCCGTGAGGGCCACCAGATCGTCCCTCCCCAGCAGGTCGAGCCTCCACTTGCGGGCCCCCGCCATCAGCTGCTGCAGACCCACCCCTATCCTCTCTACCTGGTAGGTGTAAAGGCCAAGGGCTCCCGGCGGTATTTTCTGGAACCTCTCCCCGTACCTCTGCTTCAGCTCCGGAGCACATATGAAGAACTTGGAGGGGTCCTCTCCGTACTGCTCGGCAAACTTGGTGGGAAGCTTGCCCTTCTCCGCCAGCTCCGCGAAGTAGGAGGCCTTCATCACCGCCGTCAGGGGGGCGCGGGCCATGGTTATGGCCTTAACCGCGGGACCCTCACCGAAGTTGCTCAGGGCTATGGCCTTGAAGACCTGCGTCTCGTTTATGAAGCCTCCCGCCATGCTGATGTCGGGTACGTACCTGCCCTTCTTCTTCAGCAGCTGAACGCACTTCAGCACCTGCGCCTCCAGGTACACCGTGGGGGTGCTCATCTCGTTCATCATGGGCACGGGGCTCATTCCCGTGCCTCCCCCCGCCCCGTCGAAGGTCACGTAGTCCACCTTCGCCTCCGAAGCCACCTTCATGGTCCAGGCCACGTCAGCGGGCCGGTAGGCACCCGTCTTCAGGCTCACCTTCTTGGCCCCCTGCTCCCTGAGCCACTCCACATCCTCCACGAAACCCCTCTCCGTGGGCATTCCCACCCTGCTGTGTCGCTCGAAGGTCTTGAAGTAGCCCTGCCTGAAGGCCTCCTGCACCTCCGGGTCCTCGGGGTCTGGGATCACCACGTAACCCCTCCTCCGCAGGGTGAGGGCCTTCTCCAGGCTGTCCAGCCTCACCTCACCACCTATGGCCTTGGCACCCTGTCCCCACTTCCTCTCTATCACGTCCACCTCCAGCTTGGAGATGGCGTACACATCCACCCCGAACCTCTGGTCCTCCACGTTGGTCTGAACGGCCACCCCTCCGTACTTCCCATCCCAGAACTCCCTGAACTTCTTCACCCTGTACTCCAGGTCGGGGGAGGAAACCACCTTCCCTTGGGTGAAGGTGGCTCCCGGATCCATGCCGCAGACGTTCTCCCCGATCACCAGGATAACCCCTGCCAGGGCCGACCCCACCGCCAGGCCGTCCCAGTTGTTCTTGGCCACCGCGGTGGAGCCAAAGGCCCCGTTCGCCAGGGGAACGCGCAGGGGTATCCCTCCTAGCTTGGTGGAGATGTCCACGTTGGGGAAAATCGCCTTGTCGGGATCCGCCTCTATTCCCTCCGCACCCCTTAGCCTGGCCAGGATGTTGAAGTGGGACCAGTCCAGTCCGTAGTCCTTGAGGGAGGCCGCCGTGCTCCTACCGAAGTACTCCGGCATCGGGTAGAGGACCTCTCTCCCCCTGAAGGCGGAGAGGCCTATCTCGCAAAGCACCGGACACTCCCTGATGCAGATGGGACACATTCCGCTGGTGGGACTCACATCCCTGACCCTGGAGGTGGTGCCCGTGGTGGACTGGGCGTTCAGGTACGCCGAGTTCCTAGTCACCCTTTCGGTCATCCCTCCTCACTCGGAACCTCCTCCTTTAAAATTTAGTTGCGAAAATTTCCTATCCTCTCCGATAAAGCTAAAAGGGGCGCTCTCCCCCGCTCCAGTGAAAGCATGTTCCACCCCACGCTGGAGGATCCCCCCAGAACCTGCCGTCAGATCCTCTCCTTCATAAGGGGGGAGGTGAAGGAGGCCGGGGCGAGGGGGGTGGTGCTGGGGCTGAGCGGGGGCCTCGATTCCTCCGTCTGCGCCTACCTCTGCGCCAGGGCCCTGGGGCCCGAGAGGGTACTGGGCCTCCTCATGCCGGATGAGGTCACCCCCCCCGAGGACCTCAGGGACGCCAAGCTCGTGGCGAGGGAGCTGGGTATCCCCCACCGGCTCCTCCCCCTCTCCCCCCTCTGCCGCAGGATCTTCCCCCTCCTCAGGGGGGATCGGAAGGCGAAGGGGAACGTGAAGGCCCGCCTGCGGATGCTCCTTCTCTACTACGCCGCCAACTCCCGTAACCTGCTGGTGGTGGGCACGGGGGACAGAAGCGAGCTCCTCATGGGGTACTTCACCAAGTACGGGGATGGAGGCGCCGACCTGCTGCCCCTGGGGGGCCTCTTCAAGACCCAGGTGAGGGAGCTGGCCCGCTACCTGGGGGTACCGGAGCCCATCATCCTCAAACCCAGCACCCCCGCCCTCTGGCCGGGCCAGACCGCGGAAAAGGAGCTGGGGATCAGCTACGAGCTGCTGGACTCCATCCTGCACCTGAGGCTGGACCTGGGGAAGGACCCGCGATCCATCGGGAAGGAGCTGGGGGTGCCGCAGAAGCTGGTCAGGGGGGTCCTGGAAAGGATGGAGAGGACGGAGCACAAGAGGAGGCCCCCTCCCTCCCCTAGCCCACCCTGAGCCTCAGCTTCGCCAGGTCCTCCTTTATCTCCACCCTGTGGCCCATGCCCTCCAGCGTGTTCAGGAGGAGCTCCTTCACGAACCTCTTGCTGGAGTCCACGCCCAGGACCAAGGTGAACTCCCTCTCCGACAGCTTGCTCAGCCTGAAGAAGTTACAGGCCTCTATCCTCCGCAGGTACTCCTCGGGGGAGAGGGAGGAAAGCTGCTCCGCGTGGGCCTTCGCCACCCTCCGGCACTCCTCGTAGAACTTCTCCCTCTCCGCGTTCCTCTCCACGTACTTGAGGAAGAGCATCCAGTGATCCACGTCCAGGATCACGTGCTCACCCCCCTGCAGGAGATCCAGCCACGTCCTGATCTTGGCGGGATCCTTCAGCAAACCCCCGTAGCTGGAGAAAAACTTGAGGGCGAACCTCACCAGGGCGCTCTGGGTCATTCCGCTCTCCTGGCTCAGCCTCCTCAGGATTTCCTCGCTCTCTTTATCCAGGGCCACGGTGACGCGGATGGGGGGAGGCAAGCTCTCACCTTATGTACCAGGGCTCTTCCTTTTCCTCGGTGGCCTCCAGCGCCTCCCTGCGCTCGAATTCCTTCTTAAGCTTGTCCACCATCTTCTCCACCTCCTTGGCTCTCTCCTCCAGCACGCTGAGATCTATCCTTATTCCCAGCATCCCCCCCAGCACCTCCAGAACGGACTGCGTGGAGCGGGGATCCACGAAGGCCCCGTGGGTCTCCCCCAGCAGGCAGGTCCCCTTCATCCCCCTCACCTTCCCCAGGCCCAGCAGAAGCCCGCTGGCACCCAGGATGGGCCCCACCTCCCTCTCCCCCGGAATGTGGTAGCCCTTCCCCTCCTCCAGCAGCTCCCTGTCGGTGGCTATGGCCATCACCCTGGGCTTTCCCTCCACCTGCCTGCCCGTGGGGTATCCCCCCAGCGCGAAGATCCTCTTCACCCCCAGCCTCTCCGCCACCTCCAGGATCTTCTCCACCATCTCGTAGTACCCCTCGGGGGAGGTCACCTGCCCGTCCCCCGAAACGATGATGAGTTCCTTGCCGTTCGCCCTGGCCAAGTAGAAGGAGGCCCTGGGCAGCCTCAGGGCTCCATCCTTCTCCACGATAACGTGATGCAGGAAGTGGGGGGAGTAGAGGTCGGCGAACCTCTCGGCGCCCAGCTCCCCCACCAGGTGCTCGGAGGCCAGCTTTCCCACGTGCCCCGCGCCCCCCAGGCCCTCTATCAGCACCGGATTCCTAACCCGGGGAACCCTCAGGAACCTTACTTCCGTCTCCACCTCCCTCCACCTCCTTCTTCAGCCTCCTCCTGTACTTCCCATACGGATCCAGGGGGGAGAACCTAGGCGGATGGGGGAAGGAGGTCTCCCCACCGCAGGAGGGGCACCTTTCCCTCAGGGTGTAGAGCCCGCAGCCCCTGCATCTCCTCAGCCTCACGGCCTTCCTCTCAGCGCCCACCCTTTCCCGCGTGAAACTCCCCCTTTCCACCCTCTGCCCTTAGCGAATTTATAGCCACCTCCGCCACCTTCCTCAGGACCTCCTCAGCCTCCTTGTAGGAGGAGGCCAAGACCTCCACCCTGTACTTGGGGGAGCCCACGTAGTAGATCTCCACCCTGACGCCGTCCCTGGCGACCTCCTCCTTGGCCTTCAGCATGGCCCTCCTGATCCTCTCCACCCCATCGGGAGCCGTGGAGGAGAGCTCCAGATACCCCACCACCTTGCAAAGGGGGGCCTCCACCAAGGAGGAGGAAACCTGCACGAGCGCGTTCACCCACCTCTTCCCCAGACCAAGCTCCTCCAGCACCTTAGCCCCCTCCTTCGCCACCTTCTCCAGACCGGTGTACATGTCCCCGAACTTCTCCTGTAGCTTGAACCCCACCTCCTGGTAGGCCTCGTCCAAGGACTTCCGGAGCTTTTTGGCGGCCAGGGCCAGCAACTTCTCGGCCCTCTCCTCCCTCCTGAATTGCTCCCTCTTCCACGCCTTCTCGCTCTCCTTAACCCTCCTCATGGAGAGGTCCACGTGGCCCCTCTTCTCGTCCACCCGCATGACCCTGCAGACCACCGTCTGACCCTCCCTGATGTGCTCCCGGATGTTCTTGATCCACCCCGAGGCCACCTCCGAGAGGTGGACCAGCCCCACCTTGCCCCCGTACTCCTCCAGCCTCACGAAAGCCCCTTCGGGAAAAACCTCGGTGATGGTGCCTATCACCAGCTCCTCCGGGGAGGGAAACTCACTTCTGCGCCTCACCACCCTCTCCACCCTCCCTCTTCCTCGCCGCCAGAATCCTGGCCTTGCCACCGGTGGGAACGGCAAGGGTCTTCCCGCAGACCGCACACCTGACGCGCACCGTGGAGTGGCTGTAGACCTTCTGCTCGTTTCCGCAGCCATCGCAGACCACCTTCAGAAACTCCCCTGGCAAACCCTCACCCCGTTATCTCTATCTTCTTCGCCCTGAAGCCCTTCCTGGGATGGGCCTTCCCGCACTCCTCGCACCTCAGGAGGAGGGCCACCTTCTTGGTGGTCTTCGCGAACCTCTTCTGCTCGGACCTGGGCTGACCCCCGTATCCCCTCATCACCCTCGCGAACTGCCTCTGACCCCAGCTCAGCGATCGGGGGGCCTTCTTCTTCACCTGGCTCACCGTATGCTCGGTGTGCTTTCTGCAGCGGGGGCAGTAGGTGCGGATCTTCTTAGGTACCTTCATCCTACTTCCTCCCACCCAAGCCAAAAAAACGTTTGGGATGGAGCTTTTTGGCCAGCCGGTGAATCACCAGCAGCTCGGCCGTCTTCCTGGGGAGGTAGACTATCTCCCCCTCCTCGAAGGGGCCGTAGTACCTCAGATCCTCCCCCACTATCCTAGGAATCTTCCCCATCACCAGCAGCAGCTCGTGCCTGGGCTCCACGGGCGGGGGGGCCCTATCCTCCTCCGCCTCCAGGAGTTCCCCCCTGGCCTCTTCCAGCACCTCCCTCAGCCTGAAGAAGAACCGGGACTCCTCCTCGTCCTGGGAGGGTGGGACTTCCCCCCTCAGGGAGAGCCCAGCCGCCTTGAGGGCACGGAGGGTGAAGAGCTCCCCCAGCAACCTCACGGCCTCCCTCAGCTCCTCCTCCACCAGCTCCCTCCTCAGCCCCTCGCTCCCCCCCAGCTCCGCCCTCAGGCGGGAAAGGTAACCCCGGACCTTGGAGTAGAACTGGGGGGGGAGGGGGGAGAGGGCACTGGAGGTCCTCTCCTCCAACCATATCCTCTCGAGCTCCTCCCAGTCCTTCATCCCCTCACCTCCAGAGCGAACTTGGGAACGGCCTGATCCAGGGAGAAGTTCTCTATGTCCCTTATGTAGACGCACTTCATGCTCACGCCCGAGTGGAGGGTGGAGGGGAGCCTGAGGATCCTCTTCACGTCCACCGTGACCTTGCCGTCCACCCAAGTCGAGTTCAGCTTGGCCAGGAACTCCAGCAGCCTCTCCTCCTTCCCCACCAGCCCCCTTATCTCCTCCCTCCTGCCCCGGCGGAGGGCCTCCAGCACCTCCGCCTTCTTTTCCTGGATCCTTTTGGCCAGCTTGGGGAAGACCTCCCTGAGCTTCTCCTCCGGAAGGCGCTCCAGGGTCCTGGCGCAGAACTCCCGGAAGACCCTGGAGTACCCCAGCACGAAGGTGAGGTCCGTGGGGACTACCCCCCCCGTCACGTAGGAAACCAGCTGCGCCCTCTCGTTCTGCTCCAGCTTGGAGACCGACTCATCCAGAACCCGAAGGTGAAACCCCCTCCCCGAGTAGGAGAAGCGCAGCTCGCGCAGCCCCAGGTCCGAGGAGAGGACATCGGAAAGGAGCATCACCACCCTCCTGGCCTCCTCCAGACATCTCTCGCACACCTGCCCCTCCCCGCACCCGCAGGATTTCACGGGGAGGTCCTTGGCATCCACATCGAAGGCGAGCTCGGACTTGATCCATCCCTCCCTCCTAGAGGGCTTTTCGTAGAGGGCCACGCTCACGTAGGCGGAGAAGGGGAAGTTCTCCTTCAGGTAGAAGGCCAGCTGCTCCATCGTGAAGAACTGGCGGTACCTCTGGCTGGGGCCGGTCCCGTCGGGGTCGAAGCCGAACTCCCTGAGGGAAAGGGTCTGCTGGACGAACTCGGGAACCTCACGCCTGTTCCACTCCTCCCTGTAGAACCTCCTTCTCTCCTCCGGTGTCGCCCTTCGGAACTCCATCCCTTCTCCCCTCCAACCGCAGCCGCTTATAGTAGTAGGTGAGGGGATTCTTGATCTCCCTGCACCACTCGTCGGGGGTGCAGAGGAAGGGGGCGGAGGAGGAGATCTTCTGGCAGTTGGGAGGACGGTACCACTTGCTCCTCCCCGAGTCCTCAGGCCTGGGGTCCGTCGTCATGCCGAATCCAAGGTGGTAGTAGACGTTGGCCTTCTCCTGGGGCTGGTCCGCGAAGAGGGGTGGGCGGCACCTCTGGGCGGCCTCGAAGATGAGGGGGATGATCTCCTCCTTCACCACGGAAAAGCCCTCCGGGAGGTCCCTTATCTTGGTCACCACCCTGCCGGGGGGAGGAAGGCGGGCGTGGGAGAGGAAGGAGGTGAGGAGGACCGTGATGGCGTAGTTCCTCCCCCCCGAGCTAACCCCTGCTAGGGCGCGCTTCACGCAGGGGGGGAAGAACTCCTCCCTCAGCCTGCCGCGGGGAAACCTCGTCCCCAGCTCCACCTCCGGAGGGGGGAGGAGGGAGGAGATCCTCTCCCCCACCTTCACCAGCACCTCGGGCGTCTCCCCCCTTTCCGAAAAGCGCTCGTAGAGGGAGGCCACGTACTCCTCGCACTTCAGCCCCATCAGCCCCGAGAAGAGGTCCCAAAGCTGGTAGGGGGTGACCACCGCCCTGCCCTCCACCAGGTAGAGCTCGGTTAGCTGCACCCTACCCATCCTCAGGAGGGGGGCCAGGTCGGTCCAGGGCAGGGAGTATCCGGGCTGGTGCTGGGGGGGAACGCTTTCGGGGGGAAGGAGGATGCCGGCCTTCCTCAGGCTCTGGTTCCTTATCCTGAAAAGGTCCTCGCGGGGTATTCTTTCCCTCAGCTCCCCCAGCTCCTCCACCCTCAGGTACCTCCTCATCACCTCCAGGCAGGGGGACTCGTATCCCCTGCTGAAGAGGTGGTAGAGCCTGTACCTCACCACCTCCTCCGTCTTCCCCCCGGCCAGCCTCACCTCTCTGGAATAGGGATAGGAGACGGAAGCCAGGGCCTGACACATCAGGAAGAAGGAGAGGACCTCCTTCCTCACCTCCTCAGGGCTGAAGCCCACCACCATCTCCGAACCGCTCTTCCAGAGCAGCCTGCCCACCGCCCTGTCCAGCACCTCCTGTGGTAGGGAGGTGAGGGGAGGGGAAGAGCGGACTAGCTCCCTGGCTTCGGGGGAGAAGAAATCCAGAACCGCCGCGTACTCTCGGAAAGGAAACATCTCCTCCCGGGCTCAGTAGGACTCTATTCTGGGGGCCAGTATGAAGCTCAGGCTGCCCTTACCCCCCGCTATCCGCAGGTCGAGCCTCAGGGGGAGATCCTGCCCAAGACTCACGACCACCGGCTCCTTGGGGTCGGCCGCCTTGAGCATGTCCGAGAGGTACTTCACGTTGAACATGGAGGAGCAGGGACGCTCCAGCTTGAGCTTGAGAAGGGCGGGGCTTCCCTTCTCCAGCTTGAGCTCCGAGGATTTCCCATCCCCCTCCGCCCTCATGAAGAAGCCCTCCTCCCCCACCTCGAAGCGCACGTTCTCCCCCACGGTCTCGGAGTCACGCAACCCGTCCTGGAGCACCTCCGCCAGCACCTCCACCAGGGCGGTGAACTGAAGCTTTGGCTCGGGGGGCTCGCTCTCCCTCAGGTCCAGGAGGGGGAGGCTGAACCTTCGGCTGGAGGTGCCCTTGAAGGTGATCAGCAGCCTGTTCTTCTCCCCCTCGTACTCCAGCAGGAGGGCATCCTCGCTCTTGGCCCTAGAGAGCACCCTATCGAGCTCCACCAGCGAGAGGCCCAGGCCCAGCGGCTTGGAAACCCTGTACTCCTCGAAGGCCCCGGAGGAGAGCCTGAAGTCCACCAGGGCCACGTGGGAGGGGTCCATGGCCCTCATGCTCACCCCCTCCGGTGTGAACTTGAAGTGGGCCTCCTCCAGCAGGTTGACGATGGCCCCCACGCAGGTCTTCCAAACCCGGGTGTCCGACATCCTGGCCGTCAGCAAGCTCTCACCCCACTTCCTCCTCCAGCTTTTTTACCTCTTCCATGGCTTTCCAGTACAGCTCGAAGTCCAGCCCGTCCACCCTCTGGACGATTTCGGCCCTCATTTCCTTCCTCTCCGAGAGCATGGGCCTACCGAAGACCCTCACCTTGGAGCCCACCTCCAGCTCCCGGAACATTCCCTCCTCGTCGGAGAAGACGGTGAGAGTCCCGGAGCCGTCATCAAGCACTATCTCGGAGTCCCCCTTCTCCACCACCATCCCCATCACCTTCACCCACTCCTCCCCCTCCCTCAGCTCGGAGATCCGGCGGTAGGGGGCCGCCTTCCTGATCCTAGGTTCCTCCATTTCCTCACCTAGGCATACTCCCTCCAGGTGTTACCGCAACGGGTACACCTGTAAAACCTGGTGGAGGGCTCATCCGCGCTCCTGGTCTGTCTCATCCACCAGTAGGCCCTGTCGTTGCCGCACTTGGGGCACTTGGCCTTGGTGGTGGGAAGCGTGGAGGGCCCCTCCTCTATCACCACCACCCCTCCCTTCTCCTCCACCTTCTTCACCATCCTGTATTCGGATCCCTCCGCCCTCTCCTCCATCCCGCAGACCTGGCAGACCAGCACTACCTCCCCTCCCCCCTTGGGTACCAGTAGGCCCCCACACTTTCTGCAGAACTTCAAATTGTCCCCAAAGCCCACTTCTTCGAAGGGGATTAAAATAAGCTTTCATCCGTACCTCCAGACCGAGAGGGAGAACCAGCCCAGGTTGGGAAGGACCGCCACCACCTTTCCCCTCACCATCTGGAAGGAGATGGGAGGATCGGGGAGGGAGTTGGCGTCGCCCTTAACCATGAGGACCTCACCGTTCTCAAGCAGGGACCAGACCCTGTGAACCACCGGCATGACCCCTGGAGCGCGCTGGTAAACCACCACGTCCCCCACCCTGATCTCCGAGGGGGAGCTTACCCCCTTCACCACCACCAGGTCCCCCCTCTCGAAGCCTCCCTGGAGGGGGAAGTGATAGGTGTTGTCACCCTTCCCCTCATAGGGGGTCCTCCAGCTCTCATCGCGGTGCTGCATGCTGTTGGATATCACGGGCATGAGGGGAGTCTCACAATTCAGCGAGACCATCAGGATGCCCTGGTAGGCGAAGTAGAAGAATCCGAAAAGAAGGAGGAGGGAGAGAAGGGAGTAGAGGGGCTCCCTGACCAGGGTGGAGGTCAACCCCTTCATCTAGCCCCCCCGCGTGCTCTCCCCCCTGCTCACCCCCGTGGCTATCAGATGGGCCACCCGGAGGGGCTCTGGCATCAGCCCGTGAGTGATGGTCTGAAGGAGGATCTCCTCCGCATCTTCCCTCTCCATCCCGCAGACCTGCATGAAGACCTTTCCCCCTCCCACCCTCACGGGATAGATCCTCCCCGCCCCCCTCATCCTCTCCCATCTCTCCCTCCAGTTTGGGAGGTGCCTGAGGGCCCTCTCCACCCTCTTGAGGTCAGGCCTCCTCCTAGTCACCACCAGCACCGGCAGACCCGTCCGGTTGAAAATCTCCCTCGGGTCCAGAACGTTGAACCCCGCCACGGTTATCCCCTCGCTCATCACCACCCTGAGCTGATCCTTGTGCCTGCTTCGGTTGATCATCTCCACCACCTTTTCCGTGGCATCCATCCCGTCCCTCTCCACGGTGGTGCTCAGTACTCCCTCCAGCCTCTCCCTCCCCCTCATCACCACCCCCACCAGCAGGACCTCCTTTCCCACCCTGGGTCTGAAGGTGCCGTCATCCACCCCCAGCACCCTTATTTCAGGCTTGATCTTCCAGAACTTCACACACCTCAAGGAGGCACCTTGAAGTTCTTGAGCTCGTCCTTGAACTCCTCCTCCAGCTTCCCCAGTCTCTCCTCCAAGCGCTTCAAGGCCCTCAGCAGGGCCTCCTCCGGCTTCCCCCTCTTCACCCTCACGTAGAACTCCGGGACAGAGAGCAGGGGGTGCTCGATCCTGTAAGCCGCCGCCTCCACGTTCTCGTCCTCGTAGAGGGTCTTCCTGAGAAGGTTGCAAAGGGTGTGGTCCTCCCCCACCACCTTGAACCGCAGGGCCCTCCCCTCCCTTTGCACCTCCTCTATCCTCATCCCCTCACCTCCCTCAGGATCTCCTCCACCTCTCCCCTAGCCCTATTCACCTCCTCCGGGGATCCCTTTAGCTGTATGGTCACGTGGCTCCCCCTCACCTCCGCCTCCACCTCGCACTCCAGCTCTCCCAGCCTCTGCACCAGTTCCACCGCCCCAGAGGTATCCTTCAGGATCAAGCAGATCTTCCTTACCCTCACCTTCCCCAAGGTTCTCCCTTCCCGTAGTCTTCGGCCACCTTCCTGAACTCCACCCTGTTGCAGACGGGACACCTGAGCCTTCCCAGCTTGAGGTTCTCCACCCGCAGGGGGGTGTTGCACCTGAAGCACTTGGCCAGGATAACGCCGAGATCGTCCTCGGTGGTGGAGAGCTGAACCATCTCCCTCCCCACCTCCTCCACCTTGGCCCGAACGATGTCCCCCACCCTGAACTTCTTCTCCAGATCCCTCACGTACCTCCTGCTCACCTGGGAGACGTGAATCACCCCCAGCTTGGGAGGGGGCAGCTGCCTCTCCTCGTTCCTTCGCAGGCTCTCTATGTTCACCTCCGCCCTCTGGGGCATGACGTCCTCCACCTCCCCAAGCACGATGTCTCCCTTCTTCAGAACGGGGGGATAGCTCTTGGGGAGCACCGAAATCTTCCTCGTCCTGAGGTCCACCAGCACCAGCCCCGCGCAGGAGGAGTAGACTTTTCCCCCCTCCTCGTAAACCCCCTCACCAGGCAGGAACTCCTCCACCGTGGAGAGGAAGGTTCCAGGTACTACGAAGGTGCCCGTCTTTATCTCTTCCATGGTCACCACCTACCTTGCGGCTCGGAGTTAAAAATCACTCGCTTCCACCGAATCCAGCCTGTAGTCCCCCTCCTCCCCCAGCAGGAGGAGGAGCTCGGGAGGGGTGAGGAGGGGGAGCCCGAACCTCCGGGCGTCCTCCAGGGGTATCCTGGGACAGGCCACACAGACCGCGGCCTCCAGCCCCAGATCCAGCAGGGGCTCGGGCCTTATCTCATCCGCCACCACCTCCACCACCCTCCTCCCCGCCCCCCTCAACCTCTCCGCCAGCATCCTCGCCAGCCTGAACCTGGCCTGTCCCGGCTTGGTGCTCACCACCACCCCGAAGAGGGAGCCTCCCGCGGCCCTGGCCATCACCGCCCTCCTCTCCCTCAGGAAGCCCTCCCTGGAATCCATCCTCTCCATCCTGCCGCTGAGGGGATCCACTGCCAGCACGGGCTTGCCCGTGGCCAGGTGAATCCCCAGCGGGTGGAACCTCCCCGTCCCGAAGTAGAGGAACTTCTCCACCCTTTCCCTCACGGAGAGGGCCGAGCTCAGATCACATCCCAGCACCTGTCCCGCGTATCGGGTCCTGGGCCCCGGTCCCCCCACCTCTGGCTGGAAGCCCAGGGAGGCGAGGGCCTCCACCACCTCGGGCAGGAAACCCACATGCTGAACGGTGGTGACCACCCCCACCTTGCCCGGCTCCTCCCCTCCGACCGCCCTGAGAACGGCCTCCACCGGATTCACCCTCATCCTAGCCTCCACGAAGAGGACGGGGAGAGAGGTGGGAAGACCCATGTCCGCGTGCCCGTAGTGCAGGAGGACCTCCGCTCCGGCCCTTCTGGCCTCCCCCTCCGCCAGGTCGCAGGCACCGTAGCAGCTTCCACCCAAGAAGAGGGCCTCCACCCCCTCCCCCCTCAGCAGCTCCTCTATCTCCGCCGCGTGCCTCCTCAGACCCGGGGGTAGCTGGACGGCAGCCCTCCTCACCCCCTGGAGCCTGAGGAACCCCCTTACCCTCTCCTCCTCCAGGTCGTACTCCTCTCTCAAGTCAGCGCTCCTCCACCATCTTGAAGGCGTTCAGGTTGAGGACGATCTCGGCTATGTCGCTCCCGTACTCCCCGATCCTCCGCAGGCTCTCTATCATGAGCCGGAGGGGCAGCAGATCCTCCCCTGAGACCCTCCTGAGCACCTCCCTTATGGCCCTCTCCTCCACCCTCAAAATCTCCTCCCTCCTTCCCATCACCGCCTCCGCCTTTTCGTAGTCCCCCTCGAAGAGGGAGTCCACCGCCTCCCGGAAGACCGAAAAGACGAGCTCCCCCATCTCCCTCACCCTCCTAACCACCTCGGCGGGAAGCGTCTCCTTCAGCTGCAGGAGGTTCTGGGCCACCAAGACCAGGTGATCGGAGACCCTCTCCACGATCTTGGTGACGATGCGGTAGCCCAGGCAGTCCCTTCCGCTTTCCAGCCCTATCTCCTTCACCAGCCTGGGATCCTCCACGGCCGACTTGAGCTGCCTTATGATATACATCCCGAACCTGTCCACCTCATCGTCCCTGGCCACCACATCCCTCGCCAGGTCGAGGTTGGAGTTTTCCAGCGCCGACATGGTGTCCTCCTTCATCGTCGTGGCTATGAGGTACATCCTCCGGAGGGCATCCTTGACCGACAGCTCCGGGGACCTGAGGAGGATCTGCAGGACCATCTCGCCCGGAAGGTCGGTGGTTATCTCCGTCCCCACCAGCTTCGTCCTGACGAAGCCTTTGAGGACCTCCCTCTGCGCCGGCGAGATCCTCCCCCCCTCCGCCCTCAGCCTTATCACGTTGTACCCCACCAAGTAGAGGGAGACCACCTTCCTAGCCAGGGCCTGCGGGGGCTCCCCTGGGGAAACCCTCAGGACGGCCTCCCCCTTCCTCTCCTTCTTCTTGGAAGGGGGGAAGACCACCAGGCAGTCCCCCCTCCTCTCGATCTCCACCTCGTCCCCTTCCTTCACCCCCATCTCCACCGCCCACCTCTTGGGGAGGGAGAGGATGTAGGTGGACCCGCCCGTGAGCTGTACTTTCCTTTTCTCCATATTCTTTTTGTTTCTTATTTAGAGCTATATAAAATTGGGGGTAAACTATATAAGCGGGCAAAAGAAAGGAAGGAATGCTCGAGCTTTACGCCGTCAGCTTGGTCCTAGCCTTTTATATGGCCTGGGGCCTGGGAGCCAACGACGCCGCCAACCCCTGCAACTGCGTGGTGGGGGCGGGCGTCTACTCCATGAGGAGGACCATCCTCACCTTCGTGCTCTTCTCGGCCCTTGGTGGAATCCTCTTCGGGTCCTTCGTGATGAAGACCTTCGATCGGGGACTCATCGAGAGGGAGCAGTTCGAAACGGGGACCCTCGTGGTGGGGAGCCTGTGCGCGGCCCTGGCGGGATGCCTCTGGGTTACCTTCAGCACCTGGCTGGGGATGCCCGTCTCCACCACCCACTCCGTCATGGGGGGGGTGCTGGGCTTCGCCCTGGCCACGGGGGCCCCCGTGAGATGGGGGACGGCCAGCAAGGCCCTCCTGAGCATCCCCGTTTCTCCCCTCCTAGCCATGGGCCTGGCGGCCGGACTCTTCTTCCTCCTCCGTAGGTACTTCAGAAAACACAGGAAGGGGGTGCCCAACCTACTCCTCACCTTCTCCCTCTACCTCCCCCTCTTCCTGGTCCTCTTCTTCTCCCTCTTCTCCGGGATCCTGAAGTGGGAGGTTGAAGCCTCCTTACGGGCCGCGCTCCTGTGCTCCTCCGTTCTCCTCCTGGTCGTTCTCCTCTGGGTGAGAAAATCGAGAAACCTGGAACTCTCCTGCAGGTTGCTGATCCTGGTGCACTTCCTCAGCGCCTTCGCCTTCGGAGCCAACGATCTGGCCAACGCCACCGGCGTGTTCCTCACCCCCACCCAGCGCGTCCTGGGAGCCCCCTCCCTTCAAGCCATGCTCCTGCTCTCCCTGCTGGGGGTGACGGGAATAGCCCTGGGAGCCTTCACCTGGGGCCACAGGGTGATAGACACGGCCGCCTACAGGGTTACCAAGCTCAACCCCCTGACCGGGCTGGCGGCCGAGTACTCCCAGGCCTTCACCGTTCTCGTTTTCACCACCGTTCCCGCCCTCCTCTGGAGGTTCGGCATGCCCATCTCCACCTCCATCTCCAACATAGGAACGGTGGTGGGAGTGGGCCTGGCGGCGGGGGGACTGGGGAAAATAGACAGGAAAACCATGACCAAGATCCTGGCCTTCTGGATCCTGACCATTCCCTGCGCGGCTTTATTAAGCGCCTTCCTATTTAGGGTGGTCAACGGGGTGATGAGATGAGAGGAGGAGGGCCCCT
>Ga0197143_1000788_pt1 | contig 30485 bp, 31 predicted proteins | sample GBS70_MetaG_FD_148603 | JGI IMG/M metagenome (GOLD analysis project Ga0197143, IMG submission 148603) | Sediment microbial communities from Great Boiling Springs, Gerlach, Nevada, United States - GBS 70_MetaG | ecosystem: Environmental > Aquatic > Thermal springs > Hot (42-90C) > Sediment... | reverse complement strand
AGTGCTACAATTGTAGGCTCGAGAGTGCATTATGCTAGGCGGACTGCAGGTTCCGTCTCCGTCTGCTAACCCAGTTGGTGCCAGTCCTCGGGCGGATTGCCGGTTAGGGATTCCACTATCCGGTTAACTGCTGTCCAGAGTCCTGTCCGGGGAGCCCCTCTTTTGCCACCCCGTGGAATCTTCTACATCAAAAAAATCCTTCTTATGAGAGCCCGAAGACAAACTAGCAGCCCGGAGAAGCTCCGGAACCGGTAAAATATTGGGACGTGCGGGTGGGGGTTTATTACTCCAACTGGGACGTGCGGGTGGAGGAGAGGCCGGTGCCGGAGATCGGACCAGGGGAGCTGCTCCTCCGGGTAGAAGCCTGCGGGATCTGCGGAAGCGACGTCATGGAGTGGTACCGGGCCAGGAAAGCCCCCCTGGTGCTGGGCCACGAAATAGCCGGGGAGGTGGCTGCGGTGGGGGAGGGGGTGGAGGGATTCCGTCCCGGGGATCGGGTGGTGGTAGCCCACCACGTGCCCTGCAACACCTGCCGCTACTGCCTCCGGGGCCATCATTCGGTGTGCGAAACCCTGCGCAGCACCAACCTCGATCCGGGCGGGTTCGCCGAGTTCGCCCGGGTCCCCCGCATCAACGTGGACAGGGGAGTGTTCCCCCTCCCGGAAGAACTCACCTACGACGAGGGCACCTTCGTCGAGCCCCTGGCCTGCGTGCTGCGGGGGCTCAGGATGGCCCGCTTCCAGCCCGGACAGAACCTGCTGGTGGTGGGAAGCGGCATCTCGGGGATCCTTTTCATCAAGGCGGCCCGGGCCCTGGGAGCGGGCCGGGTGGTAGCGGTGGACATCGAGGATTACCGGCTCAAAATGGCCCGGAACATGGGAGCCGACGCCGTCCTTCCCGCTCCCGAAGCCACCCCGGAGAGGATCCGCTCCCTCCTGGGCGGCTGGCTCGGCGACCTGGTGGCCGTATGCACCGGCTCCCCCCGGGCCATGGAGCAGTCGTTCGCCCTGGCGGAAAGGGGGGGCACGGTGCTTCTCTTCGCTCCCGCCCCGCCCGGAACCACCCTCTCCTTCCCCGCCTGGGAGATATGGCGGGACGGAGTGAGCATCGCCACCTCCTATGCCGGCGCCCCGGCGGACATGGCCCTGGCCCTCGACCTCCTCCGGGCCCGGCGGGTAGAGGTGGAGGACATGATCACCCACCGGCTGAGCCTTGACGAGATAGGGAAAGGCTTCGCCCTCGTAGCCCAGGCCCGGGAATCGCTGAAGGTGATCGTCTACCCGGGGATCAAACTGTGAGCTCTGCCGCCCGGCAGCGGTAGCCCCCTAAGCCGTCTCCTCCCTCTTCCGCTTACGCTCCCGGGGGACAAGAATGGGCGGCCGCTTCTGAAGCACCACCTCCCGGGTGACGATGCACCGGGCGATGTCGTCCCGGGAGGGAACGTCGTACATGACGTCCAACATGACATCCTCGATCACCGCCCGCAGTCCCCGGGCCCCGGTCTTGCGCTTCAGGGCCTCCTGAGCTACCGCCCTTATGGCCTCCTCGGTGAACTCCAGCTCGATCCCGTCTATCTGGAAAATCTTGTGGTACTGCTTCACCAGGGCGTTTTTGGGTTCGGTCAGCACCCGGACGAGAGCCTCCTCGTCCAGAGCGTCTAGAGTGGCCACCACCGGAAGCCGCCCCACAAACTCGGGGATCAAACCGAACTTCAGGAGATCCTCGGGCATGATGTGGGAGAGGATCTCCCCTATGTTCTGCGGGTTGTCCCGGGAGCGGAGCTCGGCCCCGAAGCCGATGACCTTCCTTCCGATGCGGTTCTGGATGATCCTCTCTATGCCCTCGAACGCCCCCCCGCAGATGAAGAGGATGTTGGTAGTGTCTATCTGGATGAACTCCTGGTGGGGATGCTTCCTTCCCCCCTGGGGAGGCACGCTGGCCACCGTTCCCTCGAGGATCTTCAGAAGCGCCTGCTGCACCCCCTCCCCGGAGACGTCCCGGGTAATGGAGGGGTTCTCCGATTTGCGGGCGATTTTATCTATCTCGTCTATGTAGACGATCCCCTTCTCCGCCTTCTCCACGTCGTAGTCGGCGGCCTGGATGAGCTTCAAGAGGATATTCTCCACGTCCTCCCCCACATAACCCGCTTCGGTGAGGGAGGTGGCGTCGGCGATGGCGAAGGGCACGTTCAGGAAGCGGGCCAGGGTCTGAGCGATTAGCGTTTTCCCGCTCCCGGTGGGACCAAGGAGCAGGATGTTGGACTTTTGCAGCTCCACGTCCCCCACCTTGCTCCCCAGGTTGACCCGCTTGTAGTGGTTGTAGACGGCCACGGAGATGATCTTCTTGGCCCTCTCCTGGCCGATGACATACTGATCGAGGAAGGCCTTTATCTCCTGGGGCTTGGGGACGTCCCGGAGCTCGAGACCGGCCTCCTCGTGGAGCTCCTCCTCGATGATGTCGCTGCAGAGCTCCACGCACTCATCGCAGATGTAAACCCCCGGTCCGGCCACCAGCCGCCGGACCTGATCCTGGTACTTGCCGCAAAAGGAACACTTGAGCTGCCCCTTCTCGTCGGTGAAGCGGAACATCCCCCTCTCCTCCCTTTACCGACCCACCTTGGCCAGAGCCCGGGGCTGGAGCACCTCGTCCACTATTCCGTACTCCTTGGCCTCCTCCGCCGACATGAAGTAGTCACGCTCCGTATCCCTTTCAATCTTCTCCAAAGGCTGACCGGTGTGCTTCGCCAGAATCTGGTTTATGCGCTGCCTGTCCTTCAGGATCTCGTCCGCGTAGATCTTTATGTCCGTAGCCCGGCCCCGGATACCCCCCGTCCACGGCTGATGGATCATCACCTTGGAGTGAGGGAGAACGTAGCGCTTCCCGGGAGCCCCCCCGGCCAGAAGGACCGCGGCCATGCTGGCCGCCATCCCCACGCAGATGGTGGAGACGTCGGGCTTTATGTACTGCATGGTATCGTATATCCCCAGCCCGGCGTCCACCGAGCCTCCGGGTGAGTTGATGTAAAGGTGCACATCCCGGTCCGGATCCTCTGTTTCCAGGAAAAGGAGCTGAGCGATGACCAGATTGGCCACCGCGTCGTCTATGGGCGTGCCCACGAAGATGATGCGGTCCTTGAGGAGACGGGAGTAAATGTCATACGCTCTCTCCCCCCGGTTGGTCTGCTCCACCACCATGGGCACCAGGTACTGCATCTTCCTCCCCACCTCTTTCTACCCCCTCTCCTCCGGCGTACCTCTTCAGGATCTCTATCGTCTTCCTCCTACGCAACATTTTACGCACTTCGTCCGCGTGGCGGGGATCGGCTCCCAGCCTCGCCATCCAGGCAGCCACTTCCGTCTCCTCCACCGTGACCCCCTCCCGGCGGGCCACCTCCTCCATCACCAGGTTGCGGCGCACCCAGGACTCGGCCTCCTGGCGCCACCTCTCCACCTCTTCACCCCTACCCGGCTCCCGTCTCTTCACCATCTCCCGGAGGGTCTCCTCCACCAGCCCCGGGGGAAGCTCCAGCTCGGCGGAGGCCACAATCTCGTCCACTATCCTCCGCTCGTATCTCCTTTCTGCCTCCTCCCGGCGCGTATCCTCCAGCCTTGCGCGCACCGCCCGGCGGAGCTCCTCCACCCCTTCCAGCCCCAGCTCCCCCGCCACCTCATCGAGCGAGGGGAGATCCTGCCGGAAGAGCTCCTCCACCCGGATGCGGACCGGGGTATCATCAAAAACGGCTTCCCTCTCCTCTCCCTTCCTCGCCCCTTTCAGCACCTCCTCCAGGTCCGGGGGCAGGACCCCCCGGCCGAAGGGGACGGCCGCCCACCGGCGGGGCTTCTCTTCCCCCGCCGCCCAGACGAGGAAGGTTCCCACCAGACCCTCCCCCAGCTCTCCGTCCTCGAGGGGCTGGTAGCGGGCGGCATCGAGCTGCAGGTCGTAGAGAGCCTTCTCCACTTCCTCCTCGGTCACCGGAGGAACAGGCTCCCGCTCTACCCGGAGGCTCTTATAGTCCCCGAGGCGGATCTCCGGATACAGGTCCACCGTAGCCTCCATGTTCAGATCGCCGCCCTCCACATGTCCCTGGATGCGCACCCGGGGAAAGGTCACCGGCTCAAGCCCCAGCTCCTGGCAGGCCCGGCCCATGAGCTCGGGCAGAAGGCCGGAGATGGCCTCCTGGAAGACCCGTTCGTATCCCAGATGCCGGATCACCAGCCGCCGGGGGGCCTTGCCCTGCCGGAATCCGGGGATGTCCACCCTCCCCCGGAGCCTCTCCGTGACCTCGGCCACGGCCCGGGCCACCTCCTCGGCATCGAGGTGAACGGATATGCGGGCGGTAGGTCCCCTTTTCTCCTCCAGGCTGGCTTTCACCGTCTGGCCTCCTCCTCCCCTGTGAGATCTCTGGTGCGAGGGAAGGGATTCGAACCCTTACGCCCGAAAGGCACGAGATCCTAAGTCTCGCGCGTCTGCCTTTCCGCCACCCTCGCTCGAGACGGCCGAAAATGGCAGGGGCGCCAGGGCTCGAACCTGGAGATGGCGGCTCCAAAGGCCGCTGCCTTACCGGTTTGGCTACGCCCCTCAAGATGGGGTGGCTGATGGGATTTGAACCCACGACGCCCAGGTCCACAGCCTGGTGCTCTGACCGGGCTGAGCTACAGCCACCGCCGCAGAAAGTATTGTAGCAGAAGGTGGCGCGCCCGGCAGGAGTCGAACCTGCAACCCGCGACTTAGAAGGCCGCCGCTCTGTCCGCTTGAGCTACGGGCGCAGTGGAGCGGGCGATGGGAATCGAACCCACATAGCCGGCTTGGAAGGCCGGTGCTCTGCCATTGAGCTACGCCCGCTCGGAGCGCCGGGAATCGAACCCGGGTCCTCTTGCTCCCAAGGCAAGCGCGCTGCCGCTGCGCCACGCTCCGGAAGGCAAAAGGCGCAAACTATATGATATCATCTTCCGCCCGGCGGAAACACTCGATGGAGGTTTTTCCGCCAAGGGCCTGGAGGGCGTAGCCGACTTGGCGGACGTGGTTGCAGACGTATTCCCATTGCCGGAGAAGGATTCACGCATGTACTAGGATAACGGGTTCAGAGGAAGGCCAACGGAAGCGCGGTCACCCCCGGTGCCAGCGGCAGGGTGACGTCCCCCAGGTGGACCACGTACCCCGGGCCGGCGCGGTCGCCGAAGGCGGCGCGGAAACCGAGACCACCGCCGTCTCGAAGATGGCGCCGGCCAAGGGGCTGGCGGCGGCATGGGCGGGGTCGCGGAGGCCCACCAGGTAGCAGAGGGTACCCGTGTCGGTGAAGTAGACCTTGGGAGTTTTCACCAGGCGCTTGCCCACGTTGGCGAAGTAAGGCCGGAGAATAACCACCTGAAACGTGGCCTCGAGCACCGAAAGCCAGGCCTTGACGGTATTGACGGCCACGCCCAGGTCACGGCCGAGGTCCGAGAGGTTGAGGAGCTGACCCGAACGCGCCGCCAGGGACCGGAGAAAGCTCTGAAAAAGAGGGAGATCTCCCACCTGCCGGAGGGAGCGCACGTCTCGCTCCAGGTAGGTCTGGACGTAGCTGGCATGCCAAAGAGCCACGTCCCTTTCCGGCTCAGCCACCAGCTCGGGGTAGCCCCCCGCAGCAGCCCTTCCCAGAGTTCGCGGTAGGGGATACTCTGCTCCCCCGGCCCCGGACTGGCCCCGCCGCTCCCTTCCTCCCAGGGCAGGGGAGCATGGGGCCGTCCCAGCGCCTCCCGCAGCGAGAGGGGCAGGAGGTGCAGCACGGCCGCCCGTCCGGCCAGAGTTTCGGTCACCCGCTGGAGAAGGAGGAGGTTCTTTTGCATCCTAACTGCAAATTTTCAAAAAGAGTATAGGTGTTCCATGGCCATTAGGTCCCTATGCCGCCCAGGCGGCGCCATCCGGGCCCTCAGCCGGTAAGTGGCAGGACGTGAATCGCCCGGCGCCTGATATGAGCCCTTACCCCTCGGTGCCGAGGAAAGGAGGCAGAAACGCCTAGCGCCCGTGCGCCGGGCTGACAAAACTTGACCGGGGCCGAAAGCTTCCCTAAAATGGCCTTTGCGCCATGGAGATCCGGGAGAAAACCTCCTTCAGGCAAGCGGACGGAGAGCGGTGGTATCTCGTGGACGCCGCCGGCAAGACACTGGGCCGGGTGGCCTCCCGCATCGCCCTCATCCTGCAGGGCAAGCACCGTCCCGACTACACCCCTCATCTGGCCGGTGACCACGTGGTGGTGGTAAACGCGGAGAAGATCAAGGTAACGGGAAAGAAGCTGGAGCAAAAGATCTACTACTGGCACACCGGATGGCCGAGGGGGCTGAGGTCCATAAGGCTTAAGGATCTTCTCGCCCGTCATCCGGAGAGGGTGATCGAGAGGGCGGTACGGGGCATGCTCCCCAAGAACTACTTGAGTCACCGCCTCCTCCGCCGGCTCAAGGTCTACCGGGGCCCGGAGCACCCCCACCAGGCCCAGAAGCCGGAGAAGGTGGAGCCATAGTGTACCGGGTGGCAGCCTGGGGCACAGGAAGAAGGAAGAACGCCGTGGCCCGGGTGCGCCTCATCCCCGGAGAGGGCCGGGTGTGGGTCAACGGAAAAAAGCTCGAGGAGTACTTTCCCGTCCTTTCCCTCCGGCAGTCCGCCCTGGCCCCCCTCGAGGTGACGGGATGCCGGGAGAGGTACGACGCAGAAGTCAAAGTGTCCGGAGGCGGGATCTCCGGCCAGGCGGGGGCGGTACGCCACGGACTGGCCCGGGCTCTGGCCACCCTGGATCCTTCCCTCCGCCCCTTGCTGCGCAAGGGGGGGTTCCTCACCCGGGATCCCCGGGTTAAAGAAAGGCGTAAATACGGGCTGAAGAAGGCCCGCAAAGCACCCCAGTGGCAGAAGAGGTAATCCTCTAATTTGAAGTTTGACACGCAGCCGATCTCGAGCTGGCGCCACGGGAGAGGCTGCTCCTGGAGAACGGGCTGGGCACCGGCGTGGGCTGGACGGGGGCCACGCCCGCTCCCGCTGCCGGGCCCCCTGCCCCCGGTGGACGAGGTTGGCGGCGGATTATCATGATGGCGGGGTGATCATTTGACGCCGCGTCGCTTCAAAGTCGTGATCGAATGGGATAGCGAAGGCCAGGAATACGTGGTCCGGGTGCCGGCTCTGCCCGGTTGTGCTACGCATGGCAGGACTAAAGCGGAGGCGCTGGAAAGGGCGCGGGAAGCCATAGAGGGCTACATCGAAGCATTAGCGGCCATCGGGGAGTCCGTTAGGGACGACGACCAGGAGGTCTCAGTTGAAGAGGTGGAGGTTTACGTTTGAAGCGGCGCCTTCCGCGGGTAACCGGCCGAGACGTGCTCTCGGCCCTTAGACGCGCTGGTTTCGAGGAGATTCGGGTGCGGGGTAGTCATCACTACTTGAGGAGACCGGGCGGGGGGAAGCTGGTCACAGTACCTGTGCACGCGGGTGAGACTATCGGCCCCAAACTGCTGCGTTGCATCCTCGAACAAGCCGGGTTGACGGAAGAGGAGTTTTTCGAACTCCTTTAGCCACAGGGAGTGAAGGTGGCGTGGATACGCCGTTATGGGGCTCAACGTCATCGAGGAGTGCCGGCGGCAGGGGGTACTGCTGCCCGCCTTTCCGGAAACTGACTCTTGAGGAAGACGCGGCGGTCGTCCCCCTCATCAACGGCGGTGGTGCTGCTGCGCCGGCGCCTCCGTCCCGGCGAGGACGGCGGCGATCTCCTTCCTGCGGAGAGGAGGGACAGGCTCACGGGCACCCTGCGGGGACGGCTTCCGTCGCGGGCCGGCGTTGCCGCAGCGACCCTATCCCAGGGTGGCTCGTGATCGTTGCACCGCTTCCTAGGCCGAAAGGAAGGGTCCGGGTGCGCGAGTGGTCATTTGCTCCTGGCTCTGCCGTGCAGTGGCAGAAGAGGTAATCCTCTAAGTGTAGGTGCCCGTCTCCGCCGCCGAGAGGGGAGCGGGCGCGTATCTTCCCACGGCGGCATAAAGAGCTTCCAACCCGAAAGGCTTGACCAGCATCTCCCTGACCCCGGGCGGAAGGGGCTCGTCCCTCATCTCCACCCGGGCGGTGATCATGACGATGGGGATATCCCTGAGCTCCGGATCCTCCTGCATGGCCCGGGCCACCTCCACCCCGTCCATCCCGGGCATCAAAAGATCCAAAAGTATGAGATCCGGCCTCCTCTTCTTCGCCCGCTCCAGGACCTCCCGGCCGTTGGCCGCCATCTCCACCTCATAGCCCCGAATACGGAGAACCGTGGCCAGGAATTCCCGCAAATAACCCTTGTCGTCAGCTACCAGGATACGGGGAACCGGCAGCTACCCCCACCACCCAAGGGGGATTATACGACGTGGAAAATGGAATTCCTCTCTATGGAGACATAGATATTTTTGTCGCTTTTGGTCAGAGAGTCGAGCACACCCTGGAGATCTTCCGCCGCCTGGGCCAGCGACCTGATCATCAGCCGCTCCTCCGGGTTCCTGATTTTCAGGCCTTCGGCGCAGCCCCTAACCACGGTCAGGATGTCCCTCAGTCTTTCTTCCAAATCCATGTTTATCCCCTCCCAGCACTACATTTTGACATTCTGTCTAAAAATCCTCCTTCTCTGGAAGGGAAACCACCAACTGCCGGGCCCTCCGGTGCTCGAGGGCCGCGCCGATGAAGCCGCGGAAGAGGGGATGGGGAGCGAGGGGGCGGGAGCGGAACTCGGGGTGGAACTGCACCCCCACAAACCAGGGATGGCCCCGGAGCTCCACGATCTCCACCAGATCCCCCTCCGGCCAGAGACCAGCGGGCAGGAGCCCGGCCCGGGCCAATTGCTCCCGGTAGACGTTGTTGAGCTCGAACCGGTGGCGGTGGCGCTCCTCCACCACGTCGGTGCCGTAAAGCTCCCGCACCCGGGTCCCGGGGAGAAGCCGGCAGGGATAAGCCCCCAGGCGCATGGTGCCTCCTAAAGCGGTGAGGGAGCGCTGGCCGGGCAGGTAGTCCACCACGGGATGAGGAGTGTCAGGATGGAACTCGGTGCTGGAGGCCCCCTCAAGACCCAATACGTTCCGGGCGAACTCGATCACCGCGCACTGCATCCCCAGGCAGATGCCGAGGTAGGGGATCCCCCGCTCCCGGGCCACCTGCACGGCGCGGATTTTCCCCTCGATGCCCCTCTCCCCGAACCCGGGGCCCACCAGGATACCGTCCACCCCCCGAAGCTCCCGTTCCGCCAGGATGTGCCCGCCCTCCAGGGCCTCTGAGTCCACCCACCTCACATCCACCCGGGCGTGATGGGCAATCCCCCCGTGCTTCAGGGCCTCCACTATACTCAGGTAGGCGTCGGGCAGGCTCACGTACTTACCCACGAAGGCGATCTCCACCCGGTGGCGGGGGGATTTGAGCCGGGCCACCATCTCCTCCCACTCCCCGAGCTCGGGCTCCCTCTCCCCCATCCCCAGGAGTCTCGTCACCTCCCGGCCCAACCCGGCCTTCTCCAGGAGGAGAGGAACCTCGTAGATGTGGTCCACGTCGGGGTTCTCGATCACCGCTTCCGGAGCGATGTCGCAGAAGAGGGAGATCTTTTCCCTGACCCCCGGGGTAAGGGGGCGGTCGGCCCGGCAGACGATGATGTCTGGCTGAATCCCTATGGAGCGCAGCTCCTTGACGCTGTGCTGGGTGGGTTTGGTCTTGAGCTCTCCGGCCGAGGCCAGAAAGGGCACCAGGGTGAGGTGGACGTTGATGACCCGGCTGCGTCCGAGATCGGATTTGAGCTGCCGGCTGGCCTCGAGGAAGGGAAGCCCTTCTATGTCTCCCACCGTTCCCCCGATCTCCACGATCACCACGTCCGTCCCCGCCCTCCGGCCCAGGGAGAGAATCCTCTCCTTTATCTCGTTGGTCACGTGAGGGATCACCTGGATGGTCCCCCCGAGGTAGTCCCCGCGCCTCTCCTTGCCGATGACGCTCTGGTAGACGTCCCCGGCGGTCAGGATGTTTTCCCGGCCCAGCTCATCCCCCAGAAACCGCTCGTAGTGACCGAGATCCAGATCCGTCTCCGCCCCGTCCCGGGTGACGAATACCTCCCCGTGCTGGAAGGGGTTCATGGTCCCCGCGTCCACGTTGAGGTAGGGGTCTATCTTAAGAGGGGTGACCCCGAGCCCCCGGAGCTTCAAAAGGCGCCCCAAAGAGGCGGCGGTGATCCCCTTCCCCAGGCCCGAGACTACCCCGCCGGTCACGATGATGAAGGAAGCGCTCACCGGGGACGGTTGCCCTCCCCACAGAGGAGCACGCGGGGCTGCCAGTCCCGGGCCTCCTCTTCCTCCATCTCCGCCTCGCAGAGGATGATGAGGAAATCGCCGGGCTGGCCAAGGCGTGCCGCTCCGCCGTAAAGGCCCACCCCTCCGCTTCCCCTCTCCAGAGGTATGACGTAGGTCTCAAAGCGAACCCCCGTGGTCTGGTTGATCACCTGCACCACCTCATAAGGCCGGATGCCGCTCCGCTCCAAAAGCTCTGTATCCAGTCCTAGGCTCCCCTCATACTCGGGGCGCACCTCGGTCACCCGTACCCCCTGGATCTTGGCGAAAAGAAACCTCCTCCTCATCTCCTTCTCTCCCTTCCCCGGACTACGGCCCGGAGGAGGGCTTCCACCGCCTTCTCCACGGAAGGGGCCTCCCGGACGAAAGAGAGCACGGCCACCGCCCGGGCTCCCGCCGCCACGGCTTCTTCTGCCTCCGCCGGCCCTATCCCCCCGATGGCCACCACCGGAAGGGAGCTCAGGCGGCAGAGCTCCCGCAAGTGCTCCAATCCCAAAGGGAGGCCGGCATCGGACTTGGAAGAGGTGGCCCACACCGGACCCACTCCCACATAATCCGCCCCTCCCTCTTCCGCCTCCCGGAGCTCCTCCCGGTTCCCGGCCGAAAACCCCAGGGCCATCCCCGGGGCCAGCCTCCGGGCTTGAGGAAGGGGAAGATCTTCCGGACCGAGGTGCACCCCGTCGGCCCCGGAAAGAAGGGCCACATCCACCCGGTCGTTGACGAAAAAAGGGATCCCGTGGCGGGAGCAGATCTCCCTCACCGCCCGGGCCTGGGAGAGAAACTCCCTATCGGAGACCCCCTTCATCCGCAGTTGAATCCCTCCCGCCCCCGCCCGGGCCGCTGCCAGGGCCACATCCCGGTGATCCCGGCCAGGTCGGGCAGAGGTGATCACCAAAACCCCCCTATCCCAGAGCGCGGAAAGCCTCGACTCCCAGCACCCTCCTGCCTCTGCCCGGGACATACCCCTTTTCCAGGGCCCGCCAGACGTAATTCCCCGCCCGGCGGACGGCTTCCCCTAGAGGATAACCCAGAGCCAGAAGGCAGGCCAGGGAGGTGGAGAGGGCGCATCCCGTCCCCCGGGCCTCCCGGAGCCTGGGCCGTCGGAAGGCCCGCACCTCCCCGGGAGTGATCAGGAGATCCTCCACCACCGGGCCATCGCCGTGCCCCCCCTTCAGGACCACTGCATCGGCTCCCAGAGCCAGAAGGGCTCTCCCCGCCCCCTCCGGGCAGAAGGGCCGGGACACCGCCTCCCGGGCCTCCGTCCACCGGAGAAGTTCCTCCGCCTCCGGCCGGTTGGGGGTGAGCACAAGACAACCTCTCTTCCTCTGGAGGAAGAGGAGCACCGCCCGGGGATCGGTGAGCCGGGTGCCGTCATGGGCCCGGAGCACGGGGTCGAGCACCACGGGAACCCTCGGGGGCAGGCTGGTGGCCACCGCCCGGGCCTGGGGGATCCCGGCCAGCATCCCCACCTTGACCGCCCGCACGGCCAGGTCACCGGTAACCGTCCGGATGATGGCCCGAAGCAGTCGGGGAGGCAAGGGCCGTATCTCCCCGGCCCGACCGGTGCTCTGGACGGTAAGTGCGGTGGGACAAAAGGCGGGGTGCAGTCCCAGCCTTCCCGCCACCCGGAGATCCAGCCCCACCCCGGCGGCCGCCGAGGGGTCCACCCCTCCCACTAAAAGGACGGAGGGCGGCTGGGCCACCTCTACATCCTCTCCGGGGCGGAGACCCCGAGAAGGTGGAGGGTGCGGGCCAGGACCACCCGCACCGCCCGGCAGAGCCCGAACCTTGCCGCCTCCACCTCCGGCGGCGAGCCCAGTACCCGGCAGCGGGTGTAGAAATCGTGGAAGGAGGAGGCTAGGTCCCGGGCATACCCGGTCAGGAGGTGGGGCTGCCGCCCCTCCGCCGCCCGGGCCACCTCCCCGGGGAAGGCGGCCAGGAGGCGCAGGAGGGCCTCCTCCGGCTCCTCCCGCAGGAGATCCCACCTCACCTCCTCAAGAGGAGGCATCCTCACCCCCCGCTCCTCGGCCTGCCGCTCGATGCTGGCTATCCGGGCGTGGGCATACTGCACGTAGTAGACGGGGTTCTCCTCCGCCCGGGAGCGGGCCAGGTCCAGATCGAAGTCCAGATGGGAATCGAGGGAGCGGGTGAGGAAAAAGAAGCGGGCCGCATCTCTTCCCACCTCTGTCAGGAACTCGGCCATGGTGACGTATTCGCCCTTCCGCTTGGACATGCGCACCGCCTCCCCTCCCCGCACCAGCCGCACCATCTGGGCGAGAAGCACCTCAAAGGTAGAAGGAGAAAAGCCGAGCGCCCTGAGAGCGGCTTTCATCCGGGGGACATAGCCGTGGTGGTCCTGGCCCCAGATCACCAGAAGGAGCTCGAACCCCCGGCGGTACTTGTGAAGGTGGTAGGCGATGTCGGCCAGAAAATAGGTATACTCCCCGTCCTGGCGCACCAGCACCCGGTCCTGGTCGTCCCCAAAAGCGGAGGAGCGGAACCACACCGCCCCGTCCTTTTCGTAAAGGTGGGGGGCAAGAAGCGAAAGCACCTCCTCCGGGCCTCCCGAGGCCCGGATCTCCGACTCCCGCACCCAGGAATCGTACTCCACCCCGTAGGCGGAAAGGGTCTTCCGCTGCTCGGCCGCCAGGGCCTCCGCCGCGTAGCGGGCCATCTCCCGCCGGAGCTCAAGCCGCTCCTCCTCCCGGCCCGAGCGCAGGATCTCCCGGGCCTCTGGCCTCTCCTCCAGAAACTTCCGGGCGAGAGATATAAGGTAATCCCCGGGGTAACCCTCCTCGGGGAAGGCCACCTCCTCCCCCAGAAGCTCCCGGGCCCGGCACTCCATACTCAGGCCTAAGAGCTCGAACTGCCGGCCGGCGTCATTCACGTAATACTCGCGGGAGACCCGGTACCCCGCCCACTCCATGACCCGGGCCAGGGAGTCGCCGTAGGCGGCGGCCCGGGCGTTGACCACATTGAGGGGGCCGGTGGGGTTGGCGCTCACGAACTCGATCTGCACCTTCCTCCCCCTTCCCGCCTCGCTGCGGCCGTAATCCTCGGGCGCGCCCAGTATCTCCGCCACCAAGGGGCCGAGCCAGCCCGGGCGGAGACGGAAGTTGAGGAAGCCCGGCCCGGCCACCTCCACCCCCTCCACGGGGGGGAAATCCGGCCATGGGAGGCGGCGGGCCAGCGATTCGGCCACCGCCCAGGGCGGAACACCGAGGGGAGTGGCGAGAAGAAGAGCCAGGTTGGTGGCCAGATCCCCGTGGACCGGATCCTTGGGAGGAGCCACCACGAAGGGGGGAAGCTCCGGAAGGGAATGGCCGAATTCCCGGGCCACCTCCCGGGCCGCCGCCTCCAGGGCCCGGGCCAAACTCCTCCTGGCTTCTCCTAGGAAGTCCCGCCCAGGCAAAGGATGGCCTCCCTCAGTATCTTGGCCCCGAGAAGAGAGGTGGTGTCCGCGGGATCGAAAGGAGGACAGATCTCCACCAGGTCGAACCCCACCACCTCGAGCCCCTCAAGCCCATAGAGAAAAGAAAAAAGCTCCTCCGGAGTGGCCCCGCAGGGTTCCGGCGTCCCCGTCCCCGGGGCGAAGGCCGGATCCAGGACGTCCACGTCCAGGGAAAGGTAAATAGGTCTCCCTCCCGCCAGCTCCCTAACCCTCTCCGCCGCTTCCCGGTCCGGGCGGGGCAGAAGGAGGAGATAATTCTCCCGGGCGAACTCCAGCTCCTCGGGCACGGCCGACCGCACCCCCACCTGGATGAGCCTCCCCGGGCCCAGCGCTTCCGCCGCCCGGCGCATCACGGTGGCATGAGAGAGTCGCTCCCCCCCGTAGTCGGCACGCAGGTCGGCGTGGGCGTCCAGTTGCACCAGAACGAGATCGGGGTGCACCGGCAGGAGCTCCTCCAGGAGAGCCAGGGTGACCAGATGCTCCCCTCCGATCATAAAGGGCTTCTTCCCTTCCCTGATCACCGCCCGGGCCAGCTTCCGGACGGCCTCGAGGGAGGAGACCACGTTCCCCCATACCGGCTCCACATCTCCGGCGTCGTAAAAGGGCCGCTCGGCCAGGGAGACCCCGAGGCGGAAGCTGTGCTCCTCCAGGGCCTGGGAAAGCTCCCGTACCCGCCGGGGAGCCAGGCGGGCGCCGGGACGGAAGGTGGCGGTGAAGTCGAGCGGCGCCCCGAAGAGCACCACCCGGGCCTCCTCCCAGTCCCGGGAGGAGCCCAGGAAGGAGGCCACCGGGGTGGCGGGCAGCTTCACGGCTGGGCAGCCAGCTCGCGCAGGAAGGGGGGAAGGGCCAAAGCCGCCCGATGGGTTTCTTCCGAGTAGTAGCGGGTCCCGAGTCCCCGGGTCCGGGCGGGGTCGAACTCCCGGGGATCGGGGCCCCGGGAGCCCAGGGAGTAGCTCCAGATGCCTCCGGGATAGGTCACCACCGGACCCCAATAAAGCCTCACCACCGGGAAGACGCGAGCCAGCGCCTCCTGCACCCCCCGCACCAGAGAGGAGCTGAAGAGGGGGGATTCGGTCTGGAGGACTAAAACCCCGTTCGGGGAAAGGCAGCGGAAAACATCCCGGAAGAACTCCTCCCGGAACAGCCCCTCCGCCGGCCCCACCGGGTCGGTGGAGTCGACCAGCACCACGTCATAGAGTTCCTCCGTCCTCTTCACGTACTCTATCCCGTCCCCGATCACCAGCCGGAGAGAGGGATGATCGTAGCTCCGGGCCATGGTGGGAAGAAAGCGGCGGGCCGCCTCCACCACCCGTTCGTCTATCTCCACCTGCACCACTTCCACCCCGTGCTTCAGCACCTCCCGGGCCGTCCCTCCATCCCCTCCTCCGATGATCAGGACCCTCCGGGGGGAGGGATGGGCCACTAAAGGTACGTGGGCCAGCATCTCGTGATAGAAGAACTCGTCCCGCTCCGTCACCTGGATGATGTCGTCAAGGGTTAGGAGCCGGCCGAAGTCCGCCGTCTCGTAGACGCAGATCTCCTGATAAGGCGACTTCTCCCGGTGGAGGACCTCCCGGATGCGGAGGGAAACCCGGAGGTGATCGGTCCAGTCCTCGGTGAACCAGAGGTTCATCTAGTACCACATCACGGCCGCCGCCACCACCGCTGCGGGCCGGGAGTCCACCCGCCGGGAGACGGCCGTGACCTTTATCTCCAGAAGCTCCTTGCCCCGGGCCCGGAAGGCCTCCCGCACCATCTCCGCCACCCGCATCTCCGCCTCCTCTCGGGAACAGAAGCCGGCAAACTCCATGATCACCCCGTAGTCTTCCGCCGCCCGGCTGAAGCCGATGCCCACCGCCGCGGCGATCTCCCGCCCCGGCTCCTCCGAGACGAGTGATCCGTAGGCCGTGGGAACAAGACTCCCCGGGGGGATGGAGAACCCCTCCTCATAGGAGCAACCGGGAGGGAGGATGCTGGAGACCCGGATCAGGTTGACGTTTCCGATCCCGGCGTCCATGAGCGCCCGGTCGAAGGCTGAAAGCTTCTCCTCCCCCTCTCCGGAGCCAGATATCAACTTGATCTTCCTGGGCGTGGGCAGCATCGTCCCTTCTCCTTCCCTGGACTTCTTTTGTTCCCAGCGAAACCCGCCGGTCCCCTGGCCTCGGCAGCCGGGCGAGCGGAACGGTCTGAAAACCCGGATAATTATAGCGAAGAAGAAGCCGAGGGGAATCCCGACGGAGACGATGATATACTTTTCCGTGCGAGATTCTTGCCCGGCCGGTACCGGGGCCCGAGATCGGGTCCCAAACCGGATTCCGGGAATGGGAAAAGGAGGTGACCGGTCTTGAGCCATCTCCGAGTCTGGATCCTGATGGGAGTGCTCTCCGCCCTCCTGGTGGCGGTGGGAAGCCTTCTCGGGGGGCCGAGGGGAAGCCTTCTCTTTCTCCTTCTGGCCCTGGCCATGAACGGCTTCGCTTACTATTTCAGCGACCGAATCGCCTTGCAGATGACCGGAGCCCAGCCGCTCTCCGAGCGGGAGGCGCCCAGGCTCTTCGCCCTGGTGCGCCGGCTCAGCCAGCGGGCGGGCATCCCCATGCCCCGGGTGTACATGACTCCGGCGCTCCAGCCCAACGCCTTCGCCACCGGCCGGGACCCGGCTCACGCGGCGGTGGCGGTCACCCGGGGGATAGTGGAGCTATTGGATGAGGAGGAGCTGGAGGGGGTACTGGCCCACGAGATCGCCCACGTCAAGAACCGGGACACCTTGGTGGGAGCCCTGGCCGCCACCCTGGCCGGAGCCATCGGGATGCTGGCCGATGTGGCCCGCTGGGGGCTCATCTTCGGCGGAGGAAGGGGTGACCGAAGGGAAGGGGGCCTCTCCGGGGCGGGAGCCATCCTGGCCCTGATCCTCGCCCCTATAGCCGCCTTCCTCGTGCAGATGGCCATCTCCCGCTCCCGGGAGTATCTGGCGGACGAAACAGGAGCCCGCCTGGTGGGAAACGCCGAGGGGCTGGCCCGGGCCCTCCTCAAGCTGGAGGAGGCCGCCCACCGCATCCCTATGGCCGTGAATCCCGGAGCGGCCCACCTCTTCATCGTCAACCCCCTCTCCGGGGAGGCGCTGCTGGCCCTCTTCAGCACCCACCCACCCATCAGGGAGAGGGTGAGAAGGCTCCGGGCCCTCTTTTCCCGGGTGTAAAGTCTGTCCTGATAAACGCCTCCCGGCGGGGAAAAAATACCCCTGACACCTCGCCGGGAGGTCTCATCTTCTGAAGATCGCCAGCTTCACCCTTAAGGCCAGGACCAGAAAGGCCCTCCGGGTCCTCGGGTATTTCCTGCTCCTCCCTTTGGTGGCCACCGGGAACCTCCTCCTCCTGGCCGCCGCCCTGCCCCTCCCCGCTCCCCAGGCTCTAAGCGGGAGCCTGGTCTACGACTTCCAGGACCGCCCCCTTCTGCGCCTGGACCGGAGGATCCGGCTGCCGGTCAGCCTGAGCGAGGTCTCCCCTCATCTCCGCCGGGCGGTCCTGGCGGCGGAGGACAGCCGTTTCTACCGGCACTTCGGACTCGATCCCCTGGGAGTGGCCCGGGCGGCCTGGGCCAATCTCCGCGCCGGCCGGGTGGTGGAGGGAGGTAGCACCATCACCCAGCAACTGGCGCGCAACCTCTATCTCGGCCAGGAGCGGACGCTTTCCCGGAAGCTCCGGGAACTCTTCCTGGCCCTGCAACTGGAGACCCGCTACTCCAAGGACGAGATCCTGGAGATGTACCTGAACGACATCTACCTCGGAAACGGCGCCTACGGGGTGGAGGCCGCCTCCCGGCTCTACTTCGGAAAGCCGTCCCGGGAACTCGGCCTCCCCGAAGCGGCGCTCCTCGCCGGGATAATCAGAGCCCCCGAGGCCTACAACCCCCTCCGCCACCCGGAGCGAGCCCAGGAGCGGAAGGAGGTGGTGCTTCAAAGGATGGTCAGAACCGGGTGGATCTCCTCCCCCGAGGCCCAGAAGGCGCGGAGGGAAAGGCTGCGGTTTGCGGGGTCGGTGCGGCTGCCCACCTATCCCCACTTCGTGGATTATCTAATGCGGGAGGTGCGGCTCCGCTACCCGGGGCTGGAGAGGGATCTCCTCCGCCGCCCCTACCGGATCTACACCTCCCTCGATCCCCGCATGCAGGAGGCGGCGGAGGAGGCGGTGAGGTCGGTGCCCGAGGGGGTGGAGGTGGCGCTGGTGGCCCTCGAGCCCTCCACCGGCTACGTCCGGGCTTTGGTGGGAGGAAGGGAGCCCAAAAGCGGGTACAACCGGGCCCTCGACGCCCGGCGCCAGCCGGGATCGGCCTTCAAGCCCTTCCTCTATGCCGCCCTTCTGCAGGACGGCCACACGGTGGTGGAGAGGCAGATGTGCGAGCCGGTCTCCTTCCCCGGCCGGGACCCGGAGCACCCTTACACCCCCGCTGACTTCACCCAGGGAGGCAGGAGACCCCCCTATCACTTCCGGCCTCTGGCCATGCGAGAGGCCCTGGAGATCTCGGACAACGTGGTCACTGTCCGCTGGGCCAGCCTTTACAGCCCCTCCCGTCTTGTGGCCTTCGCCCGGAGCCTGGGGATAGAGAGTCCCCTTAAGCCCGAGCTCCCCCTGGCTCTCGGGGCCTCGGAGGTGACCCCTCTGGAGATGGCCCGGGCCTACGCCGCCTTCGCCAACGGCGGCTTCCGCATCCGGCCCCTGGCCGTCCGGCGGCTGGAGGATCCCCGGGGGAGGATCATCCTCTCCCAGGAGCCGGCCCGGGACCGGGTGCTGGACCCCGGAGTGGCCTACATAATCACGGATATCCTGAAGGGGGTGATCACGAGGGGTACGGCCAGGAACCTGGCCGGAACGGTGACCCGCCCGGCGGCGGGCAAGACCGGCACCACCGACCGCTCGGACAACGCTTGGTTCATCGGCTATACCCCGGATCTCGTAGCCGCCGTCTGGGTGGGGAAGGACCTCCCCGCTCCCCTTCCCGGCTTCGGAAGCACCCTGGCCGGTCCGGTGTGGGCCACCTTCATGAACCGGGCCCTGGAGGGAAAGCCCCCTTCCGACTTCCCCATGCCTCCGAACGTCCGCCGCCTGGCCGTCTCCGCCACCGACGGGCTTCTCCCCAACCCTTACTCCCCCATCACCGAGGAACTCTTCCTCCGGGGAACGGAGCCCCGGCTGGTAAGCCCCCTCACCGTCCGGCCCCTGCCCCCGGCCCAGGTTCTGGCGCCTTTAGCCCCTTAAACCTTGAAGCTAGAAACCATCTCCTCGAGCTCCCGGGCCATCTCTCCAAGCTCCCGGGAAACCCGGGCGATGTCCCGGGCCGAAGCCCCCACTTCCTCCGTAGAGGCACTTACCTCCTGGATGCGGGAAGCCGTCTCCTCGGAGATGCGGGCCACCTCTTCCACCGCCCGCAGCACCTCTTCGCTGGAGGCGGCCATCTCTTGGGCGGCGGCCGTGTTCTCCTCGGTGACCGAGGCGGTGTCGCCGGCCGCCTTCACCGCCTCTCCTGCTCCGGCCGCCGCCTCCTCCGAGGCGGCGGAGATACTCTGCACCTCCTCGTTGGTCCGGCGCATGGCCTGGAGGATGCCGTCGAGGGCCTTCCCCGCCTCTCCGGCCAGGCCCACCCCCTGTTCCACCTCCCGGGCGCCGGCACCTATGGCCTCCACCACCGCCTCCACCTCTTTCTGCATCCCGCCAATGAGCTCCGCTATGTCCCGGGTGGCCTGCCCCGAACGCTCGGCCAGCTTGCGCACCTCCTCCGCCACCACGGCAAACCCCCGGCCGTGCTCCCCGGCCCGGGCCGCCTCGATGGCCGCGTTCAGGGCCAGGAGATTGGTCTGGTCGGCGATCTCGCTTATGACCTGCACGATCTCCCCGATCCTCCGGGAGCTCGCCCCCAGCTCCCGCACCTTCTCCGCCGCCAGACGGGAGGTCTCCCTTATCCGCTCCATGCCCTCCACCATGCCCCGGATGGCCTCGCCCCCTTCTTCCGCCCGGCGGAGGGCCTCCCCGGCGGCCAGAGCCACCTCCTGGGCCGCCCGGGCCACCTGGTCCACCGCCTGGGCCACCTGGCGCATCAACTCCGAGGTCTGGGCCACGCTCCGGGCCTGGTCCTGCGCCCCCCGGGCGATCTGGCCGATGGCTTCCCTCAGCTCGTGCACCACCTGCGCCGTTTTCTTGGCTCCCGCAGACTGGTCCTGGGCTCCCCGGCTCATGCCCTCCACCGCAGTGGAAATCTGGGAGAGGGCCTCGTTCGCCTGGGAGGCGGTGGCCGCCATCTGCCGGCTGGAGGAGGAAACCTTCTGGCTCGATTCGGCCAGACGGGCGACCATCCGGCGGAGGCTCCGGGCCATCCCGGTGAAGGTCTCCGCCATCCGGCCCAGCTCATCCCGGGTTCCGAGGTGCACCTCGGCCGAGGTAAGGTCCCCCTGGGCCATCCTCCGGGAGACCTCCTCCATAAGCGCCAATCCCCTGCGCACGGAGAGGGCCAGGGCCAGGAGGAGGTAAAAGGTGAGGAGGAAAAATCCGGCCACCAGCATGAAGGCCAGCACCATCCGGAACCGTTCCCGGGCCGCCCGGGCGGAAAGGAGCTCCCCCAGAGCCTTCTCCATCTCCTCCCAGGAGTCGTAGACCCCGTCTATGGCCCGGGTGGCCAGGTCGAAGAACTCCTTCGAGCTCACCCCGGGCTTCTGGCCGGAGAGAAACTCCCGTTCCACCCGGGATTGCAGCTCCCCCACCGCCTCCTCCGCCGCCCGGGCGCTAGCCTCCAGCCTCCCCCGGAGCTCGGGAACCCGGGAAAACACCCTCTTGGTGCTGAAGCCGAGCCTTCCCAGCCCGTCCTGGGCACGGCCGAAGAGGGCGAAGAGCTTGGCCCTCTCCTCCGCCGTCACCTCTCCCCGGGCCGCCGCCCCGGATCCGACGGCCCACTCCTGCCCCAGGGCCTCGGTAAGGCGGGGCAGGGTGTCGGTCGCCAGCACCATCAGGTGATAGGTTTCGACCTCCGGATCCAGGGTGAGGCCGGAGGCATCCTGCACCTCGGAGATGAAACTCAAGATTTCCTCGATCAGCCGGGTGTGGGCGTCAAAAGAGGTCCGGGGATCCATCCCCTCCACCCCCGAGGCCAGCTCCTGCCAGGAGGAGGAGATCCTCTCCCAGCGGTCGGAAAGGCCGAACTCCGCCCGCTCCCGGAGGAGGGCCCTCACCTCCGCCGCCTTTCCGTCGGCCCTCTTCCGGAACTCGGACAGTTCCCCCCGGGCTCCGGCCTCGCCGCCTAAAAACCGGGCCGCCGTTCCCCGGTGCCTCTGCACCTCCTTCACCATCTCCACCGCCGGCCGGATCACCTCAAGCCCCCGGATCTCCTGCCGGGTGGCGGAAACCGAACGGTGGAGATCCCGCACGTAGGCCTGGGCCAGATAGAGAAGGGGCAGGGTTACCAAAAGCCCTACTACCGCCATCTTGCCGACGAAGGGAAGCTTCGCCAGCACCGCTTCCGCCGGACGGAGGAGAAAGCCGCCTTTTCCATCCACCTCCAACACCCCCACAAGGCGCAATTGTCGGAAGAAGAAATCCCGACTGCCGCAGTTTCCCGGGGCTCCTCGTAGAGCCGGGGATTTCTTCTTTCCGGTAATCTAATTCGTCTGGGCGGCCGAAAAGTTGAGAGTGATAACCGTTAAGCGGAAAGGTGGAGGCCACGCTGCCCCTCGTGAGGGGGTCGGCTCCGGGACAGCTCCCGCAGGTGACCATCGTTAATGCGGGAAGGAGGCGGATCGCGTTTCCCGGGGATGTTATCTGCCGGGGACTAGGGCATCTCCCCCAAGGTCACGGTGACCACCCGCTCCTGGCCGTTACGCCGGAAGCGGACGCGGAGGCTCTGACCGGGTTTTTTGAGCTCCAGAACGCTTATGGCGTCCACCGCCTTCCGGATCTCCCGGTCATCGAAGCCCAAAATGAGATCCCCGGTGCGCAGCCCCGCCCGGACCGCCGGCCCCCCGGGGACCAGCCGGCCGAGGAAGACCCCTTTTTCCGCCGGGGTACCGAAGAGCCTCTCCCCCCACTCGGCGGGGATGAACTGGGCCCCCAGCCAGGCCCGCCGCACCCGGCCCCAGCGCACCAGCTCCTCCGCCACCCGCTTCACCGTCTCCGCCGGGATGGCGAAGCCCATGCCCTCGATGTTCTCCCGCTCCTGGAACTTGAAGGTGTTGATGCCTATCAGCTCCCCCCGGGCGTTGAGAAGTGCCCCTCCGGAGTTGCCGGGGTTGATGGCCGCGTCGGTCTGGATGAGCTTGAACACCCGGCTCAGGCGGGGGTCCTGGCCGTAGGTGAAGTAGCGGATGCCGCTCACCACCCCCACCGTGACCGTTCTTTCAAACTGCATACCCAAAGGGTGGCCGATGGCGATGGCCACCTCCCCTACCCGCAGGCGGGAGGTGTCGGCGAAGCTCACCGCAGGCAGGGGTGAGGAGGCTTCCACCTTCAGCACCGCCAGATCAGTGGGGGGGTCGGTGCCCACCACCTTCCCCCGCAGGGTCTTTCCATCCGCCAGGGCCACCATCACCCGGTCCGCCCCCTCCACCACGTGGTAGTTGGTGACTATGTACCCCCGGGGGTCGAAGACCACCCCGGAGCCCGAGGAGCGCTGCACCGCCTCCTCCCCTGTCCACCAGTCCTGGAACACCTCCTCGTTGATCACCCCCACCACGGCCGGTCCCACCCGTTCGGCCACCTCCACCGCCGGGGCCTCCGGCCGGGGCGAGGAGACCGGAGGGAGAGAGGGGCGAAGGGGAGAGGGAGCCTCCCGGCCGGGAAGAAGTCCCGTCCCCAGGGAGACCCAAACGGCCAGGGCCCCCAAAACGGCTCCCAGAAACCCCCAGAGAGCCGACCTCACCTTTCCTCCGCCACCACGCCGCCTCCCCGCGCCTCGACGTAATAGACTATGCCCTCGGGGATGGCCACCCTCCAGACGGGCCGGGGAAGGGACTCCCGGTCCTGCCAGAGAAGCCCGAGCCTCACCTCCCGGGCCTGGGGCCACCGCTGGAGAAGGGGTCGGGGGGTTCCCCCCTTCTCCCATCCCCTTTCCCCCGTTACCTGGACGAGGCTCACCCGGGCCTCGCGCACCCCGGAGGCGTCCACCGTAACCGCAGCGAGAGGCGGAAAGACCAGCACCCCCCGGCAGCGGGCCAGGAAGCGGAAGGTGTAGGCCGGAGCGGCCCCGGAGACGGGGAGGGAGCGCTCCTCCTCATAAGAGCATTCCCCGGAGGGGAGGCGGCTCAAAAACCCCCGGGCCTTTCTCCATCCCTCCTCCTCCGAAGGCAAAAGGAATCTCTCCTCTGCCGCCGTGCGCCGGTAGAGGAGCACCCCCCCGAGGTAGGAGAAATCCCCCTTTTTGCCCCGGGCCGTCCACCCCTCCTCCAGCCCCGTCCGGGTCGCCACCGTGAAGGGCTCTTCCTCGGGAAAGCCTCTCCGGACCTCCTCCGGGGCCAGGGGCCGGGTAGAAAGCTCAAGAAGCGGCACCCGGCGGGGAGAATCCACCACCCTCTCCCCGGAGCCCGGCACCGGGGCGCGGGCCCACCACCAGAAGCCAAAAAGGACCAGGTTCACCGCCGCGAAGGAGAGAGCGAGAGCCCGCCTCACCCGGAGCCAGTCCATCGGGGAAGCCGGAACCACACCTCCGTTCCCCGGCCGGGCTCGCTGGAAATGTCCATCTCCCCCCCGTGGGCTTCCACCAGCTCCCGGGCGATGGTCAGCCCGAGCCCCGTCCCTCCGAACTGGCGGGAGCGGGCCTTGTCCACCCGGTAGAAGCGCTCGAAGACCCGGGGCAGATCCTCCGGGGGGATGCCCACCCCGGTGTCCCGGACGGTCACCCTGACTCCCTCCTTGTCCGGCCGGACGGAGAGGGTGATCCGGCCCCCGGGAGGGGTGAAGTCGATGGCGTTGGTGAGAAGATTAGTCAGCACCTGCTCCAGCCGCGTCCCGTCCCCCTGCACCTCGAAGGGACCGCCCTCCAGCTCCACCTGAAGAAGAAGCTCCTTTTCCTCACAGCGACGGCGGAACTTCTCCGCCACCTCCCGGACCAGAAAGCCCAGATCCAGGGAGGCAAGGGAGAGCATTTCCTCCCGGCTGTCGAGCCGGGAGAGGACTAAAAGGTCGTTGACCAGCCGGGTCATCCGCTCCGTCTCCCCGTCCATAACCCGGAGAAAGCGGCGCCGCAGCTCCGGGTCCTCCTCCGCCCCCTCGAGCAGAGTGTCGAGGTAGGAGCGGAGCGTACCCAGGGGGGTGCGGAGCTCGTGGGAGACGTTGGCCACGAACTCCTTCTGCAGCCGGTGGAGCCTCTCCTCCTCGGTCACATCGTGAATTACGGCCACCGCCCCCTTCCACCTCTCCCCTGTCCGGAGAGGGGAGACATTCAGCCGCAGGGTCCTCCCCCGGAAATCGAAGCGCCGCTCCCCGGAGGGGGAGCCGGACTCGAGAGCCTCCCGGAGGGCCTCCACCGCCGGCCCTTTTCCCAGCACCTCCTCCATCCTCTTTCCGGGAAGCACCGTCCCCAGAAGGCTTTCCGCCGCCCGGTTGGCGGCCACCACCTTCCCCTTCTCGTCCACCGCCAGCACCCCGTCGGCCAGGTGGCTCACTATGGCCTCCGCCTTCTCCCTCTCGGCGGTGATCTCCTGAAGCGTCTCCCGGAGCCGGGCCGTCAGGTGGTTGAATCCCCTGGCCAGCTCTCCCACCTCGTCGTCGGAGCGCACCGGAATCTCCGGAAACTGGCCCCCGCTCAGCCGGCGCACAGCCCGGGTCAGCTCCCTCACCGGGCCGATCACCGCCCCGGCCAGGACTCCCCCCAGCGAGGCGGCCAGAAGGAGCGCCCCACCGAAGGCCAGAAAGAGAATCCACCCCACCCGTCGCAGGGAGCGGCGGGCCTCCTCCAGGGAGGCGGAAACGTAGACCGCCCCCACCGTCTTCCCCTCCCGGAGCACGGGCAGGGCCAGGCGGAAGGAGCTGGAGGTGAACTCCTCCGCCCGCCGCCCGGCCAGGGCCGCCCGCACCAGAGGATCCTCCCTCATCTCCCCGGGAAGGCTTCTCTCCCAGGTGGCGGCCACCAGTTTTCCTGAAGGATCCAAGACGGCCATCCTCCCCCCCTCGAAGAGCACGAGACCCAGGTAGTACTCCAGCTCTGCCCGCTGCACCGCGCCCGGAGGGAGGAGGGGGGAGACGAAGTAGGAGAGGTTTTCCCCCGCCCGGACGGCCGTGCGCCTCACCTCTCCCCAGTAAAGACGGCGGAGGGAAAGGTAGAAGATCACCCCGGCGAACTCCACCGCCAGAAGGACCACCAGCAAAAAGGCGGCTACCGTCCGGGCCCGGAAGGACTTAAGGAGCCTGGAAAAGGTAACCCACTCCCCTCCTGGTGAGGAGAAAGGCCGGCTGGGAGGGGTGATCCTCTATCTTTTCCCGCAGACGCCTCACCGTCACGTCCACCATGCGCAGATCTCCATAGAACTTGTAGCCCCAGACCTCCTCAAGGAGCGCTTCCCGGGTGAAGGGCTGGCCCGGCCGGAGGGCCAGGAACTTCAGAAGCTCGTATTCCCGCACCGTCAGGTCCACCCTCTTCCCCTTCTTCCGCACCTCCCGGGCCAGGAGGTCTATCTCCAGGTCCCCGAAAACCAGAGAGGAGGGGGAATCCTCTTCCGAAGAGGGACGGGAGCGGCGGAGGAGGGCCTTCACCCGGGAGAGGAATTCCCGCATCCCGAAGGGCTTGGTCAGGTAGTCATCGGCTCCGGCGTCAAAACCCTTCACCTTGTCCTCCTCCTCCGCCCGGGCGGTGAGCATGAGCACCGGCACCCCCGAGCGGCGCCGGAGCTGGCCGCAGAGGGTGAAGCCGTCAAGTCTAGGCAGCATCACGTCCAGCACCACCAGATCCGGGGGATGCCGCCGGATCTTCTCCAGCGCCTCCTCCCCGTCGAAGGCCAGGTCCACCTGGTGCCCCTCCCGGGAGAGGTTGAAGGCCAGGATCTCGGCCAGGTTGCGCTCGTCCTCCACCACCAGCACCCTAGCCATCGCTGACTTTTTCTCTCCCTCCCCTCGATTCACCTTTTAAGGTAATCGAACCCCGGAGCGGAAGATCCCAGCCAGTCCCGGAACTCCGCCTCCAGGGAGAAGAGATCCTTCCCCGTCACCGCCCGGAGAACCTCCCGGGCAGAGGAACCGGAAGCCAGCTCCCCGAGTAGACGGGGCCACACCTCCCTCCCCCGGCGCTCCCGGAGGAAGGAGGCGAAGAGGTAGGCCTCCCGGTAGGCAGAATCGCGCTCGAGAGAGGCGAAGTTCCGCTCCAGAAGACCCAGGGGGTAACCGGCCACCCGGCGGTCGAAGGGTTTCTCCCCCAGCACCAGCTCCTCGGCCAGGAGGGCGAAGCCCTCGTCCAGCCAGAGGGGCACCCTTCCCCCGGAACTGCCGGCCGCCAGGGCGTGGGCCGTCTCGTGAACCAGGGTGACGGAGAAGAGGGGGTCTTCAGGAGAGAGATAGAGCCACATCCAGCCGGCGGCATAAGATCCGGTTACCTCCTCCCCTCCGTTCCGGGCGCAGGAAGCCCTCCCCTCCCGGGAGCAGAGCACCAGGTAAAGAGGCCTCAAAGGAAGCCCCAGCTCCCGGGCCACCCGGGGAGCCAGATTTTTCAGTTCCTCCAAGGCCAGGAGAACCTCTTCCCTCCCCCGCTCCCCCCGGGGATAGAGAACGGAAAACTCGCCTTCCTCCCGCTCCTCGTAGAAGACAGGTAGAGAAGCCAGGACCGGCCTCGACCCGGCACGGTCAGCAACAAACGTTCGGAGGCCTTCCCCCAGGCTCCCGCCGTAATAAAGCAGCGAAAGCTCAGGGAAAGCTCCGAGCACACCGCTCACCCCTAGCACCAGAGCCGCCGCTCCGGTTGCCCATAGCCGAAGGGAACCGCCTCCCCCCATCACTTCATCACCCGATTTCACCAAAAGAAAGGGAAATACCTCCAGGAAAGAGCTGGAGCTGGCGGCGGGATTCGAACCCGCGACCTATCGCTTACGAGGCGATTGCTCTGCCTGCTGAGCTACACCAGCAAGAAAATGGAGCGAGAGACGGGATTCGAACCCGCGACCCTCGGCTTGGGAAGCCGATGTTCTACCCCTGAACTACTCTCGCTCCGCGGAGGCTTATTTTATCAATACCCACCCCCGCTGACAAGATGGGTTTTTCGCCCAGGGCCGAGTCGGCGTAGCCGACTTGACGGATGTGGTTGTAGACGTATTCCCATTGGGTCTTAGTTCATCCAGTCGCCGGGGGAGGTCGTAGGTAGGCTTACTACCTCTACCGGAAGGAGAACGAGCGAGAGTACGGCCAGGAAACCAACGAGATCTTGGATCCCGGCTTCGGCCGGGAAAGAGAAAAGCGGAGGGGCAGGGAAAGGAGCAGGAGCCCGGGGTGCACCCTCCCTGCCGACCTCCGCCGTAATTTAAAAACGAGTGGAAAGCGAAAAAGTTACACTCCCCTATCCCCTTTATTCCCGCCTTGGGGCAATGTAGCGGAAGAACCCGGTAGCGGGTGGCGGCACCGGCCCTCGCCCCGGCACCCTCATTCCCGCCCGGGGCAACGTAGCGGAAGAACTCCAGGCGAAAAGGGTAGCCCTTTCACCGTTCAGGGATCCACGGGATAAGACCCCAGCACCCGGAGAAAGGTGGTCTTGGTCCGGAGCTCGGCCAGGGCCTCCGCGCAGGCCGGGTCATCGGTGTGGCCGTCGAACACCAGGTAGAAGATGTAGTCCCAGGCCATGCGCCGGCTGGGGCGGGACTCCAGCTTCACCAGGTTGACCTGGCGGTAGGCGAAAGCCCCCAGGCACCAGTAAAGGGCCCCCGGCCGGTGCTGGGTGGCCATGACCAGGGCGGTGCGGTTCTTCTCCCCCCGGGGGGCCTTCCGGCGGGAGAGAGCGTAGAACTTGGTAGTATTCTCCGGGTCATCCTCTATCTCCTCCGCCAGGATCTCCAGACCGTATATCTCGGCGGCCCGCCGGCTGGCGATGGCCCCCGCTCCCCGGAGCCCCCTTTCCCTTATCAGGCGGGCGCTCCCCGCCGTGTCGTGTACGGCCATAAGCTCCGCCCCCAGGCGGCGGAGGAACTCCTGGCACTGGGAGAGGGCCTGGGGATGGGAGTAGACGGTCTTTATGTCCTCCAGCCTCTGGCCGGGGAGCGCCTGCAGGGTATGGCTCACCCGGTGGTCCACTTCGGCGATGATGTGCAGGTTGTATTCCAGAAGGAGATCCCAGGTCTCGTTGATGCTCCCCGCCCAGGAGTTCTCCACCGGTACGAGGCCTGAGTCGGCCTGGCCCCCCTGCACGGCCTCGAACACCTCCCGCAGGGTGCGGCAGGGGAGGGTTTCCACCTCCCCGAAGAGGCGGATGACCGCGTCTTCGCTGTGGGCTCCCCGCTCCCCCTGGAAAGCCACTACCATAAGCTGGGGCTCATTCTATCACCGGGAGCCCCATAGTGTAAACGTGACATGGGCCGGAAAGTCCTGGTTGTGGCTCTCCCCCTTATGGCGGCCGTCCTCCTCCGGATGGGGGAAGCCTTCCCGGTGGGAAAAGAGGGTCCCATCCCCGCCCCCGGGGTGCGCCTGGGAGGGGTGGCGGTGGAGGGGATGTCTCCCGCCGAGCTGCGGGCCCTTATCGGCCACTGGGCGAGGGAGGTGCGGCTTGAGCCCAAAAGCGCCCGGCTGGATAGCTGGGGAAGCCTCCTCCCGGAAGTGTACGGAGCCGAGCTGGACCCGGAGGCCACCTTCCGGGCGGTCCTCTCCGCCGCCCCCGGGGAGGAAGTGCAGCCCGTCTTCCGGCTTCTCCCCCCTCAGGTCTCCCGGGAGGATCTCCCTCCCGCCCCCATCCGCCAGGGAAACCCCTTCCGCCGGGCAGTCTCCCTGGCCATCAACGTGGCCTGGGGGGAGGAGTATCTCGAACCACTTCTCGATCTTTTGAGCCGGCGGAGGGTCAGGGCCACCTTCTTCCTCTCCGGCCGCTGGGTGGACCGCTTCCCGGAGCTGGCTCGGGACATCGCCGACGCCGGGCACGAGGTGGCCAGTCACGGTTACGAGGATGAGTCTCCCGGGCTCTTAGGACCCCGGGAGGCTCTCCAGGATCTCCGACGCTCCCGAGAAGCCATCCGCCGGGCCACCGGCCGCCCGCCGCGCCTATTCAGCCCCCACAAGGGAGAGGTGTCTTCAGCTCTCCTTTGGGCAGCCAGAGGGCTGGGAATGGAGACGGTGCTCTGGACGGCCGACTCCCGGGACTGGATGAGGCCCGATCCGGCGGAGATCATCTCCCGGCTGACCGGGGAAGCCCGGCCGGGGAGCATCCTCCTGTTTCACCCCACGGAGGAGACCCTATCCTCCCTGGAGGCGGTGATATCGGGAGTGGAGAGAAAGGGATTGCGCCTCATCCCTGTGGGGGAGCTTATATCCCCTTATCCGAACCCCGGAGCAGAACCCCCACCCACGAGGCCAGGGCGTTGAGCCCCATGAACCCGGAGACGATGGATCCCAAGAAAAGAGAGACTCCCACCAGGTTTTCAGGCTCGGGATCGGAAAGGAGGGCAGGTAAGATCTGCGCCGCCACCCAGGCCAAAAAGAAGGACTGCCAGGGAGTCATGCCTTCCAACCTCCACCCTCCCGATCGAAAGGAAGAAAGGGTAAGAGCAGAGGCAGAAGGACCGGAAAAAAGGGGGACCCCGGACCTAGGTTCTGCGGACCGGCATCTCCTCCACCGGGAACTCGATGTCCAGAAGCTCCCCGGCCCGCAAGACGGTTATGGTGATCCGGTCCCCGGGGCGGCGCCGGGAGAGGATCTTCCTCAGCTCGCCCACGCTGGAGACCGGTTGCCCCTCGGCCCGGACCACCATGTCGAACACCCGCACCCCCGCCTTCTGTCCCGGGCCTCCGGGGGCCACGTGGTTCACCACCAGCCCCCGGTCCACGGGAAGCCCAAAAAGGGAGCGCAGTTCCTCCTGCACGACCTCCGGCTGTCCGGAAAAGCCCAGCCAGGCGTGGGTAGCGCTCCCGTATTCCAGCATCTGGTTGGCCACCCTCTGTACCACCTCCATCTGAATGGCCAGGAGAAGGCCGTTGGCCCAGGGCATGGCGGCCAGGGCTAGAGGCTCCCCCCCGGCGGAAAGGAGCAGCCCCCCCGCCCCTCCGGGGGGAAGGGTGGCATCGGTCACCAGGAGACCGTCCACGGGTATGCGGTCCGGCCGGTAGACGGTGAGGTCCGGAGCGGTCACCACCCCCATGGTAACCGCCCTTTCCATGGGCGCGGGAGAAGCCAGGAGCAGGCAGAGGTCGCCGGCGGCCGCCCGGGGGAAAGGAGGCAAGGGGGAAAAGGGAATTCTGGTCTCCAGGTGGATCAGGGCTATCAGATAAACGGGGTCCACCCCGATGACCGCCCCACTGGACCGGCGGCCGGAAGCCAGGGTCACCGTGATCTGGTCCTCTGGTCCCGCCACCTGGGCGGTGGTAACGAGATGGGAACCGTCCAGCACCACGCCGGAGCCACTCTGCCCCCCCGCCGTCTGGACGTTGGCCACGAGGGGACCGGCTCTTTCCACCGCCTCGCGGAAGGTGAGAAGCATGGGACCCTCCCTTATCTCTATGATAGCTTCCGGCCAGGTAAAGGGAGGACCCCGCCGCGCTCGAGCGGCCGGGGCTTCAAAGCGGGGCGGAGACTTCGCGACG